>Ga0097678_1001222_pt1 | contig 29423 bp, 20 predicted proteins | sample ThiBiot_500_plan_2_FD_72847 | JGI IMG/M metagenome (GOLD analysis project Ga0097678, IMG submission 72847) | Wastewater bioreactor microbial communities from Cape Town, South Africa - Thiocy_expt_500_plan - 1398105537976 (version 2) (version 2) ...
ATAAAAATATAATTGTATCGTCTAAAATAAGATTTTCACCAACGTATCTTCTTAACTTCTTCTCAAAACTTACTAAGCTCTTAAATAAAATTTTGTGTATACGACATTATAAAATTTTATCACAAGTTTAAGGAAGTCGATAAATTAAAGTCAATGTAATATGAGTAATCGTATATTACTGGTATTACTTAAATGTAAAAAGGATTTAAAATTGATTTTCTTTTTTATCTATTTTTACATAAAAACATCTTTTATTGTAAAATATACTATAATTATTTATAATATATTTAGTTATAGTTTATATAAACTTATATATTATTTAATAAAAACAGTAATATATTAATATATATAGTATTTAATATAACTGTAATAAATTATATTAAATAGGTCAGCTTATAAAGAAAATATTAGCGCTATTTTTGTCTATTACATATATGTAATATATTTGATTGTATTCCTTAGCGATATTTTTAACAATATAAAAAATATATTTACCGTACGATTTTTCATCGATAAATATATTTTTGGAGATCCATCTTTTGACGCAAATAAAATTTCTGGATCTCTTTGATGGAATTAATTTGTATTAGAGTTTCAAATATTAGTTATAATATTTGAAGATATATTTGACATTAAAAATAAAAAGAAAATGGATAATTTGAAACAATAGGAACGGATATCGGAGATAGAAAGATAATAACTTTTAATAATAAAATAAAAGTTATTAAGAAATAATTAATAAAATAATAAAAGAAAAATTAAGAGATAAACGATAAAAAGGAGGTAGAAGAACAGACTATAAAGAAGAGAGTTTTTAAAGGGGAAAAAGAAAAATTAAGAGATAAACGATAAAAAGGAGGTAGAAGAACAGACTATAAAGAAGAGAGTTTTTAAAGGGGAAAAAGAAAGAAAAAAGAAGAAAAGGTAGAAAAGGGAGAAAAGAGAGAAAAGAGAGTGAAAAAAAGAAAGGAAAGGAAAGAGGAATAAAGAAGGAGGGGATCGAGAAAGGAAAACTGAAGAAAAGGGTATTTTGATATATTTTAGAGTATTATTTAAAATATATTTTGTATGCAAATTATATAATTATTGTTTAATTTGAATGAATAAAATTAGATAAAGAAATATATGAGCTTAAATTATAATATCCACATCAAAATATTTTGTACCCATCCATGAAAAATCATCATTTTGGTTTTTATTTATATTCAAATCTTCATTATTTCGAAATTAAAAACGAAAGAGTTAGACTAATCTATGGTATAATTTAATATCAAATAATTTGAGTTAGATCTTCATCCTAAAGTATTCAGAATAACAGCAAATCATTAGACTTATTTGAAAATATTGAAAATAAATAGTAAATATTTAAATCTAAAATAAATATTCGTTAATGAATATTTATTTTGGATAAATGTGTCAATATTATTTATCATTTAATCTACTAATAATGAATAATAAATAGAATATAAATATTGAATTTATTTGTACATATTAATAATATAATAATTTTAATATAATAAAAATGTCTGATAAAAACTCCAACACTATCACAAAATTCATTTCTAAAAAATCAAAGTTTAAACTTGATGGATTAAATTGTCCATTGAAACATCAAGGTTGATGGGATTATGCAAAATTTTCTTTATATGCCAAAAATATTTTGCTATCAGTGCCGAATTTATAAAAAATGAAGAATATTACTGGAATATTCATAGGGGATAATCTTTTGCAGGAAGGTAAAATAGGTTACTGGGTAGTTATCTCAGATTGTAAAATAAAACATTGTTCAAGAAAACATCCTCCAAATGAATACTATAATAATTCATATATAGATATTATTGGTAGTGAAGTTATATATGATTAACAAATTTGTTATAATATGATCAATTTTACAAAATATTATGTTTATAATTCTTTAATATTAGTAATATTAATATAATATTACTTTGTATTTATTACTCATAAAATTAAGGCCATCTTATTATATGTCTATTTGAAATTCAATTATCATTACATTTTAGTTTAAAATGTTGTAAATTTGTATAATAGTGTTATAAAATTAAAGATAATACTGAGGGTAGTTTAATATATTATTTCAAAAATGAAATAATATATGATTTAATGTAATATATAAACAATATGGAGTTAATAAAATTGAATGCAAGAGGAACAATTATTCAGGTGGATAAATCTATATTAATCAAATCCAATGTTCTATCAGTATGGTTTACATCTATAATGAAACAGAACGATGAAGACTATATATTAAATTTTAGTCCAAAAAAAGTACATATGTTAATTGACTATTTGAATGATCAAATTGTCGATATCGAAAAAATTAGAGATATAGCAGATTATCTACAAATATCATTAGATAATGAATTAATGACTAATATGTATGAAAATCTCAAAGAAGAAAATGCTAAATTGTTGCACAAAATAAAAATTCTAGAAAAAGATAATGATAAAAATAGCCTTTTTAATACAATTAAAATATCATTAATTGTAGGATTTGAACGTAATCCTCGACTTTTTCTGACATTTATTACATATTGGTTATCTATTTCTAGTCTTATTTTTATATTTATTTTATATCTAGGTAAAATTGTTTATAGGTATTAATTATAACGTATATCAATACATTGTTATAATAATGTATAATACATTATTATAAGTCAATTTATCTATTATACATGATATTATTTGTTTATTTATATATAGCTTAACTACTATATAATTCAGTTTCTATTAATTATATTAAAAATTCTGTTTAATAATCACAATATTTATCTCTTATTTCCTCACGTCTCAGATATTTTTATCTCTTTGTTTTACATATAATTTATCTCTTCGTTTCTGCAATATTATAATGTGATAATATTAGTTTGAAAATAAAATATTATCTTTCTAATTTTAGTTTCGTTTCATATATTAATCTAATTTTATTATTGATTATTTTTGTATGTTATGATGTATTAATAGTTAGATAATTGAAAATTGAATTTTATTCTTTTTGTAAATGAAGTTTTTAAAGCGGGATACATGTACTTCATACATCTATTTTTTAGATGTATGAAATTTTTTTTACTTGAATATTTCTCATTCAGTTTTTTATATTATTTGTTTATCATCAATTATAATATGTACTATAATTTTATAATAATTATTCATAAAACACCGACTCACGACATATAAATTTAATCATAAATATTTTCATAATCACAATTTAACGATAAAGTTTCCGGTCTGAATTTTATCAGAAGTTCAGAAAATAAAAGTTACCGGAAATAAATTTAATCATCGATAATTATTTGAGATCTGGAGGGAGTTTTAGGGGGGATATCATAAAATAATTTTACAAATAATTATATAAGAGATATAATTATAATATAACATTATAATTATAATAAGAATTTAATAAAATTCAAGAAGTAATTAATGAAAAGGAAAAATAAAATTTGAGAGGAAAGAGATAAAAAGAAGATAGGATAAGATAGTAGAAAATTTTGAGTTAGATAAGAGAAAGAAAAAGAAAGAAGAAAAGGGAGAAAAGACAGTAAAAAAATGAAAGAAAAGAGGAATAAAGAAGGAGGGGGATCATAAAAGGAAAACTGAAGAAAAGGGCGTTTTGATGTCCATTTGTCCTCAATTTTCCCTTAATTCTTATTCATTTCTTATTCATTTCTTATTCATTTCTTATCAATATAATCTGTAACAAATTCTTTATTAATTAAGTCCCTTTTTACTTGTATATATTTACTAGTACATTAAAATTTCATTATTTCACACTTTTTAAATATTCTTAATTTTGTAATCTAATAACAATATTTTTAAATATTTTTAAATATTCTTAGGTATTCGTAGGTATTCGTAGGTATTCGTAGGTATATTTCAATTACATCTGACAAAAGTCTTTCCGTTTCGGTAATTATGGGAAAATCGACTTATTTAACAAGACAATGAAAAGATATAAAATAAGACAATAAAAAGAAGATAATAAAAGAAGACAAAATAAGAAAACAGAAATGAAAAAAATGCAGAAATACATCGAATTTTCAAAATGATTACAAATCGAAGACGACGTAAAAAAACCAAAAACCAAAAATCAAATCAGCCTTATTTTTGAAAAAACTGATGGTAAATGCTTTGTTTGTGGAAAAGAACTAATATTCAGAAATAGACTTTATGACCTACCTGGTGCATGGAATATCGATCATATTACCGCTTTTTCAAAAGGTGGAAAAGGTGGAAAAGATGATATAGATAATTTGATAGCATTATGCTGGGATTGTAATAGTAAAAAATCAGATGGAACAATGTTTAAAATACAAAAAAATAAAGGGTTAATACCAACATGCATACATCCAGTTGGAGATACAATATGTAATAATCCTATACCAGAGGGAAACAAAAAATATTGCGAATCTCACACCGGTAAAAAATTTGTAGAAAATACAATTACACCTAATAGATATTTTGAAATTAATAGAACTATTACCAAATCTGTTACAAAATCTATTACAAAACCTGTTACCAAACCAGTAACAAAATCTGTTACAAAATCTATTACAAAATCTATTACAAAATCTATTACAAAATCTATTACAAAACCTGTTACCAAACCAGTAACTCAATCTGTTACAAAATCTATTACAAAACCTGTTACCAAACCAGCAACCAAACCAGCAACCAAATCTGTTACCAACCCAGCAATCAAACCTGTTATAAAATCTATTAATAAACCCGTAACAAAACCTGTTACTAAATCTACTATAAACCCTGTTACAAAATCTGTTACAAAATCTGCTGTAAACCCTGTTACCAACCCTGTTACCAACCCTGTTACAAAATCTGCTACAAAACCTGTTGCTAAACCTGTTGCTAAACCTGTTGCTAAACTTTCTAAATAATTTATATACCATGAAATTAAACTAATAAAACACTCAGTAATTGACTTAGTAGATATAATTTGATTGAGATACAATTATCTTGATCAAATTATTATCTTTATTAATGATTAACTTATAAAATATATTTAAATATATTTTATAGTATATGACTTCTCAATGAAATATATCTTTTCATTTTATATCGATCAATAAATATTTTTTTCCACTCCCTTTTATATTTGTTAAAATAATTTATGATATCAATTATATAAAATTAAGGATCAAACAACCATTTGATAAGATTTATACCACTTATCTTGTAATTACTAGAGTTATTATTTCCGGGTTTGTAAGAACAAATATGGCCTATTTGGTTGTAAATATTGACTTTTGTTTTATTTGTAATAAATTTTATAGTATTCATTATGAATACTATTGTATTTGATAATTCTATTCTATATTTTTCTCTTTCATTGTCAGTTATGGAATTTTGTTCAAAATAGCTGAATATAATATTATTTTTGATTCTAATGAATCAAGGCAAATATCACCATTTGCATTTTGTTGGGCAATTTTAATGCGATCTATATCATTTGTTTTTAAAGCATCGTTAATTTCATCTATTCTGCATTTTAATACATATAATTTCATTTCACGATCAGATGTTTCTTTTATTTTTAAATTTATTATGGATTCTATATCACTTGTTGACACTTTTTTTTATCAATATCCTGTTGTAATACTGTTTCAAAAGTTTTCCTATTTAGGAAATCCATAACGATATATTTATTAAATAATACTCTATTCTCATTGTTCTTAGTATCCCCAGTTAAAATTAGAGATGAATATTTTTTTTTATTTTGTCATTAATTTTATCATTTAAATCATTGAAAGATAGTCCATCCAAAAGTTTTATTTTTCCAAAAAATTTATCATAAAAAGTCTTATCGGACAATTTGATATATATCATCCAAAAGTTTTATTTTTCCAAAAAATTTATCATAAAAAGTCTTATCGGACAATTTGATATATATCATGCGGAATATTTTTTTTTTATTTCATTAATATTTTTATCAACTATAGATGTACTAATTTTAAAATCATTTATTTGTAAATTAAATAACTCTATTAAATTTAATTTATCGTTGTCAAGATTATTAATACATATATTATTATTACTTATATTTGTATTATTAATATTTTTTTCATCATAGAGAATTGGAACTTTTATATGAATTTTAATAATATTATTTACGATATTATATGTTATATTTAATATTTTCAAATAAACAATTGTTTAAAATAGTACTTATGTTTACCAATTTATAATATGATATATCAAAGCTTGATGTACAAACTTTAAATGAATATGGAATGTTGGTTTTACAATTATTCATTTTTAATGAAACAATAAAATTCCTTATAATCATTTTTATTTAATACATAGTATATTCATACAAAATATAAAACATAAAACATAAAACATAAAATATAAAACATAAAACATAAAATATAAAACATAAAACATAAAACATAAAACATAAAACATAAAATATAAAACATAAAACATAAAATATAAAACATAAAACATAAAACATAAAACATAAAACTATGTACCTACAATATAAAATATTATAATTAAATTATTGTTTTTTAAATATAATATTAGATAATTTATATGATTATTATATATAGTATTATAAATTTAAACAATATATAATGAAATAGTAAGATAAGACATTAAAAATATAGTTATGTAATTAATTAAATTATTCAGTCACAAAATTAAACCAATATTTTGTGGTCATATTATAGTAAGGTGATAAAATGTTATTTAAACAAGTACAATATGTTATTTATGTACTAAAACAATACAGACAATAAATATATGTAGATAATATCATTAGATTAAATATTATAATATAACATTATCCAAAATAAAAATAATTTTATCTTTCGACAACATAATCATATTATTTTATTAAATGGTATCTTGATTGTTTTGTTGTATAATTGTATAATTGTATTCTTTTTATATCAAAATTATATAATTGTATGTTATACTTTTTAATAATAAATAAAATATCCTAGTTTATTTTATTATTAATTATGTATTTGTCTTGTTATATAATAGTGAATTATCTTATTGAGTTAATTGTATCATTTCTAATTATTTTTAGTTATAAATTATCTCTTCACGTTTATTATATTATCAGTTAAAGTTTATCTATAGAGTAATTGAAATAATTTTTAATGTTACAAAATAATAATTTCTCTAAGTTTTTAACACCACTTTAACTCCATATTACAAAATATTTACACCTTCAAGTTAATTGTATTATTCAAAATAATACAATTAAATACTGTAAATAATAATTTATAAATACAATATAATAAACAATTACTCATTACTGAAAATAAAAATATCTTATAATTACCATAAAATGAACGATACTGAACTCTTAAAAATAATAACTTCTAAATCATCGGAACATACAATAAGAGATATAGTAAAAAATATTAGTATAAAATCTGATGATGGTGATGGTTTTAAATGTGGAAATATATATTATTTTATCTTTAAAGATATAGACAGTTTATATAATCGTGTTTGTAATCAAATCAATCCAAAAACAAAAATTTTGGATGGTCCTATATCAATGTATATTTCTAAGACTAATGAATGTATTTTTGAAGGTTGGGGAACATCAGAAGCATCAAAATGCAATATTGAAATACAAATATGTATTTTCATATGTATTTATGATAAAAATAATTATGAAGATAAATATTCGTTTGCTCCAGTTTTATGCGGAATTTTTGATTTACTTGCCATATAATTTACATTAATTTGCTCCAGTTTTATGTAGAATTTTTGATTTATGATAAATATTTTCCAGCGATGATATAATATCATTTGAGATATAAATAATAGTATCATAATTTACATTTATTAAATATTTTTTCAGCAATAACACTATTCACAGTTTAAGATGCAAATATTAAACTCTTAAATATATTTAATATTTAGCTTACGCATTTAATCTATTGAATTACATGTTGAATAGAATATTAATTTTCATAATATTTTATACTGTTTAAAGTTAAATAATTATTATAAACCTGTATAATAATTATATTTGTCAACACAAGGAGCAGATATTTGCCAATTATTATCATTTGAACAATTTAATAGAAATGATATAATTAGTAATCTTTATCTATATGTAAAATAATATCTTAATAGTTAAGATATCAGAATTATATTTCTATGTAAAATAACATCTTTATATGTAAAATAATATCTTAATAGTTAAGATATCAGAATTATATTCCTATGTAAAATAACATCTTTATCGATATGTAAAATATTATATTTTATCGTTAATATTCTAGAATTCTATTCTTGTGTGAAATATTATCTTAATCTTCAAGTAAAATATTATCTTAATTGTTCTGTAATATAATATCTTAATCCTTTTGTAATATACTATTCTAATCGTTAAGATACCAGAATTATATTCTTATGTAAAACAATATATTAATCGTTAATATATCAGGATTATATTCTTATGAAAAACAATATCTTAATCATTAAGTTACCAGAATTATATTCTTCCATAAAATATTATCTTAATCTTTAATATAGCATAATATTTTATCTTCAAGATTCCAGAATTATATTCTTCTGTAAAATAACACCTTAATCCCCGCAAAATAATATCTTGATCCTTCCGTTACAAGAATTATTTTTGTGTAAAATAATATCTTGATCGTTTTGTAAAATATTATATTTATTGTTAAGATATCAAAATTATATTCAAATGTAAAATAATATCTTAATTGTTAATATTCCAAAATAATATTCTTATGTAAATAATATCTTAATCTTTAAGATACCAGAATTGTATTCATACGTAAAAATATATTAATCGTTCTGTAAAATATAATATTAATCAATATGCAAAATATTATATTTATCGTTAGCATATCAGAATTATGTTTATATGTAAAATATAATATTATCCAATATGCGAAATATTATATTTGTCGTTAGCATATCAGAATTATGTTTATATGTAAAATATAATATTATCCAATATGCGAAATATTATATTTGTCGTTAGCATATCAGAATTATGATCATATGTAAAAATATGCTAATCGTTTTGTAAAATATAATATTTATTAACATGTAAAATATTATATTTATTGTTAGAATATCAGAATTATGATCATATGTAAAATATAATATTTATTAACATGTAAAATATTATATTTATCGTTAGGATATCAGAATTATGATCATATGTAAAATAATATCTTGGTTGTTCCGTGAAATAATATAATAATCGTTGAGATAGCATAATTATATTTATATGTAAATAATATCTTAATCGTTCAGAAAAATGATCTTAATCGTTGCGTAAAATATCTTAATCCTTCAGTAAAATAATATATTAGTCGTTAAGAGACCAGAATTATATTTATAATAATCGTTTTTTAAAATAATATAATAATCGTTGGGAGACCAAAATAATATTCATCTGTAAAATATTAGTTTATTTAGGATACCAGTATTATATTCATATGTAAAATATTATCTTAGTAGTTGGGAGACAAAAATTATATTTATATCTAAATAATATATTAATAGTTCTATAAAATATTATATTAATTGTTAAGAGACAAGAGACAAGAATTATATTCTTATGTAAAATAACATCTTAATCTTTAAGGTACCAAAATTATATTGTTCTGGAAAATAATATCTTAATCGTGATGTTACATAATAATATTCTTTAATAAAATAATATCTTAATCGTTACTTTATGTTACATAATAATTTTGTATAAAATGATAAAAATTATATCATTTCCATATTTTACATATATTTTACATATATTTTACACTATTAACATATTTATATATATATTTATACTATTATTTATATATTTTACAAAATTATCAACATATTAACACGATTATTGATATATTTACACCATCATTTATATATTTATACTATTATTTATATATTTTACAAAGTTATCAACATATTAACACTATTATTAATATATTTATACTATTATTTATATATTTGCACTGTTATTCACATATTTACACCATTATTCATATATTTACAAAATTTTCATATATTTACAAAATTTATACTGTTTTACATATGCAAAAATAACGGCTTATTTTGTCAACAAAATTAATAGATAATTCTCTATAGTAATAGAGCTTTAAATATTTGATGGTATTCAAGTAATTTATAGAACAACTAAAATTTATACAAAATAACTATTAAGATATAATCAAAAGACTATTATCTTAATTATATAAATTAGTAATAATTTATATAACTTTAGATTAAGATAGTTTTTAATCTAATTATGCAACTTTTAGATCAATATAGTTTTAATATAGGATTCTATATATGTTGAATATAAATGGAAAGGTTTCTTTATCTATAAAACTTTGGGCAGGCAAAATAAATGTATGTATCCCATTTAAAAACTTATTAAATTTAAAAATCTGTTTTATTTTATCTTCACCAATTTTTACAAGTAATTCTGTACCATCGATTTATTTAAATTTCTCAAGTAAATAATATTTATATATAATAGAGTACAAATATATATTTTGTAAACAGATGAAAATGGAGTAAATAGATGTAAATAAATGAAAATGTAGTAAATAGATATAAATGGAGTAAATAGATGTAAATAGATGTAAATAGATGTAAATAGATGTAAATAGGTAGATAATGAAGTAAATAGGTAGATAATGAAGTAAATAGGTAGATAATGAAGTAAATAGATGGGTAATGGAGTAAATAATAGTTAAATTAATATTTAAGAAAGAATATAATTATGTAACAGGCAGATTAAGATATTATTTTCATCAAAAAATAATTATGTAACTGAAGGATTAATATATTATTTTTTTATAAGAATATAATTCTGGAATATTAACTATTAATACAATTTTAATATAAGAATATTATTCTGGAATATTAACTATTAATACAATTTTAATATATTGGTCAACATAATTATATAACATATCGATTAAGAAAATATTTTTCAGAACGATTAAGATAATATTTACAGAACGATTAATATTATATTTTTCAGAACGATTAAAAAAATATTTTATGGAACGATTTGAATATTTTCATAATCGATAAGTTATATAATTGTATTCTTTCAAAAATAATTTTCAAATCGATAAGTAAAATATTATCTTTATTGTTTTATAACATTATAATGGTTAAGATTCCAGAATTATATTATTATGTAAAATATTATATTAATCGATATGTTATATGTTATATGTTATATGTTATATGTTATATGTATTGTTAGAATATCATATCTATGTTTATATGTAAAATAATATCTTGATTGTTAAGATACTAGAATTATATTCTTCTGTAAAATAATATTTTAATCGTTCTGTAAAATATTATTTAACGGTCATAATACCAGAATTATATTCTTCTATAAAATAATCTTAACCGCCAAGATACCATAATTATATTTTTCTGTAAAATAATATCTTAATAGTTAAGATACCATAATTATATTCTTCTGTAAAATAATAATAGTTAGGATACCAGAATTATATTCTTCTATAAAATAATATTATAATCGTCAAGATACCAGAATATAATTCGTCTGTAAAATAATATAATAATCGTTAAGATTCAAGAATTATATTTTTATCTAAATAATATCTTAATGGCTGATATATAATAATTATATTTTTATCTAAATAATATATTAATAGCTGATATATAATAATTATATTCTTATGTGGGGTAGTATCTTAATCGTTCTGTAATATAATATCTTAATTTTTCTATAAAATAATATCTTAATCGTTGAAATACTAAAATTATATTCTTATGTAAAATATTATATTAATCGTTAATATACCAGAATTATATTCTTCTGTAAATAATATCTCGATCGTCAAGTAAAATATTATCTTAATCGACATGGAACCAGAATTATATTCTTATCTAAAATAATATCCCAATTGATATGTAAAATAATTTCTCAATTATTATGTAAATAATATCTTAATTGATATGTGAAATAATATCTTAATTGATATGTGAAATAATATCTTAATTGATATGTGAAATAATATCTTAATTGATATGTGAAATAATATCTTAATTGTCAAGATACCACAATTATATTCATATGTAAATAATATCTTAATAATATCATAATCGTCAAATAAAATATTATCTTGATCGTTAAAATACCACAATTATATTCCTATCCAAAATAATATCTTAATAATATCATAATCGTCAAATAAAATATTATCTTGATCGTTAAAATACCACAATTATATTCCTATCCAAAATAATATCTTAATTGATATGTAAAATATTATCTTTATAATCAAGTAAAATATTATCTTAATCTAAAAGATTTGAGAATTATATTCGTATATAAAATATTATCTTTATCGTTCCGTAAAATATTGTCTTAATGGTTCTGTAAAAATCATATCTTAGTTATTCTGTTAAATTATATCTTAATTATTCTGTTAAATAATATCTTAATCCTTCTGTAAAAATAATATTATTGTGGTAACTGAAGGATTAAGATATTATTTAACAGAATAATATTATTTTAGCGATTAATATATTATTTTACATAAGAATGTAATTCTCGAATCTTAACGATTAAGATATTATTGTGAACGGAAAAATTAAAATATTATACAAAAAAATATTATTATAAGACACAATAATTAAAATATCAAAATAATATTCTTCTGTAAAATATATCTTAATCATTAAGATACCGCAATGATATTGATATGTAAAATAATATATTAATCGCTAAGATACCAGAATTTTATATATAAAATTATCTTAATCGTTATGTAAAATAATATTTTAATCGCTACATAAAATATTATTTTAATCGCTACATAAAATATTATTTTAATCGCCTAAATACCACAATTATATTCATATGTAAAAATATTAATAGTTATGTAAAATAATATCTTAATCGCTAAGATACCACAATAATATTCATATATAAATATTATCTTAATAGTTAAGGTATAATAATTATCTTTATATGTAAAAATTATCTTGATCGTTCTGTAAAATAATATACTGATAGTTAAGATACCAGAATTATGTTCATATGTAAAAACTATCTTAATCCTTCAGTAAAAATAATATACTGATAGTTAAGATACCAGAATTATGTTCATATGTAAAAACTATCTTAATCGTTCTGTAAAATATTATCTTAATCGCCAAGATACCACAATTATATTCGTATAGAAAAATTAAGATAATTTTTCTATAAAATATTATCTTAATCGCTAAGATACCACAATTATATTCTTCTGTAAAATAATATCTCAATCCTTCAGTAAAATAATCTTAATCGTTCCGTAAAATAATATCTTAATCCTTCAGTAAAATAATATAATAATCGTTGAGAGACCAGAATTATATTTTTCTGTAAATAATATCTTAATCGTTAAAAGACCACAATTTTATTCTTGTGTAAAATATTATATTAATCCTTCAGTTAAATAATATATAAATCGTTAAGAGACCAGAATTATATTCATCTGTTTAATCCTCAAATTACATAATAATATAATTATGTAACAGATTATCTTAATCATCGTGTAACATAATTGTGTCAGAATATAATTATCATAAAGTTATATAATTATATCATACAAAAATATTATTTTAATTCTAGAGTTACATAATTATATTCTTTGTTGCCTAATGTTTTAATTCTAAAATGTTATTTCATGTTAAATAATGTACTAGTTCTAAAATAGTATAATATTATTCTTGTATAATAATATATCTTAATATTATTCTTGTATAATAATATATCTTAATATATGAGCTATATTATTATAATTAAGCGCTATAACAAAATTGAATAAAATTGAATAAAAAAATTTTATAAGAGTTGTAAACTAGTGTTTGTCAACATATTAAACATTACACTAGTTCGATAAATAACTCCTTCGGAATAAAAAAAAAGTTGCAAAATTCCAGAACAAAATCAAAATAACCATTAAAATTTATTTCCAACAATTTTTACAAGTAATTGTCCACTATCGATTTATTTATACTTTTCAAGTAAATAATAATTATATCTGAATAACAGAGTGTAAATATATGAATAACGGTGTAAATATATGAATAGTGGTATGAACATACGAATAATTATATAAACATATGAATAATTATACAAACATATAAATAGTGGTGTAAATTGTGTAAACATACAAATAGTGGTGTAAATATATGAATAATAGTATAAATACATGGATAATAGTATAAATAATAGTTAAATTAATATTTAAGAAAAAATATAACTCGAATGAAGAATGTAAGTATTTAACTGAAGGATTAAGATATAATATGGGAGAAAACAATTATGTAATTGAAGAATTAAGATATTATTTACAGAAGAATATAATTCTAGAATCTTCAATATTAAGATAATATTTTACAGAAGAATAATTGTGGTAACTGAAGGATTAAAATATATTTTACAAAAGAATATTGTGGTAAATGAAGGATCAAGATATTATTTTTATAGAAAAATAGTATTTTGGTATGTTAACGATTACTATATTATTTACATATCAATATTATTGTGGTATGTAAATAATATTAATCGCCTAGATACCAGAATGATATTGATATGCAAAATAATATTCTTCTGTAAAATAATATCTTAATTGCTAATATTCCAGAATTATGTCATTATTGTAAACATATAATACAATACAATAATTTAAGATACTAGAATTATATTCATATGTAAAATAATATCTTAATTGCTAATATTCCAGAATTATATCCATATGTAAAATAATCTTAATCGCTTATATTCCAGAATAATAATCTTATGTAAATAATCTTATGTAAATAATCTTATGTTAACGATTACTATATTTTTTATATGAATATAATTTTTGTATCTTGGCGATTAAGATATTATTTTACAGAAGAATATTATTTTTGTATCTTGGCGATTAAGATATATTTTACAGAAGAATATTATTTTTGTATCTTAATTGTTGAGTTATATAATAATATTCTTCTGTAAAATATATTAATCTTTTCATTGCATAATAATATCTTAATGTATACATACTATCCGGATTGATCAATATATTAATTTCAGCAATGAAGAATCTAAATTAAAACATCAACCCTAAACGGTAACTGAATTTGCTCTGCAAAATTACAATTTTTCAAAGTATCTACTGGTTTTATTTGGTTTATTTGTCAAAACACCATCTATAATATATATTTAGTTATTATAATATTACTTTTTAATATTATAACATAAAACATTTTATTTCTCTATGTTTTTAATTGCATTTACAACATCATCGTTGAACGGAATTCCCATTTTATCAATACCATTTTATCAATACCATGTATACCAATACAATAAATTTTACCAGCCCCTCTATTACAAAATAATATTTTTATATTATGTGTTAATTTTTTTTTCACTATAGCTTACCTTTTCATTTGACGACTGATGTGCTACAAATACATCGCTCATACTTTTTCCATCCGTAATATATCAACTATATAACAATACAATTTGTCAAGCGGTAGTTTTCCAGTTTAAAATAGGGATAAGATATGTTTATTCTATTATCACCAAATAATTTTGCATTTTTGTCATCGAAAACAATAAGACCAACATCGTCCTTTCCAGTGTTTTTATAATTATTGGAGACAAATATAGATTTTGCGTTTATTTTTGAATAAACTGTTGTGCAGACTGAATATTTATCTTTGAAACGAGCTGAAAAACAATTAATTTGATCAGGATAACCATTTTCTTTATTATAAAGATTACTAGCGCTTGTTGCTAAAATATGAGTACGTATTAATATACCGCTGTCATAATATTTTTTATAGTTATTTTTATAAATAACTTCAAGAAAAAAATTGCAGTTAAAATCTTTTGGATGCGTTTTATAATTTTTCAATTTATTATACGCATAATTTGATTAACATATTATACATAAACTTATATAAATTTTTGAATAAAGCATATAAAGGTATTGTTTTGCTAAAATTTAATATATCTACATTGAAAATCAAGTAGTTGATAATATTTTTATTACATATAATATTAACTGTACAAATATTTGTTAGTTTTTAATAATCAAATACAATTATATTTGAGAAAATTTTGACTTGTTAACAGTATTAAGATTCTTCAAATATTTAGATCCTTTGTCTATAACAATATCCCTACTACTGTAAGATATATGAAATATTGATATTAATATTATTTAAACGGTTAATTTGTTGTTTATTGCGTATTTTCATATTAATTAAATATATCTTTTTACACTAAAAAGTGTTTATTTGTATGTCTTAATAAAAAATATTAAGATTATGCATTTTTTTAAGAATTTGTAAGCTTTATCTATAATTATATCTTAAATAATTATAAAATATAAACAGCATTTATACTGATTATAATACTACTTTTATTGAGAATTCTAATAGTAACAGGTCGAGTGACTTGGACACTGTATTTACTCAACATACATTCATATTTCTTGTCAACTAATTCAAGATATGTTACAACATATCACAACAACTTTAGTCAGTTACTTAATTTTTAAGTCTACATATTTACAAGGTTTTGTTTTAAAAAATTATAAATATACCATAAAGCAAAATAATAACTATTTGTATGTGATTAAATGGTTATTTTTCACTATTAATATAATATTCGATAATATTCATTAAAATATGTGTGTTATAAAAAATGGGCTTTGGAATATTGACAAGTCTATCATCTTTTATTTTGGGAAATTTTTTGCGTAATAATAAAGCCATAATATAAGCTTGATAGTTATGTTCAAATTTAAAATTTTCTTGTAGTTTACATGTTAATCGAAACATGTCTGTACTACATTCAATAAACGAATCACGAGAAATATGATCTAATATAAGATGTTTCAAATAATCAATTCTGTTAGAACTATCATTAAGTTCTATTTCGTTAACTATTCGATAGTTTGCAATATATTCCAATAGCTCAGTTTCATTACTTTTTGCATAATATTTATTTAATTCATACAGTAGGTTAAAATCGGGCATTTATATTTTTGTTTAATAAATAAGTTTAATCAAATTTATTTGATTAAATTTATATTAGTTTTCGATAAAATATAAATATATTCCCAAATATTTGTTAAATCTTGTGTGAATTATAATTATCATAAATATTATTTACCACTCAGTTATAATACAATTGGATAACGGATAATATATACAACAATTATCTTTGACAGACTCCTATCCATTTCTATATAAATATTTTAATGTAGCTACATTAAAACATTTATATAGAAATGGATAGTGGATAGTTTTATTTTAGTTAGACAAGTATCAGAGTTCAACATAATCATTTGCTTGTCTTCTTCGATAAATAATCAACCCGATTAATTATCTCCAGATCATCCGTATATATATATTATTGCTAATTAAATAAAGTTTCCATTTATTAACCAAAATTTCGTCGTTTCCTCCTTCATAATAATTATCATCTTCATCTTACATTAAAAAATAATCATTGGAACATTCAGAGTCATTTATCTCTTCAAGGTATTAAAAATAATATTTTTTCAAGTTAATTAATTGTATAATCCTCAATAATTATTTTAAAGTCTTAGAAGAGTTATCTTTTCAAGTATATAAATTGCATAATTCTCAAATATCCTAAAGTATAAGAATTATTATATCTCCAAGTGTCAGAATAATTATCTCTTGATCTATATAAATTTTATAATACTTAATAATTCTCTCTAAGTATTATAGAATTATCTTGTTCTAATTTTTCAATAATATTAATAGGGGTTATAAATTATTATTTCGCAATGTATATAAATTGCATTAATTATAAATAACTATTTTCAAGTATTATAATAATCTGTGTAAGTATATAAATTTTATAATACTGTAAACAATTTATTTATAATTACAACAATTATCTATCCCAAGTATTATAATTAATCTCCTAAAATACCAGATTAATTATTCAAAACAATTATCTTCCCATGTATATAAATTGTATAATTAACAATTTTCTATTTTAGTATAAGAATAATTATCCCGTTTATAATTGTATAATTCTGGATAATTCTAGATAATTTTATTCAAATATCAGAATTATTATCTCTCAAAGTATATAAATTGTATAATTATTAATAATTATCATCAAGCATTAAAATCCTGATCCCATTAAGTATTTGAATAATTACCTCATCAAATATTCAAATTCTAAACTCTTTTGGAATATTAATCATGATCTCTTCAAGTATAATTATGATAATTATTATCTTTACATGTTTATAAATTGTATTGTTTTTAATAATTCTTTTCAAGTATCAGAATAATTATCTCTTGATGTATGTAAATTGAATAATCCTAAATAATTCTCTATAAGTATGAGAATTATTATCTCCAAGTATATAAATTGAATAATCCTCAATAATTATTCCTAAGTATTATAATAATTATCTCTTCAAGTATATAAATCCCCAATAATTATCTCTTCAAGTATATAAATTCTTAATAATTTCGCAAGTATTATAATTATCTCTTCAAGTATATAAATTCTCAATAATTATTCGCAAGTATTATAATAATTAACTCCTTAAGTATATAAATTGTATGATCTTCAATAATTCTTTTAAGGTATCATAATAATTATCTCTTCAAGTATTATAATTATTTCTTCAAGTATTATAATTATCTTTTCAAGTATTAAAATTATTATCCCTTCGAGTATATAAATTGTATAATCCCCAATAATTCTTTTCAAGTTCCAGAATAATGATCTCTACAAGTCTTATAATAATTTTCTTTTTCAAGTATAAAAATTGTATAATCTTCAATAATTATTTTCAAGTATAAAAATAATTATCTATTAAAGTTTATTTATTGTGTGATCTTCAATAATTCTTTTCAAGTATCAGGATTTTTATCTGTTAACGTTTATTTATTGTGTAATCTTCAATAATTTTTTCAAGTATAAGAATTATGATCAATACAAGCAATATAATTATGATATATTAATACGATAATTCTGATTTTTCAAATATTAAAATTATGATCACTTCTAGTATTAAAATCCTGATCTCTCAAAGTATTATAATAATTTTTTTTTTCAAACAGAATTAACGTATAATTGTAAATAATTCTTTTCAAGTACAAGAATTATTATCCCTTAATGTTTGTAAATTGTATAATCATCAATTATTCTTTTCAAATATAATAATAATTATCTCGTCAGTATATAAATTGTATAATCCTCAATTATTCTGTTTAACTATCATAATAATTATCTCTTCGAGTACTAAAATTCTGATTACTTAAAGTATCATAATTCTGATCACTACAAGTTTTTAAAATCCGATCGCTGCAAATTTTTAAAATCCGATCACTTCAGGTTTTAAAATTGTTATCTCTTTAGATTTTATTATTATTATCTCTTCAACTATTATTATAATAATTATCTCTTTAAGTTTATAAAAGTGTATAATTCTTAATAATTCTATTCAAATATTATTATAATTATATCATCATGCCTATTTATTGGATAATCCTCAATAATTCTTTTTAACTACCATAATAATTATCCATTGATGTTTATAATTTGTTCTCAATAATTCTTTTCGAGTATCATAATAATTATTCATTGATGTTTATGATTTGTTCTCAATAATTCTTTTAAATATTCTAATATTTGCTTGATCATGCACCAATATAATGATTTCTTCAAGTATTAAAAATTGGATCTCTTCCAGTATTATAATAATGATGTCTTCCAGTATTATAATAATTATCTATTCAAGAATTATAATTCTGATCTCTTCAAGTATTATAATGATTATCTATTCAAGAATTATAATTCTGATCTCTTCAAGTATTATAATGATTATCTCTTCAAGTATTATAATTCTGATCTCTTCCAGTATCAAAAATTGGATCTCTTCCAGTATTAATAATTTTATATCTCCCGGTATAATAATAATTCTGTTCAAGTATCATAATTATATCTTTATTTATCATAATAATTCTATCTTCCCGTATCATAATAATCCTGTTCAAATATTATAATTATTATCTCTTTACATATCATAATAATATTTTCATGTATATAAAATGTATAATTCTCGGTTATTTTGTTTAAATACCATAATAATTATTTCTTTAAGTATATAAAATGTATAATTCTCGGTTATTTTGTTTAAATACCATAATAATTATTCCTTTAAGTATATAAAATGTATAATTCTCGGTTATTTTGTTTAAATACCATAATAATTATTTCTTTAAGTATATAAAATGTATAGTTCTTAATAATTGTATTCAAGCATTAAGAATTATCATCTCTTCATGCAGATAAATTATATAACCCTCAATAATTCTTTTCAAGTATCAGAATTATTATCTCTTCAAGTATATTAATTGTACAATTGAGAATTATACAATTAATATATTACAATTATTATCTCTTCAAATATATAAATTTTATTGTCATCGGTAGTTCTCCTGATGAACCTGAATAATTATCTTATAAAGTTTATAAACTTTATAATTCTCAATTATTCTCTCCTAGTATTATAATAAATATTTCTTCAAGTTTATAAATTGTATTATTCTCAACAATTATCTTTTCAAAGACTAGAATAGTTATCTATTTGAGTTTGTAAATTACATCATTCTCAATAATTCTATTTTAATATTAAAATTATTATCTCTTCAACTTAATCTATTGTATAATTACAATTCTTTTAAATATCATAATAATTATCTCTTTATGTTTACTCTATAATTATGTCTTTTTGTATATTTATTCCATAATTCTATTCAAGTATTAGAATTGCGATCTATTCAAGTATTAGAATTGCGATCTCTTCAAGTATTGGAATTGTGATCTCTTCAAGTATTGGAATTGTGATCTCTTCATGTATTATGGTTCTGATCTCTTCAAGTATTATAATTTTCATCTCAAAATTAATTGTATAATACTCAATAATTATTTTAAAGTTCTAGAAGAATTATTTTTTCAAGTATATAAATTACATAATTCTCGATTATTCTCTCTAAATATCTGGATAATTATCTCTGTAAGTATTATAAATTGTATTATTATCGAGTATTCTGTCCATGTATCAGAATAATCATCAAGTATTCTGTTCATGTATCAGAATAATCATCAAGTATTCTGTTCATGTATCAGAATAATTATCTTTTCGAGTATATAAATTGTATAATTCTCAATTATTCTCTTCAAGTATCATAATAATTATCTCATCTATATAAATTGTATAATTCTTGATTGTTGATTGTTGTTTATATAATAATTTTAAATTTTATTGAATTCTTTAGATTATATATATTAAATAGACTATTTATGTATTTTAATAATCCGGATTTTGTAACTGTAATAATAAACTGGTATTATAACAAAAAGGCTATATTTATAGTATCTGATAATAATACTAAACACATTTTGTATTATTGGTTCCATAGTTTTAAATATAAATAATCATTGCAAAAATATATTGAATAATATATTTTTATAAAAATAGTACTATAAATGTACTATATAATAACTTATTCAACAGATATTCCAGCTGGAAGATATATTGTTTATTCTTGTAATAAAAAGGACGATAAAATATATTATAATCCTATAATCAATATTGACACTATTAATTTACTAATAAAATGCGATGATATAAACCATGGAAATATTTTTCATTTGTCATATAATAATACAAGACAAATATTTGAATCATTGAGAAGAATAGATAAAAGTTGTATGAGAATTGATCCGACTCAAAATTATCATGGATACGATATAGATTCATATTTTTCCAATAATAGTTCATTATTAATAAATATGATAGAATTTAAATATCAAAATTTAAACAACACCATAATAAATCCAAATATAAATTGGACATCATTTTTAAATGAATATAAAAATAAATATCCTAAAGTATTCAAGGATGATGATATTTTTGATGATTTGTTTAAAAACAAAAAATATAATGATATCATTGCGAAAATAAACGATATTAACCCTTTAACATATAATTTTCTTACAAATTTACTGATTAAAGATATGAAAAGTATAGATCATCAGATAATATATATGTTTTTTAAAATATGCAAAGACAAAACTATAACTTGGGAAAATATTTTTAATATAGATGAAAAAGTATACAACATTTTGAGAAAAATAGATATCAAAATAGAGCCTAAATTTATAAATTTACATATAAATAAACTGTATGATAACAAACTACTATTTAATAGGTTTGATTATTATATTAAGGATATTGAAAAATACCAAAGCATACAAAGTGATATTTTATTCATATATTTGAAAATGGATCCGAGTTCTCAAATTATCGACCAAATTATTGATAATATTAGAAAGGGAAATGTTGAAAGAAATATTGCGTCTCTTTTCAAGAGAAATGTGGAATTTTTTACTTCATTGTATCCAGATTATATAGCTGGCGATTTAAAACAGAGATTAGAAGAGTTAAGAATATTTTTGATTAATTGCGTACAAGTTGGTAATTTGACAATTTCAATAGAAAAAGTAGAAGAAATTTATCAAACCGTAGTGCGAAATACTTCCAGTCATACAGATATTTATAATCTTATATAATCTTGAATTGATTTTATGCGACTTGTTTTTAATGTACTATGTCTGATGAATGAACTATAATTTTTGCTGTAAATCGAGCCGTATAGATTGAAAATTGCGGAATATTAGAAATATAATGAGGGTTGTAAACATATGTAACATCGTAATAGTTCTAAATTAAAATCTCTAAAATATACCAAATATAAATCAGATAATTGTTATCTCTTAATGTTTATAATTGTTCTCTGTTGTTCTAAATTGTTCTAAATAATTCTTTTAAATATTATAATATTTGCATTATCAAGTACCAAAATAATGATTTCTTCATTTATCAGAATTCTGATCTCTTCATGCAAATAAATTATATAATCCTCAATAATTCTTTTCAAGTATCAGAATAACTATATAGGTATGTTTATCAACTGTATAACTCTAAATTATTATTTCCAAATATCATAATAATTATCTTCGTAAGTATATAAATTGTATAATTCTCAAGTATGAGACCAATTATCTCTGTAAGTATATAAATTGTATAATTCTCAAGTACGAGACCAGTTATCTCTGCAAGTATATAAATTGTATAGTTCTCAATTATACTCTATAAGTATCAAAATAATTATATCGTATATAAATTGCACAATACTCAATAAACCTCTTTCAGTGTCGAAATAATTATCTCTTCAAGTTTAGAAAACTGTGTAGTACTCAATAAATCTCTTAAAGTATAATAATAATTATATTATCAAAGTATATAAATTGCATAATTAATAATTATTCTCTTTAAATATTGGGATAATTGTCTATTAATGCTTATAAATTGTATGATTCTGAATAAATCTCTTCAAATATTTTAATTATCTCCCAAGTATTATAATAATTATCTCTTCAAGTTTTTTAATTATCTCTTCAAGTATTTTAATAATTATCTCTTCAAGTTTTTTAATAATCTCCCTAAGTATTTTAATAATTTTCTCTTCAACTATTTCAATTATATAAATCTGTTAAAGTGTCATAATAATTATCTCTCAAGTTTATAAACTGTATTATTCTCAATTATTCTCTCGTAGTATTAGAATAGTTATTCTAATATTCAAGTATATAAATTGTATAATTCTCAACAATTATCTCTTCAAAGATTATAATAGTTATCTATTTGAGTTTGTAAATTGCATTATTCTCAACAATTATCTCTTCAAAGATTAGAATAGTTATCTGTTTGAGTTTGTAAATTGCATCATTCTCAACAATACTATTAAAGTATTAGAATTATGATCTTTAATGTTTATAAATTGTATTAGAATAATTATCTCTTCAAGTATTCGAATTATTTTCTCTTCGAGTATCAGAAGAATTATCTCCTCAAGACTTCGAATATTTATCTCTTCGAGTATTAGAATATTTATCTCTTCAAATATTCTAATATTTATCTCCCCAAGTATTCGAATATTTATCTACAAGTATTCGAATATTTATCTTGTTTTTTAAAATTGTACAATTCTTAATAATTAGTGAAAGAATCAGAATAATTATCTCACCTATATAATTGTATAATTCTCAATAAATCAATTAAAGTATCAGAATAATTATCTCTTCAATGTTATAAAATTGTTTAATGCTCAATTATTCTCTTTAAGTATTAGAAGAATCATCTTTTCAAGTTTACGAATTACATTCTCTATAATTATTTTCAAGAACTGGAACAAATATCTCTTAATGTATATAAAGAGACTTCTTAAAGTATTAAAATATTGATCTCTCCAAATATATTTTAAATTCTTTCAAGAATTATAATTCTTCTCTTCAAGTATTATAATTCTTCTCTCCAAGTATCAGAAGAATTATCTCTATGTATATAAATTGTGCAATTCTCAATTATGTAGTAATGAACAAAAATATATTTGGTTATAATAATAGGTGCGTTATTCCGGCTATAATTCTTATATGTATAGTTTATAGTAATTATGAATATTATCAGATAATATTCAAAAATTATATTTAATATTATAGAATAAATTGTATTATTTGTTGTGAACTATTTATATAGTTTATAGTAAACTTGTTCAATTTTCTCATAAATAGTTATTTGAGTGTTTCTGTAGTTCTTATTAATCGCAAAATAAATATTATAAAATCAGTTTATATATTCAAATATATAAGTTTTTATACTGTCAGTCAATTTATCACTCCATTTAATAAAATTTTTCTTCTTAAAAAGATTTAAAGTATCACAATTTTTACTAGGTAATACTTGTTCTATAATGTAATAATCATCCATTAACTGTTTTGCAATAAAATTGTATTTTTCTTCCATTTTTTCCCAATAACTATCATTATAGTCAGTTTCTCTAGGTATCAGAACGCGTGTTTTCAATTTTTTGGACAATAAATTTATCATTAATTGAGAAATATTTCCTTTGCAATAAAACGTATCCATTAATTCTATGCAGTAACTATTATCACATTCTTCATCAGGAAATTTACTAATCAATATATACCCCAACGGGATTTTATCAGTCTGTAAACCAAAACCTGTTCCATTTTTATGTATTTTACATGTTTCTATCCACTCTTGTATTATTTCTTCTCCTAAAAACTTTTGCCATGTTAATTCATTCGCTTTAGCACATTCATCATCCCTTAAATCGGCTATAAAAAAATATAAATTATTACAATTCTCTATAATAAAATTACAATTTGGATGGTCGTATATATATTTTTTCATAAAATACTTACCGTAATTAGGAAAAAAATTATAACCACCAAGATATTGTTGAACATTACTGCATAATGATCTCATTCTGGCTTCTTGAAATATAAACTCTTTTCCATTATTTTGTTCCTCATATTTTGTGGAACACTGTTTTTTACTCATTTTAATATCATACAGTTTATCAAAGTATTTCATTTTTATAAAAATTTTTGATTGTTGTTTAATCTTGTTCATTTTATAATATCAGCTTTATTTTATAGTAAATCATTTAATCTATTTATATAACATGTTAAAATATATCTAGCACAATATTTATATTATTCTCCTATAAATGTTTTTCTTGAAATTTATTTGTAACATAATATAGTTTGTATATACTATATTACGAAAAATTTTATTATGTATTATATTACTAATTTATTCATTTACTCATTTACTCATTTACTCATTTACTCATTTACTCATTTTATACTTAGCCTTTGAATATTATTTATACTCGAACATAAATATAAACATAGTTATATTTTAAAATATAACAACTACTATCTAAGATTTGATTAAAAATAAAAATAAATTATCAATCAGAAATGGAAATTGCGAATTTAATAGGCAAAAAATGTTACCAAAATCCAAGCGATTCAGCCAAATATACTTTACATGATATTTACCAAAAAATTAAAAGTGGTAGGCTTAATTTAAATCCCGTTTACCAAAGAGGATCAGTTTGGACATCTGAATATGAAAATGGTTTACTGGAATCAATATTTATAAATGCTATAATTCCTCATTTGATATTTAATTGTACAGATGAAATAGATTATACTTGTATAGATGGAAAACAAAGATGTTTAACCGTATATAAATTCATGAATAATGAAATTCCATTTAAAGTTAGATCAGAAAAAGATAACATAGAATATAGTGTGTATTTTTCTATGATACCAGACAAACTTCCAAATAGATGCAAATACATGGTTTTAAGCGAAGCTGACAGAGAACGATTTTATGGTAAAAGATTTACTATTATGCTTTATCATAATTTAAGTTTAGAACAAGAGATGGATACATTTCAACGTATTCAAAATTCTAAAGTTTTAACACCATCAGAATTGATAAACGCATATAGCGGATCACTCGCAAACTGTGGTAAAGATATTAAAAATAAACTAAATGAACTACATTTACATCCTTCACAATGCATATTCAAACAAAAAACAACAAATATAAAACAAAAAGACTATTTAAATCTTTATTTCCTTATATCTTATTCATGCAAACATAGCACATCCTTCTATTTAGGTAGCGAACAAAAAGCAAAGATTAATAAATATATTAATGAATGTCAGGATGATGAAGATTATAATACTGTTTTTATTAAACTATTTCCTATAATTAAAAGTTTATTGGAACATTTTAATAAAACCGATATTCCCAAATTACCTGATAGACAATATTTCTATAATTATGTTGTGTCAATATATAAAAATGATGTAATAGATATACCTGACTATATTAATTCTACTTTGAATAAAGTTCTTGAAATAAAAACAGAATCAAAAAGCGAAAAAAATAGGCAAGTGTGTCAAATTTTAAAATTAAATAATTCCAACATAGAATCAAAAACGGAATATGCACCCAAGCTCAAATATAATAAGTCTAATTTAAGTAAAAATAATATAGATACTTTATGTAAAATTTATACTGATCTTACCGGCAAACAGCCAGAAAGCAAAGATAAAAAAAAACTCACCAAAAAATATTTAATAGATACTATTTTGGAATACTTGAAATCCTCTGCTATCTAAGTATATTTATTCTAAAAGTAAATAATCATATTATTTACTTTAATAATCATATTAGTTTAACTTTGTATAAATATTTTTGACTATTAATATCTGAAATATCATGTTTGATTTTTATGCAAAGTATTTTCGTTATATATTAAATTAATAATCTGTTTATTTTATTTCTACCTTCAATATTACCAATATTATATCAATAAAGCTAAATATCAGTGTATCATATTTCCATCTTCAGTATTACTAATATTATAATAATAAAGCTAAATATCAGTGTATTATATTTGATATTTACAGAATACAACTATCTAAGATTTAATTAAAAAACAAATTATCAATCAAGATCTAATTTAAGTAGAAATTATGATATTGATGGTATATCTAAAATTTACAGTGATCTTACAGGTAAACAACCCGAAAATAAACATAAAAAGAAACTCACAAAAAAATATTTGATGGATATAATTTTAGAATACTTAAAATCATCCACCATCCAAGTATAATTATTCTATAGTAAATCATATGATTATTATAAAGATAATATGATTATCTTTATAAAATATTTTAATTTCCTGTATTATGTATTAATGGTTAATATATAATATTTATAGCAATCGAAAATTATTCAGAACGAAGTTTGAGACCATAATAACGAAGAGCTTTAATTTCATAACCTTTGCGATGCATTTGATATTTTATATCTGAACTACTAGGAACTTGAGAGGAAGGAAAATTATCTTTGAACCACAACCTAAAGGTTTGATAAAGTTGGTCAGATTTAATGAAAGTCTTTTTGATTTCTTCTTCATCTGTAATAACTTTTACTTTTTCTTCAATAAATTCGTTAAAAGTATCATTAGTCATACGATATTTATCAGTTTCAAGAATAACTAATTCTGGAGCATCAAGACCATTTTTCTTATAAATAGGATATTCTTGAGTCAAAATCCACATAAAAGGTTTAATCATGAGAGGAATTTTACGATCAAAATCAAGATCAATAGGGAAAATACGTTTCTTGAATTGTTCTTCAACAGTGTCAGGATAAGTATGTGAGAATACTGATTTGAAAGCAATAATACGTAAAGAATTCATAATAGTAGGATCAGTAGTATTTACATGAGGAATTTTATTACAAACAAGACCAGCTTTAAACATAGGAACCATTTTAGTAGGCATTTTATTAAGAGCACGACTGTACATACTACCAAAACCAACCGATAATTGTTCAATAATAGAATCGTTGAGTTTATCAGTTGCCTTAGGTTCTTGGAATAATACCAAACGAGCGAATCTCAAAATTTCCAATTCAGGAGTAGCAGAGCAAGGATTATTAGAGCCATGATTACCAGTACCTTGATAAACAATAAGAGAAGTTGGACCCTTAACAAAATAATCACCGAAACATTTTTCCAACAATAATTCTATAATTGATTTAGTATTATTACCTATACCAGTTAAAACTGGGACTATTTTATCTTTATTACCCGCTTCTAAACAACTAGCACAAAATCTAACAAAATATTCTCTAACTTCTTTATCAACAAAAACTTTCTCCAAATAATTCATACAAAATACAACATCGGGATGATCCCAAGTATAATGTTGAAAATCATAACCACAACTAATTGTAATACGATCTTGTGGGCGACCAGAACGTAATGTACAAGAATTACAATCAAATACTCCATTATCGAAACAGAATAACATTTTATTTTGGTTAATTTCTTTAGAGAAATCTGGATCATAGAATTTTTCGCTAGCTTCCTTGATAATATTTGATTTATATGATGGATTTTTCAAACCTGTAATAATTTGAATACATTTTGATTGTTTATCGCTCCATTTTGTTTTTTCTGGACCATCTGGTGCTTGTTCTATACTTGAATTACATTCATTCAATATATTATTAAAATCTTTCACAAGATCGCTACTTAATTTAATTCTGATTGTAACTGCACCATCTAATTCTTGATAACGATGATGTTTGTACTCATACCAAAGTTGATCCTTAATTGATGAACAAACAAATTTATCCTCATATTTTCTATACAATAATTCAGCGATATCAGTATACCCAGCAGTAGGATCTAAACAAGTCCATAATAAAGTTTCAAGAGATTGATTTTTCCATTCTTTGTAGCCTTCAGGATCATCGCGAGAACACCAATATCTAAAAGTTCCTATCGTAGTTTGTGTCTTTTCGAAATGTTTCCATTCACTATGACATAAATCCGATTTTTCGCTTTCTTCTGCTATTTTACACCAAAGACTTAGA
>Ga0097678_1001278_pt1 | contig 28460 bp, 20 predicted proteins | sample ThiBiot_500_plan_2_FD_72847 | JGI IMG/M metagenome (GOLD analysis project Ga0097678, IMG submission 72847) | Wastewater bioreactor microbial communities from Cape Town, South Africa - Thiocy_expt_500_plan - 1398105537976 (version 2) (version 2) ...
GTCTTGCCATATAAACCAGCCGAGCATCATTGATATAGGAAGCGTTAAATAACTCATTAATGAAATTGTTGTTAAGTTATGAATTCTTAATCCGTAAGTATAAAGGAAACTAGCCATAATATGTAATAATGCCATACTAGAAAATAGAATTAATTCTTTTGTATCAATGTGTATTTTTCTGTAGTCAACAAAAAGTAAAGCTATTCCTATACAGCACAAGCTATAATAAAAGATAACAGCAGATATCGTTTCTGATGCAGGCATTTTTTTAAATACTAAAACAGCCATAGCTACACAAAAAGCTGCTCCTATCGCATTTAAACCATATAAGCTAAACGCTTCATTGCCAGGCTTAAATGCTATAAAGATGCCTAATAAACAAACGATAAGCGAGGTTATATGTTGTCTTTTAAGCTTTTCCTTAAACATAAATATACCAAGTATTGTTAAAAGGATTGGATAAAGAAAGTAGAGCGCCTTATAAGTATAAAGCTGAAGCCCTGACAGGGCTTTGGTTGCAAAAAGCATGCTCCCTGCTGAAAAAAGCGAGCGTAACAAATGCATTTTAAGGTTCTGAGTTTTTAGATCAGCTATTTTTTTCATTAATGCCGTACCTATGATTAGAAACAAAATCAGTAACGAACTTCGGTAAAGCAGTATTTCATATGTGGTGTAGATCTTTGCAGAAAACTTTAAGAGGCTTTCAGATAAACAAAATAATATACTTCCTGAAATCAGAGAAAAATATTGAAAATACATATTATCAGTTAATTTATTTATCATTTCTTTCAATTTATCTCTTTATATCTTGTAATGTGATATCCAGACAAATTTATTGCTACTTTTGTAATAGCATTATATGTATCAACTATAATAGTAGCTTATCTATAATAAATGAAGATTTTTAATGATAAAGGGCACATATATTTAATGAATCCTACAAAATTAAATATACCAAATGATATAGACTGGGATTTCCTTAAAAGATTTAATATTTGCACACATTCCAGCAGTTTCGTTGAAGCAGCAAAGAAATTAGGTACGAGCCAAGCATCTCTTCTTAGGCAAATGGATGTTTTAGAGACAGAATTAGGAAAGAATTTATTTGAGCGTACAGCCAAATATCGTTCAATGGAATTGACACCAGATGGTAAACTTCTCAAAAGCATTACTGATCAAATCTTTGAAATAGTTAAGAAACAAGTTGTTGAAAATATTACTAAGAAAACAGTAAGCTATGAACCAAGAAAAAATATTAAAATAATCACAACTCCAGGCCTTTCTATTACAGCTCTTCCAGATCCTATTGCTGCGTTTATGGACTTAAACTCAAATATACGTTTTGAACTTGTTACAGAGCCCACACCAAGAAAGCTAAATTTAGGGGAGATAGTTATTAGGAATGACTTGCTGCAACAGACAAACTTGGCTGTGAATCTTCTTATAACGCTTGTTTCGAATTTTTATGCTTCTAGAAAATATCTAGAAAAGTACGGAATCCCTCAATCTTTTAATGATTTGATTTATCATAAAGTTTTATCATTTGCATATTTTAATGTTTCAGCAACTGACTTGTACACGCTTAGGCATGATAGAAGCACGTATTTAGAGACCACGATTCAAAGCAATTATATTGGCTTTCTAGTTAACATGGCATTAAAAGATCAAGGTATACTTGAATTACCTGAAATCCATCCTGCCATAAGATTACTAGAAAAGATTACAACAATACCTTCCCAAACCATGGACATTTTCGTTGGATATTTAGATGTTGCAGAACAAGATCCCATTATATACAATTTTATTGAATTTTTACTTAAATTTTTAAAAGATAGGAACAACTATGATTTTAAAGACAAACCCAGCCAATGATCTATCTCAAACAGAAGAAGCTCTCGAAAGCAAAATAAATGATTGGTATATACCCTGGTAAGTTTTAAGTGTTGATACCAACCTATGAGGGCCATGGTTTTGCTGTATGGGATGATTTTTTAAGTAAAGAAGATCATCGGCTTGTATGGAACTATATTCAGAGCGAAACTCTAGAATTTGTTCATCAAAAAAAGTGGGTTAAAGCATTTCGATTAACTGATGGAGAGCCTCTATGGGGGCCTCCTTTCCTTTCTGATCCTTATACCCCAGACATAAAAAGCGTAGTATATCCTACTAAAAAAGGAATCGACCTTTTTATTTTTGAACTTAAAAATTTAGCCCCTCATTGCGAGCATATTATTGGTAAACAAGGCCAAGACTGGGCTTACTTTTTCGCACGTGCATATATTTACCCTAAAGGTACAGGATTATCTTGGCATAGGGATAATGAAAACAGTGCACAAGGTGCTTTTGTTTATTATGCACACCAGGAATGGGACCCTCAATGGGGTGGGGAATTTTTAATCTCTTCTCATGAAACACAAAAGTTAAAATATCCTCAATCAGAACTTTATGGTGGTGAAAAGAAATACTTAGGATCACATTTAGATAATACCTTCGAAAAAGAAGCTTTATTAAGCTCAGGGATAGGGACCTATATCATGCCCAAACCAAATAGACTGGTAATTATAACTTCAGGAATTATTCATTCTATTAAAAAGGTAGAAGAAGCTGCGGGAAACAAAGTCAGGGCTTCTATTACCGGTTTCTTTCAAGACCCAGTAATGCTTTTAAAAAATAATAAAAATTGATTTCTTTTTTAATGCTTAAATTAATAAGGTAGTGGGGGTGATTGCGAATCTTTAAGCCTTCCCTGTATGAGATTTTGTGAGTTCTTTTATGTAGGTATTTTATTCTTTTTATTTTACCTAAAGCTCCCTCCCCTATGAGCTTTTAGAACTGTATTATTGAAGACTATGGCAGCCCCCTGCTGCCCTTATTAAATATAGTATATAAGAATAATTTAAAAAATATCAAGTAAAAAGTTATTGATTTTATTATGTTTTATCTCATTTTATGCGATAAAAAATTTATATCTCATATTTTAAAATATTAACGTATCATTAATCAATTAGTAAGGTATTGTTAAGATTATATTAACTGTTTGTTAACCATTAGAGCAATTCATCATAAGAAATATATTTAATACTATGAGAAAACTTTTCTGATTTTTGGATTTGTGGCGAATTATCACAATGAGATGACAGAATTCCTATAATGCTATCACGCAACTCCCAATGCGTAAGAAACTTAAAACCTCCCCAAAAAGAAAGATCTTTATGATCGTCGATATGATCACTGATAGTGATGATATTTTTTATCGACAATTTATGGCATATCCATGATGCGTTCTTCAAAACGCTCTGATAAAATTTATAGGTAATCTTATCAAATTCTTCTCCATCATCATGAACTTGGCTATCACCATAAATATGGTAGCTAACATCTCTAATGATCAATGCTGAATCTGTTGATGGCCGATCAAAATTGATAGGGATGTCACTATTATTACTTGAGTGAGAAAAGGTAACTTTCCCGATGATCCCCTCTTCTTCATCTAAGCATAAAAGATAGATATCTTCTTTATATAAATGCTTAGGATCATATAAATCAATTGCCTCAAGATTAAATTCTATAGGATTCTTCAGATTATCAGAAGTATGCTTATCCCAAAGTTCGTCATAAAATTCTTTGTTTTTAAAAATAACAAACATTGTACGTTTCTATTGAACCTTCTTTCTTTTACTTGGTAATTTGATTAAAGGTGTTTCTCCTATTATCAGCGCTTGAGCCTGTTTTATAAATTGATTTTTTAAATTTCCCGCCTGAACATTTAAGCCAAAATAAGCCCCTATACAGAATGAAAGAAAGATTAAAGCAACCGAACCACTTAGGCCTATAAAAACACCCAGACAGAAAAAAGTAATGATTAATGAAGCCGCATTTGCTTTGATATATGATTTTAAGGTCATTGGTATCTTTCTTTTAACCACTTCTTATAGGCCCTTTCCCTACTTCCAATCTAAAAAATTAATTGTCATCTTCTAGGTTTATATTTCTTAAGCTATTGACGTAATTCTGCAATATTCAAGAGAAGATCCTAAAAGTTCTTGGAAAGTATGCTTGAGCTCTTTTCCTAGATTCTTCTCAACCCAATCCCTAATGAATTTACTTGGCGCTTGTAGCTCAACTTCTTTAGAGTTTATGGTGGTTATATTGAGAGGATACAGCCAATTTTTAACCGTTTTGTACCCTATTTTTTCACACAATCTTAAACACGCCTCAATCCAAGTTTGATCTTTAGAAGAATTAAGAAGTTCCTGTTTTAATTCTTCACGAGCGTTGTTTTCTTCCTCAGGTGACATATTTATTGGTTTCTCTTCAATCTTTCGATCTCCTAACGTAAAATCACCTGCTTGAATTCGTTCATAGGTTTCATGCTGGATTGCCCATGATAGCTTAGCTTTGAAGTTTGTCCCCCTCTTCTCTCCCATTAAGAATTTACTTGAGGCTATTTTTCGACAATAAGATCTCCAATTTTCAAGAGAACTTTTAAAAACTGTCCCGTAAGATATGCTTAACCTTGAAATGAGGGTTGATGTTAGGTGATTAACATCCAATTCCCCGATTTCCTCAATCCAAATATTTTTCATATCATTTGCAATTTTCTTCTTCTCATCAATTTTGGATGAGAGAGAGGTTAGAGAGAGAGAAGAAGTTGAAGTATTTTCTGAAGTATTCTTCTTCCCCCCTATAGTCCCCCCAGATTTGCTAGCATAGGAACGACTGTTTGTGTCGTTCCTGGAGCGGTTGCTTGGAAGGAGATTACCCCTCTCCTCCTCTGACTTTCCTTTTATGTGATCATTTTGCGCATTTAAGGATTTAGTAGAAGATTTTTTCGGTAATAAATCCTCTCTTATTTGCTGAGATTGTTCATGATTACGGACAAAGAAAGTTCTATTGGTTTTTCTGTCATAGTAGCTTGCATAAAGTTTTCCTTGGAATTTATCTTGAGCATTCATGAAGGCCGTTTTACTGTTATAGCGTATTCCTATGTTATCAAAAGCAGTATTGAAGATTCGGCGAGAACAACCAAGCTCCTCAGACCAACTATCTCCTGCTCGATAAAGTGGATGCTTACAAGGCTCAAGGAACTTATAAAAGCCTTTAGTGTACTTAGACTTCGAGAACCAATAATCAAGCTGGCCCTTTAAAAGTCCTACATATGGGGAATTTAACCCAGGCTCCTGGGAACGGTAGCATAATATTATAAACGATTTTTTCGAGCACAAACCCTTATTAGGTAAAACACTCATTTGTATTCTCCTCATATTGAGGTGCTACAAACAAGCAATATCCTTGACATTAGCACAAAACATGCTATGTTATTTATGAACATTGATGTGCTTGTTTATTAGCACGGTTATTGATGAAAGACCCGGTTGCAGCCGGGTTTTTTTCATTTATTTTCTAATTAAAGTTTCATATAAGTTCCTTTAACTATTAATAAAAATTACTTCATTTTATATAGCTATATAAAACATTGGTTTAAGTTGCAAGAATAAAATTAATGTATTCTTAAACCATTATAAAAACACTCTGCTGAAATAACCTAATAATATCGTCATAATAATGTAAAACTGTCTAACAAATGCACATCAAATGTGTTGTATAAGTTTAATATATGGACAGCATAAGAATATTAAATGTACAGCGGATGTCTCACAGTATATTCTAAATGTACATCATATATACATCAAATGCATAGCATAGCGATGATCGTATAACTCTATAATAAAAAATGATAAAATGTAGTTTATATAATGTGCATATATTATATATATAGTGTGCATTATATATAATTATATGGAAAAAAAATTATGTGATAATACAATATAAACAGTATACGTATAATATACGTATACTAATTGTATATCATACGAATATCATATGTATATAAAAAATATAAAAACATTATGGATTGTTGATACTATTCTGTCTGAGAAATTTGCAGAAATCTTTATTAATTCTATATGAAGCGAATCCACCTCTACCAGGCTTATTTTCATGGGCTGAAATCAAGTTCTTTTGCTTTAATCGTAATAGGGAACTTGCAATAGAATTTTTAGTAGACCTCGTATATTCTACTAAATCATGGACCGAGAATGCGAATGTATATGCATATTGGCTGTCTTCATGACTAATTTTATTGCATAAATAAAATAAGATATTTTTCTGTAATCCATATAAGGCTCTTAAAGTCTTTGTAAAATCAATATTATTTTCAGATGGCAACCCTGTATGATTCAAAGTATCCTTACTAGAGTTTTGTTCTTCTTTATGATCAATAGAGGTAGGGGTTTTGGATGTTTCTACATCAATTTCCCAAGGTCTGTAAGAAACTTTTTCAAATTTCTTACTTCTGCTTTTTAATTTAAGTTCGTCGATTGTAGGCATATATAATTTCCCTTATTTATCCATTAACCGCAGCTAGCTCATTCTCAAGATTTTCAATCTCCAATATTTCACGTGTTAAAAGATCTATATCTTCTTTTGCGGGAGTTACTTTAAGATTGCTAAATATATTCGTTCCGCCATATATCGCATTTGGAAAATCCTGAGATGATCGTATTATGGTCTTGCAAAGAAGCGTTTTAAAAACATCATGATTTAAAATAGATCTTAGAACTTCATTTGAAAGTGCTGTTCTACTATCAAATTTGTTAACAACTACTTTAACTGAAATGCTTTTACCAAATTTGCGATTAAGGCTAGTAATTTCTTCATATGTCACCTTCATACCGGAAATACTAAATTGTTCAGGGGTTAGAGGAGAAACAATTAGATCAGAAGCGAGAGTTGCTGCGGCTACAGACTGTCCAAGAGCCGGCGGACAATCAATAACAATTAAGTCATAACTAGTGGCAAGTTTTTTTAAAATGTCACCATATACTTTATCTAGGCTATATTTTTCTAACATTATAAGATTATCTAAAGTAGCATTTTCAATACGACTAGGTATTAGGTCTAGACCCGGAGAGATGTTAACAATTGCTTCCTTTGGCTCAACTTGGCCTTTTAATATATCAATCATAACAGGCGCATTGTTAGCATCTACAGAGAATGCTTGGGTTAGATTTCCTTGTTGATCAAGGTCAATACATAGTACTTTGCAACCATATAAGTTAGCTCTAATAGCAAAGGAGTGTGTTAGAGAAGTTTTGCCAGTTCCCCCTTTAACAACCTGAAAAGAAACAATTTTTTTCTTAAAATTTATATCAAATAAAATCTTTGAAGTTTCATGACCAAAAAAAACTCTATTTTGGCTTTTGAATGATTCTAAATTCTTAGCTTTTAAATTCTTGTGTACTGCTTGAGCAGTAACTCCAAGGAAGCTAGCTGCGTCATTAGTCGTCATTTTTGCATATAAAGACATATTTTGCTCTTTTCTATATCAGTTGTTTGCTTAAAGTATATATCATAAAATATACTATGTAAACAATAAACGTATTATATACGTATAGTGTATGTACACCATATATGCATTTTATGATCAGCACACCATATGTACACTATATATCTTTTGTTAAACACAAAAAATGAAAATTCATATATTTACTTCCCTTATATATAATATACGTATAGTGTACGTATATTATATATGTTGCATTGACGTGTGTGGTTCGTATATTATATGTATAGTATACAAACACCATATGTACATTGAATTTTTAATTTTGTTAATAATATACTATTTTGTAATTATTAAATATGATTGGAATTTCAGATAGGAGAAATGTTTGAATGTCAAGCTCAGTAAACAAAGTGATATTGGTTGGTAACTTAGGAAAAGAGCCAGAAATTCGTATGGCTCAAGATGGGACAAAGATAGCTCAATTATCTATTGCCACATCCGATTCTTGGAAAGATAAGCTGACAGGGGAACGCAAAGAAAAAACGGAATGGCACAGAGTTGTTGTGTTCAATCCTAATATTGCTGATGTATGTGAGAAATATCTCCGCAAAGGAGCTAAGGTCTATCTAGAAGGACAGCTACAAACTCGTAAATGGACAGATCAGGCAGGACAAGAGAAATATACCACTGAAGTTGTATTGCCTAAGTTCAAGGGTGAACTAACAATGTTAGATGGTCGCTCAGAAGGTGAGGGGAGCACACCAACTATGGACTACATGAGTAATATAACACCCGATAATTCTTCTTCAAATGATGTAAGCGATCTACCGTTTTAAAAGTTTAATCTTAAGTATTATCAGTTAAGAGATAGAAGATAAGATAAAAATCTTTACCTCTTAATTGATTATAAAGCGGCTATTTGTTAATAGCGTCTTTGAGGTCTTTTCCTGCTTTAAAAACGGGAACTTTGCTTGCGGCAATTTTAATTTCTGTACCTGTTCTTGGGTTTCTTCCTGTGCGGGCAGCTCTGCCATTTACCTTGAAGCTTCCAAAACCTGTTAAACGGACTTCTTTTCCTTTGCTAAGTGCTTCTTTTATTGAATCAAAACGCTATTAAGAGCACGCTCAGAATCTTGCTTTGTTGATCCTGTCACTTTTGCAATTTCGGCAACTAATTCAGCTTTAGTCATTTTTTATTCCTTTTATTTAACACTTGAGACCTTAGCACAGCAAACTGTTGAGCAAAATCATTGAGTGTGGGAAAGGGCAGGGGAGTGTACGGAAAACATTTATTTTTCCTACTGAAGGTTTTTGGCAATTACTGATATTTTAATTACGACTTTTATGTTTTCTGAGAATATTTCCTTAAAATAAGAAATTATAAAATAAAGTGGAATATTGATCCTCGTACATAATTTTTCATACGACTGTATCTCTTTAGGATAGATGACCTTTGTAGAAGAATATTAATTATTCTTAATCCCATAGATTAGTTTTATAACTCCACAACAAAGAGACATTTATTGTGGAGTTATTTATTTGTAATGGGTCAGACGCAAAATTACTTGACAGTCAATTCAAACTAAACAATATAATATCATATATTAAATTTTATTGTTGAGTATTGCTCTTGATAGGTAAACAAGCCAAAATTCTTTCACCTCGTGAAATCACACAAGTTTTAGCACATGTAAAAACACAACGTTACGCTGAGCGAAATGAAGTCATGGTGCTTTTGTCTTTAAAAGCAGGGCTCCGTGCTAAAGAGATTTCTCTCGTCACTTGGTCTATGGTGACAGATGCCTCAAGGCAGACTGGAGAAGTCCTTCATTTGCCTGACCATTCGTCGAAGGGACAATCAGGAAGAATTATTCCTCTCAATAAGGAATTAAAAAAATCTCTTATCAATTTATATCAATTAGTATCTCCTGAGCCAAATCATTATATTATTACAAGTGAACGAGGAGCAAGAATGCTACCTTGTAATATATCTCATTGGTTTAAAAATATCTTTAAATCTCTTCGGCTGGAAGGATGTTCGAGTCACTCAGGACGTAGAACATTTATTACAAATGCCGCTCGTCGTATTATCGAAGTAGGGGGATCATTAAGGGATGTCCAGCAGCTTGCTGGTCATACATCTCTTCATATGACACAAAAATATATTGAAGGTGATACTGAAGCTAAAAGGAAGGTTATAGACCTTATTTAAGTGTAGTACTAAAAAAGGAAAATTTTGTTGCTAGAAAATAACCTGCCTTATGAATTAATAAAGTTACAGTGGGATTCTATCCACAATAAGAGACCCTTTCCTGAAAACCCACATTTATTAAAAAGTACACTTGCCACGTGGAAATGCGAAAAAGGACATTTTTGGTATGAAACTATCGAAAACAGGGCATTTTATCAAAAATGCCATATGTGTCAGGCATCGAAACGCCTGACAGAAGTCTATAATTTACAATATTTACGCCCTGACATCGCAGCCCAACTTCATCCGACTAAAAATCGAATGATTACAGCTGATAAACTGAGACCATTTAGTAGTAAAGTAGTGACTTGGTTCTGCGATAAAGGTCATGAGTGGGAAGTCAAAGTTTGGGCACGAACGACAGGGCAGGGATGCCCTGAATGTAGTAATAGAAAAGTTAGTAAAGACAACAACCTTGCAGTTTTATATCCTCATTTTATTGAAGAATGGGATGATGAGGAAAATGGTGATCTTACCCCTTCTGATGTTGTTCCAGGCAGTCGTAAAAAAGTAGGATGGAAATGTAATAAAGATCATAGATGGCCTGCAAGAATTGTTGATAGGGCTATAAGAGGACGAGGATGTCCTGAGTGTAAGAATCGAAAGGTTGGCAAAGACAATAACTTAGCTGTTTTATATCCCGATATTGCTAAACAGCTACATCCAACATTAAATGGGACTTTAACTGCCTATGACCTTCTCCCTGGAAGTAGTAAAAGAGTATGGTGGTTTTGTGAAAAGAACCATGAGTGGGAAGCAGAAATCGCTTCACGCATAAAAGGAAGGAACTGTGCAAAATGTTATCGTTTGAAAATGAATGAAAATAAGAAAAAAAGAAAATTTAACCTTAGTACTTAATATCTTTTCATTAAGTCTCAACGAGATACAACCGCAAGTAGTAAACCATTTTTTAAACCCACATTTATTGAAAGGTACTTTTGCCGCGTGGAAATGTGAAAAGGGAAATTTCTGATATAAGATTATTGAAAACAAAGCACTTCATCAGAATGTATCAGACATAAATACGCCCAACAAAATTCTATTATTATAGGATGTCTGGTTGATTTTTGTTTTATACCTAAATTAACGAGAGCCATTGCTGACTCTCGTTATTGTTTGGAGTTTATTGATAAGTCCACTCAGTAGGCGTGGCATTATTTCCTTTATTTCGTGGAGGAGGGTTACTTGAAGTCGCTACTTGTGGAAAATCTGTATAAGTAGCCTCTTCGCCTTCATCTGGAATGACTGTATAAGTAACCTTTTCTTCGTTCTGAATATCTGTATAAACTACCTCGTCTGCTGACACAGCTTCTGCTGGAGAAGAACCTTTTTTCTTTGATGGAGCAACATAAGCTTGTTGCATATCTTGATAAATAGAAAGCTTCGTTCCATAGACTTCTCCAGAACTCGATTCTTCGACTGAGAATTCTTTATAATAAGCATATCCGTCTGAACCTATCTTTTGATATTTTCTATACCCTGGTGTCGTTGGATCATAATTATCTGTAAGATCAATTCCTTCTTCAGGTGTTTGAGGATTTTGCGCTTGAGCTATTATTGTTTGTAACCTTTGATCTAATTGTAAGAACAATTGCTTCCCACTTTCATCTGGAAGAAGTTTTTTAAGAGCTTTAAGGGCTTCTTGAGTTGATAACCTTTCTTGAGGTTCAACAGCTGTTAACCCTCTAATAACTTTAAATATTGCATTATCATTATTTGCAAAGCTATTGAAAGCATCATCAAGACCATTTTCATAGGTTTCTTTTGCCCAAGATTGAATCATATGGTTTGGAATACTAACTCCTGATTTCCTTTTATCCACTATTGCTTGGAAAGGGTACTCATTAAGTATTAGATCAAGGATAGAAAGACCTGCTGCAAAATCATCTGCTTTGTGTCCATCGAATGTTGCTCGAAGATCGCCTTTAAAAGCATTTGGATTATTTTTCTTTTGATTTAAGTAAATTAGGTGCTTTAAACGTTCATGCGAGAAATACCTGAAATCACCAATTCCACCTGATATCGTTGTCTTTTGAACAGCACATCCCATATCAGACACCCAAACATCACCGTTCCAACTGACCAGTAAGTTCCCAAGTTTAAAATCAAGGTGAGACATTCCCTTCTCATGCATCTTTAAGAGACCTGTCAGGAAACTGTGTGCAACATAAGTAACGATCTTGTCTTTGAGTTCATCATCTTTACCATTTAATAAGGAGAGATAATGACTTAAGTCTTCTCCATTTCCTAAAGTGGCTAAAGGGGTAAATTGAAGAAGAAGATCTTGATTTTTTTGAGCATCATTCCCAAAAGCATTTTTAAGAAGAGTTGATGCATCAGATGTATTATCTGAAGGGGTATAATGTAAGTAATCTAGTAAAGGAAGAACATTCTCTTCATCGCTAAGACGATGTTGCAGTCTTCCTTCTCTGAGAGAAGCTTTAACTTTTTCAGTTCCTGGGACAATTTTAACAGCTACGATCTTTCCAGTTCTTAAATCTTTAGCAGCACGTACTTGTCCAAAGTTCCCACCGCCTAAAATCAGATCCATTTTTGGTGTCTTTCCAGGTCTATTCATAGGCGTAAATTTAAGTTTAAGACCTGTTTCTTTTATAATCTGGTCAAATTCTTCTTCTGTAACCTTAAAGTATAAACCATATTGATTGCTATTAAGGCTTCCATTAACTGTTGTTGCAAAGTTGTGCACACCTATTGCTGAAGGATTAAAAGTTCCTTGAGGAGCAATACTTTCTCTTGTAATAAGGGCTGTTGAACTAGTTGGTTTTCGAGCATTGCCCATTTCTTCGTCATTATTTGATGATTTATATCCCTTACTTTCCTTATGCTTCTTAAGGCCGAAAACAAGGCCAAAAATGCCACCTGCTAGAACAGCAACACCAACAGGTACGGCAATAGCAATAATTGTTGTTGTGCTCATTCCTGAAGGAGCAGAGGGGTTGGTGGGTTCTTGAGGAGAATCAGGTGTTGTCGGAACAGGGGTGGGTCCTGTTGGCGTTGGACCTGTAGGAGTTGAAGGGGTTGATGGAAATGTTGTAATTCCTTGGCCAGGAACAACATAATAAGATGTTGATGTTCCCGATGAATTTTGTGTCGTCCTCACCACATAACCCAATTCTGAATTAGTAGGATCAGGATTATAGATCCAAAACTTTTCAATCTGATTGAGAGGTAACGTCCCCCGAAGAGTACTAAAAGGGGTAGTAATGTTTGAGTTCGTCCGTGTTGCTGTTCCTAAGGACGGATTCCAGGTATAGCTCATAAGGGTTTCAGCAACATTACCGCTATTTGCTTGATAAGTACCTTCAGTATAATTTTGGCCCTGGAGTAGATTGCGGGACAAAGTGACAACTGAATTAGGCTGTGTGGAATAAACGTATAATGAAGCTGTAAAGCCAGGATATTTAGCAAACTGATAGGTACAAGCTAATGGGCTTACCCCAGGCCTTTCAAGGCAATTTTTAACGTCTAAAAAGTCGCTCGTAGTTGTAAAGCCAATATCTTCAAAATATTGAGGAATTGGACGTGGATTTGACCCATCTGTTCCAGCTACATTACCACTATAAAAACGGCTACTGATAAGACTATCCACACTTTCAACCGGAAGAAAGCCATTTGGATTAATATTGCTCATTAGGGTTGGTGTTAAACCATCAGGTGACATCGGTAGTACATTTGAAGTCATAACCCCTTCTCTAACAACTATTGGTGTCCCTCCAAAAGGTCGGTCAACCACGACACCATACACAAAAGAGGTCTCATTAACAGGTGTAAGAGCTAAAATCATTCTCTCACTGTTCTCAATTTGTCCATAATAAGAAGGTTCCATCGGGCCTGTCCGCGTATAGGAGTTGATGGTTTGTCGTGAAGAATCAAGATACCCAGTGGCATTAAAAGCAATCCGCTTATATTGAGTGCTTGATATAGGAGAATCTTGCATCCCTAAGAATGGAGAAGTTTTAAAATAAGTTGTCATGGTTGAGTTACCACCAGAGAAAGAACCGATATTAGAAGTTATAAGTTCTCCATAAAATTGGCTTTGCATATTACCTATACGGACAAGAGTGTCTTGTATGCTAATGATACTACTTGGTTGAAGAATTTTATCAGTAATAATTTCTTGAAAAAGGGAATTACTTTTAATGCTTGCAATTTGAGTCTCAAATCCAGTAGGTGCAGCAAATCCGCTTTCGCAGTATCCATAACTAAATTCAGACGTGGAACAAAAAGTATCTAAAAGAGTTGGTCTTGCGGCAGCGGCAGTTGTAATAAACCCGCTTGAAGCAACTAAGAATAAAAGCGCCGCTCCCGTGGTTCTGCTTGAAAGCCAACTTGATCTTGCTTGAGCTAAATCAGTATCAATATTTAATGAATTTAAAGTATCTCGAGAGAGATCACTTAATTTACCCCCATCAAGTTTGGTATAAAGTTCCTTAATGAGACTTTTAAGGCGGGGAAGATTTTCTGGACGTCTGTCAAGCTGACTGATCTCAAATAATCCTTTCGCATAAGCGTAGCCTTGTTGAAACAAATCTCCATCAAAATAATCTTGATCTAAACCTAATTCTTGTTGCTCAATATTTTGATAAAATCTTGCTAAATCTTGAGTATAATTAACAAGAGATGCTCTTCTTATGTCAGTATTTTGAGCTTCTACATAAATGTCTGCTTGCTCTGCTAATTGAGCTAATAAAAAACCTACCCCTTTCTCAAGAGATTTGTTGAGTTTTTCATCTTGTTCTTTAATGAAAGTAGGGCTTTTTTTAACCTCTTTTGCAACATCTTCATAATATGTCATCCCTTTCTGGTGCCCTACTAAATACTCACCTTTGCGATGTAGCATTTGTGTTAAAAGTATTTTTGTTTGTCTGGCATTTTCATCTGCCACGTGGCCTACAAGTTGACTCCATTCTTGCGCCCAAGGTTGCTCATCTTTTTTAGAGATTGCCCACCACTGTGTACTTTCCGTATGCTTCTCAGAATCTCTAGGTTGAGAGGAAGAGATTTTAAAAGAGGGAATCCACGAGGAGAAAGTTCCTTTTATTTGCCCCCACCAACTTTTTGTGTCTTTTGAAACAGAATCTGATTTTACTGATAGAGAATTTTCTGGTGATGTTAGGTGAGTGGCTTGAAGTGATTGAAAAGAAACAATTGAAATAAGTAGCGCTAAAACCTTAGTAGATTGCATTAATGAACCCCCTTATGCATTTTTGACAATTTGAGCAAGGATACGACAAAAAAGCATTTTTTTGCAAGCCAATTTATTTTTCCAGAAAAAAAATACTAATAAACTTTTAATATATTTGTAATTTATAAAAAATACAAAATTATGCACTGAGAATATCATCTCAAAAATATATAAGCTCATAAATAAATTATATAAAATTAGAGTCTATTATTTTTAAATTTTAATTAATTATTAACAAAAATACCATATTTTCAAAAAGTGTTAGCAAGCTCATTTGATAGCATGCAGGATAAAATATGAAGCAATTTTTGACGAAAAAAATTTATGAAATTGTAAATTGTTTGTTGGGTTTATGCTTCATAAGTTGCTCCGGCTTAAGTTCACCCATGCACGTTTATTCATTTCCAACAAATAGCATTTTTCAATCGGTGAATGCATTGGCGGTAGATCAAAATAGCGGGGTAGTACATGTTTCTGATAATTTAGGAAATAAAGTATATTCTTTGACCGATACAGGAATTAATCCTATTCTTTTATGTAATGCTTTAAGCCCATTAGGAATACATGTCGCTAGAAAGCCTGATGGTGCCCCTAACATTTGGATTATGGCTTTTAAAGATCCAAGCCCGGCTATTTACAGGTTGGGAAGCCAAGATCTTTTAGGAGGTACAATTTCTTTTCCTTATCCTGCTATAACTTATTCTTCCACTAATAATATAGTAGCGAGCCTAGATGATGGAAATACGAAAAAGATATTTATAACAACTCCAGCGCCGGCATTAAATTTTAATGGAGAAATTAAAGTGTTTGATGCCGAAAATGAAGCACCTGGTGTTTCCATTCCTCTTAATTCAAATGAATATGCGACGGGCCTAAGTTTTAATGGAAATCGTGTTTATGCTGCAATTACAAAAACAACTACTGGACAAGGTAGTATTAGAATTATAAATGAGGGAGATTTTTTAGATTATATTGATATTCCTCATTTGAATGGACAATTAGAACGCCCATATGGAGTTTCAGTAATAGAGTCTAATGATACTTTTGCGCCCTTATTTATTATTGATTCTACCATGCAGAATATTCAATATTATGAATACGATAATGAACTTATTCCTCCTAGATATGATATGAAAAGTTCTAGTGATCCGAATAGTCTAAATGCTCCTGTTAGTTTAGCACTAAATGAATTTCTAGGCAAAATTTATGTATTGGATAATGGCAATGGAGGAATGTTGCATGTATATCTTTCAAAACAGGCATGGAAGAAAGATGGGATTTCTAATGTACAACAGGTAAAAATTGACCAACCCTTTCCTTTAACTCTAGGGAAAAAATTGATGTCATCAAAAATTCCGGACACAATTGATCCTTCTGTTCTCAGTACAGGTTTTATAACATTAGCTGCTGGTTCTAACTTACAATTACAAGGAGGAGAATTTGCTCCTTATAAGTTGATATTTGATAGTGGTTTGATTAGTGCTTCGACTAATTCCATTGTAGATACAACCCAACCTGTAGAAGTTACCGAAAATCATGGCACAATCGATGTTGATCAAAACATTATTCTTCAAATTCTAACACCCATTGTAAAAACAGGCACAAATTTAGGAAAATTGATCAAGCAAGGCCTCGGGGAACTTCAACTTACAAAGTTTTATAATGGTTCGATGGACATAGAATCCGGCATTGTTAGTGTTTCTGAAGGAAATGATATTGGTGAGATTAACACTAATGTAGACAAAATTACCTTAGGAACAAATGCTTCTTCAGCAACGTTAAAATTTCTTCCGTCTGTTAATAACATAGGGGTATTTCATAAAACGATTCTTAATGCAGGAGGAGGTATTTTTGATGTTTCAGCGAATTCTGTGGCTGCTCCAGGTGATATAAGTGGAGATGGTAGTCTCACAAAAATTGGCTCAGGTGTACTCTCTCTTGTTTATAATACGTCCTATAAAAATGGAACTTATCTCAATGAGGGGATATTGCAAATAGGCACAAATAACGCTCTTCCAACACCTTTAGCTCTAGTTGATCCTCTTTTTCCTAACCAAGGAGATTTTGCGATAGGAACAAACGGAACTCTGGATCTGAGTATTTATAGTCAAACAATTAAAAGATTAACGGGACCAGGTATCGTCACAAGTAGTTCTGGTAACTTAAACATACTCTCCACGATCACTTTAACTCCAGATCTTCCTACCACATTTGGAGGAAAGATTCAGGATGGAACAGGGAAGGTTGCTGTTGTTATTAATAGTCCTGGCGTGACTCAAACTTTCTCAGGCGTTAATCCATTTAGTGGCGGGTTAACCATGACTGCAGGCATGGTAGCCATAGCTCCAACGAGTTTAGATCCTTCAGATCCTATTTTAGGAACGGGCAATATTATAATGCAAGATAATACAGCCCTTTATTGGAATTTGAATGCAACCCTCAATAATAATTTTACCCTGAATCCTGGCAATCCTAACAACCAAGGTATTACGATGGATACTGGTGGTAATACTGGAATATTGGGACAAGCTATAACTGTTCTTGGAAAACTGATTAAGAAAGGAATTGGAGAGTTAAAGCTTCTCGCGGGTGGACAGAATTCAGGAACTCTTGAAATTCAAGAAGGTATTTTTACAACTGAAGGCGATCTAACCAATAATGTGGGAGCTACAATTGCTAATAGTGGGACTTTTAAAAATGTAAATCATCTATTCACTAATCGAGGATCATTAACAGGGAATGGAAGTTTTCTACTAAAAGGAAGCATTTTTCAGGATCTAAATAGTGCTATAGTTAATTGGTCAATTTTAATTGACAGTCTAGGTAGTACAATAAAATCTGGGGACCAAACTCACCCTAATAATGTGCTTACTTTTAATAATACCATCACAGATAATGATCCTCTCAATCCTGGATTACTTACTTTGTCTGAGCCTGGGACTATCATTCTTAATGGCGCGAATGATTATAAAGGAGGAACTTCAATTGCGAACTCAGCGATTGTTCAGATTGGAAGTAATACAGCCCTTGGATCAGGAGCAATTAGTTTAGAAGGAACTCTCCAAGCAGGGCAAGATGCTCTCACGCTCGACAATGATATCTCTCTTGGTAGTTCAAGCATCATCGATAATAAGGGATATACGTTAAATTTCTCAGGGGAATTTTCAAGTCCTGTAGAAGGTTCGCTTAATTTTATTGATTCTTCAGTTGCGCAAAATGGCACAACTATTCTTTCTGGGCAGAGTACATTTACAAAAAAATTGATCGCTCAAAGTACTCGATTTACTAATGCTGGTACCATAATTTTAAATAACTCAACCATATTAGAAAATGACAATCCATTTACTAACACAGGTACTATAAAAATAGATGAAAGTTCAATTTCAAACAAAAGTACGTTCATAAATTCTGGAGAAATTACGAACAATGATCGCTTTTACAACTTTGAGACACTTCGTTTAGAGGCTAATAGTAAATTTACAGGAACTGGTTCTCTAAACTTATCGGGTTCAACGGTGATATTTAATGGTCCTGGAATTCAATTTAACAATAATATTGCTATCAATCCTGACTTTGTAAACTCTCTTGGAGTTACTCTTTTTGTCGCTGATGGCGTAACTCAAAACATCGATAACGTGATCTCATCTCCTAATGGAAGTGCTCCTCTTACCAAAGATGGATTAGGTAAATTGATACTCAATGGGGCTAATACAACATTTAGTGGACAAACAACCCTTTCTTTGGGCGCGCTTCAGGTGGGACATAACGCCGCTCTTGGAACGAATTCCTTAAAGATGCTTAATAATACGACACTCCAGTTTGGAATAGGTGGTCTCGTTATTAATAATCCTGTAGTCCTTGATTCAGGAAACTCGGTTAATCCTGGCATTGCTACAATTGATACAGGGAATTTTATGAGCACCTTATCTAATGCTATCACCCAGATAGGTAATAGTGTGATGAAACTCATTATTCAAGGCGGAAATATTCTAACTTTGAACGGTTTAATCTCGCATCAAGGAGGCAGTGAAGTTGGAGCTGGGACAACTTTTAAGGCAGGTATCTCAAATATCTTTGCGGGCGTGAATAAATCTCTTAAACTTGCAGGCGTGGCCTCTACCTTTGATATGACAGCTGCTGATCAAATTCTAGGAGAATTACAAAGTAGTATTAGCACCAGTCAAGTTCTTTTAAATAATCGTACCTTAACTATTAATCAACCTTCTACTTTTGATGGGGTCTTTTCAGGGGTTGGAGGGAGTATTATCGCCAAAGCTGATCTGACACTCGGTGGACAAAGCACAAATACAGGTTTATTCACGATTGATGCCAGCGTAAATCCTGTGACAATGACCATGAAAGTCAATAGTTCTTTAGCTGCAGGGAGTTCCTTTTCTCTTATTGGTTTAGGTGCTAATAATGCTGTTTTTGACATGAAATTAGCATCCCAAACAATTAGTGAACTGAACGGTAACGCGCATAGCCTTATTGAATTAGGTAATCAAAAGCTTACTTTTGGCACCAACAATGATTCTGTTTTCAAGGGTGAAATTCAAGGAACAAACGTCAGTTCTCTTGTAAAAAAAGGTAATGGTACTGCAAATTTTGAAGGAATAAGCCCAAATTTTCATGGGGTAACATCGGTTGTTACAGGTGGGTTAGTTCTTAGAAATCCTCTTTCGATTGGAACAGGAGTTTTAGAAATTGAAACTGTTGATTCTCCTTCTGTCGGTAACTCTGGGCTTGTTGCTTTAGAGTTTTCTGGTCAAGCGAACCAACATGCTACTTTTAGTAATTCAGTTAAAGGGACAGGTGAATTGAATGTAGTAGGATCTTATATTGATATTACAGGTGACAACTCTGATTTTGAAGGATCTCTCCATATAGGAGGATCTGCTTATGTAACAGAGCAAAAAAATATAGGGCAAAGCACAATTAATTTAACTGGTCTACTTGGATTAAATCCTCAAGGTGATTTTACTTTCAATAACCGTCTTATAGCACCATCAAGTGGTTCTTTGGTTGTTTCTATGGAAACTCCACAAAACATCTTTAAATTTGATGATATTTATCATGGATTTCCTTCTCAGTTTGAGGGTGAGATTGTTTTAGAACAAGGGGCTTTTGATATTTCAGGAAGGAATACAGAAGCTTTAACCTCTGCAACTTTAAAATTATCTCCTTATGGTACTGCATTTCTTGGTGGAGATCCAGGTAACCCTATGACCCAAGCAATTGGAGGGCTTACTTTTTCTGGTGGGATGTTGTCTTTAAGACCTTCTGGAGACGATTTTACACCAGCAGATACCCTTGCTGTTAATATGTTAGACTTATCTTCAAGTTTAAATGGAACCATCCAAATTACAATTCCTGCTGGATTTGATCCCCCAGAAGAATGGGATGGACATAATAAACCTCTTCTTATGCAAGATGATGTGATTTTGACACAATTTGTTAAAGCCAATCAGGTTAATAGATCTAATGTGAACGACTCATTGAGACTTGTTGATCAGGATGGAAATATTGTTAGTGCAGAGAGAGAAATAGACATTGATGAAGGGACTCAACGCGTTGCTAAAGGTTTTTATGATTATGGGATTTTAGTGCAAGATGATGGTCTTTACCTGAGTTATGGTCTCCAACAATTAGAATTACAAGATCAACAGACCACTGTGCTTGGAGGAGATCATCAAGGTCAAGGAGCTGCGGAGTTCCACGCACGATTAACTGGACAAGGCAATATTGAGATTGATGCGACCAATAGTATTACGCTTAATAATCCAACAAATAATTATCAAGGAACGACGACGGTTAAAACAGGAGAGCTCATTTTAGGATCAGATCATTCTTTAGGAAATACGTCTGATTTAATTTTGAAAGAAGAGACAAAAGTAAACTTATCTGGGACGACGCAAACTGTTGGGACCCTTCATACAGAAGCAAGGAGTTCCTTAAACTTTAATGGTGGTAATTTAAGCGTTGAACAAGGTGGAGTTGTACAATCTGAAGCATTATCAGGAGCAGGCACTTTAACTATTGAAGGTGGCTCTTTTCAAGTAAATGGTCCTAACCAAGCATATTCCGCAACAACTAGAATTGAAAATGGTGCCGAGGTTGTTTTATCTGATTCCCATGGATTGGGTACTAGTACTGTTGAGAATAATGGTCATCTGACATTACAAGGAAATGGAAATTTAATTGATAATGCTTTTAATAATGATATTTCGGGAGTAGGTACTCTTATTGTACAAAATACTGATGTCGTTTTGGGTGGAAACAATCAGCATACTGGGTCCACAGAAATTAAGGATTCTACAGTTTCCATCTCTTCTGATAACAATTTAGGAGCTGCCACAGGAGAAGTTAAACTCGATAACTCCACCTTAAAGTTTGATAATTCTGTTACTTTGCCAGGCACAAGAATACTGACCCTCAATAATACATCTGTGATTGATACGCAAAATTATTCCTCATCAATTAATGGTGAAATAAATGGAGTGGGCATCTTAACTAAAAAAGGAGCAAATCGCCTTTCGCTTAATGGTGATAAGAATTTTGTCGGAGATATAAATGTTGTCTCTGGTGAGCTCAAGGTTAATGGAGATATTTCAAACGCAAATGTAAATCTTGAAGAAGGATCTACTTTTTCTGGCAACAATACTGTCTTAAATCTAATTAACCGTGGCATTGTTGCTCCTGGAAATTCTATTGGGCAAATTCAGGTTAGAAATATTTTCAATAACACAGGGGGCATTTATCAGTGTGAAGTCAATGATGCTGGTCAATCTGATTTAATAAGAGTTATTGGGGCAGCGAGCACAACTACTCTCCATGGAACATTGCAAGTTATTCCAATGGCTGGGAATTATCAATTAAATCAACCTTATATTTATACAATTTTGACAAGTGTCAATCCAATCAATACAACTTTTGATACGGTTAATGGAGTATCTCCTTTATTTGCTTACAATGTCATTTATAACCCTAACAATGTGCAATTAAGGATGATTCGCACTTCAACCCTTAATCAAGTGATTACGGAAGGAAATGCAGGGATTGTTAGTCAGAATTTGGAAAATATTGGGACCTTAACAGGAACGCTACAGACGGCGACTAATAGCTTAATGGGGTTCAATAAAAACCAAATTATAGATGCCCTTAATAGATTTAATACTGCAAGTAATACATTGTTAGCAGATAACTTAGCAGATAATTTTTTTGACTTAGGAAACACACTATCACACATGTTACATTCTCCCTTAGAGAGATCAGCTGCTCATTCTTCTTTTAAAGAGCTCGTAAAAAGTGTTTCTTCTAATTTTAAAGGGACTATGGCTCAATTGTTCTCCTCTTCTGTGAAGAGATCATCAATGAATCAAACAACAAAATCTAGTAGCCAACAGGTTCCTCATTCATTTCGTTCAAAGATAGGCCAGTCTACAGTCTGGAGTTATAGTGATGCCAAGGTTTTAAATCAAAAATCTTATACGAGCCCAGGAACTTATTTACCCGCTCTTAAATCAACAATGGGAGAGACTAAGCTTGGATTTGATCATCAGTTTACTGATCAAATATTGGTTGGTTTTATGGCAGGTTATGGAAATACGTCTTATAAATTGAGTGATCAGTATGGATCTGGAAAAATAAATTCTTATCATGTTGGATCTTATAGTTCTGTTCATATTACGCCAGAATTTTATATTGATACGTTAGTTTCTTATGGAATGAACAATCTTAAAGGCACTCGTAAGATCAATTTTTCTGGATTTGAAGCTGAAGCCTCACAAAAACATCATGCTCATCAGTTTGGTGGAATGATTGATACAGGATATGAGATATATCTTCCTTCAAACTTTAGTATTACGCCAATGGCAGGAATTGGGGTTCTTTCTTTGAAAGAAGAGGGTTATCGTGAAATAGGTGCAGATACTTTAGGTCTTAATGTTAGGAGACAACGTCGTACTTACATCCAACATAAATTCGGTGCTCAATTAGCCAAACACTTTATATTAGATGAAATGCAATTCTATGGTTTTATTAGAGGGGCTTATACATATAGAAAAGGTTTAAAGAATTCTCATAGAGTTACTTCATCTTTTATAGGTCAACTCCCAAGCTTTACTGTTTTTGGTGATAAAAAGAATCATAGTTTCTTTAGTCCAGGTGCAGGATTGACTGCCCTTTTTAAGAATGATGTCTATATATCCATAGGATACAATGGAGATCTTGGAAAAAAACAAAAATCTCATGAAGGGTTCTTCAAAATAGGGTATAAATTTTAAAAATTTCTTAGAAACAAAATTCTTTATAAATTAACTAAAATTTTACGTATTTTTCCTACAACATAAAAGATGTGGTAAATCCTAATAAAATGAGATTGAGAATTATCTCAAATGCAAGGGGAGGAAGTCATCAGTGAAAACACTAGTGCATGTTATATTGCTCAATATTATTATCTCTTTTGTAGCAACAGCCAAAAATATAGAAATTAAATTATTTAATGATCCAGAGGCTCAAGCTCTAGAAATTGAAAAAACTCTCGATTTTTTTATTAAAGCAGCTCAATCAGGAGATAAAAACGCTGAATATAATGTTGCAGCCTATTATTATTTTGTCCCTAACAACAATAAAAATATCCCAAAAGCTGTGAAGATGCTTCATAAGCTTGCTGAAGAAGGCCATCCAATATCTCAATATATTCTGAGTAACATGTACTTATCAGGCGAGAATGTTGAAAAAAATTTGCAGGAAGGGATAAAATGGCTGCAGAAGGCTGCAGATCAAGGAATCTTAGAAGCCCAATTTTATATTGGATTGCTAAAATATAGAGGGATATGGGGTATAAAAAAAGATGTAAACCAAGCAATTATGTGGCTTGAAAAAGCCGCAAAACAGAAAAATTCTGATGCCCAGTACAATTTAGGAATAATTTATTTTAAACGAGGTGACAAAATAAAATCACTAGAGTATTTGCGTCAAGCTGCTGCTCAAGGGGATACTCAAGCTGAATTATTTATGAGAAAATCTATTTAGGTAAGAATGATTTATGCTTAAAACACGGCCGTAAATTTGATTAATAGAGAGTATAATATATAAATAATGAGCCTCAATTATGAAATTATTAGACATCAATGGGATCCAGTCAAAAACAAAAGGCCTTTCCCTGATAATTCTATAGAAAATAATCACATAATTGGAAAATGGAAATGTGAAAAAGGGCATTTTTGGTATGAAACTATCGAAAATCGTGTTCATTATCAAAATTGTCATATTTGTCATTCTCCGAGACGTGCTACAGAAGTCTACAATCTTGCCTACCTAAGGCCTGATATTGCACAAGATTGGCATCCTACAAAAAATAAGTGGTTAACCCCAGAAGATGTAACTCCAGGAAGTGGGAAGAAAGCATGGTGGATTTGTAATAGCGGACATGAATGGATAGCGGCAATAGAAGCAAGAACATCAGGTGATGGATGTCCTGAGTGTAAGAATCGAAAGGTTGGCAAAGATAATAACTTAGCTGTTTTATATCCCAATTTATTAAAAGAATGGAATGATGCTAAAAATGGTGATTTAAAACCACAACATATTGTTGCAGGCAGTACAATTAAAGTATGGTGGGTATGTGAAAAAGGCCATGAATGGCAGGCTAAAGTCTTATCAAGATCAATTCAAAACAGGGGTTGTGTTAAATGCTTAAAGAAAGAATCTTCATATCTTAAGAAAAAAAATAAAACAAATTTAAGAAATATTCATTTAAATTCTGCAAATGCCATTTTTAAAAAACTTTCAAGAGAATGGCACTCCGAAAAAAATGGAATCTTTAAATTACAAAATGTCCCTCTTGGTAGTCATAGAAAAGCCTGGTGGGTATGTGAAAAAGGCCATGAATGGGAAGCTCAAGTAAAACATAGAGCAAAAGGAGTAGGATGTCCTGAGTGTTCTAACCAAAAGGTTGGAAAAGATAATAATCTAGCGATTATGAAGCCGGATATTGCAAAAGAATGGCACCCAGATTTAAATAAAAACTTAACACCTCAAAACATAACACCAGGAAGCGGGAAGAAAGTATGGTGGTTATGTAGAAAAGGTCATGAATGGGAAGCTCAAATTGTAATGAGGGCAAAATACCACCATAATTGTCCCGAGTGTTCAAACAGAAAAGTTGGGAAAGATAATAATCTTTCTTTGCTAAAGCCCGACATTGCTAAGCAATGGCATCCAACTAAGAATGGAAGTTTGAACCCTTCTATTGTTACGCCAGGAGCTCACAAGTTGGTTTGGTGGCAATGTGAAAAAGGTCATGATTGGCAAGCACAAGTATATGGAAGAACAAAAAGTCAAAAGTGTCCTGTTTGCATTAAAATAAGAAATATCAAAATTAATAGACTTAAGGAAAAATATCCTCGCCTATGTTCTGAGTGGCATCCCACTAAAAATGTAAATATAGATTTATCAGAGGTTGCAGCAAATAGCGCTCAAGAAGTATGGTGGTTATGTAGAAAAGGCCACGAATGGAAAGATGTAATATCTAGTCGGACAAGAAACAAATCAAAATGTCCAAATTGTACACATAATAAAATCTTTAAAGATAATAACTTAGCAATCATAAGGCCAGATCTAGTTAGAGAATGGCATCCTACAAAAAATAAATTATTAACACCGTATCAAGTAACACCAGGAAGCGGGAAGAAAGTGTGGTGGTTATGTAAAAAAGGCCATGAATGGGAAGCTCAAGTTTATTCACGTAAAGATGGCCGAAATTGTCCTGAATGCTGTAATTTTAAGGCTGGCAAAGATAATAATCTTTCTTTATTGCGGCCTGATATTGCTTCTCAATGGCACCCTATAAAAAATAAATTATTAACACCATATCAAGTAACACCAGGAAGTGGGAAGAAAGTGTGGTGGTTATGTAAAAAAGGCCATGAATGGCAGGCAATTGTAGCAAATAGATCCCTAGGACATGGATGTCTTGAGTGCTCTAACCAAAAAGCAGGGAAAGATAATAACCTTGCAGTCTTAAGGCCTGACTTAATAGTGGAGTGGCACCACGAAAAAAATGATAAACTCACCCCGTATGATGTTGTTCCTGGAAGTGAAAAAAAGGTTTGGTGGCAATGTGAAAAGGGCCATGAATGGGAAGCTCAAATCAATTCTAGAGCAAAAAAGAACCATGGATGTTCTGAATGTTCTAACCAAAAGGTTGGCAAAGATAATAATTTAGCAATCATAAGGCCAGATCTAGTTAGAGAATGGCATCCAATCCTTAATGGAAATCTTACACCTTATGATGTAGTCCCTGGAAGCCATAAAAGAGCTTGGTGGAGATGTAGTAAGGGGCATGAGTGGAATACTATTATTAAACAAAGAGCAAAGAATGGAACAGGATGTCCTATGTGTCCCATAAAAACAGCTAAAGATTATAATAATCTTGCGGTACTGTATCCTGAATTAGTTAAGGAATGGCATCATGAAAAAAACAGTGATCTGACCGCTTTTGATGTAATTCCTGGAAGCCATAAAAAAGTTTGGTGGATTTGTAGTAATAGCCATGAATGGGAAGCTTTAGTAAAATCTAGAGCAATTAGAGGACACGGATGTCGTGAATGTTATCATAAAGGAAGAAAAAAATATAAGGATCCTATTAAACCAAAATCTCCTTAACCCTGTAACTTCCTACTCAAATTTCATACGAACCCAACCTTGTTTTGGACAAGTGGCCCCAAATCGCACGAATCCTCACACCAGGCGAATTTCCGTAATAATCTTGGCGTCAATAATCTCCATAAAACCCTTTTTATCTTTAATCTCAGCAGCTAAAACATAAGACAAAGAAATACCCAGAGGCTCACCAATTTTTTTAATTGAGATCAATTGTTGCAGTAATTATTCATATCTTTCAACAATAGAAATAAATGCTTGCTATCCAGAGGACTAGGCTCAAAATCAAATTTCTTATACCATTGAACAACTTCGTCATTTTTTGCATGTACGATTAAAGCTCTAATGCCAACAAGGTCTGCAACTTTTTGGGTCCTTAATATGGCATCCTTTAAGAGACCTGCGCCCACTCCTCGTTCTTGAAAGCTTAAATCAACGGCAAGACGACCTATTAACATGACGGGTATGTCATAGCGTGGTAACCCTCTGGCTACTTTTTTAGGAGCTTGATCATGCTGTATAGATGCTACAGAAATAGTATAATATCCAATAATAATGCCTTTTGACACGCCAATATAGGTTTGTGAAATCCGTAATTTCTGATTTATCAAAGCATACTTATTAAGATATTCATTTAAAGCGGCATTGCCGCAATCAAAATTCTCAAGAATATGCTCATAGCTTAGCTTTTCAATAGAGCCAAAGATTTTTGTCATTTCTCAAAAACACTTGGCTTAGATAATAATTTATTTAAGTTAGGCTTTTCCTGAATGGGGCGATCTAAAGCTTCACAAAATAATTCCCATTGCTCGTCATTAAGCATAAATATGCGTTTATCTGCTAACACGTGCTCAGCAGCTTTTAAGCCATGTTCTAATAAAAATTCTGTGATACTTTTATGATTTATAGCTGCCGCTTCTTGTAAGAATGCTTTTGCATTTTGAGAAGTTCGAATATCAATTCGAGCAACTTTTTGATTTACGATTTCTTTCATCTCTCTCTCCATACAATACTTAACATCATTATATCATTCGTACATTGTGTGTACAATATTGTTTTTTAATTTTATGTGATAAAATATTTGATAGCTTTTTCTTTCTTTAAAGGCATATTTTTATGATGCTTTTTAGCTTTCATTGATTGCAAAATTTCCTGGAGCTTGTCGTTTGGTCTTAGGACAGGATAATAATCAAAAAAACAGTTTTCAATTTCAGGATGACGGTGCTGAGAAACATTTTTATAAATGGTTTTCTTATGATTCTGTTCCTGCTCATAAATTAGGGCTTGCGAGTCGCCTATATGTACGACCAGAATATAGAGGAAAGGGAGCTTTTTTTCCTCTTTTTAAAGGTATGTTTCAATGGTGTGCAAAAGAAGGCGTTGAAAATGTATTTTTTGAAATAAGAAATTCTCTTTATGCTGCATACCAAGAATATGGTCTTAGCTTTATGAGAGTAAGTGAATTCTATGAGCATTATGGGATAGAAAGAGCTATTTATTATACTGAACTTCAATCATTTATGGATGGGTTGCATGACAGTCATTTTCAACTATGGAAGTTTTTCACTGAAGATGTGTGGGGACACTGATCTATCGGGAGCCGGATGCGGTAGTTCCGCACGTCCGGATCTGAGGAGGGTTCGGTCAGAGTGATCTGGCCGTTCTACTCACCCAGGGCACCTATTAAGAAGGTGGAAGAGGCTTTTACAATTGCTCTTGAGCAGGATTTGAGAAATAACAAGAAGTAATATTTTACTCATTTAGCGTTAGTTACAATGTAACCGTATATAGTGAGCATAAAGACTTTTCTTTTTTTATAAGTTAAAGATGATTCGTATATTAGGGTACCAGGAAGATTTGGACGTAAATGTATATATGGACTCCTCGGTTTTTGCAAGGATACCTTAAAGGGTTTTAATAATAAGTTTGCTCACATATATTCGGCATCAAGATATTACTTCTGTGCCATGATGGAATGTGCGAACTATCTT
>Ga0097678_1001354_pt1 | contig 26575 bp, 10 predicted proteins | sample ThiBiot_500_plan_2_FD_72847 | JGI IMG/M metagenome (GOLD analysis project Ga0097678, IMG submission 72847) | Wastewater bioreactor microbial communities from Cape Town, South Africa - Thiocy_expt_500_plan - 1398105537976 (version 2) (version 2) ...
AAATTTTGTGTATACGACATTATAAAATTTTATTATAAGTTTAAGGAAGTCGATAAATTAAAGTCAATGTAATACGAGTAATCGTATATTACTGGTATTACTTAGATGTAAAAAGGATTAATTTTGTATCCCTTTAGATATCCTAATTATTATCATCGCAGGATAGAATATTTATCTCCTCACCATAAAAAATCCATATCATGAAAATATTAGAATTTGAAATTTATTCTTTTTTAAAGTTCGTTTTTAAAACGGGAGAACTGTACTTCCTTTACCTATTTATAAGGTAAAGGAACCCCTTATAAATAATAACATTATAATATGTATATTATACATTACTAAATTAAGTTTGTTAATATAAGTTTTAGATTTCTTTATCGCTGATAGTTTTTATGTTTATTATATGTTATTATAACTTATTCATATACTAAAATATTTCAATAATTATACCACTGTAAACTTAATTACAATAAGATTTGATACATTTATCGTGGATTTTACGAAAAAATAGAGAAATAAAAAGCCGGAAGAAGTTGCGATAACGCGCGTTAAATTGTCGCGCGTTATCGCAACTTCTTTTAGCTTTTTATTTCCTTTTTTTTCTTTTTATTTCTGCGGAATATCGATGTATTTGATATTCCAATAATATTCGGTTATTTCAATGCTTGTTAATATTATTTTATAAAGTAATATAATTATATTACAAAGTGTATTAACATATCTAAATATAGAAGAAGATTTATTGATTTACATAATAAAATATCATCAAAAACAATTAAGTATTAATTTACACAATAATTATCGTTTAATAGAATTATCATGTCTTCAAATAATAGTATAATTATTTCCTCTTCAAACACTATAATTATATCCTTCAATTTTATTGATTTTATTTTCTATTTATTTGAATTTCTTTTCAGTATAACACTTGTATTATCTTCAAGTAATAAAATATATCTGATTTAGTTTCTCGTTTCTATTCTTAATACTAAAGAATATTTACCTGTTCAAGTATTGTTATCATTATCTCTTAGAGTTATATAATATTTATCTGTTCAAGTATTACAATAATTCTATCTTCAAGTAATAGAATTATTGTATTATATAATATGATAGAGTCTTTATCTCTTGGTAATTGAATACCTATGTTTTCAAGTACTAAAAATATTTTGCGTTCATTTAAAATAAGATTATCATTTAAAGTATGATAATCTTATTCATTTCAAATATGATAATCTTATTCATTTCAAATATGATAATCTTATTCATTTCAAATATGATAATTGTATTCTTTTGAGTATCTTGATAGTTTTCTTCCGGTATATAAATATTTATCTCTGCTCTTTACCCTTATAATATTCCTATCATTATCCGTTAATTGTGCAGTAAAAGAATACAAATGTTCATCTCTCAAAATATAATTATGTTTTCTTCAAGTTTATGAATTATTGTTGAAGTTCAAATATTATTAACGTACTCCTTCTGTATAAGATAGATTCCTTTACCTAAGAAAAATAGGTAAAGGAAGTACAGTTCCCCCTTTGTAAAAACGGACGAAAACACATCAAATTCAATTTTTATTATTTTCATCCCTCTAGTTTATTATTCGAAACTTATGTTTATCTTTTCTAAATATAAGAATATTTATGTTTTGGAGTATTGGAATAATTATCTCTTGAGGTATCAAATATTAGTATTTTGATTGTATTTCTTTTCGAGTATCTCAATTACATTTTATTCAGATTTAGTGTTTATATCAATAATATCAGCTAATATGTTTATATGTATTAATATAAAAGAATATACAGTAATATTTTACATTGATAACTACAGAATATAAAATATGATAAATATTTACTCTATAATTATTTATCTCTTTATTTAAAAAACTGTTAAAATATTATTTTGTTTTAAGCTCATACAGTATCATTTTTTAAAACTGTCCCAGCTCATTTTCCAATATATATTAGTATTTTTGATTAAAAATAAGGAGATGATTTTAGTCAAAGACTTTGTTATCGGTATTTATTCCAGCATACTGGGAAATAAATACCGACTCTCTTCTTTTTTGCTCTAATACTGCGATATCGCAGTATTTATGCTAAGATAAAATAGTTGATCAATATTTAATTGCAAAGAAGGAGATAATATGGTTCTTTCCATAAAACAATACAATAATGCAATAATACAATAATATATAAACATCCATCTTATTTATATTTTCTTCTAGTCTCAATATTGTATTTTTTTTCACGTTACATAATCTGTATCTCTTATTTCATCAGAATTCTGATCTCTTACATATTATAATTCTGATGATAAAATAGTTAAAATTTAATCTTTTTGTCAGTTTTTACAAAGGGGGGACTGTACTTTCTTTACCTATTTTTATAGGATAAAGGAATCTTCAGTCGCGTTGCACAATTATATGTTATTTGTGTATAAATCTTTATTGCAACTTAATGAAATTATGGATAGAATTTCATATTTATCCTATTTAGATATAAAAAGTTATATATAATTCATATAATTATACATAAAATAAAGTTTCAAAAGAGATAAATTTCAGAAGGAGAGCGAATTTTTTAACGATAAAATTCTTATCGTCAGCAATAAACTACAATATGAAGAAATTAGCTGATGAAATCTGTGTAATATTTAATTATTAGTTATTAGTTATTAGTTAAATATTATAAATAAAATACTATAGTAAATATTAGTGTTCATTTTTACTATAATACTATAGTAAATATTAGTGTTCATTTTTACTATAATACTAGTTTGGATGCATATGATATTCGTTAATATTATGGGGGTATTTAAATTTGGAAATAAATACTGCGCTTAATTTATTATAATCATCTACTTTATACAAATTATAAACATTTACCTTGCGATTTATATCTTCGTTTCTAATTATTTCTCTTAAAGTTAAATTATGATATAAAATATCCTTAATATTTATATTATTAATTTTCTTATTTTTAATATTTATTTTTTCGATATCTTCATATAATAATATATTGTTTGGAACTGTAAAGTTAGGATAAGTAGTAAAACTAAGATCATTATCATCATAATAAATAGTATTTGTTATAATATTATGATACTGTTCCAAAATATATTTATTTGCTACTATATTATAACTATATTTTAAAATATGAGGATGGAAATCAGTACAATCATAAATAATAGCATAAATTGATTTAGAAATAAACAATTGTTTATTTTCAAGTATTTCATTAAAATAAAGGAATAACTCTTTTAGCATATCATTTAGATCTCCTATTAATTTTAATATTTCAGATTTGTGTGTATCTATTTTTACGATTATTTTTATACCACAAAATTCTACATTTGAACTTTTATTTTCTATTGTAATGTTTAATTTTATATTACTGTCATGATTATTTTTATTTCTGCATGAGATTACAGAACTAAATAAATTTTTAGACCTAAAACCAGTTAATTTAGATATTATATCTTTATTTATAATTTTTAGTCTATTTATTATATCTTGTTCGTTAGGTGATAATTTATTTAAAAATTCTATTTTCTTTTGTAGACCAAACACATTTTCTCCTATTATATCGCAAATTGTAGCAAGAATTTTTTCATAAAATTTGTACACTATATCAAATATTTCATCCAATAAAATTTCTATTTCTAATAATATTGTTTCAGGATCATATAATGCGTTACCATACATATATTCAGTAATATTCTTGTTCAAAAGACCCATCTTTAACATTAAATGTTTATAATGATACTGGATAGTTGTATATCTTTTATCAAAAGCAATACGATTTTTTCATTAATATAATTAACTATTGGATTAATATTACTATATAACAATTGAGAAGAGGATATAATACATTCATCATTTAATTTAACCACCATTTATTTATGCATATTTTTTTAAAAAAATATCAATATTTACAGTGTACTTTATCACATGCAAATTATCCTATAGGATAATTATTTCATGAGGAATCGAGTATCTCTTTAAATATTCGGGTTGTATCATTCAAATAACAGAATATTTATCTTTGTCAACATATTAATTGTATTCTATTTGATTACTTAAATGAAATAATTATTTAACGAGCGATAGAATATTTATCTATTCAAATAATGCAACAAGTACAATAATTATATCATCAATTGATACAATTATAAGGTTTCCAAGTAACAGAATAACTATCTCTTCAAATAACAAATATTTTATCTCTACAGTAAATTATATTAATTTGATTCATATAATAATTATCTTTGAGTAACAATATAATTATTAATTTGATGAAAATAATTAAGTTTTCAATGAATTGAATAAACATTTTATTCAATTCATTACATATTTATCTCTTCTATGAATAGGTAATCATTTCTTCAAGTCATATTGTAATTATCATTTTGAGTTATTAAATCTTTCTCTTCTCCCATAAATCTAAAATATTGTTAATCGTTTTTATTAACACTGAAAATTAACGTTAATCGTTTTTAAATTAGCTATTAGCGTTATTTAGGTTTTTGGGTCGATCCATTGAATAATTATTTGATCATTGATAAAATATCCCCAAAGATCTTAACTGAATTCTTTTAAAAGATCTTAATTATATTTCCAATAAGCAAAATAATATTTATCTCTTCGTGTATCTTAATTGTTTTGTCTTTAAGCATTTTAATTATTTGCAGAATTATTATCCAAATCTCTTAATATTGAGTAATATTACTCAATATTAAGAATATAAGTTTGTCTATTTAATTGTATTCAAGTTTAGCAATTAGTGTTTGAATTTATTGGTTATATTTTCACTATGTTTATCGATATTTTAATTTTCATCCGATTGTTGGCCGAAAAATAATATATTTTGTCCTTCAATTACCCTAAAATACTTATAGAAAGTCAAACATTGGTTTCGAATATTAAATTCAAGATAATAAAATAATTAAAATTGCATTTTATTCCTGTTAAAAACAGGAATTGTACTTCTGTACAAATTATAATATATATTATAATTCATATGTTCCATGGTTTATCAACGAATTATTTAAGATAAAATTCATTAACAGTAGTTTATTAGCATTTTGAAAATATTGTCTTTAGACAAAAAAATAATTATCACAAACTAAAGAATATTTATATCTTTATAATGAGTATTTATGTTTTATTTGACCAATAGCTTTTAACAATCGCATTTATTTTACTAATTTTTGTGAAATCATTATGTGTTTTTATATCGTTTTTATAGGTAATACATTTACTCTGATAGTAATTTTTTCGTAACATACAGACAAGATCTTTATAGTCATCTATTTTATGTAATAAAATACTATTGCAACTATAGGAAAAAGATATTGCGTCTGATAGATATGATTTATTGGTATTTTTTATTATTGTTGTATTGTAGATAATATACTTATCATCAAATATAATTTCATAAATATCTTTGTATTTTTTTTCTAGTATATTATAATTTTCTTTACTATATTCTGTCCATTGTGGTGTACCCAGATATTAGTAGATAATAATAGGACAGAATCAAAAAAAGAAGTGTGTGTTTTATTTGTTATTACATTATGTGCTTTTTGTAAAATATATTTATCTCCCGATTTATTATATGTTAAAATCATTGGATAACATATATTATGAGAAATTTCATAAATAACACTATATAAACATTCAGACGTGCATAAGGTTTTATTTATTAAAGAATTAGTAAATATAGTATATATATTATTTATTATAGTATCGATTAACCTACAAAATTCGAATATATTAATCTCTACACCATCAAAATTAATATATATATCAATTTTATTATCAATAAAGTTATTTTTATTATTTTTTATACTAATATCTATTTTATTGAATAAATGTGTTTCTTCATTTCTACAACCTATAATTTTACTTGATAATATATATTCATCATTTTTATCGTTTTCATCACCTTCATCACCTTCATCAATATTATCTTCATCAATATTATTATCTTCCATTATAAGATATTTAGTTAGTGATTTAAATAAATTGCAATTAATATTCACTAATTTTTCAGAAATATTATTAAAATATAAACATCTTTGTTTTAATCCAAAATTTTTATCATGTTGATTGCTATTTATTAATAAATAGTAAGTTTTCATTATTTTATCAAAAAATTTATAATATTCATTACATATTGGTATAATCATTTCATAAATTCTACCGTCCAAATCATTACTTTTAATATTATTGCTTCTAAATATATACTTGGATACCTTATATTTCAACTCTGCAATATAATATTTAATATTGTTGAAATTATGTGAAATAGAAATAAAATTGCATGTAAAATTTTTATTATAGTTACGTAAAGGATTATCCTCTTGATGACATTGTGAAAAATATTGTGTTATAGGATTTGAAATAGTAATAGTCATTTATTATATGGTATATAATACTATATAATTCAATATTAGTAAAATTATTTGTTAAATAATACATTTAAAAGTTTCAATATAAAATATTATAAAATTATATGACTATAATACATCCTAAAATAAGTATTTGTTGATTATGATCATTTATTTTGTGTAATAATTGAGACATAAAGCAAATACTTGGAAATAGATAAACTGAGTCTCCGTTTATATTTAAAATTACTTGGATTTGTGAGGGTTATCAAAATAAAATGTAGAACGTATCATAGAAGTTAAATTTTCAAAATCTTTTGTGGATATTTTGTGTAATACAATACTTTTAGTATCCAATAATTTTTGATTTAATGAAAAATTGCGAAATATATATTTTAAGTAATTGGGTTCGTTTTGATTATGATTATCAAGTTTTGTAACATTATAGTTTATTATTATATCTGATAAACAAAATTGTTTCATATAATCAAAGTCAAATACTACTAAATTAAATGAATCAGTTTTATAGACAATGTATTTGTAATTATCCCATGTATGTGTGTTAATTATGATTTTTGATAAATTTACAGTTTCAGGATCCAAATCTACTTTATCTATAACATCATACAAAGAACATAGTTTAAAAATTGTTTTTTCGTTATATTCCAAATCATTTAAATCTATTGAATATTTTAAAATAAGAGGATAACAAACATTCGAATGATCATTTCTATATGCAATGGTATAGAAATATTCAGATAGACATAATTTTTTATCAGTAAGAACATTTATAAAATATGTGTAATTATTATCGAGTATTTCGTCTATTGATCTACAAAATTCCATAATATTATCTTCGTATATTAAATTTTCATATTGGTTATTTATTATTTTTATCGATATAGATATACTATTATATTGTATGTTTTTCTGTTTATTTATGGTTATTGTGCAATTTGGCGATTCGTGTGTTTCGTTATTTCTCATGTTTAATAGATTAATGGATAAATGTGATTTATTATCTTTGTTCCCATCATCAATAATATATTTAGTGATTGTTTTAAAAATAGTATTATTTTTTTTCAATAACGGCTTATTATTATCCAATAACATATTTGTAGTAGCTGTTAGTCCTTTTGGTTTTATATCCAATAAATCTGCAAAAGTTTTGATTATTTTATCCATAACTTTGTAATATTCTGTTCCTATATTTTTAACAGAAGATAGTATAATTTGTTCTAAATCTCTTGATTTTATGGATATAAATCCATACATATATTTGCTAATAGTGTATTTTAATTCTGAAATGTGGAGCTTACAACTATTATAATTATCTCTAATACTAGCTAATCTATTTCTTAAATTATTATCATATAATGAGCTAGGATCATATATTTCAGCATGTTTTACTATAAATCCACATTTATTTGAAGATGAAATTTCTTTGGGGAATGTTATTGTCATTTTTATATTAAATCAACATATTGATTAAATCAATTTTAGTTCTAAATATTTGTGATAATACAAGTATATTATCATGTATTATATTTACTTGTTTTTGCTTTTATCTACTATTTATTTTTGCAAAATATTATCTAATAATAATAATTCCGATCCCATTCAATTATACTAATTCCGATCTTATCAATTATAATACTTATTTAAGATAGTTAGTATAAATTCAAAATATATTGTCACAATTTGGATCAAAAACACAAATTGTTATCGCAACTTCTTCTAGCTTTTTATCTCCTATTTTACCATTACGTGCATGTTTATCATAATTATATCTTTTCAAGTATTATCATCAAGTATTCTTCATAGTTTTCTCCGAGTTTATTTATTGTATTATCATCAAGTATAGAGTTTTATGATCTTCAAGTCGCAATCAAATCTTCAAGTTTTCTAATCGAAATTATTATTTATTACATATAATTTATAGATCAACACTTCTGATTATCACTGAGATTTATCTACTCTACAATTATCTATCTCTTTAATCATAAAATATCATTTTTATTATATTTTGTATTAACCTAAGTTGTTATCGTTTTTCAAACTGTCCCAGCTTTATTTCTACGATACTATTAGTAATAGTAATAGTAAAAAGGAGATAGATTCTATTAAAGAACTTACTATCAATTTCCGTTCCAGCATGTTGAGGAAATAAAAATGTCCCGTTTCTTATAAAATATAATAAATAGCGCATCTCTTATCTCCTTTTTTGCTCTAAAAACGCCGTTACGATAGTTTTTTACATTGATAACAGAATTATTATCGTACATCATTATGGAATAATGATAATCATGCCAAATAACAATAAATCAATATTCACAAATAGAATTTATAGATGATTTTTTTGGTTTTTTCTATCATAAATAATACTCTACAATTATTATCTCTTTATTTTTGAATTAGCTTAAAAATTATTATTCTGACTTAAGGTATTTTGCTATCAATTTTTCAATCTGTCCCAGTACGTTTTTTAGTGTATAATTCTATGATTAATTAAAAATAAGGAGATATTTTACACTAAGCAAACTGCTATGGATTTTTGTTCCAGCATGCCGAGGAAATAAAAAATGTCCCGTTTCTTATAAAATATAATAAATAGCGCATCCCTTTATCGTCTTTTTTGCTTAAAAACGTCGCTACGGTAGTTTTTTACACTGATATAAAATAGGTAATCAATATTTTATTACCAAAGAATACGATACAATAGTTGTATCCACCAAAATAAATACAAATAATATAAATATATTCTATCAAGTCTCCTTATCTTTATTTCCCGAAGTTGTATAATCTTTTTCTCTTCAATAATAGTAATTCTTATTTCCTGGATAGAATAAATTGGTTATGATAAAATTAATTAAAATTGAATTTTTACTTTTGACGTCCGTTTTTACAAAGGGAGAACTGTACTTCCTTTACCTATTTTTCTTAGGTAAAGGAATCTTTTATATCTATAATTTGTTGACAAAGCCTATTTTCATATGATAAAGTTATTTAGTATCTGAAATTATTGAGCTATAATTATAATTCAATAAAAATCTGCTATTATTGTTTTTGTTGATATGTATAATTCACAGAATTATATACAAAATAAAGTTTAGGGAAGAGATTTAATCACAGAAAGAGATAAGTTTTAGGAAGAGATAAAAATTCGGGAAGATATAAAATATATGGAGCGAAAATTTTAACGATAAGAATTTTTATCGTCAGTGATGAATGGTGGGATGGAATAAAATAAGGAATGAAGAAAAGGTGAATAATATTTAAGAAAGTTTTAAATATTATTAAGAATTAAATTGAGATATACAAGGTTAGGGAAGATTAAAAAGAAGGATATTAATAATAACTTGTTATTTGAGAACAAAATAATAAGTTTATGGAATAATTATGAAAAAAGCTGAAAACATAAAAACATTTGTGATGGAAGATGTATAAATGGAAATGAATAAAAATGCTAAAAAAATTATATTATGAAGAAGGATATGAAAAAGGAAAATGGAGATATCGAAAAATAAAAAGAGAAGGAAAAAAGATTATGATGGAGGGACAACAAAAAAAGATTAAAGAAAAAAAAGAAAAAGAGATAAAAAGACGAAGAAGAGAAATAAAGCAGAAATAAAAGGGAGATGGAGGAGAAAGGGGAGAAGAAAGAGTGGGAGAGAAGAAATAATGTAATGGTGATAAAAGAATAGAAGATTAAAATAAGAAGGTGAGGAAAGGATAGAGTAAGAAGAAGAAAAAAAAAGAGAAAGGAGAAAGAGGAAGAAAGAAAAAGGAAGGAAGAAAAAAGAGAAAAAAGAAAAAGGGGACAAAAATAGAAAAGTTTTGTTTTGAGTGTTAAAAGGATGTCCTTTCGACCTCCGTATATTTTCTCCCTTTCCATTCACCTCCCTTTATTTGTCTTCTCTATTTTTATCTTTTCCCTACATTTTTCCCTATTTTTATCATTTCTTTCAATAAATTCTTCCTAAATTCATCAAAATACTTCTTTCCGAAAATTTCCGTTTTTTCTTCTTCTTTTCTTGACTTTATCGCTTCTCCATTTATATAGTTATTAATCATTTTAATAACTATCTTAATTCATATTATTTATCTTGACCACGCAAAATATTAATATCTACCTAATTTATCTTAATATAAATTTATAACAATATCATTCCATAAAATAATATCGTCATCATTCGGTAAATAATATTTTATAGTTACATTATATAATTATATTGATATCTGAATAACATTATCGCCACGTAATATTAATAATAATTATGTAAATAATATATAAACCGTCAAGTAACAGAATAATCTTGTGTAAAATAATATCTCAATAGTTACATTACATAATTACATAATTATATTCTTATATTCTTATGTAAATAATATACTGATTTTTAAGTAACACAACATTTTGATTGACACGTAAAATAATATCTTAATAGTTAAGTAACTACAGAATATTCTCCTGAAAAATAATATCTTAATATTTCTGTAAAATAATATTTTAATCGACAAGTAAAATATCTAATAGTTGACTTACAGAATTATATTTGTCTGTAAAATAATATTAATCGTTAAGTTACGGAATTAATTTTTCTGTAAAATAATATCATAATCGTTAAATAACAGAATAATATTCGTGTGTTAAATAATATCTTAATTGTTGTGTAAATAATATTTTAATCGTTGCGTTACACAATTATATTCTTCTGTTAAACAATATATTAATAGCTCATATAAGATAATTATCATTTTCCGTAAATAATATATTGGTCGTTAATTAAGGTTAGATAATTATTTTTTTGTGTAAAGTAATATCTTAATCGTCATGTTAGATAATTATATTCTTGTCTACAATAATATCTTAATCGTAAAGTTACAAAAATATATTATTCTGTAAAGTAATACAATTATATTCTTATGTAAAGCAATATATTAATAGTAAAGTTATAGACAAATATAATTTTGTATAATTTTAATGGATAAATGGTAAAATAATATATTGATCTATGAGTAACAGAATTATAATTCTGTTAATAATATCTTAATTTATAAATGCTATAGTAATGCTATTATGTAAAATAATGCTATAATAATGCTATAATAATGCTATTATGTAAAATAATGCTATAATGATGCTATTATGTAAAATAATACTATTATGTAAAATAATATATTAATCTATCGGTAAAATATATCTTAATTGTTAAGTAAGACAATTATATTCTTGTGTAAAATAATATCTTAATTGTTAAATTATACATTATATTCTTGTGTAAAATATTATATTAATCCTTCAGTAAATAATATCTTAATCCTTCAGTAAAATATTTTCTTAATTCTTCTGTAAAATAATATTTTAATCGTTCAGTAAAATATATCTTAATTCTTCAGTAAAATAATATCTCAATCGTTGAGTCGGAGAATATTATGATAAATAATATCTTAATCGTTCAGTAAAATATATCTTAATCGTTCAGTTAAATATATCTTAATTCTTCAGTAAAATATATCTTAATTCTTCAGTAAAATATATCTTAATTCTTCAGTAAAATATATCTTAATTCTTCAGTAAAATATATCTTAATTCTTCAGTTAAATAATATCTCAATCGTATAAGTTAGATAAATATATTCTTGAGTAAAATTATATATTTATTGTTATTTTACATAATAATATTCTTCAATTACATAATTATATTGATAGACAAGTAAAATATTCTTCAAAAAATTAATATCTTAATACTTTTGTAAGAGAATAATATTCTTCTCAAAAATAATATTAATCTTTTTGTAAAATATTCTTCTGTAGAAGAATATTATCTTTCTGTAAAATATTCTTCTGTAAAATAATATATTAATAGCTGAGTTACAGAATTATATCTCAAGTAAAATAATATTAATCCTTAAATTGCACAATTATATTGTTCCATAACATCTTGTCTTAATCTTTCTGTAAAATAATATGCAGATCGTTAAGTTACATAATATTATTGATCGTTCTGACAAATATTATTTTAATGGTTAAATTACATAATTACATATCTTAATTGCTGAGTTACAGAATTATATTCTTCTGTAAAATATTATTTTATTCGCTGAGTTATGCAATTATATTTTCTGTATAACAATATCTTGATCACTGAGTTACAAAATTATATTTTCTATAATATCTTGATGGCTAAGTTACACATTATATTTTTCTATAAAAAAATATCTTAATCATCGAGTTACAGAATTATATTCTATAATATAAAATATTAATAGTTAAGTAATATTTTATCTAAATCGTTAAGTAACATAATATTCTTGTAAAATGATATTAATCGCTAAGTAACATATTATTCTTCAATAAAATAATATCTTAATCATTTTGAAACATAATTATATTCTTCAGCAAAATTATATCCTAATTGTTCTGTAAAGAATATTCTCGTCTGTTACATAATTATATTCTTCAGTAAAATATCTTAATCATCCTGTTACATAATTAAGTTATTTTGTAACATAATATCTTAATTATGTAGCAGAATATCTTAATTATGTAACTTAACTATATTCTTTTGCTACATAATTAAGATATTCTGCTACATAATTATATTCTTTTTGTAACATAATATATTGATAGTTATACCATATAACCATATTCTTTTGTAACATAATTATATTCTTTTTGTAGCATAATATATTGATAGTTAAGTAACATAATTATATTCTTTTGTGACTTAATATATTCATAATTCAGTTATATTATAATATTCTTGTGTAATTAATATATTTATGCTTATGTAACATAAATTCGTCAGTAAAATAATATATTGATCAACAAGTTGAATAATGTATTGATCACCAATTAACAATATATTAATCGTTCTGTAAAATATTATCTTAATCTTTCAGTTACAGATTTATATTCTTGTGTAAATTATATCTTAATCGTTCAGTAACAGAATAATATTTTTCCGTAAATTATATCTTAATCGTTCAGTAACAGAATAATATTCTTCCGTAAATTATATCTTAATCACCAAGTTATATATTATATTCTTCTGTAAAATTATATATTGATGTTCAAGTTATATATTATTCTTATGTAAAATAATATCTTAATAGTGCTATTATAGAAGAATATTCTTCTGCAAATAATATTTTATCGTTCAATTACATAATTGTATTCTTTAGTAAAATAATATTTTATCGTTTACTTACAGAATAATATTCTTATGAGTAATAATATCTTAATTGATAAATTATAGAATAATATTCTTATGTAAAATATTATCTTTATCGAAAGTATTACAATTATATAATTGCGATAAATAATATTTTATCGTTTGGTTACAGAATTATATTCTTCTGATAAATAATATCTTAATCCTTAAGTTATAGAATTATATTCTTATATTGATCATTAAGTTACATAATTATATAATTATATAATTATATAACTTAATATCTTATAGTTCAGTAATAGAATCATATTCTTCTATAAAATATTATTTTAATCGTTCAGTAATAGAATAATATTCTTCTGTAAAATATTATTTTAATCGTTCAGTAACAGAATTATATTTTTTGTAAAATATTATTTTAATTGTTCAGTAACAGAATTATATTTTTTGTAAAATATTATTTTAATCGTTCAGTAACAGAATTATATTTTTCGTAAAATAATATCTTAATAAATAATCTACCAAATTATATTATTATCAGGAATAATATCTTAATTAATAATCTACAAATTATGTCTCTATATAATGCTAGCTTGTTCGGATAATAATATCCTAATTATTACATTATACAATTATATTCATAAGTGAATAATATATTAATTATCAAGTAATATTCTTGTATAAAATAATATTCTTATGTAAAATATTATATTTATCGAAAGTTACAAAATTACCTTCTTCTGTAAAATTATATATTTATCGGAAATTAACAGAATAATATTCTTATGCAAAAGAATATCTTCATAGTTAAAGTAACACAATAATATTCTTATGTAAAATAATATCTTGATAGTTAAAGTAATAGAATAATATTCTTATGTAAATAATATCTTAATCGTTAAAGTAACAGAATAATATCTTGTATAAAATAATATCTTGATAGTTAAAGTAATAGAATAATATTCTTTTGTAAATAATATCTTAATCGTTAAAGTAACAGAATAATATTCTTGTGTAAAATAATATCTTAATCGTTAAAGTAATAGATTTATATTCTTCTGTAAAATATTATCTTAATCGTTAAAGTAACAGAATAATATTCTTATATAAAATAATATCTTGATAGTTAAAGTAATAGAATAATATCCTTATGTAAAATAATATCTTAATCGTTAAAGTAATAGAATAATATTCTTCTGTAAAATAATATCTTAATCGTTAAAGTAACATAAATATATTCTTCTGTAAAATAATATCTTAATCGTTAAAGTAACATAAATATATTCTTCTGTAAAATAATATATTTATCATTAAGTTATAGAATAATATTCTTTTGTAAAATAATATATTTATTGTTAAGTTATAGAATAATATTCTTCTGTAAAATAATATACTTATCATTAAGTTATAGAATAATATTCTTTTGTAAAATAATATATTTATTGTTAAGTTATAGAATAATATTCTTCTGTAACTTATCGTTAAGTTATAGAATTATATTCTTCTGTAAAATAATATCTTAATCGTTAAAGTAACATAAATATATTCTTCTGTAAAATAATATATTTATCGTTAAGTTATAGAATAATATTCTTCTGTAAAATAATATATTTATCGTTAAAGTAACATAAATATATTCTTTTGTAAAATAATATATTTATCGTTAAGTTATAGAATAATATTCTTCTGTAAAATAATATATTTATTGTTAAAGTAACATAAATATATTCTTTTGTAAAATAATATATTTATCGTTAAGTTATAGAATAATATTCTTCTGTAAAATAATATATTTATCGTTAAGTTATAGAATAATATTCTTCTGTAAAATAATATATTTATATTTAGCCAATAAAATGATTTCTTGTGTAAAATAATATATTAATCGATAAATTACAGAATAATGTTTTTTTGTAGAATAATATGTTGATATTTAGCTAATAAAATAATATTCTTGTGTAAAAATATTATATTGATAGTTAAGTAACCAAGTATTATTCTTCGGTAAATAATATCTTAATATTTCAATAATACATTAATATTCTTGTGTAAAAATATTATTTTAATGGCTGTATAACATATTATATTTTTCTGTTAAATAATATTTTGATAAATAAATGGTAAAATATTATATTGATCGGCAAATTATATAATTTTATTCTCATGTAAAATTATATCTTAATTTATAAATGCTAAAATAATATCTTAATCTTTCCGTCAAATAATTATATTCTTGTGTAAAATAATATCTTAATCATTCCGTCAAATAATTATATTCTTGTGTAAATAATATCTTAATCGTTCTGTTACATAATTATATTCTTAAATTATAATATATCAATCATTAGTTACATAATTATATTGTTTTGTTACATAATATCTTAATCGTTCGGTTACATAATAATATTCTTCCGTAAAATATTATTTTAATTCTTTTGTTACAGAATTATTCTTCCGTAAAATATTATTTTAATTCTTTTGTTACATAATTGTATTCTTCTGCTAAATAATATTTTAATTGTCCGGTTTGATAATTATATTTTCAGTTACAGAATTATATTTTTCTGTAAAATATTATTTTAATTGTTCAGTTACAGAATTATATTCTTCTGTAAAATAATATTTTAATTGTTCAGTTGCAGAATTGTATTCTTCTGCTAAATAATATTTTAATTGTTCGGTTACAGAATTGTATTGTTCTAGTAAATAATATTTTAATCGTAAAGCTACAGAATTATATTCTTCTGTAAAATTATATCTTAATTTGTTAAGTGGCAGAATAATATTCTTGCGTAAAATAATATTTTAATCTTAAAGCTACATAAGAATATTCTTATGTAACTTAATATCTTAATCTACAAGTTACATAATTATATTCTTCTATAACATTAATATATTGATATTTCGATAAATAATATATTGATATTTCGATAAATAATATTAATCCTTAGATAAAATAATATTATTAATCATTGGGTAAAATTATAGTAAGCCTTGGGTAAAATTATAGTAAGCCTTAGATAAAATATTATAGTAATCCTTAGATAAAATATTATTGATCCTTATATAAAATATTATTATTAATCCTTCAATAAATAATATTTGAATCCCCAATAAATATTATTTTAATCATTCGATAAATATTATTTAATCGTTAATTATATTATAATATCTGAATTGTTCTACAAAATATTACATTCTTTATTTATGTAATTATTTCCTTCTGATACATAATTATATTCTTTTGTTACATAATAACTATCCCTTTGCTACATAATATCTATCCTTTAGTTACACAATTATGTTAATCCATATATTTTTCTATAAAATATTATTCTATTATTATGTAAAAAATATCTTGATTGATAAACGGGATAATAATATTATTATGCAAAACAATATCTTGATTGATAAATGGCATAATAATATTCTTATATAAAACGATATCTTTATCAAAGTTACACAATTATATTCTTTTGTAAAGTAATACATTAATTTATCTATTACACAAATATTCATATGTAATATAATATCTTAATCTTAATGTAACAGAATTGTGTTCTTCCTTAAAATAATATATAAATCTTTATGTTACACAATTATAATCATTTGTAATATAAAATTTTAATCGTAATGTAATAGAATTATATTCTTCTGTAATATCTTAATCGTAATAGTATTCTTCTGTAATATCTTAATCGTAATGTAACAGAATTGTATTCTTAAGTAAAATAAAATATTAATTTTTTGATAAATAAGATTTATACCTTTTTGCAAAATAAGATTTTAGTTATATAACTCAAGAATATTATTATTTTACTTAACAATTAAAATATTATGTAACACAAGGATTATGTAACAAATTATATTCTTTATTTACATAATTGTATTCTTTATTTACATAATTGTATACAACATTTACATAATTGTATACAACATTTACATAATTGTATTCTTTATTTACATAATTGTATTCTTAATTTATATAATTGTATTCTTAATTTATATAATTGTATCCTTAATTTATATAATTGTATCCTTAATTTATATAATTGTATCCTTAATTTATATAATTATATCCTTCTATTACATAATTATATCCTTATTGATGTAAGAGAATAATTGTTAATTTATAAAATAAAATACAATATTTTATCAGACTTGATAGTATAAACATTATTCATAATACATTCAATATTTTGATTAATCAATGGAATTAATTAATATTTCGCTTTTATCAGCTAAAGATTGAAATACATCCAAATTGAAATAATTGTAATTACTACGGACAGAACGACTATTTTTTTTAGGACTTTGTTTCCATTCTATATTTTCTATTTCTCCAGGTATATGAATTTTATATGGATCAAAATTGATTAAAGTATTTTGTTCTTTATGTACATTATTCAATAGTTTAATATTATTTAATATTTTAAGTGTTCTCTTAACACGCTGACGCATTGGTTCTCTTATGGATTCTATTTTGAAATAAAATCCATGTTTCAAATTGAGAAAATAGACATAATTATCAACAATAATCATACAATCATCGTTCTCAACAAATAAGCGTATTTTTTGTTCTAATTTTGACACAGTACATATTCCTTCACAAAATAAATTGATCATTTTATTTAAATATATTTAGTTAATAATTTAAATATTAACTTATATCAATATAATAAACTCACAATCAAATTTATTCAATTGTTGAACAATTTTTCATTATAATTGTAACACTGGAAATTTTATCAAGTCTGATTCGGCTTGTTATTATATTATTTTTATTACCAGATAATATTTTTAGGAGGATTAACTACCTAAAATATAAGAATCCAAATTAATCGGTTACATAAATTTACAACTTTGTAAATTATTTTCATGTATACAATATTTAATTCTAAATACTTTAAACTTATTTTGAATATATTCTATTACTAAATATAATAAATGTATAATACAATGTATTTTATACATCTTATACTTAAATTATATTCAATAATAATTCAGGAAAATCATTTCATAACATAATACAAGAATTTTCTTTTAATGTTAATTTTTGGTATTTCTCAAAAATTAATATCTTAACCTTATATTGTATGTATATTTATTCAAGTTTTCAAATTCTTATCTCTTCAAGTTTTCAAATTCTTATCTCTTAAGGTTTTCAAATATTTTATATCATCTAAAATAATTTCACTGTGCTTATTTGATTGAAATTACTTATGTAAAGTAGATAAACTAAAAATTTAGTTTGGATTATTTCATTTTATTCATCGTGTTTTATTAACTTATCGAAAACATCTCTTTTCTGATAGTGGTAATTTTTTGTTCCTATTGTTTTTGAGTATTATTCATCGAGTTTTATTCGCTTATTGAAATCATTTCTTCATAGATAGCCTTATTTTTCTGGGTTTATATTTATTTTATTCAACAAATTAATATACTTGTCTATAAAATTATAATTTATTTATAGGCTGATAATTACATTATAATTATCATAGATATTCTAATAAGTTGTGGATAATATAGAATATTCAAAATATATTTATAGTAAAAACTTGTATAATATTAATTATTTCATATTATACAGACATGATTTCACTTATTATACATGTTTTTGTGTAATGTAAAAATATTTTCTTTAAATGATATAGAAATGATTTCGCTTATTATACATGTTTTTGTGTAATGTAAAAATATTTACTGGAAATGATATAGAAATGATTCCGCTTATTATACATGTTTTTATAATGTGAAAAATATTTACCGGAAAATTACTGGAAATGATATAAAAATGATTTCGCTTATTATACAAACTTATTACAATTTCCGGAAATTACGAGATACTATCTGGAAATATTTCCAGAATAATTATCGAATAACACATAATATCTTGATTGTTATATTACATTATATATATATATATAACGTTAGGTAAATAATATTTTTTTCACCTATAAATATTATCTCATAGTTTGCGAGATATTAATATTTTACTCCAAATAATATTAATTATTCTGTAAAATATTATTTGAATTGTTTTTTCATATTGTACTCTTATATTAAAATAAGATTCCAATATTTAGCTATATTATTTCTGAAAAATATGTTAATCTTTCATACCACTTATTAATATTTTGTATTAATATATTAATAATCGCTATTAATATATTAATAATCTCTATAATATATTAATCGCTATAATATATTAATAATCTCTATAATATATTAATGTTGTATCAAATAGTTTTATTATCATAAACTGATGAACAATATTCTTTATAAAAAATATCTTAATTGTTAAGTTATTTTTATATTTATTATAAATCATATTTATTATAAATCATATTTATTGTAAATCATATTTATTATAAATCATATTTATTGTAAATCATATTTATTGACCCTTCAATATTATATTGTTGTATTATTTAATATCTTAATTGTTTTGTGGGATAATATCTCAATTATTTTGTGATATAATTAATTATTAAGTATTAATAATTAATTATTAATTATTAATAATTAAGTATTAATAATTAAGTATTAATAATTAATACTTTATGCTGAAAGCTAATCATGTAATATAATTTAATATTACTCTAATAAACATATCATAAAATCTTATAACAATTATCTATCTCAAAGTTTATTGTTATATCTCAAAGTTTATTGTTATATCTCAAAGTTTTATTTTGGGATATAATTGACTCCCAAAGCACACTCTATATTTGTCTCTTGGTGTATTCTAGTTTTATTATTATTTTGGAATATATTTTATCATCTTAGAATATATTTTATTATTATCTTTTGGGGTATATTTATGATAAATAATTGTAATTCAAAAATATAACACATAACTATTGGTGTACTAAAAATTCCAATAAAATATTGGAGTCCTGAAGAAAATAAAGTATATTTGATAAGTGTTTTTAAGTTTAACGATATTTTATAAAATTGAAAAATAGGATTTTATAATATTTAATTTTGCAAAAGAGGGGGAGGTGTGCAAAATTTATCTATTTTTAGATAAACACACTTTTTTTGCATTATAGTAAATATATTATTTATTATAATGGTAATTAAGTAAATAATTATTTATATTATTATTCAAGTGTATTGTTTTATTTCTAAAATAAAGAGGTGATTTTACCAAATAAAATCTGGTGATAATTTTATCTATGTATGAAATTATTATCAATAAATTTTATTTATCTTTTTGCAAATACTTATATCAATAAAGTTATTTTATATTCCTTTACTTATTATTTTAATAAATATACTATAATTTAATAATATATTTATTATAATGCAAAAAAAGTGTGTTTATCTAAAAATAGATAAATTTTGCACACCTCCCCCTCTTTTGCAAAATTAAATATTATAAAATCCTATTTTTCAATTTTATTAACCAAAAATCTTTATTGATTTTTCATAAACTTAAATAATTTGAATAGTTTTTTCCTTCAATTATATTAATAGTTATGTGATATATTAATAATATTTATATTGTATTAAAGATATTAATTCTACATAATGTGTATTATAGACATTATAACGACTGTTATAATGTTATACAACGACTGTTATAATGTTATAATGTTATATAACAAACATAAACTATTTTTAACTTTGAATATAAACGTAAAATTTTGAAAACATATATGACATGTTTCAATCGCGATAATTCTTCATTTAATAGCACTATATTTATGTGTAATAATTAGCTAAAACAAGATTTAATAGATGTCAATAAAAAATTTATTAAAAAATTTGTTAAACACTAAATAAATTATTGAAAATACAAAAGCAGGTTAAGTAATTTCATAAAATTTCATAAATTTATAGTAGTTGAGTAATTTATAGTAATTATGAATATTTTTATTTTATTGGCTTAAATTTTAAGTTTATTAAGTTGATTTTAGCATAAGAGAAAGTATTGATATTAAATAAATAGTAAATCGTATATTTTATTTGACGCTAAATATTTTAATAGATAAATTGCAGATATCTTTATGAGTTTACTGTGATTGACGAATTATAAACACATAAAGCATCAGTGGAATAATAAAAATATTTGCTAGTCTATCTAATTCGTCAGAATGTGGATTATTATGCAATAATAATCTGTTGTATTGATTACGATAAAGTCAATTTAATAGTTAAAATTAGTTATATATTGTAAAAATCTTATCTAAAAGAGATCGAGGTAAAGTGGAAGAGTTAAAGAACAAAATATTTGACTAATATTAAAATCAATAATATAATATGTTTTTATACCATTCATATATTTCCAAACAAAATTATGGGTTTTAGATGATTATCATGAACATTTATATCAGATAATATTTCCCAATATTTATTACTTGATTAATAAAATTATCGAAATAATGTTCTTCTATCGAAAAATATATCGATTTGTTACTGAGATAATTATATTCTTCAATTAGATAATTGTATTTTTTTGTATTCTTTAATTATACAATAGCATTCTTTATTTACATAATAGCATTCTTTAATTATACAATAACATTCTTTATTTACATAATAGCATTCTTTAATTACATAATTATGTTCTTAGTGACATAATAGTATTCTTAGTTACATAATATCTTAATATTTAAATAATATAATTATAAACTCGATTTGTATAAATATAAATTTTACTAAATAATTGTATGCTTTATGTAAATGACTGTATTATTTGTTGATATATTTTGTACAATAAATAATGGATTTGGTATATTAGGATATCAAAAAATATTAAATATGTTCATAATATAAGTGATACAAAAATAAAATTAAAACTGTACGAACAAACATAAAAATGTACAAACATATTTTTGTGACAGGAATAAGCGGATCAGGTAAAAGTGAGCTGATAAATAAATTTTTGGGTAATGTTGTATTACCTGATTTAGTCAAGACAACAAAAGTCCCAATAGAAATAATGAAAATGACCAATGAAGAAAAATTGAATATATTCGATGATAAAGAAAAGGTATATATTGAGTTAATTTTAAATAATGAAAAGCAAATAGAAAAACATATTTTTGATTTGTTAAAGATAAATAGTCCATTATTAAGTGAAGGAAAGCAATTCTTTTACAACTTAAGTCAGTTAATTAAAAAAGAATATTTTTGTAAGGATGATCTTGTTGATATGGAAAAATGCAATAATGAAGAATACAATAGTGAAAAATGCGATATAAAGAGTGCAATTATATTTCAAAAATATTTAGTTAATACATGTAATGTTAAAAATAATATAAGAAAAAAATTGGATTCGTACAATACTAATTTTGTATTGGAGGTTGACAAGTTTAGAAAATTTTTACACAATATGGATCCTATATTGATAAATCGCATAAAAATTAAATGTGAAGCAACTTCGTTTTTCGAAGAAAACTGGAAATTTATTGAGATTCCGGGTAGCGTATATTTAGAAAATGAAAATTTTAATACATCTAACTATATTATAGATATGTTTAATTATACTGTAGATAATAAAGAAAGCATAATTATATTGACAGGAGATATTGGGAGAATATCAAAATATTGTGAACTATATTTCCTACAGTATATACCTGATAGTTTCAAACAATATCAGGGAAACTTAAAATACTCGGAATATTGCAAAAATATTGTATCCAAATCGATTATAGTAGTCGAAAAAATAGAAAATTTTACTAGATCAGATATATTGCACATGACTGATCTATTATATAATGATGATCCAGCTATTGAAAATGTTAATTTTTTATTAACACAAGACGATTTAATTTCTTTGAGATGGAAAAATATCCATAAAATAATTGATGATTTAGTATCTGATTTGTTAGTATCTTCAATGAATGAAGAGAGATATTGGAAAAATATTACAAGAATTAATCACAATATTCCTATAAGATATATTGGAACTATTAATAATGATAATTCTATTTTAACAGAACTCCATAATGATATAAAAAAAATAGTATAATTGATAATTATGATACTAAAGTATTTATATATAACAAGTATTAACCAAGTATATTACTTAAAATGAATAAGATTGCAATAATAAATATTAAAATACCAAAAGTTAAAGAGGGTGTAGACTATGATATAACAGTTGATAAAATATTAATCTTGTATTAAAATACAAAAGTTAAAGAGTGGAGACTATGATATAACAGTTGATAAAATATTAATCTTGTATTAAAATACAAAAGTTAAAGAGTGTGGAGACTATGATATAACAGTTGATAAAATATTAATCTTGTATTAAAATATTAAAATACAAAAGTTAAAGAGTGTGTAGACCATGATATAATAGTTGATAAAATATTAATAAATCAAAAGAGATATAAGGAAATGTTAAAGATTTCAATGTAATATTAAAGAAATAAAGATTAAAACGAGTCACAAAATAAACAATTAAGAACATATTAATTTTAATAAAAACACGTAAAAAATTTAATAATGAGCTGTACGAGTAAAAATATAAACAAGCAAAAATATTTCCAAGATAAATAAAATGGAGTTGTGGAACTTGGATTATTTCGAAGATACAAAAGATATAATAGTATTAGTTAATGGTAAAGAGTACGAAATTAATTCTTATATAGTAATAGTATCAGAAATACTAAGAGAAATATTTAAGGGAACTAGATTTTCTGAAGGTAAAAATAATGTTAAAGAAATAGATGATGTAAGAACTGATACGTGGGAATTGTTTCTTAATTTAATATATAGTATATATATCAAAAATTATTTAGAATATGTAACAGATGAAAAAATAAAAACTATTGAATTAAAAGATATAGATACATACGATTTATTAGAGTTAATAATATTTTCAGATAAAATACTTGCTAATAAAATAGTTAACATTGTATCAGATTTTGTGAGAAAAAATATTTTAGGAAATATTTTCGAGAATATTTTTAGTAATTCTATTAATAATGAATTATATAATCTTTATGAAGATATTTTATCAGTTATAGATGTTTTTCCTCTTTTTAAGAATATTTATTGTATAAAACATCCTAAATACTTTACAAATACGAAAAAATTTTCATTCGACATAGATAAATTATCTCAATTTCCTCATTTATTATATTTAGTACTAGTTTTTCTTTCTCAATATAAGATGAATAATGAATATTATTCTGCAAGTATTACTATAGAATATCATAACGACATATCACATTTTGATTCAAGACTCTATGAACAAGGCGTTAATAATGTCTTGAAATGGTTAAATATTAAGCCTCCTTCAAAATTAATATCTATAGATTATATCAATAACCTTGAAAATTCAATAATATATATCTTAAAATATATATTAAGCGATATTGTACAACAAAACCATTATAATTTGAAGATATTAGCCGATGAAAATTGGAGAATAAAAGGCGACGATATAGTTCATGAATTAATATCAAATTATTAATACAACTGTTAAATCTTAAATTGTTCCTAAATATTTAATAATATAAATTGTCGATATTATATTATTAAATTGTTATCTATGTTATCTATGTTATCTATGTTATCAAATATTATAAAAATTAATCATAAATATGATCTGAAATATAACGACTAATAATATTTTATTAAAATCATGAAGCAAAATAAATTTATTTTATTCGGCGTTATAAATAATTATCCGAACATTCAAAAAATAAAAAGTGATGAAAATTGGAGAATTTAATGATAATATATTATTAAATAAATAGTGAAGGTTTATTGTCCAAATACTCTTATAACTCCTTCTACAGTAGGTGAGTACGTTATATGTCTATGCATCAGTTGTACGTTGAGGTACAGACGCCGTTGGTGTTGTAATATATTATTAACAATATATTATTACAAAGACAAAAAAATTTACTCACTATATAAAATAAATAGTCAAATATTTAACCTAAATACCGAGTTATAATATTGATTATACTTTTGTTCACAGAGTAACTGGAATGTTGTAAAAGGGTTTATTTTATTGACTTTAGCTTTTGTCTTTATATTGAATATATGTTATAAAATTATATTGTCTCTTACAAGAACTTAGTAGATATATGTATAAAAATACATACCACTAAGTTATATTTCTATAAAAACTGTTATTTATCCACTATATACTTTAATATAGATTCACAAATATTCTATATTCTCGACTTTAATATGGATTAATATATCTTCTTTGCTTGATTATAATATTTTATGATAATCAAGTAATTTTATTAATGTTGTTACACATTGATAACCTACAAATAACATTGGATTATCAGTATACAAGGTTAAAGATCAACTATTGTCGAAGAATAATTTCCAATGGTATTATTCTGAAATTAATTTTATATTTAAGTATTTTAACGATAATTATAAAAACAGAGATAACTTGCGTTGTTATTTAAAAACTGTTTATGGAATTGTCTTTATGGATAGTATTAGCGAAAGTCTTTTTTCATCTAAAATTAGATGAAAGAAGTACATGTCTCCCGTTTAAAAACTTTATTTTCAAAAAGAAAATAATTCAATTTTATTAAAATACATTTTAATAGAATGAAATGAAATCCTTTTTAAATCTAAGTAATAGCAGTAATATACGATTACTCATATTACATTGACTTTAATTTATTGACTTCCTTAAAAGTATTATAAAATTTTATAATGTCGCATACACAAAATTTTATTTAAGAGCTTAGGAAGTTTTGAGAAGAAGTTCATGGTTTTCTACGAAAACCTAGCTCGGTTTCAAAGAAACCTTGAAGAAGATAAGTTGGTGAAAATCTTATTTTAGACGATACAATTATATTTTTATTCATTATTATAGGATAGAATATAAGGAAATAATTCAGCCTCTTGGATAGATTTATTATATCTATGACAAAATAAATATCAAGCGACTAGATAAGATAAATACCATGTAAAATGAATACTTAAGATAAAAAGATTCTATTTGTCTCAAAGATAAACTAAAATACTTGAAGAGATAAATAATGAGTTTGATGGGAAATA
>Ga0097678_1001457_pt1 | contig 24399 bp, 22 predicted proteins | sample ThiBiot_500_plan_2_FD_72847 | JGI IMG/M metagenome (GOLD analysis project Ga0097678, IMG submission 72847) | Wastewater bioreactor microbial communities from Cape Town, South Africa - Thiocy_expt_500_plan - 1398105537976 (version 2) (version 2) ...
AAAACGCTTTCCTCCATCTCAAGAGATGGCGCGGCATCGCCACAAGATACGCCAAAAATACCGCCTCTTTCCTCGCCGCTGTGCAAATCAGGTGCATCGCTCTCTGGACAAATATCTCGTAACTACACTATCTAGTGATCGTTGGCAATTATGTCATCCTCGCAAAACGCCGTTTAAGCGTGCGAACCCGTGCGTGGGTCCGTGGACTGAATACGTGCTCGAGCCACTACCATTCGTTTCACGCTGGCCAATCCGCGAAATCGCCAGGACGGCGGCATCGGCCGATCCAACCGCTCACTGAAAACAAGGAAAGCCACTACGGCCATGGCGGCTAGGCGCCCCGATGGCAGCAACATAGGGAACAGCATCAACGCCCAGCAGGAAACCACGCACCAGACTCCGTGCGTCAAACCGAAACGCAGCACGGCGAGATCGGCAGTGGCGCCGAATGCGGCAAGTTCGGTATGCAAGTGACAGCGATTGAGAGCCCGCTGCTTGATAGGCGAAAACTGCCACACCACGGCAATCAGCGCCACGCCTGCTGCCGGCAAAAACGACATCGGAACCAGCAGTTTGACGGTGGTCTCGATTGCTAGCACTACGGCCCCAGCGGCCATCCACGACGCTGCATAACCCGCAACGAAGAGCGCCACGGCGCGCGCCCGGCGGTGCTTGAAGCTGCGTTGCCTCACGTATTGAATAGAAGGAATGAGCAGCGGCGCCATCATCGCCACCAGCATCAGCGCCCAGCCCGCAGCCTGCATCTGCGCTGCAGCGGAATTCCCGGCATGGAGGTGAGCGTGTCCCGCCATGCCGTACGGCTGCGCAATCAAGAGGACCCAAGTCGCCGCAGTGAGCAGCAGCACAGAATAGCGCACTCGTGCGAATTCCCGTGCTTCATATGTCATCGGCTACTTCGACCCTTCGCGATAAATACTGACCCGCCCGACAGTCACCTCTCCACTATCTGGAACCGGCGGTTGGGGCAGGATGGTGACGTGGATCGAATCGGTGTTGAACTCGTTTCTTAGATGCAGCGTATCCACGATGTCGGTGATTTCGAGGTTGAAATCTAGGCCATCGCCGGAATGCCCCTTATCCGTTCGACTGGCTAGGCGAAGCCCGAACAGTCCGACGGTTCCTGCCAGTAGTTCGGGATGACCAAGCGGATTGGTGCCTTTCGGCAGGTTGATATAGACATTGAGCGACACGGCGTCCTGGGTACCGCGAACATTTTCGAGGTACAGGTAGACTCGATCGGGGGGAGCGGCCTCGGATGGGGCGGCAAGACTCGCGATAACCTTGGCTCGAACCCGCGCCGCAAGCTTGACTATAGTTGCGGCGCTCGCGCCCTTGATGGGCAAGGCGCCTTCGTTTGCGCCCAACAGCTCCTCTTCCGCTCCGTGGTCCACAGGCTCTTCTTCCTTTACGTTTGCCGCCGCGGCGACAGCTCCCAGGCGGTTCAGCCGTTGTGAAAGCATATTAACGGCCGGGGCCAGTGCCGGCAATGTGTCATAGGTGTAATCCACCTTGCTCAGGCTATCCATCTGGCTAGGAATGTACACCCATGAACTGTTGGTAGGCAACGGCATCACAAACTCGCGCTGGCCCGACGCAGCAGGACCGTTGAGCCAAGCTGGATCGGTGGAATTCTTATTTCCGGCCTGGTTCCAGACAGCCCACATGCGATCGATATTGCAGTGATGCAAATAAAAGATCGGATCGAGTGCCGCAATACCCGGATCGCTCATCAGACCGTACGTGCCGTTCGGCAGACTCCCCCCGACAGCGCCGTGTACTTGATTGTGCGGATTGGATTCCAGGTTGCCGTTCAACCCTCTTCCATGGTTGAATCCCGTTTTCGGTCCGCCGAACCCGGGCTTGGCGGTTTTCGTGTCCGAACCGGTGAACAGGTCATTGGACATCACGCTCTGGCTAACCGGCGGAATCGGCACGAAAATATTCCCGTTTCCCAGCGGGCCGTAACGGGCCTTGACAAAGAGGGGATTAGGGCTGCCGTCGGGCAGTGTTGTCGCGGTGAAAGCCGGGGGAATGCTGCTCTCATTCGTCCCGAAATAATTCCAATAGGGTAGCGCCCAGTCCGACGGGCCGCCAGCAGCCTTCACCGCCGCCCGGATCTGCGCCTCCAGGGCGATCAGGTAGCCGCGGTGCCATGGCAGAAAATACCAGCTCTGATGCTGGCATTGATTCCAGTATTTATCCTGAATGCTCTGTGGCGGTTGCGGAGTTGTCGGCGTCGCGGGCGGTGATGGCAAGTAACCCCAGCCTGGAAATGAAGGATCCGTGATGTACTCGCCATGGAGGGCGGCGAATGACCACCAGCTATTCAGGTTGTCGAGCGGAAGCGCCTGCATCGCTTGAACCCCCTTGGCATACCAAAGCAGGTCCGTATTGATGAAAGTGCCGCCGTTATTCCAAGCGTTCGAGCGTGTATAGGTAGCCATTCTCTCCTCTGCTTTCTAAACTTGTAAACTTTACGATTAACCGCACAGCCGCCGGCCGGCGGTATCCCGCCCAAGACTGGAGCCCAGAAACGATACGTCGTCACCGCGGTTCACTTAAATACCGCCAATGCAGTTATTTTTTCATGTCCTCCACCTTTTCTATGCCTCTAGAAGTTGCCACCGTGTATCAAGTGAGGATCTCTTTCTCCGGTGAGCAACCAGTCGGAAGAAAAATCGAGCTGCAACCGAAGCTCGAGTAGCTTTTTTATTTCCGGCGTGCGCTGCCGGTTTCCCATTGGGAAACCGGCAGCTTTGGAAACGCCGCACAGTTCGCCCAAGGTCTGGCTGAGTTTGTATCTGCGGCGAAGTTGAATCAGGCGCGGCCCCATATTTCACTCGCAAGAACAATAGAAATTCGGGCAGCAAAGGTTAAATGGTTAACCTTTGCTGAACCTCATGGTAAAGCTTACGCCTGATCTTTCTCTTTTGTCAATTATGAATTAACTATGTCGTTGCTGAAGCAACCTGCTCCCTGCAGGCCCGCCAGGCAGTTTGTGTTATCTTGGATTTTTCAGAGGTTGATCAGTCAAATTCCCCATTCACTGTCTCCGAGAAGGCAAAGTTTTCATATGAGCAGCCTCATGCGTTAAACTTGCGCGCTTGTCATTCACAGACCTACACCCTGCCATGGCCCAATATGTCGTTACCATGAATCGCGTAAGCAAAGTCGTTCCGCCCCGGCGCACGATTCTCAAGGATATTTCCATCAGCTTCTTTCCCGGTGCGAAGATAGGACTGCTGGGGCTCAACGGGTCGGGAAAATCCACCGTGCTGAAAATCATGGCTGGACTGGACAAGGAGATCGAGGGGGAAGTCACCGCCATGCCCAATCTCAACATCGGATATCTTGCGCAGGAACCGCAGCTCGATCCAGCGCAGACGGTACGCGAAGCGGTGCAGGAAGGATTGGGCGAAATATTCGGCGCGCAACAAAGACTGGAGGAAGTTTATGCGGCTTACGCCGAGCCGGACGCGGACTTTGATGTGCTGGCTTCCGAACAGGTTCGCCTGGAAGCCATCATCGCCGCTGGCGGAGGCGATGCGGGGCAGCAGCTGGAAATTGCGGCGGATGCGCTGCGCCTGCCTGAATGGGATGCAGTGGTAAAAAACCTTTCCGGTGGTGAAAAGCGCCGGGTTGCCCTATGCAGGCTTCTGTTGTCCAAGCCTGACATGCTGCTGCTGGACGAACCGACCAACCATCTGGACGCCGAGTCAGTGGAATGGCTGGAACAGTTCCTCACGCGTTTTCCCGGTACTGTCGTGGCCGTCACGCACGATCGCTACTTCCTGGATAATGCCGCGGAGTGGATTCTGGAGCTTGACCGTGGGCATGGCATTCCATGGAAAGGCAACTACAGCTCATGGCTGGAGCAGAAGGAAAACCGGCTCAAGCAGGAGGAAGCGACCGAATCAGCACGCCAGAAAGCGCTGCACAAGGAGCTCGAATGGGTGCGTCAAAACCCCAAGGGACGGCAGGCAAAATCCAAGGCGCGGGTTGCGCGCTTCGAGGAACTCAACTCGCAGGAATACCAGAAGCGTAACGAGACGCAGGAAATTTTTATCCCGGTCGCGGACAGGCTGGGCAATGAGGTCATCGAATTCAGAAATATTTCGAAAGCCTATGGCGAACGGCTGCTGATCGACGGCTTGAGCTTCAAGATTCCTCCCGGAGCCATTGTCGGCATCATCGGGCCGAACGGCGCGGGCAAGTCAACGCTGTTTCGCATGATAACCGGGAAGGAACAGCCCGACTCGGGAGAGATAGCGGTGGGAGCGACAGTCAGGATCGCTCATGTGGACCAGTCACGCGATATCCTGGAAGGTGGCAAGACCGTATTCGATACGATTTCGGGAGGCCACGACATCCTTACAGTGGGCAAATATGAAACACCAGCCCGCGCTTATCTGGGGCGCTTCAACTTCAAGGGTGCGGACCAGCAAAAGCTGGTGGGCAATCTCTCGGGTGGCGAGCGCGGGCGGCTGCATCTGGCGAAGACGCTTATTTCCGGCGGCAACGTGCTGCTGCTGGACGAGCCTTCGAATGACCTGGATGTAGAAACCTTGCGCGCGCTGGAAGACGCCTTGCTCGAGTTCGCCGGATGCGTGCTCGTCATCTCGCATGACCGCTGGTTCCTGGACCGTATCGCCACGCATATCATCGCGTTCGAAGGAAATTCCCAGGTTGCCTTCTTTAGCGGCAACTATCAGGAATACGAAGCCGACAAGCGGAAACGCCTGGGCGAAGAAGGCGCAAAACCCAAGCGCCTTCGATACAAGCCGATCAACCGGTGACGTTGGCTGGGTTATTCTTTTAATGATGGTAAAAGCGGGTCCGGCAAGTGGGGATACACCTTGCCGGATCTGTCCGGGCTAATAACGGCCTTCGCGCTTGGGTCCGGTACCTGAATAGTCCTGCCCGCCATCATCGAACCGTTCAGTGCCGTCGGTGGTATATCGGGAATTATCCGGGTTTGCCTTGTATTTTTTCGGTTTCTTTTTCATTGCTTCCTGATCGGGAGGGCAATCGGCCCTGACAGCAGCGGAATCGCCCGCAGCGATCTCATCCGGCATATCGCACTCCTTGGTCTGAACCACTCCGTTGGCCTGAGCCACTCCCACGGTGGCGCCGAACATGAATAACCCCGCCAGAAACAGCGACTTCGATTTTGAAATTGAGCAAGATTTCATGGTAGTCTCCCGTTGATTGATCCATTAAACTGCTTCTGTAACAATAGGCTTATATCAATGAAAAATACGGTGCGTTAACACACATAGCACAACAATAACTGCGAATATCCCGCAGGGAGGGTATGTATCCATCATCCCCGGCCGCGCTCGGACAACGCTGTCCTTTTCCTGCCTAGCCCTTTTAGCTTTATGCCGCGGATTACCTCAAATCAATATAGCCGACTATCAGCTTGCCTACTACTTTTATAAAGCAGTTCAGTTCATGAAATCAGTTCATTGCCTCCTTCTCGCATCGATCCTGGTACTGCATCTTTTCGAAGTGCACGCCTACTCGCCCAGTCTCATGGACAATCACAAAAATGATTCTCCGGATGCGGAATTGCCAGCCGGCATGGCCGCGCCTGCAAACACCACCGGAATCCAGGCTGCCGAACCGGTCCACCTGGCGGCGCAGCAGGAGCAGGGCCAAAAGCTGGGGAACGGAGCGCGGCACGGCACGGGAGAAGCGTTGCGCGGCCTCGACAGCTGTCCGGGTTGCCCGGAAATCATTCCCATTCCCGGCAACAAGTTTGCAATTGGCAAATTTGCGGTAACTTTCAGGGAATGGGATTCATGCGTTGCGGATGGCGGTTGCGGAGGATATCAGCCATCGGACAATGGGTGGGGACGAGGAAACCGGCCGGTGATCAACGTAAGCTGGAACGATGCTCAAAACTATATCCAATGGCTGTCTCACAAGACGGGTAAAGCCTACCGTCTGCCAAGCGAACAGGAGTGGGAAACTGCCGCGCGTGCCGGAACCACCTCCGACTATTACTGGGGAAATGACATCGGACGCAATCATGCCAATTGCGACGGATGCGGAAGCGAGTGGGATAATAAAAAAACCGCTCCCGTGGGCAGCTTCAAACCCAACGCTTTCGGTTTATACGACATGATGGGAAATGTCTGGCAATGGACGGATGCCTGCAGGAGCGGTAACTGCACCCGGCGGGTATTCTGCGGGGGATCATGGAACCATCGGCCGCAGGACATGCGTGCCGGAATGTGCAACTGGTTCGAGACGAGCAAACGCATGCGCTATCTCGGATTTCGTCTGGCCATCACCCTCCCCTGAAACACTTCCTGCGGCAGTAGCGGTAAAAATTCCGAAGCAGTTATTGAGCGCCGGCGAAGCCCACTCGAAGGAAATCAGGTTGCGCGCCTTATTCTTGCGCCCAGCATGGACAGTTTCTGCTCGATGAATTCATATCCGCGGTCCAGGTGGTAAATGCGGTCGATGACGGTTTCCCCTCTGGCGATCAATCCGGCCAGCACGAGACTGGCTGAAGCGCGCAAGTCAGTCGCCATGACGGCTGCGCCATCCAGCGCGGCGACGCCGCATACGATGGCTGCGTTCCCCTCCACCTTGATATCCGCATTCATCCGCTTCAATTCCTGCACATGCATGAAGCGGTTTTCAAATATGGTTTCGGTAATGATTGCGGTCCCGGTAGCGACACTATTCAATACCATGAACTGCGCCTGCATGTCCGTAGGAAAAGCGGGATAAGGCGCAGTCCTCAGATTGACGGACTTGGGAGCATGTTTCATTTTGAGGCGAATCCAGTCTGGTCCCGATTCGATTGCCGCGCCAGCCTCCATCAGTTTGTCGAGCACTGCATCCAGGGTATCGGGTCGAGTCTCCTTGAGGTATATCTCCCCGCCGCTTGCGGCTGCCGCGATCAGAAATGTTCCGGTTTCTATTCGATCCGGCATCACTCTATAGGTCGCGCCATGCAATGTCTCCACCCCCTCGATGGTAATGATATCGCTCCCGACCCCGTGGATTTTTGCACCCATCGCGATGAGGCAATTGGCGAGATCCGATATTTCCGGCTCGCGCGCGGCATTTTCGATTATCGTGGTTCCATCGGCCAGCGTGGCGGCCATCATCAGGTTTTCAGTGCCGGTAACGGTAACGATATCCATAACGATATGGGCGCCGCTCAACCGCCTGGCTTTTGCGTGGATATATCCATGCTCGATTTCGATCTCGGCTCCCATGGCCTGCAAGCCTTTGATATGTTGATCCACCGGACGCAAGCCAATCGCGCAACCACCCGGCAGCGACACTTTTGCCGCCCCCGCGCGCGCCAGCATGGGTCCCAGTACCAGGATTGCCGCCCGCATCGTTTTCACCATTTCATACGGTGCGATGAGATGATTGAGATGCGCCGCAGTCAGCGTCATTCTTTCTTTTTCCGTCTCGATGCCGACACCCATCTGTCCGAGGAGATTCAGCATGGTGATCACATCGTTCAAATAGGGAACATTTTCGATTGTGAGCATATCTGCGGTGAGCAGCGACGCGCATAGAATGGGCAATGCCGCATTTTTGGCCCCGGAAATGCGGACCTCGCCATAGATGGGCATCCCGCCTTGAATGATGAGTTTTTGCATGGTTACAAAATAGTTGTCAGGTTATATTGGCGCGTACAATCCGGCCGGGCGCGCTGGGGCGCCGGGACCGGCTTCCTCCGCATCGCTGTTGCGCCGTGGCGCCGCGAGAACAAATTCGGGATTTCCCTATCCGCCGTCTCCCATAAAAAACTCCCTCGGCTCCCGGCGTCTAACATGGGTTCTCATTTGGAAAGACTGATGAGATCGACCTGGATTACAATTCGGAATTCAGGAGATACGGGCAGACAGGATCCGATAGGACCACGCGGGGCTAGCACTTTGATTATCGACTGAAAACCTGTCGTTCCCGCCATCATATCGTAAACTGGACTCCTCGGCTTCGTATTTATCCGTCCTGATTTACTGGCGGGCGGCTCAAGTTTGGCACAATTTATATACTCTTAAGGAAATCAGATGAAAAAAAAGACAATCCAGTCCCCCGATGCACCCCAGGCCATAGGAACTTATTCTCAGGCAATTCGCGTAAATGGAGGGGATACGGTTTATCTTTCCGGGCAGATCGGCCTGAATCCTTCCTCGATGCAGATGGTGGCCGGGATCGAGGGGCAAATACAGCAGGTGCTATCGAATCTGAAAGCTGTAGCAACAGCCAGTGGAGGAAGCCTGTCCGATATCGTGAAGCTGAATGTCTATCTGACGGATCTTTCCAATTTTGAAAAGGTCAACACCGCCATGGCAAGCTACTTCGATAAACCGTATCCCGCCAGGGCTGCGATAGGCGTGGCGGCGCTTCCGCGCGGCGCATTGGTGGAAATGGATGCGGTGATGGTATTGCCGGGGTGAAGGGCAATGCCGGGCAGGATTCCGGCCATCGAGCGGCCGGACCTCCCGCTATCCGCGCCATCCACCAGGCAACACAGGAGAAACTGGCCAAGCTTGGCATTGCCGATGAGTTCGATCTGATGCTGCATTTGCCGCTGCGGTACGATGACGAAACTCACCTCTATCCCATCGGGGATGTTCCTCTGAACAAGGCAGTTCAAGTCGAAGGCAATATCACGCACAGCGAAATCCTGTTTCGCCCGCGACGCCAGCTGGTATGCCAGGTGGAAGACGGCAGTGGTTCCCTCTTCATGCGTTTCCTCAACTTTTATGGCAGCCAGGTAAAAGCTTATTCCAAAGGTGTCCGCGTTCGGCTGCTGGGAGAGATCCGCTCCGGTTTTTTCGGAGTCGAGATGGTGCATCCGAAGTGCCGGGTAATACATAAGCATACGCCGTTGCCCGAAACTCTGACGCCGGTTTATCCATCCACGGCGGGCCTCTCCTCCGAAACCCTGCGAAGACTGATCCAGCAGGCTCTGCAACAGATCGCCGATAACAACCAGCAGCGGGAAGATCTGGAAACGTTGCCGGAGGCATTGTTGAAACGCTATCGGCTTCCCGGTTTCTGGGACAGCGTATTCTTTTTGCACAACCCTCCTCCCGAAGCATCAATAGCATTATTGCAGCAGCGCACCCATCCGGCCTGGCAGCGAATCAAGTTCGATGAATTGCTGGCGCAGCAGCTCTCCATGCGCCTGCATTACCAGCAGCGCCGCAGTGGCAGCGCCCCCGTTCTGCGCGAAAAGAAAGAATTGACCTCGGCGCTGCTGCAATCGCTTCCTTTCCAGCTCACGCGCGGCCAGCAGAACGCTTTTTCAGAGATCAGGAAGGATCTCGTCACCGGGCATCCGATGCAGCGGCTGCTGCAGGGTGACGTAGGCAGCGGCAAAACGGTGGTTGCCGCGTTGGCCGTGCTGGCCGCTGTTGAAAACGGCTACCAGGCCGCCTTGATGGCTCCCACCGAGATTCTTGCCGAGCAGCTTTATCAGAAATTTTCCGGCTGGCTGGATCCGCTTTTTGCCCCGCGCGGATTGATGATTGCGTGGCTGTCTGGAAGCCAGAAACCAAAACAGCGGGAAAATATGCTCGCCAGCATCGCCCAGGGGAGTGCATCGGTGGCGATCGGTACGCATGCGCTGGTGCAGGAGCATGTGGAGTTTCATCGGCTTGGGCTTGCCATCGTCGATGAACAGCATCGTTTTGGTGTGCATCAACGGCTGGCGCTGAGAATGAAGGGTACAGCAGCCAGAATGGTGCCGCATCAGTTGATGATGAGCGCTACCCCAATCCCGCGCACTCTTTCGATGAGCTACTATGCCGACCTGGATGTCTCGGTAATAGACGAGCTGCCGCCAGGAAGATTCCCGGTGGTGACCAAGCTGATTGCCGATGAACGCCGCGAGGAAGTAACAGGCCGCATACGCGAGGCGTGCCGGTCGGGAAAACAGGCCTATTGGGTGTGTCCGCTGATCGAGGAATCCGAGGCTTTGCAGCTGAAGACCGCGTTGGAGACGCATGGCAAACTGGCGGCCACATTTCCCGAGCTGGAAATCGGTCTTGTGCACGGCCGCCTCTCCGCGCGGGAAAAATCGGCAGCGATGGAATCATTCAGGAAAGGTGAAACTCAACTACTGGTTGCAACAACCGTAATTGAAGTGGGCGTGGATGTGCCCAACGCGTCGCTGATGGTGATCGAGCATGCCGAACGCATGGGCTTGTCGCAGTTGCACCAGTTGCGAGGCCGGGTAGGACGCGGTGGTGAGGCAAGCATATGCATACTGCTATATCAGAAACCCTTGTCGCCCATCGCGCGGGAACGGCTTAGAATCATATTCGAACATGCGAATGGCTTCGAGATCGCGCATGAGGACTTGAAGCTGCGGGGACCCGGCGAGTTTCTTGGAGCGCGCCAAAGTGGCGTACCCATGCTGCGCTTTGCCAACCTCGAACAGGATGGGAATCTGCTTGCCGCCGCGCAAACCGCGGCGAGCGAGTTCCTCCGCGAGCATCCTTATGCCGCGCAGCGGCATCTTCAGCGGTGGCTCGGAAAAAAAAGCGAATACCTGAGGGCATGAAAATACCTGTGATGTCCATCGATACCCGGTCGTGATCTCGAAACCGCACCGTGGCGGCAGGCACATGCTGCGAAGAGACATATTGTGATGCTGCAAACCAGAAATTTGACGCTGAAATACCCCGATAAATTACTTTGTCACGACTTGAATTTGACTGTCAATCCGGGCGAATGCTGGGCCATACTCGGCCGCAATGGTTGCGGAAAGACTACTTTGATCCATGCGTTGGGGGGATTGCGGCAGGCAAACGGGAATGGCGGCTCACCCATCAGTCTGGGAGGCAAGCTGCTTGAAAGCTGGTCCCGCCGGGATCTTGCCCGTCATCTGGGCATACTGCTGCAGGAAGAACCCGGGGAATTTTGGGGAGATGTGCGGGAATACGTGCTCCTGGGACGGCATCCCTACGCCGATACCCTGTTTGGCTGGCGGTCTGCCGACCTTGACATTGCGCTTGAAGCCATAGAACGGATGGAACTGGCCGATGTCGCCCACCGGCCCCTTGGCACGCTTTCCGGCGGGGAACGCCAACGTGCGCGCATTGCCTTGCTGCTTGCCCAATCGCCACAATATTACCTGCTGGATGAACCCTTGCAGCACCTCGACTTGCGGCATCAACTTGGCGTGATGCAGCTTTTCAAGGAATTGGGGGAGCAAGGCAGCGCCCTCATGATGGTGCTCCACGATATAGGATGGGCCAGCCGCTTCTGCGACCACGTCCTGATGATATTCGAAAACGGGCAAATTATTGCAGGAGGTGCTGAAGATCTCCTCAATCGGGAAAATCTCGAGGCGCTTTATCAATGCAGCATGGAGGAATTTGTGAGGGAGCCGCGGCGGCACACGCTGCCGGGATCTGTCTCCAGTGTATAATTCAGCCGATTCCTTCAGGAAATCCTTGAGAATTTCCCAACTTGGTCGCTTTTCCGCATCTTTAGCATATCGCTATCCTGATTCTCCTGGTTCTCGATATCTGCCGGATTTATTCAGAGGTCCTCCACTTTCGTAATGATTCGTAAACTGCTTCACCGCGTCTTCAACCGCAAACCTGCTGCCCCTGTTCCCCTTTCCAGCTCATCCAGTTCCGGGCTGCGGATCATTTCGTGCAGGCAGCATCGGATAACACGGGACCATATCAGCTCTTGCGCATTGAAAGTCACTTCGGAACTGCAGGAAGCAGGATATGCCGCTTTTGTAGTAGGCGGAGCCGCTCGTGACGTACTCCTGGGGCTGGAACCCAAGGATTTCGATGTCGCTACCAACGCCACGCCCGAGGAGGTGCGGTCGATTTTCCGGCGCTCGCGCATCATAGGGCGGCGTTTCAGATTGGTGCATGTGATGTGCGGCCCGGAAACCGTGGAAGTTTCAACATTTCGGGGAAGCATGCCCCTCGGCGAGGATAACGAAGGCGCCCCCCACGTACATGCCGATGAACACGGGCGTCTGCTGCGCGATAACGTGTTCGGCAGCCAGGAAGAGGATGCGAGACGGCGTGATTTCACCGTAAATGCCTTATTTTTCGACCCGGTAAAGGGAGAGATCTGGGATTACCTGGACGGCTATGAGGATATCGAGGCGAAGCGCCTGCGCATTATCGGCGACCCGATCCGGCGCTATCGCGAAGATCCCGTCCGGATGCTGCGAGCAGTCCGGCTGGCAGCCAAGCTCGACATGCAGATAGATGCCGGCACTGCGGCGCCGATCGCCGATCTCGCTCCCCTGCTGCAGAATGTGCCGCCATCCCGCCTGTTCGATGAAATGCTAAAGCTGCTGTTATCCGGGCATGCATCGGCGTGCGTGTTGGATTTGCGCAGGCGTGGCCTGCATCACGGCCTGTTGCCAATGCTGGACGCGATACTGGAACAGCCGCTGGGCGAGCGCTTCATCATGCTCGCGCTCGAGAATACCGATCAGCGGGTACGCGAAGAAAAACCGGTATCTCCGGGCTTTCTGTTTGCAGCTCTATTATGGCATGAAGTGCTTACGGCGTGGGATGCCCGCCAGCACACAGGGGAAAAAGTGATTCCCGCTTTGCATCAGGCGATGAGCGACGTCCTGGCGATCCAGAACAAGAAGCTTGCCATTCCTCATAGGTATGACGCCATCATGAAGGAGATCTGGGCCATGCAGCCGCGCTTTACCGGGAGATCCGGCCGCAGGCCCTTCCGGCTGCTGGAGAATCCCCGCTTCCGCGCTGCGTACGATTTCATGCTTCTGCGGTGCGAAAGCGGCGAACTGGATAGGGAATTGGGAAAGTGGTGGGAGGCATTTCAGCGGGCCGATCCGAGGGAGCGCGAAGCCATGCTGCTCAAGGACGACACGCCCGGGAAGCGTAAAAGAAGCCGCGCCCGGAAGAAGCCGGCTTCCGTCGGCGAACCGGCGTTGCGGAATAAAGGCGCAATACGGGAATAGCGAAATAATTCCATGGCATGCCCATTCCCCGACCCTGTCTCACGGGCTTATATTGCGCTCGGCAGCAATCTGGATGATCCGGTGTCCCAGATTCGACGCGCATTCGAGGAGCTGGCGGAGCTTCCTTCCAGCCGCGTGCTGCGACGCTCTTCTCTCTATCGCAGCACCCCGGTTGGGCGGCTCGATCAACCCGATTTTATCAATGCGGTGGTGGAAATGGAGACAGCCCTTTCACCCCGCGGACTGCTCGCGGCTCTACTTGAAATCGAGCGCAGCCATGGCCGAATACGTGAATATCCTGACTCTCCCAGAACACTCGATCTGGATGTTCTCATGTATGATCACGTAAAAAGTGACGAACCCGATCTTGTCCTTCCGCACCCGCGCATGCATCAACGCGCATTCGTGTTGCAGCCTCTTCTGGAAATCGCGCCGGATTGTCACATCGATGGGCATGGTCCCCTTGCTCAATTGCTGGCATTATGCAAAAACCAGCAAATCGAACGGACATAGGCCGTGAAGCTGGAAGATTGCCGCTACGTTGTAATCGAGGGTCCCATAGGAGCGGGAAAAACCAGCCTGGCGCGGCGCATGGCCGTTCACTTGAGCGGGCAGACATTGCTGGAAAAACCGGAGGAAAATCCGTTTCTGGACAGATTTTACGGAGACATGCCGCGTCACGCGTTGCAGACGCAATTATTTTTCCTGTTTCAGCGCATCAATCAGCTTCAGGGCTTGACGCAAATGGATATGTTTGCGAGCACCATCGTAAGCGATTTTTTTCTGGATAAGGATCCGCTATTTGCCAGGCTCACGCTCAGTGACAGCGAATACGATCTATACAAAAAAATCTTCCATCAATTACAGACCAGGCAGCGACCGCCAGATCTTGTGATCTATCTGCAGGCATCCGTTCCGACGCTGATGGGGCGGGTGAAAAGGCGGGGAAGCCCCTTCGAGAAAAATATTTCCGAAGACTATCTTCGGCAGGTTGCCGACAGCTATGCCCGATTTTTTCACCAATATGAAGATGCGCCCTTGATGATCATCAATAGCGAAAATCTCAATCTGGTGGACAACCCGGGGAATTTCCGGCTACTGCTGGAGCGCGTCAACGCAATGCGAAGTCGGCGCGAGTACTTCGACCAGGGAGTTTGACCGGCATTCCGGATATCGGGACGACAGGCTAGCAGTCTGTCGGACTTGAAGAATCGAAGTTCGGTTGAAGCGAGGTACGGAATGGCGCCCGGCAACGGCGAAGCCAATATCCGTTTTGCTTCAAGATCTATTTGACGAGTTACGCAGGAGCCATGTATGCGCACTACACAGGACACGCTACAAAAAATGCGGGATGATGGTGAAAAAATAGTCATCCTTACCTGTTACGACGCGAGTTTCGCCACCTTGCTGGAAGATGCCGGCGTCGATATCCTTCTGGTGGGCGATTCGCTGGGAAATGTCCTGCAAGGCGAGGAAACAACGCTTCCGGTGACACTGGAAGATATGATCTACCATACCCGCTGCGTGAAAAAAGGCTCCAGCAGGGCATTTATCATGGCAGACATGCCGTTTGGCACCTCCCAGGTTGCACCCGGGGATACGTTTGAAAATGCCGCCGAACTCATGGCTGCGGGCGCAAACATGGTCAAGATCGAGGGCGGCTGCATCATGGCGGAAACCGTTGAATTTCTCACTCGCAGAGGCATCCCGGTATGCGCCCATATCGGCTTGACTCCTCAGTCAGTCCATCAGTTGGGTGGCTACAAGCTGCAAGGCAAGACCGGCTTTCAGGCAAAGCAATTGCTGGAGGATGCCGTCAGCCTGGAACAAGCGGGTGCGGGCATGCTCCTGATGGAAGTGGTTCCCGCGGTACTGGCAAAGCAGGTTACCGAAACGCTATCCATCCCCACCATCGGCATCGGCGCCGGAATGGATTGCTCGGCACAGGTTCTGGTCCTGTATGACATGCTGGGAATCTATTCCGGGAAAAAGGCCAGATTCATGAAAAATTTCCTGGCCGGAGCCGGCAGCGTCCACGAGGCGGTGCGAAATTACGTCAAGGCGGTAAAGAACGGCGAATTTCCAGGGCCGGAACATGCTTTTTGATCTGCCGGGGTGACGTGCCGCGGCATGGAAATCATCACTACCATCGGCTCGCTGCGAAGCCGTCTCAGGCAACAACCTTCAATCGCCTTTGTGCCCACGATGGGTGGCCTGCATGACGGCCACCTGGCACTGATCCGCGCCGCGCGGCAAAAAACCGGTTTTGTAGTCGCAAGTATTTTCGTCAACCGGCTGCAATTTTTACCGACGGAGGATTTCGATCGGTATCCTCGCACACTGGAGGAAGACTGCCGTCTCCTGCAAAACCATCATGCCGATGTGGTTTTTGCTCCTGGAGAAAAGGATTTATATCCCGCCCTTCAGGAATTCCTGGTGGATCCCCCGTCTATGGCAGACACGCTCGAGGGCGAATTCCGGCCGGGCTTCTTTCGCGGCGTCTCCACGATTGTGCTCAAGCTTTTCAATATCGTCGGACCCCAGGTGGCGGTATTCGGAAAAAAAGACTATCAGCAGTTACATATCCTGCGCGAAATGGTAAAGCAGTTGAATCTGCCAATCGAAATCCTTGCCGCCGATACGGTGCGAGCGCCGGATGGCCTCGCCCTGAGTTCACGGAACCGCTACCTCGCTCCCGAGGAGCGATGCCAGGCCCCTCGGCTATATCAGACACTGCGTCAACTTGGGCAGGAAATAAAAAGCGGCAATACAAGCTTTCGCGAGTTGGAGGAAAATGGGACGGCCGTCCTCGATCGGCACGGCTGGAAGGTCGACTATGTGGCAGTGCGAGACCAAAATACATTCGCTCCAGCCCAGGCCGGTAACGAGCGCGTGGTGGTACTGGGGGCAGCCAGGCTGGGCAAGACCAGACTGATCGACAATCTCGAAGTCTAGAACAGTATTACGGGGTTTGACCCGGCAAAATGGATGGAATTCGATAGGCGTCACCTTTTGACGACAGACATGAAATGTTTGGTTTCAAGAACTTATCCAGGGAGAAGATCAGCATGTTGCTGAAGGGCAACAAAACCTGCCCCTGAATAAATCTTTCCCGCTCAACTCATTGTATTTTCTCGTCTTTATTTCTGGCATGGTAAGTGCTTGTAAAGAATCAGGGCAACCAACCGGACCACCGCGAAGAAATGCACCAGATTGAGAAGGAGATGTTTCTTTTCGAAAGCCCCAGGAATAACCGCATGCTCGCCGCCCTCCCTGCGGAAGACTATAAGCGGCTGCGGTCCTATTTCGAACATGTCAGGATGTCACCTGGGCAATTCATACATGAAGCCGCGACCCCGGTAACTTATGTGTATTTTCCGACCAGCGCCATCGTTGCACCGCTATATGAAGTAAAAAATGGCGCATCGGTACAGTTGGCCATTGTCGGCAGCGAGGGGTTCACCGGCATCTCGTCGCTCCTCGGCGGAGGCAGCAGCCCGGGAATAGTGGTTCAAGCCCCCGGTTATGGCTACAGAATAAAGGAAAAGATACTGAAAATGGAATTTGAACGGCAAGGCTTTCTGCAACAACTGGCTCTGCATTTCGTCCAGGCGCTCATGACGCAGATGGCGCAGAACGCGGTATGTAACCGTCATCACAATGTGGAGAAGCAGCTATGCCGTTTTCTATTGATGAGCCTCGACAGGTCATCCGGACGTGAACTGCAAATGACGCATGAGCAGATTGCGATCATGCTGGGAGTGCGTCGAGAGAGCGTGACTCAGGCTGCGCTCAAGTTGCAGACCGCTGGCGCCATCCGGTACAGCCGTGGCCACATCACGGTGTTTGAGCGCGAAGAACTGAAGAAATCCGTGTGCGAATGTTATTCCGTGGTCAACAAAGAGTATGAGCGATTGCTGTGGACCAGGCGAACTCATCGAAGTGCTGTCCATGGTCCATGGGGTGGCACGAAAGGCAGACAGAGAGAAAGAACGATGGTCCGTAAACTGTGGAGAGCCCCGGACTGCTCGGCTGGAAACCAAATATCGCCCTCCCCTGACTTTGGTTCAAGCTGAGTAGCCCGGCTTGTCGATCTGGCCTCTTCAGGAAATTCAGGAAGCCATGAGTTCCCTGAGTACGTAGGGAAGAATTCCCCCGTGCCTGTAATATTCGACCTCGATCGCCGTATCTATCCTGCATAGCAGGTCGACTGCTTGCCGCGAACCGTCCTTGCGGTATATGTCGAGCTTCACGTTCTGCTGTGGCCGAATCTCCTTCAACCCCGAGAGATCGAATTGCTCGTCGCCCCGAAGGCCGAGCGATTGCGCGTCATTTTCATCCTTGAACTGAAGCGGCAATACACCCATGCCCACCAGATTGCTTCGATGTATCCGCTCGAAGCTCTTGGCAATAACCGCCTTTACCCCTAGCAATTGCGTGCCCTTTGCCGCCCAATCCCGACTTGAGCCGGTGCCATACTCCTCACCCCCGAATACCAGCGTTGGCACACCGTCAGCCAGGTATTGCATCGCGGCATCGAAGATGCTCATTTGCCGGCCATCGGGCTGGTGCAGCGTAATCCCGCCTTCGCTGCCTGGGATCATCATGTTTTTGATACGCACGTTGGCAAAAGTCCCTCGCATCATGACTTCGTGATTGCCGCGGCGTGCGCCATAGCTGTTGAAATCCATCTTCGCCACGCCGCTTGAAAGCAGATACTTTCCTGCGGGCGAGGTATCCTTGATTGCTCCCGCAGGACTGATATGATCGGTGGTCACCGAATCTCCAAATATGGCCAGGACGCGCGCTCCCGATATATTGCCGGGCTGCGCATACTTCATCGAAAAATCCTGGAAGAAAGGCGGCTCCGCTATATAAGTGGAGACCGGCCAGTCATAGGTATCCCCGGCTATCGACGCGATATCGTTCCATAAGGGATGATTCCTGGTAAGGTTACTGTAGAGTCGGCGGAATGTTTCCGCATTCGCTGCAAATTTTATCAATTCCTGGATTTCTTCATCTTCTGGCCAGATATCGCTGAGCCATACTGGTTTGCCGTCTTTTCCCAGGCCCAATGGTTCCGAAGACAGGTCCTTGAGCATCGTTCCGGCGAGTGCATACGCCACTACCAGCGGAGGAGAACCAAGGAAATTCGCCCGGATGCTGGGATGGATCCGCGCCTCGAAATTGCGATTGCCGGATAGCACCGCCGCGCACACGAGATCATTCTCGACCACAGCCTCTTCGATAGGCTCCGAAAGCGGACCGGAGTTGCCAATGCAAGTGGTGCAGCCATAGCCCGCAAGATTGAAGCCGAGCTTTTCCAGGTAGGTCAGCAATCCGGCGGCGGAAAGATACTCTGTCACCACGCGCGATCCGGGCGCGAGAGAAGTCTTGATATGGCGCTTCACCGTCAAACCCCGCTCGACCGCCTTTTTCGCCAGTAATCCGGCTGCGATCAATACGCTGGGATTGGATGTATTCGTGCAGGATGTAATTGCCGCAATCAGAATATCGCCATGCCTCAGATCGACCGGTCCATTGGGAAGGCATACTTTTTCATCCGTATCCATCAAGGGGCGATTAGCAATCATTTCGGCAATATTCCTCGCGCTTCCCGGCTGCAGAGGAACCTTTTCCTGGGCTTCACCATCGGCCGCCTCCTTGCTCACGGCATCCCCGCAGCCACGCACAGGATAGCGCCGCTCCAGATCCTCGGTATTTTTTCCATAGCCACCCTGGGCGGCAGGCTTGGAAAAAAGCTCAGAAAACCGGGTTTTCATGCTGCCAAGCTCGATACGATCCTGCGGACGCCGCGGTCCTGCCAGGGAGGGTGTAATCGTACCCAGGTCGAGTTCGAGTTCACGGGTGTAATCGATGTCGCCCCCCCGTGGAACGCCATACAGTTCCTGTGCCTTGAAATAGGACTCGAACGCGGCAACCTCGTCCCCGGTGCGTCCCGTGTTCCTGAAATACTCGATGGTTTTATCATCCACCGGGAAAAAACCCATCGTCGCTCCATATTCCGGCGCCATGTTGCCGATCGTTGCACGGTCCGGCACTGTCAATGAAGCGGTCCCCTCGCCAAAAAATTCCACGAACTGTCCCACGACATTGGCCTTGCGCAGCATTTCCGTGATCGTCAATACCAGGTCGGTGGCGGTAACGCCATTGCGCAGGCGTCCTCTAAGATTCACACCCACCACGTCCGGGGTCAAAAGATAGACGGGCTGGCCCAGCATGCCTGCTTCCGCCTCTATACCTCCGACACCCCATCCCACTACGCCTATGCCATTGATCATGGTCGTATGCGAATCTGTCCCTACCAGCGTATCCGGGTACGCCACACCCTCTTTCTGATGCACGCCTCGGGCGAGATATTCCAGATTCACCTGATGAACGATTCCGATGCCCGGAGGCACCACCCTGAACGTATCGAACGCCTGCATGCCCCATTTGATGAACTGGTAACGCTCGTGATTGCGGCGGAATTCCACTTCCATGTTGAGCTTTAGCGCATCGTCATTGCCGTAGTAGTCGACCTGCACCGAATGGTCGACCACGAGATCAACCGGCACCAGCGGTTCGACCACCTTTGGATCCCGGCCCATCCTTTTCGTGACGCTGCGCATTGCCGCAAGATCAACCAGTAGGGGAACTCCGGTGAAATCCTGGAGAACGATGCGGGATACGACGAACGGAATCTCTTCCATGCGCGCCCCGCTGGGCTGCCAGTTGGCGAGCTGCTTCACATGAGCCTCGGTAACCTTTATATCGTCGCAATTGCGCAGAACCGACTCGAGAATGATGCGGATCGAAACCGGCAGTCGCGAAACTTTGGCGAAGCCGGCCGCCTCCAGCGCGGGCAGGGAATAATATTTCGCGCTTTTGCCGCCTGGAAGAGCAAGCTCCTTGAGAGTATCAAACAGATTATGCGTCACGGGATATTCCTTCAAAAAATTAGCGGGGCCGCGAGCCCCAGGAAGCGCATCGGCGCAGAATTCCCGGCACGGCAACATCGGGAGCCGGGGTTTGCGGCATGATATGGCCTTTGCTGCTCAACGTTGCCAGCCGCCTGCGAAGCTTCCGCCACTTCGTGCCTCTGCTTCGTTCCGGCCGAAACCCACTATCGCGGAGGCAAAACAAGCTTTGACAGGCTTGGCGCCCTTCATTCCGTATGGTATTCCGGAATATCGGCTTCGATCACATTCTTTGCGAAGCTTTCGTAGGCGTCGCCCACCCTTTTAGCCAGAGAATCGGGGAAAAGGTGAAAATGCCCGCTTTTCAGGCCGGAGACTATTTCTTCCGCGACGACCAGAGGCGGCTCCGCGGACCTGTTGAGGCCGGCGCTATCCGACATATCGGTAGCAATAAGGCCAGGGTGGACGCTGAGCACCAGCGTGCCCTGCTGGCCCAGCAACTCCCTCAGCGCCTGGGTAATGGAATAGGCAGCCGCTTTCGAGGCGGAATGGATTGCAAAGCTTGAAGAGCATTTCAATGAAGCAACCGAGTTGATTTGCACGAAGGCGCCCCCGCCGTTGCGCTTGAGGACGGGAGCAAAGGCTTGCGCCACATGCATGAGGCCGCATACATTGATCCTGATCGCAAGCTCCAGTGCTTCCACGGCGTCGCCATCCAGAGGTGTCCTTGCCATGAAGACGGCGGCATTGTTGACCACTACCTGGACATCAGGTGCATTGCCGGCCAACGCCGAAATAGTTTCCCGCTTGGCGAGATCCAGGCGAACGGGAATGACCCGGTTGCCATGCTGGTTGATCAAAGGCTCCACGGAATGCACGTCCCTGACCGCGGCATAGATCTTGGCGACACCCTCGCGCAGAAATACTTCCGCTATCATCCTGCCGATTCCGCGGTTTGCGCCCGTGATGACCGCCACCTTGCCCCTGATGTCATACCTTGGCTTCATGCTGTCCATTCCTGATTCATCGCGAGGCCCGATCATGCTTCCTGAAGGGTGACGATGGAGATGCCCCACACACCCTTGAGGAAGCACTGAACAAATCCTCGCTGTTAAGTCTATCACCCGTGGCTGCGCTGGATTCATTTTTTAGCGAGCGTAATCACGCGAATCTCAAAATCGAGTAACATGAATAGGGTGGCGACATCACTATCATAGTAGAGAAGCCCGACACCTGCCCGCAGCGCTGCCACCGGATCAGCATGCCTCTGCGTCAAAAGAAGATTACTTGCCATGCGGATATCATAAAAATATCATAAAAAAATGGCTTTCACGACTCCTTCCAGCCTGGTTCTCCTGCATGGGTTTCTTGGTTTCTCGCACCTCGGACCGATCGAATACTTTCGTGGCATAAGGAAAGTCCTGCTGCCCATGCGAATCATGCCTCTGATACCCGAAGTACCCGGCGCCGGCACCATCGCGGAGCGGGCTGAGACACTCGCCCGGCACCTCTTCCGCAGCAATACACAGGCTTTTGCCCTGGTGGGCCACAGCATGGGAGGGCTCGACGCCAGGTATCTCATTGCCCATCTCGATCCGGATCGGCGCGTGAAGAGCCTGGTTACCGTTGCCACGCCGCATCGCGGCTCTCCTCTCGCCCAGTGGATGATCGAATCGCGCGGCGCCATACCGGCCTGGTTCAGGCATTGCGGACTGCCCGGATTGAGAGAATTGACTCCTGAAACACGTCTGGCAACGCCGATACCGAACCGGGAAGACGTGACCTATGCTTCTTATGCCAGCGTCCGTCCCGATAGTGAGCTTCCCTTCTGGCTCAGGCATTATGCGCGCGTTATTCCGGAAGCGAACGATGGCCTGGTGCCGGAGAGCTCGGCGCGATGGGGAACATTCCGTGGAATGGTGCGCGCGGACCATATCGAGCTTCTGGGATGGAGCCTGGGTTTACCCAATGCCCGCGCGGCCCGGCCATTCAATCATCTGCAGTTCTGGAAAAAAGTGGCTGCCGAATCCCTGGCGGCAACAGAAGACGCAATGAACCAAAAGGACGGCCATGGATCAGGGTGAAGATCGCAGACGAACCATGCCGTGGTATGACTGGCTGGTATTCATCGTTCCGGCATGCTTGATCGTTGGCTTGGGACTGGAGTCCGCTCTTGGTCCCGACGGGGTGAAATACAGGGATTTCCGGGCGGTCGCGCACTGGTTCGATCCCGTTTTTTTTCAATATAACCTGGTCATGACCCTGCTTGCGGTTCTCGTGGTGCCATCGCTGGCGCTCAGCTATATACAGGCCATGACGGATCGCAAGGAAAAACTTCTGCAGCGCGAAGTGCCGGTTGAGCGGCGGGGAGAAATCCGGCGACGCATGGGCCGCCGCGCATCCTTCAGCGCCTATCGGGGCAGCGTATGGCTCACCACGACCGTGGTCCTGCTGGGCACCTGCATACTGCTGCTGTTCAAACCCGCCCCTTCCTCCGCGGAATTGGGCGTGGATTTCAGCCTTGGCGCAAATATGCTGACCATGGGGCCTTTTGCCGAACTATACGAGAAAAACCCGGAAGCGTACTATTCCCATGTCGTCCGCAGCCTCACGGCTTTCCAATATGGTTTCCTTGGCGCCTACATCTACTTCATCGGTTCGGTTATCCGCGCATACTTCACGCTGGATCTGACCTCGCATACCTTTGTCGACGGCGCCGTGCGCATGATCGTCGCGAGCATATTGGCGCTGGTGCTTTCGTTCGTCTTCAATTTCACCTTTCCCGAGGATTTCAAGGCCGTTGCCGCACCCGCCAGCAATTCTGCGTCTGCGAAGGAGGACGCGAAAGATGCTGCGGATGAAACAGAGCCAACCATACCGGCAAGCCTGAGCCTGCTTCCCGTTTTGAGCTTTTTCTTCGGTTTCTATCCCAAGCGGGCTGCGCTGGCAATCGAGCGCGTTGTGCTCAAAGTGATGAGAAGCATCCCCGGGGACAGTTACCGGGCTCTGCCGCTTTCCATGCTGGCCGGGATGAGTTATGCGCATGAGCTGCGGCTGGAACGGGAAGGCTACGACAACGTTGAAAATCTGTGCAGCGCCGATGCCGTAGATTTGGCGGTGTGCACCTGCTTCTCCTACAACCAGTCAAAGCAATGGATAGACCAGGCCTGGCTTGCGGCACACCTGCGGGAGGATTATCCGGACTTTGTCCGGCATACCAGCATAACGAGTAGTAATGAATTGCGCCTTTTCCTGACCGAGGGCGACGCCGCGCATATGGACGGTGCGGCGATGCTGGCGGCGGGCTTATCGGCGGACCCCGCGGTGATCGAATCCTGGAAAGTGAGGCTCATCGCTCTCAAGATCCTGCTCAATATCCATCCAGGCCCGACAGAAGACCCGGCTCATTCGACCCCTGGGACAGGGGACACATCGGTTGAAACTAAATCCGGCAGTTGACTGCTCATTTCCAGTTTTGAGTTACGATCCACAGAGACTTTCCGCGGTACCCGACGTTCACCAATATAGTGAGTTCGCCGCAGGGCGGATTCAGGTTGAATTTTATGTCCGCCTTGTCAGGCTCCTGGCGAAGGAGCGCCCCCGGAGCGTCGCCCGAGGGGCCCCGCAGAGCGGGGATCGGGCAGCGGAGGGGATGCTTCGACCGCACCACAGTTTTGTTGGGGCGCAGGCATCCCGCTACGGGGTCGCATCTTCCTTTCGGAAGACACTGCTCCGCCCTGCGCCGTCGCACCATTCGCGTCGTCGCCTTTCGCGCATCCCATCCCGCAAACCCACCGCCGCGCCAGCGGAAACTTGTTCAGAGGTTCCCTAGATCACGAACATATCGACAAATTGGTCGGCCGGCGTTTCCTCCAGCCTGGCCTGATCCTGGCATAAACCGGTTATCGCTTGCTGCCGTTGGGGCGGGAAGCGAAGCGCAAGATTGCGGCGGAATTTCTCCTGCAGCAGTGGAATACCTTCATTGCGGCGAAACCTGTGGCCCAGGGGGTAGCTCGCCACGATTTCCTCCAGCTTCCTCCCATCCTTGAATTCCACCTCTATGCCGTTCGGAATTGCCCGTCTTTCCGGGTCATGATACGCCGCCGTGAATTGCGGGTCCTCCACGCAGGTCATTTTTTCCCGCAATGCATCGATGCGGGGATCGGCAGCCACCGCGTCCTCATAATCGCCAGCCGTGAGCCGTCCGAAAATCAGCACGACAGCAACGATATATTGCATGCAGTGGTCGCGGTCGGCGGGATTGTCAAGCGGTCCTTTCTTGTCGATGATGCGGATCGCAGCCTCGTGCGTGCGAATGGTGATTTTCCCGATCTCATGGATACGCGCCTTTAGGTGGGGATGCAGTTGCATCGCGCACTCCGCCGCTGTCTGCGCATGAAACTCAGCCGGAAATGAAACCTTGAACAGGATATTTTCCATCACGTAGGATTCCCACTGTTCAATCGGCCTCTGGAACCGGAATGACTGTCCTTTGAA
>Ga0097678_1001557_pt1 | contig 22718 bp, 20 predicted proteins | sample ThiBiot_500_plan_2_FD_72847 | JGI IMG/M metagenome (GOLD analysis project Ga0097678, IMG submission 72847) | Wastewater bioreactor microbial communities from Cape Town, South Africa - Thiocy_expt_500_plan - 1398105537976 (version 2) (version 2) ...
ACCGACACGCCGCAGGTTTGCCCCTTCGCTCCGCGAAGGGGTCGCAGACTGGGGGTCGCCTTTCTTTTGGGTACTTTTCTTTGGCGAAGCAAAGAAAAGTACCTCGCCCGCCGGGGCGACAACCCGGCTCCCGCGCTCAAACCAAGCACGCTATTCATAAGGGCCAACGCTTCAGGCATTCACGACCTCGGAACGCCCACGCCACCGCTGCGCCCACCCCTCAAACGTGAGGTAAATCACCGGCGTCGTGAACAGCGTGAGCAACTGACTCAGGATCAGCCCCCCCACCATCGTCACCCCCAGCGGATGCCGCAGCTCACTGCCCACCCCCGTCCCCAACATCATCGGCAACGCCCCCAGCAAAGCCGCCAGCGTCGTCATCAAGATGGGCCGAAACCGCAGCAGACACGCCTGATAAATTGCATCACGCGCACTCAGACCCTCGTCCCGCTGCGCCTCCAGCGCAAAGTCGATCATCATGATCGCGTTCTTCTTCACGATGCCGATCAGCAGCACGATGCCGATGATGGCAATGATGTCCAGGTCCAGCCGCGCCGCCATCAGCGCCAGCAAGGCCCCCACCCCGGCCGAGGGCAGTGTGGACAAAATCGTGACAGGATGCACCGTGCTCTCGTACAACACGCCCAGCACGATGTACATGGTGACCACCGCGGCCAGGATCAGCAGCAGCGTGTTCGACAACGACGCCTGGAACGCCAGCGCCGCCCCCTGAAAGCTCGTCTCCACCGACAGCGGTAACTGCCCCTCGGCCTGCACGGCGGCCTTCTCGCGCTCGATGGCCGCCACAGCGTTGCCCAACGACACCCCCGGCGCGGTGTTGAACGAAATGGTGGCAGCGGGCAACTGGCCCACGTGGTTGACCACCAGCGGCATGTTGCGCTCCTCGATGCGCGCCACCGATGACAGTGGCACCGGCGCACCAGTGCTCGACGGCACATAGATGCTCTGCAACGCCTCGGGCCCCACCTTGAACTGTGGCGCCACCTCCAGCACCACGCGGTACTGGTTGGACTGCGTGAAGATGGTCGAGATCAGCCGCTGGCCAAAGGCGTTGTACAGCGCCGCGTCAATGCCCGCCACCGTCACCCCCAGGCGGCTGGCCTGGGCGCGGTCGATCTGCACATAGGCCTGGCGGCCCTGGTCCTGCAGGTCGCTGGCCACATCCGTCAGCTCGGGCAAGGCGCGCAAGCGGCGCAGCAGCTCGGTGGTGCTGGTGGTGAGCTGCTGCATGTCGGGCGATGACAGCAGCCACTGGTACTGCGTGCGCGCCACCCGGTCTTCAATGGTCAGGTCCTGCACGGGCTGGATGAACAGGCGGATGCCCGGCAGGTTCTGCACGCGCTCGGCCAGGCGCTGCTGCACCACACCGGCCTTGTCGCGCTGTGCATGCGGCTGCAGGTCGATCAGCAGGCGGCCGGTGTTGAGCGTGGTGTTGGCGCCGTCGACACCGATGAACGACGAGACGCTGCGCACGGCGGGGTCTTGCAGCAGCCGTTCGGCCACGGCCTGCTGGCGCTCGGCCATGCCAGCAAACGAGATCGACTGGTCGGCCTCGGTGGTGGCCTGCAGCGTGCCGGTGTCCTGCACCGGAAAGAAGCCCTTGGGGATGAACAGATACAGCACCACGGTGAGCGCCAGCGTGGCCGCAAACACCAGCCAGGTGGTGCCCCGGTGGTTCAGCACCCAGCCCAGCATGCGGCCATAGCCTGCGATGGTGCGATCAAAAAAATGTCCCGTGGCGCGGTAAAGGCGGCCGTGACTCTCCTCGGGTGTGTGGCGCAGCAGGCGCGCGCACAGCATGGGGGTGAGCGTGAGCGACACCACGGCCGAGATCAGGATGGACACGGCCAGCGTGATCGCGAACTCGTGGAACAGCCGGCCCACCACATCGCCCATGAACAGCAGCGGGATCAGCACGGCGATCAACGAGATGGTGAGCGAGATGATGGTGAAGCCGATCTGCTGCGAGCCCTTGAGCGCAGCCGCGAGGGGTACCTCGCCCTCTTCCACATAGCGGGCAATGTTCTCGATCATCACGATGGCATCGTCCACCACAAAGCCGGTGGAGATGGTCAGCGCCATCAGCGTGAGGTTGTTGATGGAGAACCCCGCGAGGTACATCACCCCACAGGTGCCGATGAGCGACAGCGGCACGGCCACGCTCGGGATCAGCGTGGCCGACGGGCTGCGCAGGAAGACAAAGATCACCGCCACCACCAACAGCACGGCCAGGCCCAGCTCCACCTGCATGTCGCGCACCGAGGCGCGCACCGTCACCGTGCGGTCGGTCAGCACCTGCACATCCAGCGACGCAGGCAAGGTGCTTTGCAGCTGCGGCAGCAGGGCCTTGATGCGGTCCACCGTGTCGATCACGTTGGCGCCGGGCTGGCGGCGGATGTTGAGGATCACGCCGAGTTTGGCCCCGGTGTCTGCCGTGCCCGCCCAGGCGGCGAGGCGGGTGTTCTCGGCATCGTCCACCGTTTCGGCGACGTCCTTCAGGCGCACAGGGGCGCCATTCTTGAAGGCGATGATGAGGTCGCGGTATTCGGCAGCCGACTGCAGCTGGTCGTTGGCATCGATGGTGGAGGCACGGGCCGGGCCGTCGAAGCCTCCCTTGGCCTGCTTGACGTTGGCGGCTGCGATGGAGGTGCGCACGTCCTCCAGCGTGAGGCCCAGCTGCGCCAGCGCCGTGGGGTTGGCCTGGATGCGCACGGCTGGGCGGCGGCCGCCCGCAATCGCCACCAGGCCCACGCCCTGCACCTGCGAGAGCTTGGGTGCCAGGCGGTTTTCCACCAGGTCGTTCACGCGGATCACAGGCAGCGAGGGCGAGGTGATGGCCAGCGTGAGGATGGGCGCATCGGCGGGGTTGACCTTGCTGTACAGCGGCGGCATGGGCAGGTCGCCGGGCAGCAGGTTGCTGCCCGCGTTGATGGCCGCCTGCACCTGCTGCTCGGCCACGTCGAGCGCCATGTCGAGCGCAAAACGCAGCGTGATCACCGAAGCCCCGCCCGAGCTGGTGGACGACATTTGCGACAGCCCCGGCATCTGGCCGAACTGCCGCTCCAGCGGGGCCGTGACGTTGGAGGTCATCACGTCCGGGCTCGCGCCCGGGTACAGCGTGGTGACCTGGATGGTGGGGTAGTCCACCTCGGGCAGGGCCGAGGTGGGCAGCAGCCGGTAGGCCATCAGCCCCGCGATCAGGATCGCCACCATCAGCAGCGCGGTGGCGATGGGGCGCAGGATGAAAAGGCGCGACAGGTTCATGGCGACGGGTGCGCTGGCAAAACAGGCAGGGGAGAAACTGGGGTGCCGCTGCGCTCAGCGCGCCGGGCTGGCCGCGCCACCGGGGGACGGCGGCTGCTGTTGCAGCCGCTCGCGGATGTAGGCACGGCGCTCCTCCTGCGGCAGCGCCATCACGCGGGCGCGCTCGTCGGCGGGCATCTGGTCCAGCAGTGCCTTCACCTGCGGAGGGATGCCCCGCGGGGGTTCGGAGCTACGGTCTGCAGGCGCTGCGGGGGCGGCGGGGGCGGCGGGGGCGGCGGGCGGTGCAGCTGCTCTGGGTGGTGCTTCGCTGCGCTGCTGTTGTGGCGCAGCAGAGGCCTGCGGGGCAGACGCAGGGGCAGCGGCGGGAGCACCCATACCCGACGCCGAAGAGGCTGCAGCAGACGCCGCCGATGCCGGAGCCGCTGCGCCGCTCGCGCCCATCTGCGCTCGCCGCTCGCGCAGGAAGGCGCGGCGCTCTTCGGGGCTCATCTTCTGCAGCTTTTCACGCACATCGGGGGGCAGCGATGCGATAAACGCACGGCGCTGCGCGGCCTGGTCCTGGGCCGCCTGGTCGGCGCGGGTGACGGCACCGGCATCGATGACGGCGACCTTGGCGCCTTCGCGCAGGCGGTCGATGCCGTCCGTGACCACCTGCTCGCCCTCGCGCAGCTCGCCTTCGACGCTCACACGGTCGCCATCGGTCACGCCCACACGGATGCGGCGCTGGGTCACGGTGCTGTCTTCCTGCACCAAGTAGACATAGTTGTTCTGCACGGCCGTGGCCGGTACGGTCAGCACGCCCTGGAGCAGGTTGACCTGCAGGCGCACGTTGACGAACTGGTTGGGGTACAGGGCGCCGTCTTCATTCGCAAAAGCGGCCTTCACCTTGATGGTGCCGGTGGCGCTGTCGATTGCGTTGTCCAGCGCCACCACACGGCCCTTGGCCAGCTGGCGGCGGCTGTCGCGGTCCCACAGCTCCACGCTCAACTCTTCGCCTGCGGCCATGCGGCGACGCATCTGGGGCAGGTGCGCCTCGGGCACGGAGAACGCTGCATCGATGGGCCGCACCTGGTTGATGGTGACGATGCCGTTCGCGTCGCTCGGCCCCACCACGTTGCCCCGGTCCGCCTGGCGCAAGCCCAGGCGGCCGGCAAATGGTGCGGTGACCTGGGTGTAGCTCAGTTGCAGGCGCGCGGCGTCCACCTGCGCCTGGTCCGAGGCCACGGTGCCTTCCAGCTGCCGCACCAGTGCGGCCTGGGTGTCCACCTGCTGGCTGGCGATGGAGTCGCGCGCCAGCAGGTCCTGATAACGCTTGAGGTCTAGCTGCGCATTCTTGAGCAGCGCCTGGTCACGCTGCAGCGTGCCCTGTGCCTGCGACAGCGCCGCCTGGTAGCTGCGCGCATCGATCTCGGCCAGCACCTGGCCTGCACGCACCTCGTCACCTTCCTTGAAGCGCACCGACGTCAGCTCGCCGCCGACCTTGGCGCGCACCACGGCGGTGGCGCGGGCGCTCATGGTGCCGATGGCGCTCACCACCACCCGCACATCGCCCCTCTGCACGGTGCCTACCGACACGGGCTGTACATTGCCGCCGCCAAAGCGCCCGGGGCCACCGCCCGGCCTGCGCGCCGCGTTCGGGCCCGTGGCGGCACCACCAGCGGTGGCCCCAGCCGCTGCATCCTGGCGCTGCTTCCACCACCAGGCACCACCTCCCACCGCCGCCAGCGCAATGGCGGCCATCAACAACGCGGAGGTCCAACGCAGCTTGCCGGACTGCAATCTTGCGGGCCTCTGTGGACGGGCAAACGAACGGTTCAGGGGCATGGTGGGGCGCAACCAGGAATGAGCGAAGGGGTATGGTAGCCAGCGCATCCCCCGGGGCTGCCGTCCGGCAGGCCCCCTTTACCGGGGATTTACGCGCGCTTTGGGCGGGGTTTACCGATGTATCGGCTCAGCCCCGCCCGGGGGTCGAAATCAGCGGTTGGTGGCAAGCAGAAGGCCGCCAGCCCCCATGAAGAAACCGCCCGTGGCCTTGTTCAGTCGGGCCACGCCGCGCGAAGTGCGGATGAAGCGGCGGATCTGGCGCCCGAAGCTGGCATACACAGCAGTCGACACGAATTCGCTGCCCAGATAGATGGAGCCAAGCACCAGAAACTGGCGCGCTGCAGGCTGCGCGGGGTCGATGAACTGCGGAAAGATCGCCGCGAACAGGATGATGGCTTTGGGGTTGGTGATGCCCAGCAGAAACTCCTGGGTGATGAGCGCGCGCAAAGAGAACTGCGCCGGTTGGCCCGATGCCGGGGCACCGCCGGGCGCATCATCCAGTTCCAGGCCGCTGAACTCACGGCTGCGCCAGGCCTTCCAGCCCAGCCAGAACAGGTAGGCAGCACCCACCCACTTCACCGCCGTGAATGCCGCCTCGGACGCCAGCAGCATCGCGCCCAGCCCCACCGCAGACACCGTCAGAAAAATGGCAAATGCCGCTGCGCGGCCCACCGTGGCGATCAGCGCAGGGCCCACGCCTGCACGAATGCCGTTGTTGAGGCCACAGAAGTTGTTGGGCCCGGGGGTGAGCGAAATGGCGATGGCAACTGGAACAAATAGCAGCGCATCCATGGGGCGGTCCTTGCAGGGTGAGGCGTGTGTGAGAGGAAACGGTCAGCTCTGCAGTCTACGGCAGACCTTGCCGACACAACCGCCCCAAGGGCACATGCCCCCAAGGCGCCATCGACCACCTTAGAGCGCCTTACAACCGCTCCAGGTCCAGAACCGAGCCCCAGGGCACATCGGGCAGGGCTTCGTAGTGCGCCACCACGGTCAGGCGGTCTGGTCGGGCCGCCTGGGACGCCAGTGCCTGCGCGAGGTAGCGGGCGGAAGGTTTGTCCAGCCCACCCACCGGCTCGTCGATCAGGGTCAGCGGTGCATTCGACGCGAAAGCCCCGGCCATGAGCACCTTGCGCTTGCTGCCGGTAGATAGGGCATAAAAAGGCTTGTCCAGATGCTCGTGCAGGCTGAACCCGTCGATGTGTTCCACCAGGGCTGCCGCATCCCACAGCGGGTAGCGCGCGGGCAGGCTGTCGAGCCAACCCCGGGCCGTGAGCGGGTCCCACTCGCTAGATCGCGGGTCCGCCCAGAACACCCGGGGGGCCGAGTCCTTGGCGGCTCGGATCAGGTCCACGCCCTGCAGCGTGATGCTGCCAGCCTGCGCTGTCAGCGCACCAGCCAGCACGCGCAGCAGCGTGGTTTTGCCGGTGCTTTCATCACCGCGCACCAGAGCCAGGCCCGGGGGCCAGGCCAGCGACAGGTTGTCCAGCACCGCACACTCCGGGTACGCAAACCGCAGCCCTTTCACCCACAGAAACGCGCTCTCAGCCACCCTGCCTCCTCGATGCGGAAAGCGGCCATTCTAGGAAGCTGCCGCACGCCGGGCCCACCACAAGCCCCCCACCTGGTTCACCACCAGCCCACAGAGCACTGCAACCGCCCCCGCCCACTGCAGGGGCGCAGGCGTTTCACCCAGAAAGGCGTAGGCCGCCCACAGCCCCACCACCGGCACCAGCAACGAAAACGGCGTGACCCGTCCCGCCGCATGGCGCTGCAGCAGCTGCGTCCACAGCGTGTAGGCCAGCAAAGTAGCCAGAAAGGCCAGGTAGGCCACGGCCAGCAACCCCGTGCCATTCAAAGACTGCAGCTGTCCCCAGACGGCGGCGGAGCCATCGCTCCACCAAGCAAGCGCAAAAAACGGCCCAATGGGCACCACGCTGCTCCATACGATGAACGGAAACGGCGCATACGCCCCAGCCTGCGCCGCGCGGCGTGCCACCAGATTGGACACCGCCCACATAAATGCGGCGCCGAGGGTGAGTACAAACCCCGCCAGCGTCATCTGGCCCGGCCCCTCGCCATGCGCGAGGCCGATGGTCATCAAGCCGCCGAACGCCAGCAACAAGCCGCCCCACTGCCAGGGCTTGGCGCGCTCCCCCAGCAACGGCGCAGCCAGCAACAAGGTGAAGAACGCCTGGGTCTGCATCACCACCGACGCCATGCCCGCCGTCATGCCCAGCTGCAGGCCCAGAAACAGAAAGCCGAACTGCCCCAGCCCCTGCGCCAGCCCGTAGCCCACCACAAAGCGCCAGGGCAAAGCCGGGCGCGGCACGAAGAGCAAAAAGGGCAACGATGCCGCCGTAAAGCGCAGCGCGCCCAGCAGCATGGGGCTCAGGCCTTGCAGGCCGAGCTTCATCACCACAAAGTTCAGCCCCCAGATGACCACCACCGCCAGGGCGCGCAACAGGTCGCCACGGCTCAAGGCCGCTGGCGCACTCATGCTGCCGCCACCGCAGCGCCCGCAGCCACCGGACGGCCCTGCCGCGCCCGGGCAGCGACAAAGGCGTCGAACGCCTGGGCGCTGGTTTTGCCCGGCACATAGCCCAGCACCTCCTTGAGTGCTGTGTTCAGCAGCACGGGCCGGTAGCGCAAAAAGTCGAGCTGCTCGGGTCCGTAGCGGCTGACACCGAGCGCGGAGCCCACGGCCAGCGCCGTGCGCAGCAGCCCGGCGGGCAGTTCCAGCACGGGTTTGCCCAGGCGCCGGGCGATCTCGCGCAGAGGCAAGGCACCATCGCCCGCCAGGTTGAAGCAGCCCGCCCGCTGCGTGCGCAGCGCATGCAGGATGGCGCCGGTCACGTCTTCGTCCCAGATGAAGACAAACGGGCTCTCGCTACCCCGGATGGCGAGCAGGCGCGGCTTTTCAAACAAGGCGGTGATCTGGTTGTCCACCCGCTCCCCCAGTATGGTGCCGATGCGCAGCACCGTTTGCGCCAGCGCCGGATGCTGCGTGCGGTATTGCGCCAGCATCTCTTCCACCAGCCGCTTGTGGTGTGAATAGGCAAACACCTCGTTGCCCCGCAGCGCGTCGGTCTCGCGCAACCATGCGGGGTTGTCAGCGTGGTAACCGTACGCCGCGCCGCTGGAGCTGACGACCAGTTGCTTCACGCCAGTGGCCACACAGGCATCCAGCACGTTCTGGCTGCCCAGCACGTCCACCGAATATTCAAACTCGCGGCTGGAGCCCTTGCCGGGCGTGACGATGGACGCCAGGTGCACCACGCTGTCGATGGCATGGTCCGCCAGCGTCTGCGCCAAAGCAGGGTCGCGCACGTCCTGCACCCGGTAGGTCACACCGGGCAGACGACGCTCAGCGGGCACCTCACGCACATCAGCCGCCACGATGGTCCCTACCCCTTCACGCGCCAGTGCAGCTACCACGCTGCGGCCCAGAAAACCGTCTGCGCCGGTGACCAGAATGCGGCGGCTTTCCCACCCCAGGCCGGTCATGTGCGCTGCTCCCCAAGCGCGTCGACCGGCGGTAGCTGCGCAGGCCTGCGCCCCCACCAGCCAGCCAGCGCAAGGCCCGCGATGATGTCCCAAAAGCCCCACACGCCCGCCACCACGGCCATACCGCCCAGCCCGCCGAAGAAGCTGAAGATCAGCACCAGGCCCAGGCCCGCATTGCGAATGCCCACCTCGATGCTCACGGCACGCCGGTCGTAGTCTGGCAAGCCGCTGAGTCGCGCGCTGGCGTAGCCGGTGCCGAAGGCCAGCGCATCGTGCAGTGCCACAGCCAGCAGCACCAGACCCACGTAGTCCAGGAAGTAGCGCCAGTTGCCCGCCACCGCGCCCACGATGAAGCCGATGAGGCACAAAAAGCTGAAGATGCGCACGGGCTTGTTCACGCGCTGTGTGAGGCGCGGCAACTTTTCGGCACACAGGATGCCCAGCACAAAGGGCAGCCCAATGATCACCACGATGTGCCCTGCCATTTCCAGCGGGTCGAGCGCAATGCTGCGCAGCAGCGGCGCCGCCGTGGGGTGCATGCCGCCCCAGAAGGCAAAGTTGAGCGGCATGAGCACGATGGCCAGCGCGTTGGAGATGGCCGTCATCGACACCGACAGCGCCACATTGCCCCCCGCGCGGTGCGTGAGGATGTTGCTCACATTGCCGGGCGGACAGCAGGCGACCAGGATCATGCCCAGCGCAATGCTGGGCCCGGGCTTGAGCAACAGCGTGAGCACAAAGGTCACCGCAGGCAGCACGATGAACTGCGCGGCAATGCCCACTGCCATGGCCCCCGGCATACGCAGCACGCGCTTGAAGTCCGCCACGCGTGTATCCAGCGCAATGCCGAACATGAGAAAACCCAGCACCCCATTGAGCACCACCAGCGACGCGGGGTTGAAGTTGAGGCGTATTTCGTCCACAGGCAGCATAGATAACCTTTGAGTTCAGTTCTTCACCGCGTATTGCGAAACGCGCAACGCACGAAACTGTCGCAGCGACAGCGCGGGACGCCGAGCAAGGGCCGCCCCGCAGCGAGGGCGTCGTCCTCTTGCTCGCAGTGCGCAGCGCTGCGAGAGCGGGGGGGAAGGCGCGCAGCGCCTCAGGGGGGCTTTCATTCCAGGGCTGCGGCGGCCGCGCGCACCGCGTTGCGGTAGGTGTCCTTGTGCACGTAGTACGCCATGCGTTCGAGCTGGAGATACTTGAAGCCGCCCGACAGATCGGGCGGCGGCCCGGCCTTGGCCTGTCGTAGCGCCTCGGCGCGCGGCGATCCCTCGGCCTGCGCCTTGAAAAAGCGCGCCACCAGCTCTGCCTGTTCATAGCGGCCCTGCCAGCCGATACCACTGGCCTCGATCATGCCCATCACGGCCAGATTGTCGAACCGGGGCGACAGGATGTTGAGGTACAGCTGCGGCGCCATGCCCTGCCAGTTGAGCAGGCTGTGGTCGATGAAGGGGTAATGCAGCTTGTACCCGGTGGCGCAGAGCACCAGGTCATAGTCCTGGGCGCTGCCGTCCTTGAAGTGCACCGTGTGGCCTTCAAGGCGCGCGATGTCGGGCTTGACGTGAATATCGCCATGGCCCAGGTGGTGCAGCACCAGCGAGTTGACCACCGGGTGTGACTCGTACATCTTGTAGTCGGGCTTGGGCAGGCCAAAGCGCGCAGGGTCGCCAGTGAACCATTGCAGCACCACGCTGTCCACCCTCTGCTTGAGCCAGGGCGGCATCTTGAACTTGCCGCCCAGCGTGTCTGCGGGCTTGCCGAACACATACTTGGGCACGAAGTAATAGCCGCGCCGCACCGAGATGTCCACGCTGCGCGCGTAGTGCACCGCGTCCACTGCAATGTCGCAGCCCGAGTTGCCCGCGCCCACAACCAGCACGCGCTTGCCTTTGAACAGCTCGGCGCTCTTGTAAGCGCTGGTGTGCAGCAGCTCCCCGTCAAAGTGCCCCTCAAAGCGCGGCATGCTGGGTTCGGCCAGCGTGCCGTTGGCAATCACCACGCCCTTGAACTCTGCCGTTTGCGCGGGCCCACCGTGCTGCGTCCACGTCACGCGCCATAGCGGCGCAGAGCCCTCCCCCACCGGTTCGACCCGGAGCACGCGCGTGCCAAACCAGAAATGCTGGCGCAGGCCAAAGTGCTCTGCAAAGTCGAAGAAATACTGGCGCATGTCCCGGTGGCTCGGATAGTCGGCCACTTCGGGGCGCATGGGGAACTCGGTGAACTCCGTGGTGTGCTTGCTGGAGATCAGGTGCGCCGATTCATAGACGGTGCTGCGCGGGTTGTCGATGTTCCACAAACCACCCACATCGGTGTGTGCTTCAAAGCCCTGGAAAGGCACGCCCAGCTTCTGCAGATTACGCGCCGCGGCCAGCCCGCTGGGGCCGGCGCCGATGAGGGCGATGTGGCCGCGCATGTCCTGTGCGAGCGGCGTCGAAGGGCTTGTCTCCGTCATCGTTATTGTTGTCGTCATTCGCTTTTTTCTCTCTCAGGTGTCGATGTTCTTGTCTGCGCGCACTGGCAACCCCGGAATGGCGGTGGCCCCCGCCTCGCCCACGCGCGGCTTGCGCGGCTGGCCCAGCAGCAGCCGGTCGTGCAGGGCATCAGGCAACAGGTTCAACAGGCGCGCTAGCCAACCGATGCGCGCGGGCAGCACGATGTGGGTGCGCCCCCGGGCCACAGCGGCCAGCAGGGCACGCGCCGCGTCCTCGGGCTCCATCAGGCCAGGCATGGCAAAACGGTTGCCTGCGGTGAGCGCGGTGCGCAGATAGCCGGGGCTGACCGTGCTCACCACGATGGAATCGCTGCGCAGCTCGGCACGCAGACTCTCCAGGTAACGGATCAGCCCACCCTTGCTGGCGCAGTACGCACCGTTGCCCGGCATGCCCCGCCAGCCCGCAATGCTGGCCACACCCACCAGCGCGCCGCGCCGCTGGGCGCGCAGGGCTGCAACAAACGGCTGGAAAGTGGTGGCAGCGCCCAGCAGGTTGATCTCCAGCATGCGCCGCATCACGGCCAGGTCGTCGGCCTGGGCGGTGTCAAAACCACCGGCCACCCCCGCATTGGCGATGACGAGGTCAGGCGTCCCCCGCAGGCCCACCCAGTCGGCGGCCATGGCCTGCATGGCGGTGGTGTCTGCCACATCGGGCGTATAGACGGCGCAGCGCTCTGGCGCCAGCGCGGCCAGGGTCTCCAGCACGGACCGATTCAGGCCCACCAGCGCCACGGCAGCGCCCCGGCCGATCAGCTCGCGCGCCAGCGCCTGGCCCAGCCCGCCACAGGCGCCAGTGAGCACTACGTTCTGGAAAGAGGCGGTCATGAAGCTCCCGGTGAGTTGGGTTTGCAGCTTAGCCACAATGCTGAATAATCCCGAAATGTTTTATGAATTCGTCTCGAATTCCGAGATTTATGACCAACACGCCGCCCAGTCTGCGCCTGTTTGAACTGCTGGAAACGATGTGTGCGCGCGGCCAGCCCTTCAGCCTGGGCGATGCCATCGAGGCCACCGGCTGGCCCAAGCCCAGCGTGCATCGCATGCTGGGCCAGCTGGAAGGAGGCGGCCTACTGGCACGCGAGCCCGATGGGCGGCGCTACACCCCCGCGCCACGCCTGCTGCGCCTGGCAGAAAGCACATTGAGTGCGGGCACCCAGCATGGGGTGCGCCACGCCGTGCTGCGGCAACTGGTGGCCGACATTGGCGAAAGCTGCAACCTCACGGCGTTGAGCGGCGCTGAAGTGATCTACCTGGACCGGGTGGAGTCAGCCTTTCCACTGCGCATGGAGCTGCGGCCCGGCACCCGCGTGCCCATCCACTGCTCGGCCAGCGGCAAGCTGTTTCTGGCCCACCTGTCGCCCGCACGCCGGGCCGCCATCCTGGACGGCCTGCCCCTCACCCGCCACACCGCCACCACCCTGACCGACCGCGCCGCACTGGAGTCCGAGCTGGAGCAAATCCTGCGACAAGGCTATGCCACCGATGCCGAGGAGTTTGTGGACGGCCTCGTTTGTGTAGCTGTGCCCGTGATGGCGGGCGGGCGGCGGCAGGTGCGCAGCGCCGTGGCACTGCAGGCACCTTCTGCCCGCATGCCACTGACGCGGGCGCTGCAACTGGTACCCCGGCTGGGAGAAGCCGCACAGGCGCTGGGCCGGACCTGGGCTTGAGCCATCACGCAGCAACCCCCTAAAGCATTCACATCTGCTCTCACCATGCCACTGAACTACCTCGACTTTGACTACAGCGAAGACGCTGATGGCAACGGCACCCTGGATGCCATGGCCAGCGTCTTGCCCGCCCAACTGCCTGCTTTGCAGAGCGAGATCGCCGCCGTGCTGGCCTGGGCGCATGCACACTGGCCTGGTGCCTGCGCACCGCTGGAAGACGGCGGCACTTGGCACTACGACCTGCATGGCGTGCAAGAAGTGGAGAGCCCGCTGACCTTGTCCTTTGACGAAGCGGCCGGGCAACTGCACACGACCACCGGCAGTGCCGCGCCGCCACGCACCACGCTGACCCTGACCCTCAGCGGCAGCAGCGACTTCTGCACCGCGTTGTGCGAAGCCTTCGAGATGGAATGAGCCTCCTCTTCACGGCCCGCCCCCCAAGCCAGACCAAAGGGTTAAGGATGTCCTGCATCACCCTCGCGAGTCGGTGGTAGTGCGGATCGGGGCAGGCCGCAAGGCGTCTTTTTGCAGCCAATAGCCGAGCTATTGGCAAGAAAAGCAACGCAGCGGATGGCCCGAGGCCGCGCTATCACCGACCGCAGGAAGTGATGCAGGACATCCTTATCCCCAATTAGCGACAAAAAGCCCCACGTTGCAAACAGGTTAGTGCTCCAGACCACGCCTTTATGAGGTCCGGCGTTACAGTTGCGACTCATTAGTTCAACCCGAGACTGGAGAGTTTCATGCTGTCACGCCGTCACTTCCTGGGCGCAAGCCTGGCCACCACCGTTTACGCTGCAGGCTCGTTCGTGCCCGTCTGGGCTCAGAACGCTCCCAACTTTGGTACGCCCACCCTGCCCAGCCCAGGCTTCAGGCGCATGAAGGTGGGCGATGTGGAAGTGATTGCACTGAACGACGGCATCACGCGCCGCCCCCTGGGCGAAGAGTTCGTGAAGAACGCGCCGCTGGCCGAAGTGCGTGCGCTGCTCGCATCGCAGAACCTGCCCACCGACTACATCGACGTGCCCTACACCCCGTTCCTGGTGGTGGCAGGGGCGCGCAAGATCCTCATCGACACCGGCCTGGGCGAGTTTGGCGGCCCCACCACCGGCAAGCTGCTCGACAGCCTGCGTGCCGCTGGCATGCAGGCTGCGGACATCGACACCGTGCTCATCAGCCACTTCCATGGCGACCACATCAACGGGCTGCGCAACAAGGCGGGCGAATGGACCTTCCCCAAGGCCAAGGTGATGGTGCCGGCGGCGGAACACGCCTTCTGGATGGACGATGCGCGCATGGCGGCGGCCCCTGCCGGCATGAAGGGCGCGTTCGAGAACGCGCGCCGCACCTTTGCCACCATGCCAGCCGACACGCTGGTGCGGTTTGAAGCGGGCAACGAAGTGGCGCCGGGCATCCAGTCGGTGGCCGCTTATGGCCACACACCGGGCCACACGCTATTCGAGCTGAAGTCGGCAGGCCAGAACTTGTTCTATGTGGCAGACCTGACCAACGTGCCCGCGCTGTTCGCGCGCAACCCAGACTGGGCCGTGACCTTTGACATGGATGCCGAGGCTGCCCGCAAGGTACGGCGCGAAGTGTTTGCCCGCATCACCGCCAGCAACGCCATGCTGGGTGGCTTCCACTTCCCGTTCCCCGCGTTTGGCCGCATGGCGGCATCGGGCAATGGCTATGCCTTCCAGCCTGCGACCTGATACCGACGCTGCCGGCGGTACGGCAAGTATGGACGGCGCACGCCTCACGCGGCGCACCCTGCTGGGCAGGGGCGCGTCGGTCGCCGTGGGTGGCGTCCTGGGTATCGCGGCCTTGCAGAGCTGGGCCGCCCAGGAGGCGGGAGCAGAAGCCTTGCTGCGCCAGGGCGGCGTGGTCGCGCTGTTCCGCCACGCGCTGGCCCCTGGCACGTTCGATCCGCCAGGGTTCCGTCTGGGCGACTGCGGCACCCAGCGCAACCTGAGCGACGAAGGTCGGGCCCAGGCACGGCGCATTGGCGAATGGTTTCAGGCGCGGCAGTTGCAGCCAGCCAAGGTGTTGTCCAGCCCATGGTGCCGGTGCATCGACACCGCCACACTGGCCTTTGGCGCGCCTCAGGTCTGGGCGCCGCTGGGCTCGCCCCGGGGTTATCCGGAGACGACCGGAGCGGCCCATCTGCGCGCTCTGCGCGACGCGCTGGCCGCCGTCTCCGCACGCAGCGGCAGGTTTGAAGTGTGGGTGAGCCACATGTTTGTGCAGGCCGACCTGGCGCAGGACAGCACGAGTTCTGGCGAGGCTCTCATATTGCGCCAACAGGGCGGCGCTGCCCCTCAGGTTCTGGCTCGATGGGCCCTGCCCGGCTGAACCTCCGGCCCCTTTCTTTGCAGGGCGTGGTGCCACCCCTTTTGGGGCCCGCGCTGCACCTGTGGCCTAATATGGCCCTTTTCTCCACTTTCTCAGAGACCAATCATGGGCAACAAGATCGTCACCGAAGCAGACCGCAAGCGCACCCCCCAACCCAAGCCACTGCCCGGCGTGACGCTGAACACCCCCGGCCGCGGCCAGCGCGTGAGCCTGGAGCGTGGTGTCGCCACGCGCAGCAAGAAGAACCCTGGCAAGCGTTCGCGCAAGGGCGGCTGATCGGCCACCCGGGGCGCTGCGGCGTCCCGCCAGCATCTACAAAAACGCCCTCCTCCGAGGGCTTTTTTGTGGGCGTTGCACAGCCTATTCCTCTGCTTATTCCAGCGGTGCGGGCATGGTTTCCGCCTGGCCTCTGGCGGGGAGAATGATGTGGAACGCGGCGCCGCTGGCGGGTACGTTCTCGGCGAAGATCCGCCCGCCCATGGCCTCGACGATCTTGCGGCAAATGGCAAGGCCAAGGCCCGTGCCGCCCGATCCATCCTTGGTTTTGCTGGACTGCACAAAGGCCTCAAAAATACTGTGCAGCTCTGACGGGGGAATGCCCGGGCCCTCATCGCGCACCACCAGGTGCGTCTGGCCCTGGGGGTCTGCGTAGCCCTCCAGCGTGATGGTGCTGCCAGGCGGAGAGAACTTGATGGCGTTGGCCACCACATTGCGGATCACCTGCTGAAAGCGCAGCGGGTCAGCCTTGGCCACCAGCGGAAGGTCGGGCATGCGCAAGTCCATCATCAGATGGCTGCGCTCCAGCAAGGGCTCCAGTTCACGGATCACGGGGCGCACCACACCGCGCAAATCGATGCGCTCCATGTGAAAGGTCCCCACCGTACTCTCCAGCTTGGAGACCTCCAGCAAGTCGTTCACCAGCGTGAGCATGCGCTGGCCGGCGGAGTGGATGTCTTCAAACATGCCCGCCAGCTTGGGCTGGGTGCGGCCACGCAACATGCCCAGCTCGGCAAAGCCCAGAATGGACTGCAGCGGCGTGCGCAGCTCGTGGCTCATGTTGGCCACGAACTCGGACTTGGCACGTGACGCCTCTTCGGCCGCGTCACGGGCCTCCTGGGTGGCGCGCTCGGCCTCGCGGAACTCGCTCACATCCATCAGGATGGTGAGCACGCCGGTGACCTGGCCATGTTCATCTGCAATGGCCGCCTTGGCCAGGCGCGTATCGCGGCGCGATCCATCGCCATGGCGCACCTGTGTTTCCACCAGCGTCCGTCCGCCCCAGCGCAGCAACTGCTTGTTGGCCGACTGGTGCACCTTGACTTCGTCAGGGGGCAGGCACTCGGCCACAGCCTTGCCCAGCACGGTGACGCGCTCGCGGCCCTTGTATTCCTCCCACGCCTTGTTCACGCGCACAAAGCGGTCCTGCGCATCGGTCACGGAAATGGGCAGCGGATTGGTCTCCAGTAGCAGATCCTGGAAAGCGATCTGCGCCTGCAGCTGCTGCTGGGCCATCCAGCGTTCGGTTTCATCCACCGCGCTGCCTGCAAAACCGATCACGCGCCCGGCCGCCACCAAGGGCACCACTGCCACCTTGAACGTCATCTCTTTGCCCGCCGCAGAGCGGGACAGCACCTGGCACACCCGCACACCATCGGGCGATCGCGGGTCGATGGCCCGCACCACCTCGTTGCGGCTTTGCGGCTCCACCAGATCGTGCAGGCGCTTGCCAATGGCGCGGTCGGGGGACGTGCCCGTCATGACGGTCCAGTGGGCGTTCACATAGGTGATCACGCCCTGGGCATCGGTGCGAAAGATCAGCTCCTGCACGCTGCGCATGAGCACCGACAGGTCCCGCTCGTTACGGGCAATGCGGGCCTGCGCCGCATCAATCGCCACCCGCGCACGCTCACGGGTGCGCAGGCCTCGCCATACCGCGAAGGTCAGACCAAGCACCAAAGCGACCAGCGCCACACCAATGCCGATCAGAGCCCTGGCGTCTGCCAACCAGCTCTGCACAGCCGCCCGGTACGAGGTTTCGACCACCACTACAAGCGGCAAGGCGGAGGAAGCTCTAAAACTGACGATCTGTCGCTCTCCCAGCACACCTGCCCCAACGTAAGTGGCATGTTCCTGCCGAGGCAGATACTGGCTGAACACGGGGATGTGATTCACCCGGGTGCCAGCCAAGGCTGACGCTGCGCCCGATGTCGCCAGCACCTGCCCGTCGTACGAAGTCACCACCGAGTCAAAAATCTCGGACTCCAACGTCAGATGCTGAAAGTTGGACAGTGAGTCAGGGTTGACCAAAGCTACCAATACCAGCTTTTGCTTGGCCTCGTTTTGGTAGCCGTAGAGCACGGGTATGAAAGCCACACCGACGGGGACCGTCTGAGCTGCGGCCCCCAGGCGCACGCTTTGCAAGCTGCGGCCCGGGATGAGCCCCCCCTGTACAGTCCGCCCCACTTCCACCGGAGGCGCCAGCTTGGACAAGTCCACAAAACTCTCGGCATCTCCTTGGGACGTACTGGCGATCACCCGACCGCCCGCATCCACCACGGCCAGCCCTCGGAGAAATGACAGCGCTGCCAGGGCTTGGCCCAGGGCTTCCTGCATGCGCCGAGGCTCAGATGTCACCGCCGTAAGAGCGGGGGAGGTGGCTAGTGACTCCATGGAAAGCTCGGCCGTCTGCATGGTGCGTGTCGCCTGATCCTCCAACACCCGGGCCAGCATGGCAGCATGGTTCTGGTGGCTGATGTGTTCTGAGCGAAAGCCGTTGACGGCCAGTGCACTCACAGCGACCAGTGCCGCGAGTGCGGAGAGCCCGCCGGTGATCAGAACGAGATGGCTGGTCTGCGACATCCATGCGCGCAGTCTGGCCCAGGGGGACTGGCGCAGCTGACGGTCCGCCATGTCAGCGCACCACGATGGCGCTCAGGCCGTTCTGGGAGGCAGTGCGCTGCAGGCGGCCATCCGCCTTGATGCGTGCCACAAAGGCCTCAACCGTGGCCAGCCATGCAGCATCACCGCGCTTGACCGCATAACCGTAGGGCAGCACCGAAAAAGGTTCGGGCGACTCGATGAGCCGGGCCCAGTCGGCGTTGTCCATCAGGCGTCGGCTGTAGGGGTAGTCGGTCATGAACACGTCAATGCGCCCGGCCGTCAGCTCGCGCTCGCGAGTTGCGGGCAGCTGAATACGCACCAGCGTGGCCTGCTTAAGGCGCTGGGCCATGATGGGCTCCATGAACGTGCCCGCCTGCACCCCCACCAGCACGCCCGGCTTGTCGATGTCGGCCCACTGCTTGATGACCGTGTTGGTTTTGGTTGTGATGCCGTAGATGTCGCTGCGCATATAGGGCTGGGTGAAAGCCAGCTTCTCCATGCGCTGGGGCAGCATGCCAATGGCGAACATGGCCACGTCACAACGGTCCTGGTTCAGGTCATCAATGAGGGTGGGAAAGGAAGAGTCCACGTATTCGACCCGGGCCTTGAGATCGCGCGCCAGCTCGCCCGACAGGTCAATGTCGATGCCGCCCAGCTGCTGCGTGCGCGGGTGGCGAAAGGTCACGCCGTAGTAGTCCGGCCACACACACACGCGCAGCACCGACTGGCTCTGGACCCGGTCGGCCACAGGCCCTGCCAGCGCGCTGGTGGCGCACGCCGCCAGCAGCAGGCGGGTGATGGCACGTGCCCCCGGTTTCAGCCACTGCATCATCGTCATCATCATGGGGAATCCTTGAATCAATCCAACCACCGTACCCACAGTGGCCTGCCGCAGAGCGGCCAAAAAAGGGTCAGGGCGCATCGATCAGTGCATCGAACGACGGGCATTCCTGCGTGATCTTGCACCGCAGTGCGTCAATGGCCGCAGCATGCGCCAAAAACGTGTCCACGATCACCGGGTCAAACGCGCGCCCACGCTCGGCTGCCAGCATCTCCAGCGCCACCGGCACGGTGAAGGCGGGGCGATACACCCGGTCCATCGTCAGTGCGTCAAAAAAGTCCACCACGGCCGTGATGCGGCCCGACAGCGGAATGGCATCGCCCGCCAGGCCTGCAGGGTAGCCCTGGCCGTCGTAGCGTTCGTGGTGCGTGAGCGCCACCTCGGCCGCCATGCGAAAGACGGGAATCTGCGAACGCCCGAGGATCTCGGCACCCATGGCGGCATGGCAGTTCATGGTCTGGCGCTCTTCCGGGGTGAGCTTGCCGGGCTTCTTGAGCACACTGTCCGGGGTGCCGATCTTGCCGATGTCATGCATGGGCGCAGCCTTGCGCAGCATGCGGGCGTAGCCCACCGTCTGCCCCAGCGCGAGGGCCAAGGCCTCGGCCAGATAGCCGATGCGCACGATGTGCACGCCGGTGTCATCGTCTTTGAGGTCTGCGGCGGCCGACAGGTGCAGCAGTGCCGCGTGGTGCGCGCGGGTGACCTCGCGCAGCGCTTCGTTGCGCTCCCGGTACATGCGGCCAAAGTCACGCACAAAACGCTCCATCTGCGCCGCTGCGGCCTCGTCAAAGCACCGGGTGTCTGGCGGCGCTTGGGGTGCAGGCTCCAGCACTGGCAGCGAAGTCACTGCGCTGCCTCCATGCGGTAGATGGTCTCCAGCACCTGCAGCGTGCTGAAGGGCTTCATCAGGTAGTCGTCGGCGCCTGCCGCAAAGCCCGCAGCCCGGTCGTCCGACTGCACCCGGGCCGTCAGCATGATCACCTTGGTGTGGCGCATGCCCGGGGCCGATTTGATGCGGCGGCACACATCCAGGCCGTTCAGGGTGCCCGGCATCATCACGTCGAGCAGCACGATGTCCGGCTGCAGCTCCTGGGCCAGCACCCAGCCTGCGTCGCCCGTGGCGGCTTCGTGGATCTCGAAGTCATCAAACTCCAGCGTCATCTTGAGCAGCTTGCGGATATCGATGTGGTCTTCGACGATGAGGATCTTTTTCATGGCGGGAACCCTTGTGGGGCAGAGGTCGGCTTGGAAATACAAAAAAGCACAGATCAGGGTGTTTTTTTGCCATTGATAGAATCATATCAATCATTTTTATCAAATACAAGACACGTGTTTGAAAAAATCAGGAGAAAATGCGCGATCTATGCAATCTGACCATTCCCTCGCGGAGCGCGCCATGGCCGACCACTACACAACGCTCGAAGTCGCCAAGATGCTGGGCATGGCCGTACGGTCCGTCCAGCTGATGGTGGACCGCAACGAGCTGGAGGCCTGGAAGACGCCGGGCGGACATCGCCGTATCTCCCGCGCATCGGTGGAACGCTGGATGACCGCCCACGGCGCTGCGGGCGCGGCCCCGGCACCCGCAGCCGGCACGCCGGTGGCCAGCCGCCCCCCTCTGGCACCGCCCGTGGCCCCCGCCAAAGGGCGCGCGCCGCAGATCCTGCTGATTGAAGACTCGATCCATTTCCAGAATCTGGTCGGCCTCATCGTGCAGCAACACTTTCCGGGTGTGCAGTTGCAGGTGGCCAACGATGGCATCACCGGTCTGGCGCTGTATGGGCAGATACAGCCCGAGGTGCTGATCGTGGACATCCTGCTGCCGGGCATTGACGGCGCCACCCTGATCACCACGCTGCGTTCGCACCCTCAGTTTGCGCGCAGCCACCTTATCGTGGTCACCTCACTCGACGAGCAACAGCGCGAGCCCTACGCGTTCGCCCTGCAGGGCGTGAAGGTCATTCACAAACCCCGGCTGGTGGCCGAGCTGCCGAGCGCACTGGCAGCCTGTATTCCACAGGCCCAGGTGCCCGCATGAGCACGGCCAAGGTCCTGCTGGTGGAAGACGACAGCTCCATCGCACGCTTTGTGCAGATGGCGCTGGAGGAGCTTCCGATCGAGCTGGTGACCTGCGCCAATGTTCCGGACGCCATGCAGGCGCTGCACGCCGGGGGGGTGGAACTCATCATCACGGACCTCATGCTGCCCGGCGAGTCCGGCATTGACCTCGTACAGCGGCTACTGCAAGAGCCCGTGCACGGCCGCCGGATTCCAGTCGCGGTGTTCAGCGCAGGCCTGACACCCCCCGTGCGCGAACAACTGCAGGCCATGAAGGTGTGGCGCATGGTGTCCAAACCCGCGTCGGTGGCAGAGCTGGAGGCCTGTGTGACCGATGCATTGGCGCTGGTGGCTGAGCCCCCTGCCAATGCGCCGGCCACAACCACCACGCCGGCCGATGAAGCGGGCGACGACGAGGCGCAGGCCATTGCCACCCACTTTGCGGGCGACGAGTTTCTGTTCAAGGCCTACCGCGCCAGCTGCCTGCAGCAGTTCCCCGCCGACATACGGCAAGGCGATGCCGCCTGCACGGCACAAGACTGGCCCGCGCTGCGCCGTCTGGCACACAGCCTGGCCACCGTGCTGCTCACCCTCGGCCACCCGTCCCAGAGCGTGCGCGCCCGCCAGCTGGAAAACGCCGCCGCCCAGCCCGCCCCCGAGGCGTGCCTGGAGCATTGGCGCCTGCTGCGGGCGTTCCTCCTCCAGCTCTGATCCGGCGCCAGCGGCGCTGCAGGCCCACCGCGTGGCCTTGCAGAGGTCCGGCAGTGGGCGATCTCCCACCCAGCCACCCCCAAATGAAACGCACACCTCATCGGGCGACGGCACCATTTTCCCAAAAATAACCATTCAGAGCAAAAAATAACCAATTGGTCTAATATAGAAACAATTGGTTTCAACTGCTCCCTGAGCGGTGTGAAACGCCCCCCTTTTTCACCCCTCACAGGCAGCTCTCCATGGACTCCACCGTTGTCTCCGAATACCGCCCCCACCTCGTCGCCGCCTCGTTCGCACTGGCGTTCATCGGTTCACTGATCGCGCTGATGGTCACGCGGCGCATCCGCTACCAGGACGGCTCGCTCAACCGCGCAGCCGCAGTCACGGCAGGTGTGGCCCTGGGCGGGATCGGCGTGTGGTCCATGCACTTTGTGGGCATGGTGGCGCTGCGGCTGGATGTGGCCAGCAGCTACGGCATCGTCGAAAGCGCGGTGTCCCTGGTGGCTGCCGTGGCCTGCACCTCGGGCGCACTCGTCGTCGTGTCCAAGGCGCCTCGGGACCTGGCACGCATTCTGGGCGCCGGGTTGTTGCTGGGCCTGGGTGTGGCGGGCATGCACTACCTGGGCATGTACGGCATGAAGATCGGTGGCTACATCACCTGGGACCTGCGGACCGTGGCGCTCTCGGTGCTCATCGCCGTGGCAGCCGGCACGGCGGCCCTGTGGCTGGCCTTCAACACCCGCAGCATGGCCAGCCGTGCAGGGGCGGCCCTGCTCATGGCCGCCGCCGTGTGCGCCATGCACTACACCGGCATGGGCGCGGCCGAGTTCATCTGCACCACCCCCAACCGCTTTGCCACTGTGCAGGGCACCGGGCTGGTCAGTTCGCTGGGCCTGGGCCCTACCGTCGCCGCCTGCGCATTTGCAATGGCTGTGCTGCTTTCTGTGGACTTGTACGTGCAGTGGATGCAGCGCTCCATCGGGCAGCAGCGGCGCCGCACTGCCTGAAACCACCGAACCAGGCAAAGCTCGCGCGAAAAACAAGGACCGAGGCTGTGTGGATTCGGCCCACTCTTCAATAAGATGGCGGCCATGAT
>Ga0097678_1001589_pt1 | contig 22235 bp, 32 predicted proteins | sample ThiBiot_500_plan_2_FD_72847 | JGI IMG/M metagenome (GOLD analysis project Ga0097678, IMG submission 72847) | Wastewater bioreactor microbial communities from Cape Town, South Africa - Thiocy_expt_500_plan - 1398105537976 (version 2) (version 2) ...
TAGATAAAGGATGGCAAAGATTAAGAGCTCGACGCATGAATCTTTTATACAGCCTATCAACCCCTCAAGAATTTAAAAATTATTTCAATGATGAAGTTGATCAAATCAGTACTTCCCTTTCTAGAGTTTATATGCTATTAGATAAAACAAATGATTGTTTACCTAGTTCAAATGTTTTATTTGATTGTGAGTATAGCAAAGTATTTGGAGAATTACTCAGAAGAGTAAATGACATTGAAGAGTCTTTGCGTATGTATAATGAACAACGCATGGAAGCTAAAGCTTTAGAAACAGAGTTATGCGATCCTTGTTGTTGCAATTAAAACTTTAATTTAAGGAAAGAACCAATGGAATCAGCTCCTTATTCTCAAATACAAAAGGGTACTTTTTTAATTGCTACTCCAGATGTTGATATGGGAATTTTTTTTAGGGGCGTCGTTTTAATATGTGAACATAATCCCAATGGTTCTTTCGGCCTAGTCATAAATAAAAGTTTAGATTTAGATTTACCAGAAGAAATTATCAATATCCATCAATTAGCCAATCCAAGGATTAGCATCAAAGCTGGTGGTCCAGTTCAAACAAACCAAATGATGCTTTTACATTCTTCGCCAAATATAGCAAATCAAACCTTACAAGTTTGCGATGGTGTTTATCTCGGTGGAGATTTGCAATTTTTGCAAGAAGCAATTTCAGATGAAAATGGACCTTACGTCCATCTCTGTTTTGGTTATGCCGGATGGGGAGCTGGTCAATTAGAACGAGAATTTTTAGATGGACATTGGTTTATTCACCCAGGCTCTCAGGAGCACACTTTTTTCACACCTTCCGATAAGATATGGCAAACTATTCTTCGTGAAATGGGGGGACGATATTCAGCTTTATCTATGATCCCTGAAGATTTAACCGTTAATTAGCTTTTAAGAAATTTATAATTTTAATGCTTTTACCAAACCTTAGCTAAAATAACTTAAAGTTAGCATTGGATAGCTTTACCTTGGCAATGCAAATTGTATCTCCAACTCGCTTTATCATCTCACAGAACTTCTTCAAAATCTGGAGTTATCAAACATATATGACAGCCTATTTGAAGCTAAAAGCAGCGTAAAAAACTCAAAAGGAGAAGCCATCAGTTTAACCTATACTTTCCAAGCAAAAAACAAGGAAGATGCTAAATCTCTTCTTAAAAATTACCAATCAATAATGGTTGCTAAAGGATTAAAAGTTTTAATGGCATATTGGGTAATGGCTAACAAAATAGGTCGCGTAGAATATAGCTGCCCAATGATAGACATTATGAAATTGATCATGGACGAAGAACGCGAAGCTTTTTTTAGCGTAAAAGAAAAAGAAGAACATTGGGCACTTACAAAGATGTTAGGAATGTCTAAATTATCCCGTGAAAGAAAAATTAAAAAACGTGGAAGGAAAGATGAAATTGTCCAGTGGATTGAACAGCCCCTAATAGAAATTATTGGAGGTGAAAAAGAAATGACAGCTGAAGATAAATACCCCCTAACTATAGCTGTTCGTGTTTTAATGCCAAGAATGGATACAAAAGGATTCGCTCCTATTATCTATAAAAATAATACAGTTCTTCTAAGCCCAAGCGATACTTTCTTAGCCTTTTTTATTCAAACAAGTGCAGGTCAAAGACAGCATGGATCTAAACAAATCCACTGCGACTGGGAATTTATCTTTGAGGCGGGAAATCTCCAAGCAACAGCCGTATCAAATCATCGCATGGCAAAAGCGCAAGCTAGAAAGAAAATGGATAGGTTGCAACAAGGTGAAATTATAGAAAAATGGGATGAGGAACTTACAGGTGTTTGTGTTACTCCAAAGAGGACAAAGAAGAAAAAACAAGAAATTAAAAAAAAATCTGATTAGGGCAACGATTTACGCCACTTAGGGCAACGATTTACGCCACTTAGGGCAACGATTTACGGAATTTAGGGCAACGGTTTACGCTTTTGAGAGAGAAAAATCACCCATTAAGGCATTAAGGTATTAATGCTATGCATAGCCGCCCCCGCTTGAGGCGGGGCAGCATGCAAATGAAGATAAGAGAGGCCGAAGAGAGAAAACATCTTAAAGAAAAACACAAGCTTAAGCTGAGTCGTTCGTCAAAGCTCACGTCCAGCTTTCGCTATCTATAATCTTTGTTTCTTTTTCTTTCGGCCTGTCTTATTATTTCTTAGAATATAGTTTGGTCTTAGTCACGACGGACTACGACGTTAAATGACGAACAACGGTCTAGAAAACGCATGCCATATAAGACGTACGCCGAACAAATTTTAGCTCATCTTGAATTTCTTCATTCTAAAGGATTTGACATTGACGAATTACACGTCGATAACGGTTTCGTCAGTGTCATGCCGACGGCGAGAGTCGTGGTCGTGGCGAATTGGCATATAAGACGACGTCTAGTCATTTAGATAATGGTCTTGTCGGTCTTGGCACTTGGTGTCGTCTGTCTGGCGGAGAGCCTGGAAGATTTCAGACTTATGGTCTTGGTCCGACGGATGAAGAAATAATAAGGCTCCCAAACGCTCAGATTAAAAAGGAGAGAGACGATTCTTCTTTTAAGGAAGCTGCTGCTAGAGCATATGGCTTTTGGACTAATAGCAGTACTTCTGGGAAATCTGACTACTTAGACCGTAAAGATGTGGGATATTATGGAATTCGATTTAGGCAAGGGCAATATGAAAATGTAGCTGTTGTTCCCATGTATGATATTGATGGCTGGCTTTGGAATTATCAACTATTGAATCCAGACGGATCAAAGAGAGATCTTAAAGGCGGACGAATAGAAGGACTCTTCCATAGTCTCGGTTCTTTTTCGGATAGCTTGCGTGTTGGCGTTGCCGAGTCGTATGTTACCGCTGCAACTTGCATGGAAAATACTGGTATTCCATGTATTTGCTGTTTTGGTTGCAATAACATCAAAAATGTTATTAGCGTTTTAGCTGATCGCTATCCTAGACTTCGATTTACAATATTTGCTGATAATGATAGGCATTTGGATCAAAATCAAGGTGTTTTAAAGGCTCAAGAGGTGTGTGAAATTTACTCAGGCAGGGTATCCACTTGCCATTCCTAATTTTGATGGTATACAGCCTTCTAAAGAAGCAAGCGACTGGAACGATCTTATCCGATTAAAAGGAGAAGATATTGCTAGGTCGCAAATGTTAGAAGCATTACGTTCAGCTAATTTGTTACCCTAGCAAAATGATCTCCTCATTTTAAAATTCAAATACTCTCTAGCAATCTCATCGCCGAATTGGGAGTCGGCTTTGCTGTTTCCTTAAAATGGCAAATAACTTTAAATGGGGTTAACGAAAATTAGTTAGAACAATAACTTGACTATATACGCAATATGCAAACTTATTTTTGTAGGAGAAAAATCACCCATCAATAATAGTAACTCTTTTTTTGAAGATGAGCGGATTATAAATTTTAAAGTATTAAATGGTCAATTTTAATCTATTAAATGGAGGGGAGTCGCGCGCGCGCATTAGAGTTCAAGAAAACAACGTTAGCTCTCTTCTTGCTAGGTCTTTTTCTTCGTCTATTTTTGTATAATTGAGAGAGCTTTGCTATGGATTCTTTCGTGGCTTATTCTGCTTGAGCTTCATGGGTCATTCTTTCAATTTCTTTGCTGATAGTCTTCATTTCCTTTAAGAAAACGCGCTCTTTTTTGCGCTGTTCTATTGCTCGTAAAGTCGTTCCTCCGTGCGTCTCTCGTTTGTAAAAGACGCCGCCATGCATGCGACATCTTCCGTTCTTCATTCCTGGTTGACCACATGGTTCTCCGCCTTTGGTTCGGCATTTAGCCCCGCAAAGTTTAACTCCTTGAATTGGCATCGTTATCCCCTTTGCGTATTAAAATAGGTTTTGCAAATTCTGGGCCTTGACTGTGATAGTTGTAGTTAACCGTAATGTTTTGTGCGCCACCCTCTCTCTTCTTTTGCAAATTTTGCATGGCTTCATTACTAAATCTAAGTAGCTTTAGTCCGAGTTTTTGATCATCTTGAAATGTAGAGGATAGTTTACGCATTCCAAGCATGTGAGTTGCTATAATTTGAGCGGCATATAGAGTTTCAAGTGTATCTTTAGGATTAATACCTTTAATTAGAGAGACTATGCCATCTAACTCCTCAGGTGAGATGCTCTTCTTTCCAAATCCCAACTCATCGTTTCCGTAAATTGCATTAGCCGCATTTATGATTAAAGTTTTTGCCGCTTCTTCGGACTCAACATGAAAAGCTTGCATAAGAGATTCTAAGGTTTTAGGCGCTGTAATTTGATACTGACCAGGGGGTATATCTCTTTTTTCGTATTTAGCCATGCCTTTATATCCAAAAATAGCCTGTTTCGTTTGCACGTCGCTTAAGCTCTCGCTCTTCCACCTCGTGCTTTTTTAAGTCTTCTTTTGCTTTTTGATCCCCTTCTTTCGCTTTTACCCAGAGCTTTAGAAATTTCTTGGCTCTTCTTTCTTGGAGCTTATCAAGTTTTTCCCAATCATAGAAATCTAGGGCGTCATAAACATTAAATTTCATATTGCTTGCCCATCCAGGGTTAACGGTTGCTCTGCTTGATTGAGATTTTTAATATTGACGACTTGTCCCTGATTGACATTGTAATTGACGCTGATTTGCTGAGCTCCTTTGCTTCTGTATTTTTGTAAGGTTTCTAGGACTTGATGGCTAAACTCAAATAACTCAAGCATGGTAGTTATTTTTGAGTATTCTCCATTAGACTCTTCTAACCCTCGGAGGTAAGAAATAACGAATTGACTGGCAAGGGCAACTTCAATAGCATCTGTTGGCTGTAAAGACTCGATAAAGTGAATAATCGTTTCCATCTGCTCTTCAGTAGCGACAGCTTTAGCCTTCCTTGCATTTCCTTGATAATTCCAGCTAGAAAAATTCTTTAAGCGATAGGCTCCTTTTACTGTTGCTTGAATAATACGCTTGATTACCTCTTTGTTCATCTGTGGTCTGTCTGTTGTGACAAGATTAAGACTTTGAGGCACTGGATAGTAAATATCTTCTAGGTTTTTCTTTTTTGCCATATTTGCCTGCTTTTTTGGTATTTACAGCATTTTATTTAATACCTGTATAGTAGCAAAAACTTGAATTATAACAAATACAATTAATACTGGTATTTCATGTAAATGATGTTTTTAAGGTATTATCCTTCATGATACGACGGATTTAATCACTCAAAACGTTTTTTTTATTTTTGTTATCAAAAACAGATTGAACTTATATACCCCCCTACCCTAGAGTAAAAATTAAATTAAAAATTAATATTTCCAATACTTATTAAGAATTCATCTCATGAAAATGTTCTATCTTGCTGGAGCTGAATTAAAAATTAATATTTCCAATACTTATTAAGAATTCATCTCATGAAAATGTTCTATCTTGCTGGAGCTGTAATAGTTGCAGCTTTTTTTTCAGGTTGTACAAGAATACCATCTAATTCAGATCAATCAGTTGCTAATCTTGTAAGTAGTCGAATTGCCAAGGAAGTGCATTGGCACCGAAGCTGTTTTGAAGACGAACGCCTACGAGAGATTATCCAGGACATGATCTGTCAAGAGCTCTCTGTGGATATGGCAGTTCAAGTGGCTCTTCTTAATAACCCCCGCATTCAAGAAGCCTTTGAAGACATTGGCATTGCGCAAGCAGATCTCATTGAAGCGGGGCTTTTATCTAATCCTGTCTTTGAAGGCTTTATCCGCTATCCTGATAAGAAAGGATTGAAAATCAATACTGAAATTTCTGTGATGCAGAATTTTTTAGATGTCTTTTTGATTCCTTTAAAAACACGAATTGCTACAGCTGAGCTTCAACAAGCTATTTATGAGACCAGCAATACCATTATCGATCTCTCTTTTGAAGTAGAAGAGACTTACTACGAATTAATTGCCGCTTATAAGCGAAGAGAGTTGATTAAGTTCTTTATTGACATTGCCGAAATTGAAAATCAAATCTCTTTAGCACAAAGAAATGTTGGCAATATTAATAAATTAGACCAACAGCTGCGTACAGCTCAATATTTAGAAAAGACAGTTGAGCTAGTGGATGCCGAAAAAGAAATCATTCAATTAAGAGAAAAGCTCAATAAGCTCATGGGTCTAACTGGTTGTGATATCTGTTGGTCTGTTGAACAAGAACTTCCTTATATTCCAGATATGGAACCCAGTCTTGCTTGCTTAGAACTGATTGCCTTTAATGAAAGACTCGATATTTTAGCTGCTCGCTGGGAAATCGAGCGCTTTAGGAGGTCATTTCCCACAGCTGAATGGTGGGCGTTTACTCAGCTACAAGCAGGGGTTAACTCTGAAAGAGATACGGATGGAGTTAGAGTGATAGGTCCCCAATTTTCCGCGGCTCTTCCTATCTTTAATTTTGGCCAAGCAGCAAAAAGGCGTTTCTTGGCGCAATTTAGGCAAGCCCAAGATCGCCTGGCAACTTTAGAGATTAAAGCCTACGCAGAGGTAAGGGAAGCAAGAGACATTCTTCTAGTCTTACGCAATCAAGTGATTTTCTATGCAGGTCGTATCTTACCCAACCAACAACAGATTTTAACTTCAACCGAAGAACTTTATAATGTCATGGGAACAGGAGTCTTCGATTTGCTAGATAACAAACGCAATCAACTCCAAGCTTATCTTAATTACTACATGGCATTAAGAGATTATTGGACAGCTAGAGTGGAATTGGATAAAGCCGTCGGTGGAAAACTCTATTTAATTGGCTCTACTTATCAAGATATGGAAAATCAGGATGAATGCTGCGAAGTCGGAGGAACTTTCTAATGAAAACCTTATTAACAACTCTTATGACCGTATCTTGCTCCTTCTTATTGGCTCAAGATCATAGCATGCATAGCATGACGTCGCCTAACTCAAAAATGGAGCGATCCAATGAGCCGGTTATCCAACCCATGCAAGGTATGGATCACTCGCAACATCAAAATATGCCAATGAAAGATCAAATGCAGGGAATGGATCATTCTCAAATGCAAGGCATGAATCAAGGTGAAATGATGCAGCAGATGCCTATGGAAGAGCATAGACAGATGATGCAACAAGACCAAATGCAGCAAATGGAACGCAATCAACAGGATAGGCAAAAGACTAGAGAAGGATCAAGAAATGAAGACCAACCCAAAGGTGTTCTTCGTTATCCTTCTGTGATTACTCCCAATGTAGGATCTCTTTCTTGGACAATGGATGGCGATATCAAAGTTTTTCATCTAATAGCAGAGCCTATGAAACGAGAATTTGCTCCAGGTTTTTGGGTCAATTGTTGGGGCTATAACGGATCAAGTCCAGGACCAACTATTGAAGTAGTTGAAGGTGATCGAGTAAGAATCTATGTAACAAACAAGCTTAATGAACCAACTTCCGTTCACTGGCATGGCATCATTTTACCAAATGGAATGGATGGAATTGCAGGTCTTACGCAAAAATCCATTCAACCAGGCGAAACATTCAAATATGAATTTACGCTCAAGCAGAATGGAACCTTTATGTATCACCCCCATTCGGATGAGATGACGCAAATAGCCCTTGGCATGATGGGCTTTTTTATCATTCACCCACGGGGTGGAGATGATCCTCCAATTGATCGAGACTTTGCCATTTTTCTTCACGAATGGCGCATTCCAATGGGAGCTAAAACTCCCCTTCCCTTTGAAATGCTCGACTTTAATATCTTTACATTCAATAGCGTTCTTTATCCAAAAATCGAATCTCTTGTGGTTAGAAAAGGTGATCGCGTACGCATCCGCCTTGGCAATGTCATGATGAATAGTCATCCTATTCACCTTCATGGACATGAGTTTATGGTAACGAGAAAAGGAGCCAAGCGCCTTCCTCTTTCTGCTCAATATTCTGAAGTCACTGTTACAGTGGCGCCTGGCGAAACAAGAGACATTGAACTCATCGCTGATAATCCAGGTGATTGGGCATTTCATTGCCATAAATCTCACCACGTCATGAATCAAATGCAGCACGATTTGCCCAATTTGACAGGAATCAATAAAGATAAAATTGAAGATAAAATTCGCAAGTATATCCCAGATTTTATGGGACTGATGAGTATTAATGGTATGGGGGAAATGTTTGAGATGTATGGCACATCACAAAACATGATGGGTATGAAGATTAAAATCCCTGAAAACCTATCTCCTATCGGAAACCCAGGGCCATTCGGTGTTATTGAACTTGGTGGCATGTTTACTCTCTTTAAGGTCAGAGAACATTTGACTTCTTATGCCGATCCAGGTTGGTATCAGCATCCTCCTGGAACTGTGGCCGAAGCGGTCAAAAGCCCGGGAATGCAGCACAATATGAGTGGAGGCATGAATGGAATGGAGCATCACATGGGCTCTATGAATCATAGTATGCAGAATATGAATCAAAATTCTCCACACGATATGAATAAAGTCAGTTGGCTTAGTCAAGAAGAAGATAAAAAACAGCCACATGGCCAAGAAAGAATTAATTGGATGCAAAGCAAGCCCGAAGACAGCATGGGCCATATGATGCATGGAGAGATGGGCAGCATGCAAGGCATGTCTCAAGAGGGAAACCAAATGCAACATATGGGACATTAAAATGAAATATTTTGTTGTTTTATTCTTTGTTCTAAGTTTCACCTTTCTTTTTGGACATGAAGAGCATAAAGGCATGAAAGAAACAGAAACGATGCAAGAAAGTGTACATCCAACCCAAGGCGAGCAGCCAACCGTTAAACAATTTGGTGGAAGGCCTCAAAACTGGGCACAATGGATTGGTGGCTTTCATTTCATTTTATTGCATTTTCCACTTGCCTTAATTGCCATGACAGCTTTTTCGGAGCTTTTATTTGCCTATTATCACCGTCCAATCTTTGACTATGCTTCTCGCTTCATGCTTATAGCAGCTGCTATTTTAGCGGTTCCAACAGCCTTACTTGGTCTTATTTATAGTTATACGGCAACCTATAGCGGCTTGCTTGCTGACTTTGTCTTTTGGCATATGTGGGCGGGACTTACAACCGCCGGTCTTGCAATTTTTGTGGCTTTTCTTCGAGAACGTTATGGAAGAGTCAAGCTTTACTACACGTGTCTTATTATTTTATTCCTGCTGGTCAATATCACAGGATTTTTGGGAGGCGGAATGACATTTGGGCCTTACCACATGCTTCCTCCTCTTTAAACCAAAGGAGGTTAGAATGAAAAATTTTATAGCAATCTTGTTTTCAAGTTGTCTTTTATCAGTTGGATTACAAGCTCATATGGATAGCAATACATCTGGAAATTCGTCTCAAATGATGAATATGCAAGTGGAAGTAACTGAAAATGATCTTCTTAATCAATTAAATGATCAAGACAAAGCCATCTACCAACAACTTAATTCTCAACAGAAAGCTTTCGTTGTTAGAGCGATTAATCAATTTTCCAATATGCAAACGATGATGAAAAAAATGATGATGCAGAAAATGATGGACAATCACATGAATCAAGAACAAATGCAAGGACATAACCAAATGCAAAATTTTGATCCAAATCCATATCCTCCTCAATCTTACAATAGAAATTCTAATCAACGTTAAAATTTTTTAAATAAACACAAAACTAGGAGTTTTTATGCGACAAGGAAACAATCACGAAAATAAAAGTTGCTGCTCAGGGTATGGCTCTGGACACTCAGAATTTCCTCAAACAGATTCAAAAGAAATGCATCAAATGATGGAATGCATGAGTATTTGTGCAGCTTGTGCTAAAAAATGCATGGACGAAGGACAGAAGAAAACAGCAGCTCTTTGTGCTGAATGTGCTGATGTCTGCGCCTTAGCCATTAAATCAGCTAGCTGTCAGTCTGAATTCCAGCATCAAATCATGGATCTTTGTGCTCAAGTCTGTCAAAGATGTGCAGATGAGTGTAGCAAAATGCAAGCAGATCACTGTAAAGAATGTGCTGAAGCCTGTAGACGCTGTGCTGAGTCATGTTCGACAACTCATAGTATGAGTTAATTCTTACAGAGCCTTAGTCATTTAGGTTAAGGCTCTCAATAAAATTATGGGAGTTATTTATGAGCGAAAATATGATGAATAATCAAGAAATGATGTGGATGATGATCTGCATGATCACAACTGCTCTTTTTGCCGTGATTATTGGTATCTCAGTTGTGATTCAAACAATTATCCAGGCAAAAATGCTAAAAGAGCTTCGCAAGCTCAATAGTGATAATAAATCTATTAAATAAATTTTTATTAATTACCGCTAGCAGCAAACCGCCTATTGTTTTCATTGATACAAGTTTTCTGAGGAGAAAGTGTATATTTTTTATACTTACGAACGATTTTAGTTGCTATAAAAATACCCCCAGGGGGTATATTGAAAAATAAAAAACAGGACTTTTGCTATGACCGATAAGTTATGTTGCGAACAACCAAAAAAAGAACATCCCTCTCATCATCAACAACTGACCCATCTAAATCGAGTCAGTGGACAAATAGAGGGAATTAAAAGAATGATTGAAGAAGGAAGGTATTGTCCAGACATCCTCAATCAATTGCATGCTGTCCGTTCAGCAATCAAAAGTATTGAGCTACGAATTTTAGACACTCATCTTTCTAGTTGTGTGACTGATGCCTGTCTTTCTAATGATCAAGAGGAGCAAAGAAAGAAGATCGATGAAATTCGTGAATTGATCAAAAGATTTGAATGAGGGAGGAATTCTGAATGAAATTTATGAATGATGTTCTCAATTTTAAAATGATGAATGCTGCAGTTAATCAACAAGATGCCAAACAGAAAAATAGAAACGTTTTATTACTCAGTTTTATAGCAGCGTCTATTTTAGCAGCAGGTTTTTTCACGGCAGCATCCTCTTCAACGACATTTACTAAAACTAAAGGATGTCAGTGTACAAGTGCACACTGTATGTGTGGAACTAATTGTCCCTGTGGAAATCAATGTAATTGCAGATAAATAAGTCTGCAAAATCAAAAAGGAGAATATTATGAATATGAAAGCATTAATGGGTTTTTTAGGAGCTGCGCTTATGGCAGTTAGTTTTCTAACAGCTGCTCCAGCAAGAGGACCTGTCAGAACAAACTGCCAATGTCAAAACTGCCATTGTACACCAAGCAAACACTGCGGGTGCTTTTCTCAAGCAGGCTGTCACTGCTCTTATAACTGCCAGTGTTCAGACAACTGCGCATGTGGAGATAATTGCTCTTGTGGAAGTGGTTGCAACTGCGGTTAATTGAATTCAAGCGTCTAAATAAAAAATCTTTAGACGCTTTTATAATTTAATTTTACGTAGCCTTAAAGCGTTGCCAATCACAGAAACAGAACTTAAACTCATTGCCAGAGCTGCGATAATGGGATTTAATAAAAGTCCTGTAAATGGATAAAGAACACCTGCCGCAATTGGAATACCCAATACATTATAAATGAAGGCAAGAAAGAGATTTTGGCGGATGTTTTTCATCATTGCATGACTCAAATGAATCGCACGTACGATCCCCATTAAATCACCTTTTACTAAAGTGACTTCAGCGCTTTCCATTGCGACATCGGTACCAGTTCCCATTGCAATACCAACATCAGCTGCTGCTAAAGCAGGAGCATCATTGATTCCATCCCCAGCCATAGCCACAAAACCACTTTTTCCTTGAGCCTGCTTTACAAAGTCTTGTTTGTATTGCGGTGCAACTCCTGCATGAACTTCATCAATACCAAGTCTTTTAGACACAGCTTGCGCTGTTTGCTCGTTATCACCAGATAGCATGACAAGTTTTAATCCCAGTTGATGGAGCTGCTCAATTGCCTGTGGAGTCGAACTTTTAATAGGATCACTAACAATGATAAGACCTGCTGCTTGACCGTCAATGGCAACAAACATGACTGTTTGTGCTTGTTTTTGCAGTTCTTGAGCCTTTTCTTGAAGAGATGCGACACCATTAACGTGACGTTCTTGTAAAAAACTTGGTTTACCAACTACAATGTCATGTCCTTCGACTCTTCCAATGACTCCGCCTCCTGTAATGGAATTAAACTCTTGAGCTTGTGGCACACTAACTGATCGCTCTTTAGCTCCTTGTACAATAGCCCCAGCTAACGGATGTTCGCTACTTTGCTCAATAGAAGCTGCTAAACGAAGAAGGTCATCCTCTTTCCAATTCGGACTAATCACGTGCATTAACTTAGGTTTACCTTCTGTAAGCGTTCCTGTTTTATCGACCACTATGGTCTTCACCTTTTCAAGTTTCTCTAAAGCCTCGGCATTCTTAATTAATACGCCGTTTTCGGCTCCCTTACCCATCCCCACCATAATAGACATAGGAGTTGCTAGGCCTAGTGCACAGGGACAAGCAATAATGAGTACAGCAACTGCATTGACAAGGCCATATGTAAAAGATGGTTCTGGACCCCATAGAGCCCAAATAATAAAAGTTAAAATGGCGATTAAAACAACGACTGGTACAAAGTAGCTAGAAACTTTATCTGCTAAACCTTGAATGGGTGCTCGGCTTCTTTGTGCTTCGGCCACCATTTGCACAATGCGCGAAAGGAGCGTTTCACTACCCACTTTTTCAGCGCGCATTAAAAAGCTACCCGTCTGATTAATTGTTCCCCCGATAACTGGATCGTCTATCTTCTTTTCAACAGGAATAGGCTCGCCCGTCATCATAGATTCGTCAATGGAACTTTTACCTTCCGTGATTTTGCCGTCGACAGGGATTTTATCTCCTGGTTTGACTCTTAAAATATCACCGCTTTTGACTTGATCGATTGCTACCTCTATTTCTTGACCATCTTTAATAAGTCGTGCAGATTTAGCCGCTCGTCCAAGTAACGCTTTAATCGCTTGGCTTGTTTGACTACGGGCTTTGAGTTCGAGTACTTGACCTAGTAAAACCAAAACGGTGATAATTGCAGCTGTTTCAAAATAAATAGGAATTAAGCCTTGATGCTTAAATGTGTCAGGAAAAATAGAAGGGAAAAAGTAAGCAATGACACTATAAAGATAAGCAATCCCAACGCCTAAAGAAATTAGACTAAACATATTAAGATGACGATTAACTAGAGAAGCAAAACCTCTTTGAAACAAAGGCCAGCCACACCAGAGAATGACAGGTGTACTAAGAATAAATTGAAGGAAGCCAGATAATTTAGGAGAGATAAATCGATCTAATGCAGGAAACATATTACCCATTGCTAAAAAAAGCACAAAGATGGACAAGACTGCTCCTATCCAAAAACGACGAAACATATCTCGATACTCAGAATCATATGGCGCACTATCTATTGTTTTTGGCTCTAACGTCATCCCGCAAATAGGGCAATTACCTGGATGGTCTTGTTGAATTTCAGGGTGCATGGGACAGGTATATTCATTAGAAGAAAGCGTCGTCTGTTGTACGTCAGAACCGCGTATAAATTGATCTGGATTTTGCTTAAATTTCTCTAAGCAATACTCACTGCAAAAAGCATACTCTTTTCCTTGATAACTAAATTGATAAGGACTCTTTTCTGGATCAACTGTCATTCCACAGATAGGGTCTTTAATGGATTTAGCCATGCTTCCTCTTATAAACAAGTTTTTCTTTAAAATAGAAACTTGACTCTTTATAAGGAAGGATAAGATTTTAATTAGGTGAAAATGAGCTAAATTCTTTTTCTAATTGTTCAAGGCTAAATTCTGAATAGCTCGTAGGAATGCAATTATAAAATTTTACGTATTCCTTATTATAGGTTAAATAAAATGATCCGGTGCTATTGTTGCGATTTTTAGCTACAATAATTTCTGCCTTTCCAGGTTTATCACAAGGATCGTAGTATTCACGTCTTAGAAGTAACATAATAGTATCAGCATGATCGGCGAGAACCCCATAAGGCAAATCAGTAAGGATAGGACGTTGACCTTGTCTTTCCTCTACCTTCTTGAGTAGCTGGCTTAAAATAACAAAGGTAATTCTTTTGTTGTTTCCTAATACTTTTAGGTGTCTTACGAAATCAAAACCACTTGTGTATGGCTCGGATCGAATAGTATTAATGATTAAATTGATGTAATCAATAAAAACAACATCACCTTCTTTACATTCTGTTTCAATAAAGTCCAACACAGCTTCTTCATTTTTCGGTAATTCATCTAAAAGTTTAAAATCTAACTCTTTAAGAGTAGAGATAGTATCGACAACAGTTTGAAGTTCTTTGGAATTTAATGTACCTTTGCGAATTTTATCCCCCTCGACCTCTGATCTATTTGCAATCATGCGACTTAACATGTTTTCATATCTAGAGTCGAAGTTAAGATAGCGGACGGTTTTTACTCTATTTAAGCCGCTTATGTGCTTACTAATAGCAATATTTAATGCGATATCTATACCAAGAGCAGTTTTTCACATAGCAGGCCTAGATGCAAGAACATTAATCCCATATTCTTGCAATACGTACATTTTATCTAACTCTCTAAAGCCTGTTGGAATAGATAAGTAACCGTTAATCTCGTCTTGTAGCCCTTTATTATCTTTTGCAATTCTTTTCAGGAAAGGGGGTTCTTTGCTTAGTAAATCTGATAAACTGATTGTCATTGTTACTTCTTATCTAGGAAAGGAATTAATCCCACCATTTACGAACATGTTTTTTTAAATGCCACAACAAATAATCAAAGTCCTCTTTTGTTTTAATATCATCCCGTTTTCTCCATCTGGAAGAGGCTTTCTTACAATAATCACAGGATACATCTATCCATTCATATAAATTTGGTTTTCCTGTCTTAGCATCATAAGAACACGGTTCTATTTTGTGAGTTTCTTTAGGACATTGACATTTGCCCGCTTTTTCTTCATTTCTAAGTTCTTGAGAATGATCGAAATAAAAATCACTAAAACTTATTCTTTTTAAGAGTTCTTCTGTCACATGCATTTGTTGTACATGTTTTTCGTAACCGATATGACGCTTATTGTGTTCTATTTCTTGTCTAATGCGAGAGATTTTAAAACGCATAATTTCAAATAAATATGCTGAATCCCAGTCTTCGTCTTTCCAAATAATAGGAAACCAAGCAATAAAACGTTTAATGCGTCTTATACTTCGTCTAATCCATATTCTTGGTTTATTGAGGATATCTTTTATGTCCTCCCATAACTCTTTCCTGTCCATTATCTCTAATTCCAAAGTCAATTTTTTATTTAAGCGGGCGACCAGGCCTAAGTTCAGATTTTCTTTTAGGAAAAACCTTTCCTCTTTCCTTTTCCATTTCATTTAATACAATATTAAGAGCTTCTTCTGTCAGCTGCGCAATCGTCAGTCCAGGCGTCCAATACACGGCATTTTTAGCTCTTTCAATTGTATCTTTATTGATTTGAATAGTCATCCTCTCTTTTTGAGGACTTTGCTTTTCTTGTTGACTAGACTGTTTAAGATCGGATTTTTTAGGGCTAGAATTTTGAGTTGTTTCTTTGTGCGATTCTACAGGTTTGGTTAGGAGATCAATAGGACTTTCGTCAATTTCATTTAAAAAATCGCTACTAATCGTTGGTCTTTTACTCATTTTTTCCTCTCTATAATTAATTTGGCTAAGCTACGAAAATCTTCCGCTCCAGCCCCCTTTGGATCGTAAATAGTGATAGGCTCAGCAAATGAGGGGCACTCGGCAATTTTCACACTTTCTCTTATGTAAATAGGTAATAATTTCTCACCCAAACGCTTCTTCAATTCTTTAATGACATCTAGAGACAGACGAGTTCTTTTATCGACTCGACATGGCAATACACCAAGAATATCAAGAGTTGGGTTGAGGCGGTCACGCACTGTTTGAATCGTCTTTGTCAATTGCATTAAGCCCTGTAAAGCCATAATTCTGGTTTCAACGGGAATTAGAACTTCATGTGCCGCACTAAGCGCATTTAAACTAAGAAGTCCCAAAGCTGGGGGTGTGTCGATCAAACAAAAGTCCCATTCTTTTGGTAATCTAATAAGGTGATTTTTCAAAATTAGCTCTGCTCCTGCTTCAGTCGCCAATGTCTTATCCGCTCCAATTAACCAGGGACTCGCAGGAATAACGCATAACCCATCAATCCTGGATTTGACAACAATATCGTAAATACTGGTATTTTCTGTAAATACATTAAATAATCCTTTACCATCATTTTGGCATTTTAGCCAAGAGCTACAAGAACCTTGAGGGTCCAAATCAATCACAAGCACTTTTTTATTATTTTCAACCAAAGCTGCGGCTAAATTAACAGTTACCGAAGTCTTGGCCGAACCGCCTTTTTGATTACTGATTGTGATAATGTGCATGCCTTACCTAAAATACCTGTATTTATGTGATATGTTGTATTTCAACCATTTTCATTTTTATTGCCGTAATGCCGTCTTTACAGCAATCGAGATATTATTTGTCATTTTTTACCTTTCTTTTGCTTTTCCCCAATTACTGGTTGATTGATCATTTCCTTCTCTTCCTCAAAATGAGATTTAATAGCAGAACCAGTGGCATACCATTTCCTACCCAACTTCTTTCCTTTGAGTTCTCCTTCGGCTAACATTTTTCTCACTGTCTTTTCTGAAATACCTAATATCTTAGCTAATCCAGGAACATCATAAAGGGTATCATCGTCTATTTTTGTACTCATTCTTCTCTTCCTTTAAATAATTACGTAGCGCTCTGCGCCTGATTTAATGCGCTCATGGTTATGAAAATAAATCATAGTCGTCTTTGGGTCCGAATGTCTTGCCATAGCCTGCGCTTGAATTAATGAAGCTCCATTCTTAATGCTTAAGCTGACAGCTGTATGTCTTAGTGAGTGAGCCGTTATCCTGGAGTCATCAATATCAATCTTTCGCAAAGTTTCTTTGATAATCCAGCTAATCGTTCTTTCCTTCAGTGGCTCACCATTTGTCCTATTTGCTGTGCTTGAAAAAAGAGGATCTTTTTCTGATAAAGCTCCACGACTAGCAAGATATTTGCAAAGGTCGTAAAGTTTCATCTACAAGCAAAACAAAGTCATCTTTAGAATCCCTTCCCTTTCCTTGGATTTGTAAAATAGCTTCGCCACTTTCTTGACGAAGATCGCCTACAGTCGCTCTAGAAATCTCAACTGTTCTTAAACCTGTTCTTACAAGTAGGTTGAAAAGAGCATAATCACGTAGGCCGTCTGGTGTATTAACATCAAAAGAAGCTAAAGCAGTTCTTATCTGCTCTACTGTAAGACAGTCCTTTCTAAAACCTTTTGGCTTCTTTAAGCCTTTCACGCTCTTGGCAATGTTTGGGAATATTTTATTAGATTCTAGCCATTCAAAAAACTTTCTTACTGATGTGAGGTAACCACTGATTGTGTAGGCACTTTTCCCATCTCTTACTAAGGACTCCTTATAGGCGAAAATATCCTGCTGGTTCATCTGGTGTAGCTTATCAAAAGAATATCTTTCAGAAACCCACTCAAAAAAAGGCTTTATCTGCCTTTTATAGGTATCCTTTGAGTTGATTTTCGCGTCAATGCTGGCAATAAATCGCTCTATCAAACCTTCTATATCAAAAAATCTTGTCTGCACAATATTTTCATGTTCTCGCAATGTTAAACTCATATAAATCTCGTCATTTTATGAAAATGTTATATTGGGACATAACTTAACAAAGTTGGTCACATTAAGCAACTAAAAAGACATAATTAGCTTTAAATTGCTTGACTATAGGAAGGTTGATGACTAATATAAGCGGCTTAAATAACCCATATATGAGGATGAAATGTCAAAGGAAAAGAAGTCAGCAAAATTAACTGCTGAATTAAAAGAGAACACATTATTTTCAAATAAAAAATATACATCTACTTTGACTGAACTTAAAAAAACCGTTCAAGAATGTCAGCTAAGAGCAATCACAGCCGCTAATAAAGAATTAGTCCGTCTTTATTGGATAGTTGGTAAAACAATTGTCGAAAGACAAGAAAAGAGCGGATGGGGAAGCAAGTTTATAGATAAATTAGCAAAAGATTTACAAAATGATTTTCCTGGAATAGAAGGATTTTCAAGGCGTAATATATTCAGAATGAGGGCGTTTATCTAGAGTATAAATTAGTGCCACCCATAGTGGCACAATTAAATGAGATCGAACATTTGGGTATCCTAGCTCAAATTCCCTGGAGTCATAATATTGTTTTGATAGAGAAGCTCGATAATATTGATGAGCGTATCTGGTACGCAAATAAAACTCTAGAACATGGCTGGAGTCGCGATATGCTCGCTAATTGGATAGATTCAAAACTACATAAGAGAGAAGGTAAGGCGATTACTAATTTTAAGGCCACATTACCTACTCCACAGTCAGAATTGGCACAACAAACATTAAAAGACCCATTCTTATTTGACTTTCTAACCTTGCATAAAGACCATTTGGAAAAAGACCTTGAAGATGGGCTTGTTAACCATATTCAAAGGTTTTTATTGGAACTTGGGCAAGGTTTTGCCTTTATGGGACGCCAATACTCCCTTACAGTCGAAGGAGAACAATTCTATATCGATCTGCTTTTCTATCATGTCAAGCTAAGATGTTTCGTTGTCATTGAACTTAAGGCCAAGGCATTTAAGCCTGAAGATGCTGGTCAACTTAACTTCTATTTATCGGCCGTCGATGACATGTTAAAACATCCGTCTGATAATCCAACGATTGGAATTCTCCTCTGTAAGACGAGGAAAAAAGTGATGGCAGAATATGCCTTCAGAGATATTAAAAAACCTATGGGCGTTGTAGAATACGAAACTATGCTTACAAAAGCATTACCAGAAGAACTAAAGTCAAGCTTGCCCACCGTCAAGGAAATAGAAGAAGAATTAGAAAAGGACGCAAAAAATGACTGAAACTAAGACAGATGATAAGAAATTAAATAAATGTTTTTTTCTCTTAGCTGAAAAAGGAAAATGGGGGGTTCAGGATCATTTAAAAACATTAAAGGCAATATATAATGGCGCAGGATGGTTTATTGAAGAGAAATATCGAAGCGAAGTTGAACAAATCAGCCAGCAAGCGAATATGCGATTTATCGAATGGCCATTAGATTGAGAAACATTTAATGATCTTAAACGCAGGCATAAAAAAGAATTTTTTCAGGAAAAATCAATTAAATTAAGACTACTTATAGATGGGTTGAAAGCCACATTAGGCATAAGCGATTTGGATAATGAAACCTTAAAACAAGGCGAATATCGGGAAAGTTTAGAACAATTGACCAATGGAAAGCAATTGCTTGAACAGGCTGATGAATATGATCGCTTACAGGAGCAACTCAAACGAATTGAAGAAGAAGAAAAAATTGCCAATCTATCCATTAATCACAATATTCCACCTATTATTTCGATCCAAGATAGAATCACGTCGCATAATGAAATGCTAAAATTATATAGGGGAAAAAAGTATCTAGGATTATGTGTGGAAACTATTGAGGAATTCAATGAAAAACTAAAGGGACTAAGAAAATTGATCTTATTAGCCGCTGCTCCCAATGTTGGAAAAACAGCACTAACTATTCAATTAGCATTAGAGGTCTTATTTAAAGAAAAAGACGCATGCCTGATCTATATATCCTTAGAGATGACCGCTGAAGAAATTTTCACTAGAATGAATCTTTGTTTATCAGGGTTGAATTTCGATACTTTTGTCTTAGGAAAAGAACAACTTGAAAATGAAGATGGTATACAACCACTTTTTTCAATGGAAGAGTTAAGAAAAATAGAAGCGACATCTCAGAAGTTAATAGAAATAGGAGACAGGCTTCAAATTATTGATTCATCTACCTGCTCTGTAATAACCGCTGATGTTATTAACAGCTATATCGAACGCCTAAAAAATAAAACAGGTTGTAATAGATGTATTGTGATTATCGACTATTTACAAGTATGGCCAATTCCTCCAGGAATGAGATTTTCAAGCGATATAGAAGCTGATAAATGGCGTATAGGAGAGGTAAAAAAAATCCGAGATTTTGTAAATAAAACCAACCAAGACCCAGTAATTGTTATTTCCGAGGCTCGAAAGCCATCTTCTGGAGATGAGGCTTGGGGAGGCGACCTATGTGATGTAATGGGCTCTGCTAGAGGTACATACACTCCAGATGTAGTCCTACTTTTATCGCCACTTCAACCAGCACAATTAAGTAAACTATGGGATGACATGAATATGCCAAAAATTACTTATAAAGAAGTTGGTAAAGATATCGAAGACAAAAAAGACCCTTCTAATATTAAGGGTTTTTTAGCCCACCATGGAATAGCTATTTGTAATTTAAAAATGCCTAAGGGGCGTGATGGGATGAAGAAATTTAATATTCAGTTAGCCTTTCACTTTCATAAAAATAAATTTGAAAAAATTAAGTGGCTAGACATTAGAATGCTTGCAGAGGAATGGAAAAAAGCCAATAAGGGATAAAATTAAAATGCATGAACTCGTAAATGCCATTATTGAAAAACATAAAGAAAAACACAGAGAAGTGGAGGAGTATCTACGTAGCCAAGGTGATACTCAAATATCCTATTCACCTGAACAAATAAAAATGCTCGTCGATTCTGGAAAGTTACCAAAAGAATTAGGTGATTGGTTTTTTAAAAACTACGAAGAAAAACGTAAACAATACAATGAAATACAGGAGTTTATTAAAAATAATCCTGAAATTCCACCTGAAGAGCGTTATAAATATTTTTTCAAAGAAGGCCCTTTATCACCTGAGGAAACAGCAAAAAACTGTGAAGATATAGCTCTTAGTGGGCAATTTCTTATGCATTTATTGCAAAATCGCCATCTCCTAGTTAGCAATGAGATAGGACTTATCACTGTTGATCCAATAACCCAAAGTCTTTTTGAAAGCGTTAATATTGAGGAAGAATTTTGTTCTAAAGGTCTTAAATAAATACGACTTAAAGGATATAAACGACATAAGGTTCGTTTAGACTTGAAGCTTAAAAGGTGATGAAAAAGATAAAGGACTAAACATTTTTAAGTCTCCTTGCTTGTCCACACTGCCAGAACCGAAAAAGCTCAACACATTCCACAAAATTTATAAATTTTAGCAGCAGTGCATTGCCTGCCTTTTAGATTCTTAATATCCAAGTTTTTTTATCTTAAGATTTAAAAGGAATAAATTGTCAGAATTAGTTGATAAATAAAAAAAGCAGGCTAAAAGCCTGCTTAATGTCTTGAGATAAGAAAAAGTAATGTGTAATAATCGATTAACGTTTTGAGAATTGGAAACGTTTTCTAGCTTTCGCTCTACCGTATTTTTTACGTTCTTTTTTACGTGAATCACGTGTTAAGAAACCTTTTTCTTTAAAGTCTTGGTGTAGATTTTCATCTTGTTCTAGAAGAGCACGCGCGATACCTAAACGAGCAGCAATTACTTGTCCTTCTACTCCCCCACCTTTTAAACGAATAATCATATCATATTGATTGTTACCGTTTAAATTTTCAAAAGGAGCCAAAATAGTACGGCGTTGTAATTCTAATGGAAAATATTGTTCGATTTTTTTTCCATTAACATCAATTTGTCCAGAACCTGGTCTTAATCTTACAGAGGCAACGGATGTTTTGCGACGACCAGTTGCTACAATTTCTTTTTCCATATATTACTCTTAGATTAAATGTTTACTTGTACAGGTTTTTGAGCTTCCATACCATGATCAGATCCTTTGAAAACTCTCAATTTATTCAATTGTTGTCTTCCAAGTCTTGATGAAGGCATCATTCCTTTCACAGCATGTTCAATGATGTATTCTGGTTTTCTACTTTTCATTGTACGATAAGGAATCTCACGAAGACCACCAATGTGACCTGTATGATAAGTATAAACTTTTTGTGCTTCTTTGGATCCAGTTACTTCGATTTTATCGGCATTAATAACGATAACACCATCACCTGTATCTTCAAAAGTTGTAAAAGTTGGTTTGTGCTTTCCTCGAAGTATTTTCGTAATTTCTGAAGCTAATCTTCCTAATGTCTTGCCAGATGCATCTAGTACAAACCAAGTAAGATTTTGTTCTTTTTTAAAGAATGGAGTTTTGTACGCCATGTTAGCTAACCTTGCAGTTCTTTTTATCAATTTTTTCAAATAAACCATAATCATACTCCTAAGAATTATTTTTGCCAATGTTTTTTATAATTATCGGTGTAGTAATTCTAAATAGAGACAATTCTTACTCGAAAATTAATTTTCTATCTGGTAGAAAC
>Ga0097678_1001624_pt1 | contig 21862 bp, 20 predicted proteins | sample ThiBiot_500_plan_2_FD_72847 | JGI IMG/M metagenome (GOLD analysis project Ga0097678, IMG submission 72847) | Wastewater bioreactor microbial communities from Cape Town, South Africa - Thiocy_expt_500_plan - 1398105537976 (version 2) (version 2) ...
CCTTTTTCATCATGTATATCGCAGGCTTTTCCATAAATGTATTGACTCTTCTGGGGTTGGTACTCGCCATAGGATTAGTAGTAGATGATGCCATTGTGGTGCTCGAAAATATTTATAAAAAAATAGAAGAAGGCATGCCTCCTATACAGGCCGCCTTTAAAGGTTCCAAAGAAATTTATTTTGCCGTAATCTCAACTACCATAACACTGGCAGCCGTATTTCTACCTATTGTATTTATGGGTGGTATTAGCGGACAGCTATTTAAAGAATTTGCCATCGTCGTATCTGGTTCTGTATTGGTTTCGGCATTCGTTGCCCTAACGCTTACGCCTATGCTCAGTGCTTATTTCCTTAAAAAGAAAGAAGGGCCGGGTTGGTTTCATCGGGTTACCGAACCTTTCTTTGTGCGTATGAACAATGGATATGCCCGTCTGCTAACAACCTTTATGCGCTTCAGATGGATGGCATGGGTATTTCTGCTCATAACCTCCGGTCTCATTTACTTTGTTGGCCAAAAACTGCCTTCGGAACTGGCACCTGTAGAAGACCGTTCCAATATGAGCCTTATTGCCGTGGCCCCGGAAGGTGTCTCTTTCGATTACATGAAAAAACACATGATGGAAGTCGGTAAATATGTTAATGACTCAACAGACGGACTGTATCAGACTTACTCCATGGTGGCTATTTCCTTTATTCCAGCTCCGGCCCCTGTTAATGTTGCCGTACAGAGTATTTATCTAAAAGACCCTAAAGAAAGAAAAGCCAGTATACAGGATTTGTATAACCAATATGGTGCTGCATCTGCCAATTTCAGAGGATTCCTTCTGTTTCCTTACCTGCCGCCAACCATCGGTACGCGGTATGGTGGAGGTATGCCGGTACAGTTTGTATTGCAGAGCCAAAATCTGGATACCCTTACCGCTGCGCTTCCTAAATTTCTGAATGCCGTTCGACAGAGTAAAAAATTGATGTTTGCCGATGCCGACCTCAAAATCAACAAACCCGAAATAAAAATAAACATTGACAGGCAAAAAGCAGCCTTAATGGGCGTTTCTATGGAAGAAGTAGCCAGGACATTACAATTAGCACTTTCAGGACAACGTTATGGATATTTCCTGCGTAATGACAGACAATATGAGGTCATTGGACAAATGGAACGTGAATATCGAAATGATATCACAGACCTTAATTCCATTTACGTACGTTCTTCAACAGGACAACTAATTCCGCTAAACAATCTCATCGCTACCGAAGAAGCTGTAAGTCCGGCTGCCATATACCGTTATGATCAGTATACTTCAGCTACCATATCTGCAGCTCCGGCTCCGGGTGTGAGTCTTGCTGAAGGCATAGAAGAAATAGAAAGAATAAAAACCAAAGTATTAGGTGATAACTTCAAAACGTCATTAGCCGGCCAGTCTCGTGATTATAGAGAAAGTCAGGGCAATATCCTCTTTACTCTTATCCTAGCCCTGGTGATTATTTACATGATTCTGGCCGCACAATTTGAAAGTCTACGCGACCCGCTGACTATTATGCTTACCGTTCCGATGGCGGTTACAGGAGCCATCCTCAGCCTCCATTGGTTTGGTCAAAGCCTTAATGTATTCAGTCAGATTGGCATTATCACTCTCGTAGGACTCATTACAAAAAACGGAATTCTGATTGTGGAGTTTGCCAACCACCTGAAAGATACCGGACTCTCCAAATATGAAGCAGCCATACAAGCGGCAGAACAGCGATTCCGTCCTATTCTGATGACCTCTCTCGCTATGATATTTGGTGCATTGCCTATCGCATTAACCGCCAACAGCCGTCAATCACTGGGTATTGTTATCGCAGGTGGCCTTGTATTCTCAGGTATACTCACACTGTTCATCATTCATGCCGTATACTCCTATCTGTCCAGTAACAAACGTAAAAAGGAAATTATGGAAATGGATGAGAGCGAAATAGCAACGGACCATCAATAATGACAGATATAAAAAAAGCCCATTTATCGCCCCGCAGTTGTCCCCATCCAACTGCACGGGTGATAAAAATGAAATTAGAAACAAATTTCGGCTAACCTTATATGATTATAAATATTTTTACGATGAAAAAAGCATCACATATACTCATAATAACGCTACTGCTTTTCATATGCAGCAGTCCATTATTCGCCCAGAAAAAAGAGCTTTCGCTACAGGAAGCACTGAGTATGGCAAAACAAGGAAACAAAACACTACAGGTGCAGGTACTGGAAGAAAAACATGCCATAGAACAGACACGGGAAAGCAGAGGCAGACTGTTGCCCGATATTTCTGCCGGGGTGGCCTATTCGCGTTACTTTGACCGACAAAATATCTTTCTTCCGGGGCCGTTTGCCGGAACTAATAAAGCTGTACAGGAAGTAGCCGTAGGTGGGAGAAATGCGTTCAACGGATTCGTATCACTGTACCAACCTGTTCTGGATATTGCTTCATACAGGCTGACAAAAGCATCCAAAATCAATGAAAAAATTCAGACCGAAAAAACAGAAGACCTAAAAAGCCAGGTGGCATTATGGGTGTCAACGCGTTATCTCGACATACTGATGATGAAACGCCAGCTCATTCTTTTACAACAAAGTCATGAGCGAAACGTACGTGCCTTAAAAGACTCCCGTGCTTTATTAGCTCAGGGCAAGGGACTGAAATCCGACACATTGCGGAGTTTTATAGCCGTAGAAAACTTAAAATCTTCTGTTTCCTATCTGAAAAACAGCATTGAAGTGTCTGGTATGGAGCTCAAAAGACTGATTGGAATGGAAGATGCACAGGAGTTGGAATTAACCGATGAACTGGAATCCGACATTCAGGCAAACCAAACCGAATTTCTGACCGTTAGCAAAGCATTGGAAATTGCCGAAACCAACCGTAATGACCTTAATGTACAGGAATTGACCCTCGAACTGCAACAGCAAAAATTATCAGCGGCCAAAGCAGCATTACTGCCCAAGCTTTCGTTAATCGGGCAATATCAGATACAGGCACAGGCAGATGATTTAAAACTTAATGATTATGTCTGGCCGAGGACTTCTTTCCTGGGTTTACAGGTTAGTATACCCATATTGAATGGCGGGCAAAACAAATCAAGAATTGGTCAGGCTAGAATTCTAGCACAACAGGAACAGATACGGCTGAAGGACCTGAAGGAAGAAGTAAAAACAACCCTGGCAAGTATCATCAGTAAATGGAAAGAAGCCACTTCTCAATTGGAAATCCAGATAACAACCGTACAATCTGCGGAACTAAATCACCAGATGACCGAAGACCGTTTCAAAAATGGATTAGGCTCCCGACTGGAACTCACAGATGCCGAACTGGCACTCACCCAGGCTAAAATCAACTATCTGCAAGCCATATACAATCTGCGTAGACTACATACAGAATTACAATATGCTTTGGGTGTGTTGGAGTTGTAGCAAATGTTTTCATTATTAAAAATGATTAACCCCGAAAAATTAAAATCTTTCGGGGTCTCCTAAAAAAGAGCAAACCAGATTATTGAAAATCTTTATCGCATTAAGATTATAATGACTGAAGGTTATAATTCAATCAAAATAAACTCATTATTTTCCGGCATATATATCATGCTGTTTTTACAGATAGTACTACAGCCGTCATCTTCAAGACAGTCATAAATCACGGAACCACATGAAAACTTACCATCACATTCTTTAGTCCAAATGTCTTTGCCTCCCTTAGTACAGGTTATCTTATATTTTTTTCCAGGTGCTATTAAATCCGGGTTTGTTGGATTTTCTTTACTTAACAACCTTTCAGATATTGGAAAAAAATCAAGTTCTTTTTCTACTACTTTAATAATCTCAATAGTTTTATTTTCTTTGTCCCATAAGTAATCAATATAAAAAGCATTATCCTCTTTTTGTGTTGTTACATTTTCTGCTATAACTTTCTCAAAGAATGAATCTATAGGAATTTTTTTATGCTGCATATTTTCCAATGTGGTATCCTCTTGTTGACAGCTTACTGTTATCAAACAAATTGCTAAGATTCCGTAAACATTGTTTTTCATGGCTTAAAATATAACGATTGATTTCTTACTCTTTTAAGGATTTTCGAATTATCCCAATAAAAGTTCGCTTTTTGATGTAATAATCTTCATTTACAAAAGATTAATTTAAAATTACTTATAAAAGAAATTATAGCCGCTACACAAAAGGATAGAATTTAAGTATATGTTTAAATTCTATCCTTTTGTGTAGTATTTAAACAACAATTTATATAGATCAAACACTTAGCTCTATGATTAAACGACGCCAAAATCAATGTCGCTACAGAGTGCTTAATTACCATTCTATCTTACCAAGTTACACTCTCTTGACTCAAAATTGTGGCGGTTATTTCTAATAAATGTTTTACATATAAAATATACCATAGAGCCAGTGAGTGGCAATATCGCTAATACAAAAGACCAATTTACTTTTTGTCGTTTCGTAAATGTTTTTTCCTTGTTTAAATCGTAAAATGAATACGCTATAAACAAAACTAATGTCACAAGAATTGTAATTGCCATTTTTTCACTATTTAGATGAGACTACTTCTTCTAATATTATTTTTTTCAATTCCTTTTCAGCCAACCTTTTCTTGGAGTAAAAATCAAAGCAAGACCATTGTAATTTCCTTTGATTGTATAAACTCCCGTTTTTGTCTGATTTTTATCTAAATAAAATTCATAAACCCCTGTTTTAGGATAGGATAAAAGTTGTGAATTATTAAAAAACTCTATCTGAAACAAGCCAATGTTAGTTTTATAATTCACTCCTAACGAAACATCCAACGAACCTGTTACTTGCTGTTCTGTTGAATTTACATTAAAGAAAATCCGTTCTTTTTGCTTACTATAATCAAATACAACAGCTGATAATTCATCATCCCCTCCTCCTCCTGTTCTTATATCCAAACTCATCCCTAAACCAACTGCAAAGTTTAAATTATTGCTCATGGGTATAAGGTATTCTGTCTTCACAGTTTGTGAAAAAATGAATTGATTTGCTATCTCAAAGCCGCTTAAATATTCAGAATAATTGTATCCTGCATTTAAATCTTCATTTGAAATTTTGATATTGAAGGTGGGTTTAAATGTTTTTACTATAACTCCTGCTTTAAAGTTAAAATTATTCTTTTGATAAAAATTATAGAAAAAACCAAATTGAGCTGAGAAATCCTTATTAAATGAGATACTGGGCGAGTTCCCTTCATAGCCAGCACCAACTTCGTATCCTTTCAGTAAGGAAGGCTGTAACACCAAACTAATTTTAGATAAATTTTCTCCAAATAATTTTTCGGCAGTTTGGGAATGTATTTTAGTAGGAATACATAATATAAAAATCAAAACGCTAATAATTCTAGTACATATCATAATAGTCTAATCTTAAATTTATAGAACCTTGTTTATGATAGCTATATGCTTTTTGAGGCTTTATCCCTATAATTAAGCTCGCCCCATCAAATCGCTGCCCTCTAATTTTAGCCTTCACCCTTCTCCTCCTCTTTTCTTTAACTTTGTGTTTTTCAAAAGCTATCCCACAATTTTGATACAAAACACTATTATTTGCTATATCGCTTCCTGTTACTCCGGCAGCAATCCGCGTTCTGGCTCTTTTCCATTTGCCATTTTTCTTTTTATAACCTACAGTTAGAGCCGATATTTTTCTTGCTCCCCAGGAATCATTATTAATGACTTTTGATTTTATTTTTATTCTATTCGTACCGTTCAGGTAATATCGTGTTTTTTTTATGTGTGTTTTACATTCTGCTGAACTTTGCAAATTTTCATTTGTTTTTATCTTCTTCACAACTATTACATTTGGATTATTGGTAGGTATTAAGCCTCTACTGACCTGTTTTATGGCATTTATGTCCCAATCATGAACCTCAATCCAGTTAAAATTGTCTATTAGTTTATAATAAATATATCCTGTCTTTTTTTCTCCAATGATAACTTCGTTATTAACACTAAATAAAGCTCTTTCCGTTTCATCATATATGAAATGATTGTCAGGATCTTCATTAATGTTCCAGTCGCCGTCTCCTTGAGATTCAATCCATTTATTTTCTAATATTTCTACTTTTTTGCGAAGAGAACAGAAGGCCAAATCATCCTCAAATCTTACCAAAACATTATCTTCATCAAATCCTGCAATATCTGCTAAATCATCGTACTTTTCATCGGTTATGTTATCAGGAATTGTGGCATCAAATAGGTCACACTCCTTATCAATCATTTCATCCAACTTATCTGCTGTTTCCCAAAGTTTTTCCCAAGATGGAAAAATTAAAATATCACTACCGCAATCACTGCCTTTATCTATTTTAATGGATTCAATATAACTAAACATTGAACTTCGTCTTTCTCTTCGTACAAAGGAATTATTATTTTCTACATTTTGTTTTTGAAATGAATCCGGATTATCACAAGATAAAATCGTAATGCCTACTAATAGCAGTAACTTTTTCTTCATGGCTTTTAAAATTTATTTTTTCTAAGGAGCTCTTATTACAGATGAGATAATTTTAATCATCATAACACAGAAATCCACTTTTTTTGATTTTTTTTAAAGTTATTTTTTAAGAAACAAATAACTGCTACACAAAAGGATAGAATTTAAGCTTAAATCTAAATTCTATCCTTTTGTGTAGCAACAGACATATCTTCAAAATCCATTTTAATCCTTTCATCTTCTTACCGACCTATTCTACTTATGCTTTTAAATTCAAATAAATTTTACAACACATAGCCGTAATTGTGCATAAACCTTAATGACAAGCACTTATACATTTGCCTATACAATCAATTGTTTTCAGCCTACAAATTATTTCAGGCAACTAACAATTAACAGACAAATTAAAACACTAACTAAAATAAATATGGAAACCAGTACTGCAACAGCACAGTCAACACCTTATAGCAAACGATGGGCGGCCCTTTTCTTATTATGCACCGCCGAGTTCTTAGTAATCATGGACACCTCAATTATTGGAGTAGCATTACCGGCAATAAAAGAAGATTTGGGCTACTCGCAAACCGGCCTGCAGTGGATTTTTAACGCCTATGTTATTCTGTTTGGTGGTTTTTTATTACTCGGCGGACGCCTATCGGATTTGTTTGGTGCTCGTAAAATATTTATGTGGGGCTTTGTCATATTGACCGCAGCTTCATTGCTGGCAGGTATGGCCTGGTCTGAATCCGCACTCAATACCGGAAGAGCCCTTCAGGGATTAGGTTCTGCATTCATTGCACCGGCAGCATTAACCTTAGTTATCTCCAAGTTTACAGACCCAAAAGAACTGAACAAGGCACTGGGATTTTGGGGAGCATCTGCCGCAGCAGGCGGTTCTGCCGGAGTTTTCCTGGGTGGTGCCATCACTGAATGGCTTTCATGGCATTGGATATTCCTTATTAATATTCCAATAGGCATTATTGTGCTGCTTCGCAGCCGGAGCCTGCTATTTACCGGTGATACCCGAAAGGGAAAAGTGGATATGGCAGGTGCAATTCTGGCTACAGCCGCTCTTATACTAATGGTATATGCTATAGTAGCGTCAGAAACCGCAGGTTGGGACTCGGTTCAGACTATCGGTCTTTTAATCGTATCATTGGCATTGCTATTTGCCTTTTATTTAACTCAAAAACATAAAAGCGAACCTTTGGTGTCGATGTCAATTTTCAAAGTTCCCAATCTTTCGGCAGGTAACATCGTGATGGGATTACTGGCAGCAGCATGGATACCGTTATGGTTTTTTCTTAATCTGTATTTGCAGCAAACCTTACATTATTCAGCATTCAACAGCGGACTTGCACTATTGCCGATGACATTGGCTATTATGTTCCTGATGGTTGGTGTTACAGGAAAACTGGTCGCGAAGTTTGGTTTTAAATCCAATATGATTGTAGGATTGCTGGTGCTTGCCGCATCACTGTTTTTATTTAGCATAGCCCCAACAAACGGAAACTTTGTAACTCATGTATTGCCTGCATCATTACTTGGTGCGATAGGCATGTCACTTACCTATATTCCCGGAACAATAGCCTCCATGTCTGGTGCAAAACCAGAAGAAACAGGATTGGCATCAGGGTTAGTCAACACGAGCTATCAGGTAGGTTCGGCTCTGGGATTGGCAATCATAGTAACCATTTCTGCCGCTAAAACGAATGCTCTTAAAATGGCCGGGGAAGTAGAAACCACAGCTCTCAATTCCGGTTTTCAAACGGCGTTTTTCTCTGCGGGAGTGGTTTGTATTGTCGCTGCTCTTATTGCTATGGCATATATACGTTCACCAAAACAGTAACCTGTACTTTTCTATATTTCAATCACCCTCACCATCTTAAGTTGCAAAACCCGCCTTGTAGGCGGGTTTTGTAGTTAAACTATATAGTTTTTCACTTAAATAAAATAAGCGATGCCAGTCATGATTTACATCAATTTGATAAATTGATAGTAACAAAAGATTTACTTTTTAGAATTTATTTTCTTTATCAGGAGTACTAACAAAAAGAAAATAATCAGGAAAATAAAGAATGGAAACAAAATATTTTAACTTTGAGAAGGGGGAATCAAATCTTTAATAAATGCTGCCGCTGATGCTGCCGCTCCTGCCAATACAGTAGCTTCGAAAGAAGCTGATGGATTTTTCTGTTTTTCTTCTTGATATGCTGCAGCATCTGTTTTCGCATATTCTTTGATTTTACACCAGGCACGTCGAAAGAATTTTCCTTCGCTACATCTCCTCTCTGATAAACCAATTGCGTTGCGATTGATTAATATAGTCCACCTTTCCAGATTTGTTGACCAATAAATAACTGAATATGAAAATACATCTGTATAATTTTGCCAAGCTATTAAATCATTCCTTTCTCTTATATATAGGGGCCTGTAGGATGAAACAAAATTTTTAAATTCATCTAAGTTTCTGAAATCAGAATTATCAAGTCTTCGATTTAAATTTTCTATTTCAAGATTTAATTGCCTTGAAAAATCATATCTCACATTTGGGGTATTTATTGTATATCTATATCTTTTTAATGCTAAATCATAATATTCAAATGCGGAAAAGAATTCTCTTGAATAAACATGAATATTTGAGGTATTTATATTTCCTCTTCCTCTCAAATAAGCATACATCTCATCTAAATAAGCATTATGCAGTTGTCCTGCGGTCATTGTAGACAATACTCTTCTTTCTAATTTAGAATCTTCCTTTTCATTAGAAATTGCCTTTTCTTCAATACTAGAATCAGAACTGTCACACGATACGAATGTAAGACTGCTAACTAAAAATAAAAACAATACTTTTTTCATGGCTTTAACATTTAAAATTGTTCTCTACTCTTTTTAAGGATTTTCGAGTACCCTCCATAACAGATCACGACTATTTTGCAATAATTATGATTTGTGCCTATACATTAGGCTTTAATTTTAATATTCATTCTAGAATAACAAATCGAGTAAAATAAATTCTGTAATTATTATTAAAGAATTCATTCTTTCTTTTGAAAGTATTTTTGGGACAGATAAGCTCCCATCCCTCCACCTATAAAAAAAGAAATTATTACAATTAATGTGGCGTTTATAGAATGCATAATTATTTAATTAGGGTATCTACCTAATTACTCTACATATCATAAAAATCCTTGTTTACAGTTATATTATACAATCTATGATAACTATATAACTTATTATCCCGTATTCCAAAATATTGTAAAGAAAAAAGAGGATTAGTTGTTTTAACGGATACTAAACGCCTTTTTTTCTCCTTAAAAAGATGAAGGGTTCGTTCCTGATTACAATTGGCATATGTTGTACCTGAAGTATTTGAACTTTGTCCATTAATTCCAACCGCAATCAATAACCTCCTTGGTCTCCATACTCCATTTATCTTTTTATAACCTCTGGTTTTAGATATAATCTTACTTGGGGAAAACCAATGAGGATGTTGTACCCTACTGCTTCTTTTTATTGCATAAAGACCTGAAAATTCATATGAATCTTCATAAACCATAGTTTTGCACCCATATGATGCTCTTGTTGTTCCAGGGGTAACCACTATTACATTTGGATTGTCTGTTGGAATTTTTCCCTGACTTACCTGGGAAATCGCTTTTAAATCATTATTGATGACTTCAATCCTGTTTCCTTTATCATTCAAGAATTTATAATATACATAACCTCTTTTTTCATCATTAACAATGACTTCGCCATTAGAGCTTAATAAAGCTCTTTCAGCCTGATCCTGAATAAAATGATTATCAGGATCTGCATTTGCATCCCAACCCCTATCACCTTGTCGACTCAACCAAACCCTTTCTAACGATTCAATTTTACTTCTTAAAGAGCAAAAAGCCAAATCTACTTCAAATCTGCGCAGTACGTTATCTTCATCAAAACCTGCAGCATCAGCTAAAGTATTATACCTGTCTTCAGATATATTATTTGGAAGATTTGAGTCAAATACATCACAATCCCTCTCTACCATCTGGTCTAATCTATCAACTGTTTCCCAATAATGATTCCAACTTGGAAAAATTAAAATGTTGTTTTCACAATTTACCCCATTATCAATCCGTGTTGATTGAATGTAGTTAAACATTGAACTTTGCCGCTGTCTTCGCATTAATGAATTATCATTGTTTGCATTTTGTTCCTGTGGCAAATCCGCTCGTTCACAAGAAACAGCCATTAATCCAACTAGAATTGATAGGCTTAAAATAATTTTCTTCATAAGTGTTTAATTAAATTTTGATAAAATTATTCGTAAAAGAGTTAATAGTCGCTACACAAAAAGGCAGAATTTACTTTCAAAATTGAATTCTATCCTTTTGTGTAGTATACTGATTAACAAAAATTAAGGAGAAAAAAAGGACGTCTTATAGACGTCTTTTCTTTAATTTTAATTACCTGGCATATCATAATAGTCCTTGTTTACAATTAAATTTCCTCTTTTATGATAACTAAATAATTTATTATCCTGTAATGAAAAATTGTATCTCCTTGGAGTCCCGACAGGAGCTATATTAGTTGTACTTTTTACAACAACCTTTACTTTACGCCTTTTTTGTTCTTTAAAATGACGAGGGTTATTTTCTTCAATACAATCTATATATGCTGAACCTGGAACATTAGGAGTTTGTCCATTAATCCCAGCAGCTATCAACAGTCTTGCTCGTTTCCAACCTCCATTTTTTTTCCTTTTATAACCATTAGTTTTAGAAACAATTCTACTCGCAACAAGACTTGTACAAGAATTATTTGAACATATTGTCCCAAAAGCAGGTCTTACCTTACTGGTTCTTTTTAATCTGTTAGCACCGGAAATTTCATAAGCATATTCTGTAACTTTACGTTTACATTTATTGGAATCACTTTCTTTCTCCGGACGAACAACCACAACATTTGGATTCCCTGTTGGGATTCTTCCACGACTCACCTGAGAAATCGCATCCCTATCATTATTGAGAACTTCGATACGGCTTCCTTCATCGTCTAAAAATTTATAATAGACATAACCTCTTCTGTCGTCACCAACAATAACTTCAGCATTAGGGCTTAGTAAAGTTCTTTCAGCCTGGTCATCAATAAAATGGTTATCCGGATCTGAATTAGCATCCCATTCCCTATCACCTTGACGATCCAGCCAAGCTGTTTCCAGCGATTCAATTTTACTTCTTAACGAACAAAAGCCCAAGTCGGTTTCAAATCTGCGCAATACGTTATCTTCATCAAAACCTGATGCGTCAGCTAGGATATCGTACCTTTCTTCAGATATATTATTAGGAACAGTTGAGTCAAACGCTTCACAATCCCTATCAACCATCTGGTCTAATCTGTCTATAGTTTCCCAATAGTGTCTCCAGCTCGGAAAAATTAAGATGTTGTTTTCACAATTAGCATCACTTTCGATTCTTGTAGATTGGATGTAGTTAAACATCGAACTTTGTCGCTGTCTTCGCATTAATGAATTATCATTGTCTGCATTTTGATCTTGCGGCTGGTCTGCACTTTCACAAGAAACAAGTACCAACCAGCTAAAAATGATAGGCTTAAAATAATTTTCTTCATAATTTATTTAATTAAAATTTTGATAAAATTACCCGTAAAAGAATTAAAAACCACTACACAAAAAGGCAGAATTTACTTTCAAAAATAAATTCCACCCTTTTGTGTAGTATTTTGACTAACAATCAATTAAAACTATTTCTTTATTTTTGTAAAAAGCCCATAAAAAAAGCTCCTGACTCAAGCAGTAAGGAATATATGCACTTAACTTTTTAGCCATGCAAAACACCTATACTAAACTTAACCCTACAGAACAAGCTTATGTAAAAGCCTATCTTGAAATAGCCAAAGCTTTTGACAGACTCACCTATAAAAACATTTATATATTTGATTGCATTCAACGAAAAATTGAATATATATCCAATCATCGCTTTTTCTTACACAATCACACACCGGAAGAGATTATAGGAATGGGTGAAAAGTTTTTCCACACCTTTATCAAAATGGAAGACCAACCTATCGTAAGTCAGGCAAATAAAGCGGGTTTTGCCTTTTATGCCGAACTACCCGAATCTGAGCGCAAAAGCTATACATTGGCATATAATTTTCATCTGGTTGATGAAAACCAAAATGCTTTACTTGTTAACCACAGGCTTACCCCATTATTAATAACCAATGAAGGTAAGATATGGAAAACTTTAGGTATGATTTCATTGGCCACAAATAATTCGCCTGGAAACATAACACTTACCAAAGATGGAGACAATTCCATTCTGAAATATGATATGGAAGCAGACCAATGGATAGGCCATAGTAAAATAGTGCTTTCTGAAAGAGAAATCCAGATTCTTCGTTTTTATGCCCAGGGACTCACAATCAATGGAATTGCTTCTGTACTAAACCTGTCCGCCGATACCATCAAATTTCATCGCAGAAACCTGCTTCAAAAGATGGAAGTAAACAATATTAATAAAGCACTGGCATATGCGACGGCACGTAAGCTTATATGAAGATTATCCCAACAGGGCATCATCCTTATTTACTACAATCAGTAAATATTACAAATCTAATTAGCAATACCATAAGGATAAAAATTCATGATTACGGAAATTTGGCTATATAAAAAATCAAATTATGAATACACATCAGCACACAGCCAAACCGATAGTAAGAATTACTTCTGAGCCACAAATCATAGCCGCTGACGAACCGGCATTCTTTGTCATTTCGGTTACCGAAAATTATAAAAATATTCCTTTGGAAGAAGTACACACCATGAAAATGCATCTCTTGCTGGTAAACGAAGAATTAACATGGTTTGACCATATTCATCCCGAAGAACAGGTGGACGGAACTTATTATGTTTCCGAAACTTTTCCATCTTCCGGGAAATATCTTTTGTTTATGGATTACAAACCCATTGACCATCCGGCAGCTATTGCAAAACATACTATTGAAGTAGCTGGTAAATATCTTTACAAAAGGTCTGAATCGGATACAAAGTTGGCATCCGTTATTGATGGCTATACGGTAATCTTAGTCAATGGAAAAGACTTAAAAACAAATACCGGACAAAGTCTGCAATTTTCAATTGAAAAAGACAGTATCCTTCTTGAGGAAAAAGACATGCAACCTTATCTTGGAGCCAATGCACATATTGTAATGATAGGCAAAGCTGATAAAGATTTCCTTCATATACATCCCATGTCTGACAATCGCTTTCCAATCTATGCTGAAACCTATATTGAAAAAGCCGGTTTATACAGGATGTGGGTACAGTTTAAAATAGACGGAAAAATCCATACCACAGATTTTACAGTAGAAGTTTCAGAAGGTGATGAAACGGAAGGAAACCATAACAGCCACGGTGCTCATCATTAAGAAAAGAAAAGAAGCATCAACTCATTGGTGTACAAATTTCAATTAAAAAGCCATCAAGGTCTCTTAGATAAGCAACGATTTGTCCCCACGGTTTTGTTTTTGGATTTTCAACAACAGTGGCACCAGCATTTACAGCTTTTAAAATAGTTTCCTCTACATTTTCTGTTGTAAAACCAATTTCAATTCCAAATGGCCTTGTTGCTAAATTGCTTTCTATAAAACCATCTGTCAAGTTTGATTTTGCTAATACTGTTGAAGCAAACGAAAGTGTCGTTTCTCCAACTAAAAGTTCACCATAATCGTTTTCAGGTGACACAAATTTTCTTGAAAAGCCGAATGCGTCTTCATAAAACTCAATGGCTTTTGTCACGTCCTGAACGTATAAAATGGTGTAAGCAAATTTTATCATTTGTCGTTTTTATTATTTTTATTCGTTAATGTCAAAGCTCTGTATTGGTAGTTTGGTTGGTTAAAATTACGACTAATGGTTGTACCTTTGATGTAATAAATTTAGTATTGATTTTGATGAAATCCTACTTTCAAATTTGTACAGATGTTTTATAGGAGCATTCCCAAAATCGTGTTTATTATTGCTTCAATTGCCCTAATTTCTTTAGTATTTCGGTTAATTCATCGGGTTTATTTGTTCCTATGAGCAATTTCTTATTATCTGTAAATTCAAGTTGCAGGCCTTTGTTACCAGAAACATTAAGTGCCTTTCCTTTTCCCATAAAACCGTAACGCAAACCCCATCCCCCATACTCAGCAATGGGAGCATATTGTCTGACATAACATTTTGTCAATGTCTCCCAGGCATAATGCCGGAACTTTAAATGAAAAGGAAAAAAACGGACATAAATCCCGTCTTTCCTTATTATGGTCTCAAGCCGGAAGCTAACAAACAGAAAGGTAAGGAATACCGTTAGTGCCGTTGTTATTATAAGTCCTGTATTGCTCATCGGTTTGTCTCCATAGGGTTCTCCGCCAACAACCTGCTTAATTACACCAAACAAAAAAAGTCCGTTAATGCCTAACAGGATGAACCAAAGCCACCATTGCCTGAACCTTTGTCTTTCTGTAAATAGGATTTCATCTGCCATAGCTTTATTTAATATTCTTTTTTATTGCAATTGATTTTCAAAATAAATAGTACCTAAAAATGAAATATAAGATTTAAAAAGTCCTAGAAAAAAAGTTTTTCTTATCAGTTTGATCTGAATCTTTCAAACGATTGCCAATATTTATCTTTGTAAATATCATGTGTCAGATTTAAGATTCCAGAATAGTTTTTTTCTAGTTCATGAAGTACTTTAGAAGGCTTTCTGAAGTCTTTACATGCAAAATAAATTATTCTTTTACTATCAGCGGTTTGTCTTCCAATATTTAAATAACCTTCAAAATCTTTGAGTTCTGACAATATTTCATCTTCAAACCTGTCTAATAGTTCATGAGTACTGTCATCTGGCATACCCTTATTATTCCCATCAAATTGAACAGTAACACTTAAAATCCATGGATGGGATGCTTTGCTGTCCCAATCAAGAAGTGTTGTATTAATAATTGCTAATAAGGGAAGACCATTATCTAGTATTGCTTCAAAACCTGAGTAATTATCATTTTCTGTGTTATAACGAACTCCATTATATTTTTCAATAAATTCTTTTTCTCTCCAAATGAGATAGTCTTTTAATTTTGCAATCGGAATTAACTCTTTTTCTGCTTGGGCTTTTGAAATAATGGTTAAGTTATCAATAGTTGTGACAGCATTTAATTCTCCAAGATAATTGTCAAGGAATATGTAAACACCACTGGTAATAGTTGATATGTGTTTTCCTTTATAGTCATTATAGACAATGACTATGTCAATTTCATCAGGATAATTTTTATATTCAATTGAATAGAAAGATAAATTTTCAGTACTAAATGTAAAATCCTCCATTTTAATACTATTACTTCCCATACTTGTGGCAGGCTTTAATGCTGTAAATTTCCAATTTGGAATCATTGGAGCCATACTTACGAGTTCCTCAACAAATACAATGTTTTTTAATACTCCATCGGCTGTAAATATTAATTCAGCAACATTATCATCATACATGCCAGTTAGATAGAAAAATCCTTCTTTCAGCTCTCCAAGTTTTGGGGATAGCTTATTAAAGAATTTTTTTTCAATATTATCTCCTTTTCTTACAGATTTATAGAAGGTCATTTCGTTTGCCCGAAACCAATTCCAGAAATCCTCGTATGTCTGTATTTGCTCTTCTTTTTTACCAAAAATTTTATCCAGGAGTCCCATCGTTAGTATTATTTTTATATTTATAACCAAATATTTCGCAAATAAGAAGTTATACCTCTAATTTCTTTAAATTAAAGAAAATTCATGAGAAAAAATCAGATTTTTACTAAAGTCAAATTAAAGATTACCAATTCATAAATATTTACTACCCCCATGTTACCGCAAAACAACATTATTATAAACAGTTGCTTATTTGCTGTTTAATGTCTCATCCACAAATTTTATCCAATTGTATTCTGATACTGAACCGTCAATAAAATAATCCGGTTGTAAACCGATATCGTCTATGGCAAAATCCGGAATTCTGTAACTTCTTGACAAACCATAGTAAAGTTCAAAATCTTTACAAGGCGATTCAATAATGTTGACATTAGAAATATCCAGCATTCCGTGGGTAGTCTTTCCGTATAGCTTGACCTTCTTGCTTTGTTTTGCGGTCAATAAAAACTGTTCGGTCGTACTTCCGTTTTTTTCATTAATTACAATACCAATGTTTTCCGGGTATCTTGTTATTTCTTTACGGGTCTGTATAAAAACATCTTTATTAAAAATATCTACAAATTTTCCAAGTGATGCGTTTAAAGTCTCATAATATTTTTTGAAGCCTTCCTGTGATTCTTTGTCAAAGTCAGGATTTTGGGAAAGCTCCAGCATTCTCTGGTTATTAAGAGGCGTAGAATAAAACAGGGTACCCACTGTTCTTATTGGGTTGGTGTATAAAAATGGGATTAACGAACTGTAACTTGCATCGCTACCTCCCGGATTATTACGGACATCAATAATCAGGTTTTTTGTTGCCAAAATTATATCCTTGTTTTTCTCAATAATGCTGTCGATGTGCTTCTTTTCTGAAATTTCAAAATCAGGAATCCTCAAATAAGCAGTATTCTCATTTAATTTTTCAAACAGCGGCTTGGCAGTATCCAACCATTGAATTTCTTTTGAAATAGTAGCATTTTCCTTAATATCAGGATACTTCTTCTGTAAAATCGTGGTATTAAGTTTTAGATAAGTATTTCCTATGGTTGTAATTTTACTAATCTTTTGGGGAGACTTGTTTCCTAAATAAAGAGTTCCGTCATTTTCAGTAAAAACAGTTTTTACATCACCAACTTTCCAGTTTTTATTGGTGGAAGAAAGGATTGTGCCTATATATTCGTTGTTTCTGCGTTTTATTGCGATAACATAACTGCCAAAACTCCAAATCCCTTCATACTTATCCTGTGTCTTCTTTTTACTCAAATATTTTTTAAAATCTTTTTCATTAACGGGGATATTTTCAACCGTGAAATTGGTTTCCTGAACTGGCTCTTTTAAATATTTAATCCCAATATGTCCGTCACGAAAAAACCGAACCCATTTATCTATTACTATGGCACATTCTTTATCATTTGGAAGCTGTTTTGCTTTTTGCAAATACATTTGGCTATGAAGTTCATAAGCATCTCTTCCTTTTTTACTGATTATATATTCAAATCCTGCGTCGTTTTCTTCAAATGTTTTTTTCACCCAATTAAAATTGCTTTCACAATCACAGTTTTGGGCATAACTAAAGGTGGAAAAAGTTAATAATAGAAGTGGTAGAATTTTTCTTTTCATTATGATAGTATGTAATTTTTATATTCTGAACATGAATCTGCCTGGTGCAACGGTAGGATTGCATTACAGTGAAATTCATGGGGGTATTTTATTGTCTTTTTTGATTGTTTTTATAGTTTCTCACCAGGACATAGACTGAAAATAGAAAAGTAATGCTATAAATAACAGCTAAGCCTGTATGCTCAAATTTTAGTGTTTTAAAATCGAACTGTTTAAATAAGACACTTCCTAGAATGATTGCTATTATACCAAAAATAAACGATGACGCTTTGTTTTTTTCCATGATTTTCAATGTTTTATCAAATACCAATCAGGTACTCCGATTTTGTATCTAAAATACTTATTTTTAGCTATATTTTATTTCCGTTCTTATCAAAACTATCGGAACAATAAATGTTGCGACTGCAGTAAACCGGCTCTATTTCTGCACTGTGTTATAGCTAGCTTCTCTTTCTGTATATTTTGACTCCTAACCAAATAGTAATGCTGATGATTAATAGCAGTATAATTACCAAACCTGTCAGGTATCCTAAACCGTAATCGGTTAGGCGATTGTAATCACATATAAATATTCTCCCTATTTTATAAGTCAAGATTAGACCTATTATCAATAGAAGGAAAAAAAGTATTTTTCTCATTATTTTGGGTTTTATTTTAAAAATCGCAGAGAGGGGAAATATTTCATCCCACTCTCTGCTGGAATTTTCAGCTTACTTTTGAACTGTTGTAGTTGTTGGTGTGTAAATACCAAAAGTCAAACCAGCAATTAAACCGTTAATAAACGAATGTTTTGTAGTAACAGTATAGTCAGTTGCTCCTTCAGCCATTGCTTTAGCATCCGAAACTCCAACCGGAGCCAAACCATAAATTACATAGTGATTCCATTTTGAAACTTTTTGCTCTCCTTTAGCTCCTTTTCCTACCACAGTAGTGTAAGTATAGCATGAAGTAAATAGTGTTGAGCATAGCAAAGCTCCAACTGCCAGAGTGAAAACTCTTTTTTTCATAAATTATCTTTTAAGTTAAATTTCCTTACTCATAAGGCTTTTCAGTAACGCCCCGTTTTTTGAGTGGTTTCTGGTCTCCACTATATTTTAATTTATTACACACTTCGTTTTTCACAGATTTTTGATTACTGCCAATCCAATCTGATAACAAATTCATCCGAAAGAGAATAATTTTTGAACTTTTTTTACCTTGAACCTTTATTGAAATATGTTCATTTCTTCATTATAGACAGGACTCTGTATACCCAGGAAATTCAATACACTGTGAAACACGTGGTGTTGCGTTAGTGACTTGTTGGGCTTGAGTTGTTTTGAGCCGTCAGACACCCAAACCAGAAAAGGAATTTCATACTGTTCCTTTGGAGCAATGCTCATAGGCATTCCGTGCATGTACAGGTTTTTCTCTCCCAAGGATTCACCATGGTCTGAAACAAAAATCATCGAACTTTTATACTCTTTCAACTGTTTCAGGTTTTCTATCACACCGTTCAGAATATAGTCCGTATAGACGATGGTGTTATCGTAGGCATTGATAAGTTCATCCTTTGAACAGTTACCCAATTCGACACTGTTGCATACGGGCTTGAAATTCTCAAACCGGGACGGATACTTTTTACTATAAGTAGGTCCGTGACTTGTACTGGTGTGTAATACCACCAACACCTTATCTTTTTTGCTGGCAAGTATCTGTTCTTTCAACCCTGACAATAAAACTTCGTCATAGCCACATCCTTCACCCTGGCAATCCGGCAGGAGAGCATCACGCTTCTCGTAGTTTTTTATATGAACCGGAGGTTCTCCCCAATTAGTTGTTCTCCAGATGACCTCTGCCTTGTTCCTGTAAAGATAGTTTGGCAGTATTTCATACAGCTTTCCCGTATCGGCATGCTCCAGAATACATTTCACTCCCGCGGTAGTATAGGTGGCACAGGAAGTCGCTTCAAAATGGTAGAGGTTTTCCACTTTGGAAAGTAGCGGATTAGTATTTCTCGCATATCCATAGAGTGAAAAATTCTGCTTCCTTGCTGATTCTCCGATAACCAAAACCACAACCGATTTTTTGGTATCTTTTATAGTAGCATCCGGCAACAGAATTTCTTTCTTGTTCTTCTGGTATTTGTGAATATAAAACAAAGAGGTGTTTACAGTATAAGACCAGGGCATTGCAAGTCCTCCCAGTTGTTTTGAGTTTTTATCAATCCACAGCAAGTTACTGGCATTGGCAAATGCCATACCTACTATAAACAACAGTGTAAGAGACAAAGTGGTTAAAAATTTCTTCAGCGGCACACTTGCTATTTTTGTTTTGACAATAAAGACAGCGGGAATAATTCCTAGAAAGATGACATATAGCACCAATTTAAAAGAAAAAAAGCTGCTGGATTCTTCATAATTGGTATTGAGGACATTGCCAATCATACTTTCGTCTATAATGACACTGTAGGTATTGACAAAATACACTGCAACTGCGCTAATGATAAAAAATAAAACCAATAAAAATTTCCCGACCGGACGAGAGAGATAAAGTATCAGGTAGAAAGCAAAGGCATTGGCGACCAGCATCAGCACCACGAGACTTACAATCAGAAGAATGCCGTTTCCACTTTTGTAGTCAACATTATTAAAGACATAGCCATAGAATGGAAAATGGAAAAACACAAAGTTCAATAAACTCATCAGTAAGGCAAAATGGGCTAACTTCAGGTTATTTTTTATCTTTAACATAGACCGTGAAAATTTTATACAATGAGACAACTAAGCTAAGGAATGCGAGGTAAAACACTATCAAATTTTCATTAATTATTTTGGTAATTAATAAAATAGCACTAACCAGAAATAGAAGAAGAATGACGTGATAATATTTTTTATTGCCAATCCAGGACAGAATTTTATATTTCCGACTGATAAAAATACCTAAAAGCCCGCAAATATATCCCACAATACTACCTACAATGACATCAATCGGGTAATGGGCTCCTACTCCAACTCTTGTAAAAGCAAGCCCAAAGCCTATAATGATTAAGAAAAAAATCCATCCCATTTTGTACCATAATCTTTTAGGCATAAGAGCAAACATCAGCACGGTTAGAACTGTAAATACTGTGATAGAATGTCCGGAAGGCAGGCTGGTACATCCGGAGAGCCTTTTGCCAATGATAGTAAAACCCTCATTGTCAAATACTGCCGCTGGCCTGGGTACTGCAAATATATTTTTTAGCAAGCTGCAAAATACAAGTGAAACCAACGAACCGGATATTATCGCCTCCCAAATTTTAGGAGCATATAGAACAAAAATACCCAGAAGCGATAAAAAGACCAACGCATCCCCAAATTGAGTAAAATTATGCAGCAGGTTTGGGTATGGTGCCAGTTTACGATTAATAAAAAGAAAGCTGTTTTTCTGTATTTCCGCATATTCATTAATACACAAAGCATTCTGTCCATACAGAAACAAAACAATCAAAATCAGTAAGAAGAAAGGTAAAAGGAATACAGGTATTTTGAGCCTGGAATAATTATTAATAACTTTTGTGTTCATAAGCCCTATTTATTTACATACGAGCCTCACTAAAATCACTTCAGCAAGGACGGAATTAAAATTCAATTGGGCTTTTGAACGATTTGACTCTTAAAGTGTCAAATACGCTTTTTGGTAAAACACTCCATAGGAGTATCTTACCGATTTCTTTTATCGTGTTCTTTTATTCTATAAGTTTTTTTATTTGGATTTTTATTTATAAGATAGGTTCTCATTTTTAGGAAAAAGAATCTGCCTAAAAGAGAAACGAAAAAAATAATTGCAGTAAGAAACAATAACAAAAATTGCTTTTCCATAAGTTTTTTAATTGGCGTTTAAATTTGAAATACTACGTTTACAAAAATTGTATTCTCGACAAACATAAAAATTATTTAAACATTTACATAATCATAATTTACATTTCACTTAAAATTATTTTTTTTATAACATTTATTTATCATTGAATTATTTGCACTATTTTTATAAAAAATAAATTTGTTTGAATTAGATTTTTTTTTTAG
>Ga0097678_1001631_pt1 | contig 21771 bp, 19 predicted proteins | sample ThiBiot_500_plan_2_FD_72847 | JGI IMG/M metagenome (GOLD analysis project Ga0097678, IMG submission 72847) | Wastewater bioreactor microbial communities from Cape Town, South Africa - Thiocy_expt_500_plan - 1398105537976 (version 2) (version 2) ...
CCCTTTGGCTGGATGGCCACCTTGCCGGTGATGGGCTATGTGGTGGGCGGCGCGCTGTCCACACCGCTGGTGGCACAGAGCCAGGCGCGCTGGGGGCGCAAGGTGTCGTTCCAGATCGGGCTGGCCGTGGCCGTGGTGTCGGCCGCGCTGTGTGCCTGGGCGGCGTTCAGCGCCAGCTTCTGGCTACTGTGCACGGCCACGGTGGTGGCGGGCTACTACAGCGCCAATGGCGGGCTGTACCGCTTTGCGGCGGCCGAACTGGCCAAGCCGGACTACCGGGAAAAGGCCGTGTCGCTGGTGCTGGCCGGTGGCCTGCTGGGCGCCGTGGCGGGCCCCAACCTGGCCAGCGCCACGCGCACGCTGTTCCCGGTGCCGTTTGCGGGCGCCTACATCGCGCTGATCGGCGTGGCGCTGTTGTCCATGCTGTGCATGGCGGCGATCCGCTTCGAGGCGCAGCCCGTGGTGCTCAATGCGGCGGGGCAGCGCGAGCAGGGCCGCCCGCTCAAGGTGCTGATGCGCCAGCCTGCGTTCATTGTGGCCATTGTGGGCGCCGCGCTGGGCTATGGCGTGATGAACCTGCTGATGGCCGCCACGCCGCTGGCCATGCAGGTGTGCGGCTTTGACTTTGATGCCTCGGCGCTGGTGCTGGAGTGGCATGTGATCGGCATGTTCGCGCCCGGCTTTGTCACCGGCCACCTCATCAAGCGCTTTGGCGTGCTGCCCATCATGAGCACGGGCGTGTTGCTCAACCTGGCGTGCGTGGCCGTGGCACTGATGGGCGTGGAGCTGCACCACTTTGGCATTGCGCTGTTCTTCCTGGGTGTGGGCTGGAACTTCCTGTTCACCGGCTCCACCACGCTGGCCATGACGGCCTACCGGCCGGAGGAGAAGGATCGTGCGCAGGCGGCCATCAACTTCTGCGTGTATGCCACGCTGGCGCTGAGCGCGTTTTCGTCGGGCGTGCTGGTCACCACACAGGGCTGGACGCTGCTGAACGCCGGCTCGCTGGTGCCCATTGTGGTGACGGGGCTGGCGCTGGCCTGGCTGGGCCTGCAGCGCCAGCGCGTTTCAAGCGGTGCCTGAAGCGCGGTCTGCCACAGCACCTTCGGCCTGCGCCGTGGTGCGCAGCCATTGTGCAAAGGCCGCCACCGCAGGGTCTTCCAGCCGCCCCGGCGCCACGAACAGGCTGTAGCCCCGCGCGCCGCTGTCGTGGTGCGGGTGGGCCAGCACCAGCTCGCCCGATTGCAGCTCGCGCTCCACAAAATACCGCGGCACCAGGCCCACACCCAGGTCGGCGCGCACGGCCTCCACCAGCATGGAAAAAAGATCAAAACGGTGGCCGCCCAAGGTGTGGCCCGGCGCGCGCGCGATGCCTGCGCGGCCCAGCCAGTCGTCCCACGCACCCAGGCGCGAGCTGAGCTGCAAGAGCGGCACGGCGCGGAAGTCGCCGCGCTCCATCGCACGCCGGTGACGCGACTGCGGGGCGCACACGGCCACGCAGACCTCGGGCATCAGCGGCGCGGGCACCACGCCGGGCCAGGCCGCGTCGTCGTACTGCACGGCCACGTCGAACGGGATCTCCGCCATGTAGATCTGCGTGGGGTACACCTGCAGGTGCAGGCTGCAGCCCTTGTGCGCGGCCAAAAAGGCGGGCAACCGGGGCAGCAGCCAGCGCTCGGCAAACACGGGCACACAGCCCACCAGCAGGCGCGCACCGTCAGGCCGCTGGGCCATCGCCTCGAGGGTGTGGTTCTGCAGGCGCAACAGGTCGCCCACGATCTGCGCGTGGTAGCGGCGGCCCACGTCGGTGAGGGTGGAGCCGCGTGCGCCACGCTGCACCAGCTGCAGTCCCAGCTGCCCCTCCAGCAGGCGCAGCTGCTGGCTCACGGCGCTGTGGGTGAGGCAGAGTTCTTCGGCTGCCTTGCTCACGCCGTGGTGGCGCGCCACGGCATCAAAAACAAGCAGGGCGCGGGTGCTGGGGATGTGTTTGCGCATGTAAGAAAAACTGTCGGCTGGGCAGATTAAAGCAGAGCCCAGGGGCGGGGTTCGGTCCAACAATTGCATGGCCATCCAGCCCTTCAGGGGTGCCTGCTGCAGCGCTGGACGGGCCGCGCTCCCGCTTTTCATTCTGTTTGTGTTTCGCTGATCACCATGACCCTTCCTCTCCGCACCTTCCGTGCCACGGCCCTTGCTAGTGCCATGGCCCTTGCCACCGCCGCCTGGCTGCCCGGCGCCGCCCACGCGCAGTTCGGCGCCGTGGCGCCCACGCCCACTGTGCTGCGCCCCGCCGTCGACAAGGCCTATGGCCAGCTGATGGCCGCACCCCAGATCCTGCAGCTGCTCGACGCCGTGAAGGCCGACCACGACCGCGCCACCGAAGACCTGCGCATGCTCACCGAGATCGAGGCGCCGCCGTTCAAGGAACAAAAGCGTGCCGAAGCCTTCCTGGCCCGGCTGCAGGCCCTGGGCCTGACCAATGCCGCCATCGACGCTGAAGGCAATGTGGTGGGCGTGCGCAAGGGCACGGGCAACGGGCCCAAGCTGGTCATCTCGGCCCACCTGGACACCGTGTTCCCCTCTGGCACGGACGTGAAGGTGAAGGAGCGCGACGGCAAGCTGTATGCGCCCGGCATCTCGGACAACACGCGCGGCCTGGCCGTGCTGCTGTCGTGGCTCAAGGTGCTGAACGACCAGAAGATCGCCACCGTGGGCGACCTGGTGTTCGTGGGCAATGTGGGCGAGGAAGAGCTGGGCAACCTGCGCGGCATGAAGCACCTGTTCAAGGAACACCTGGACATCGACGGCATGGTGGCGCTGGAGCCCGCACCCGATGGCACGGTGCTGGTGCTGGGCACGGGCAGCCACCGCCACGAGGTGACCTTCAAGGGCCCGGGCGGCCACAGCTACGCCGCGTTTGGCGAGGTGCCCAGCGCCATCCACGGCATGGGCCGCGCCATTGCAAAGATCGCGGAGATCCGCACGCCCAAGAGCCCCAAGACCACCTTCACCGTGGGCACGGTGGGCGGCGGCACGTCCGTCAACACCATCGCGCCCGATGCGCGCATGGCGGTGGACATCCGTTCCGACGAAATGGCCCCGCTGCTGGCCACCGAAAAGCAGGTGCTGGCCGCTGTGGACAGCGCCGTGACCGAAGAGAACGCGCGCTGGGGCGTGAACACCCTGACCGCATCGACCAAGCTCATCGGCGACCGGCCCGGCGGCCGCACCGCCGCAGACACGCTGATCGTCGAGGCCGCCGTGCGCGCCAACACGGCCTTTGGCCGCAAGACCGTACTGGCCGGTGCCAGCACCGATGCCAACGTGCCCATGGCGCTGGGCATCCCCGCCATCGTGATCGGGGGCGGCGGCAAGACGGGCGGGTTCCACGCGCTGTCTGAATGGATCGACCTGACGGATGCCTGGAAGGGCGCCCAGACCTCGCTGGTCACGGTGCTGGGGCTGGTGGGAGTGCAGGGCGTGAGTGCGCCGCTGCTGGAAAAGCGCCCACCCCGCACCAAGTAGTCGCACGGCACCGCAGCAGCGCCCGCCGTTCACGATTGTTGACACGAAGGCGCCGCCGAGGTGCGTACCATGGATGGTTCCGTCCGGGCTGGCGCACTGCCGCCCTTCATTCCTCTGCAGGAGAACACCATGGGTTTGCTCGATTCCGTTCTGGGTGCCGTCATCAACAACGCGTCGCAAGGCGGCGGCGGCGCCGCTGCAGCGGGTGGGGCCGGTGGTGGCCTGGGAGGGCTGATCAGCCTGGCCGCACAAAACCCGCAGCTGGTGCAGGCCGTCATGTCCCTCCTCAGCAACGACGGCCCGGTGGGTGGCCTGCCGGGGCTGATGGCCAAGTTCCAGCAAGCCGGGCTGGGCAACGTGATTGCGTCGTGGCTGAGCGCCGGGCCCAACCAGGCGATCTCGGGCGAGCAGCTGTCGCAGGTGCTGGGCAGCGGCCCACTGGCGCAGATCGCGTCGCAATTGGGTGTCGGCCCCAGCGCTGCGGCGGGGCAACTGGCGCAGGTGTTGCCGGGCCTGGTCGACCACCTGAGCCCCCAGGGCCAGGCGCCCCACGGCGGGTTTGGCAATGCCAACGATCTGCTGGGGGTGCTCGGCGGCCTACTTCAAAAATAATAGCAACCGGGCCATATTGCACTAGCGCACCCGGCCGTTTTCTCTGAATTCAGGCCCGCCGGCGCCTGCCTACGGCCTCGCAGGGACCGCGCAACGCCGCACCAGCCATTGCCGCAGCAGGTCGAACACCGGCTCCGCCAGCTCGGGGCTTTCGTTGAACAGCTCGTGGAACAGGGGTTCAAAGCAGTGCGAGTGCACCACAGCCTTGGGTGCGGCAGCCGCAAATGCGCGGCTGCCGGCGGGGTTGACCAGCTTGTCGCTGCCCGCCCACATCAGCAGCGTGGGCACACTCCAGTGCGCAGCGCGGGCCACGGTGGCGGGGCCGCCGTCGGCGATGAAGCGCGCCAGGCGGGCGCTGATGCGGTCGTGGCACAGCGGGTCGGCCAGGTAGGCCGCCACCACGGCGCTGTCGTGCGAGAGGTATTGCGCGTCCAGCCCGTTGCCCACGCGCAGGTTGGGCGCAATGCGCGGCAGCGTGGCCAGCAGCAGCTTTTGGACGGTGCCCAGGCCCGCATCGAGTGCGGGGGAGGACAGCACCAGCGCATCCACCGGCCGCAGGTGCAGAGACACAAACCGCGAGGCCACCAGCCCGCCCATGCTGTGGCCCAGCAGCACCAGCGGTTGCCCTGCCGGCATGCGCGCGCGGGTGGCGTCCACCAGATCCGCCAGGTCGTCGAGCAGCCGCATGTCCGACGTGAGCCCACCACGCGGCCCGGCCGATTCGCCATGGCCGTACTGGTCGTAACCCCGCACCGCAAACCCCCAGTCGTTGAGGCGGCGGGCCAGCGCGTCATAGCGGCCCACATGTTCGCCCAGGCCATGCACCAGCAGCACCGTCCCCCGGCAGGGTTCGCCCTGCGGCAGGGGCCAGTCCTGCACAGCCAGGTTCTCGCCATCGCTGGCGGTGAAGGTGGTCAGGGTCGAGGGAATCAGTTCATCAGGGTTCATGTCAGGCGGGACCATCAGGGCATGTGGGGCAGCATACCCGGCAGCGCGGAAAACCCAGCGCAAAAAATGGACAACACTCGCTGGGTGCGCCGTGAGCCGCTCCAAGGCTCCTCCGCGCCCCAGTCGCCAGGTCTGCGCTGCGCAGGGCCTCAGGCCGTAGCAGCCGCCTGCCGGGCCATAGCCGCCATCACGTGCGCCACGGAGGCGGTGAGGCGCTTGGCATAGGGCACGTGCAAAAACTCATTGGGGCCGTGCGCGTTGCTCTTGGGGCCCAGCACGCCACAGACCATCATCTGCGCGGTGGGAAAGCCTTCGCTGAGCATGTTCATGAGCGGGATGGTGCCGCCCTGGCCAATGTAGCCGCAGGGCGCGCCGAAGTGCGCCTGCGAAGCCTCGTTGAGCGCCTGCTCGAACCAGGGTGTGGTGGCCGGGGCGTTCCAGCCCGTGGCACCGCCGCCGCTCTGGAAGGTGACCTTGGCCTGGTAGGGCGCGTTGTCTTCCAGCAGCGCTTTCAGGTCCTGTACGGCCTGGGCGGCGTCCACCAGCGGGGGCAGGCGCAGGCTGAGCTTGAATGCGGTGTAGGGGCGCAGCACATTGCCGGCGTCCTGCAGCGCCGGGAAGCCCTCGGCACCGGTGACGCTGAGCGTGGGCTCCCAGGTGCGCTTGAGCAGGGCCTGCAGCGGGTCGGTGGTGGTGGGCAGCGCAAAGGTCGTGGAGCCGCCACAGTCGTAGTGCGCCCAGGGGAAGCGCTTGTACACCTCTTCGCCCAGGATGGCCGCCGTGGCGCGCGCCTGGGCCAGCCGGTCGGCGGGCACTTCGCAATGGAAGCTGGCGGGCAGCAGGCGGCCGGTGGCGCTGTCTTCCAGCCGGTCGAGGACCTGCCGCATGATGCGGAACGACGAGGGCACCAGGCCCGAGGCATCGCCCGAGTGGATGCCCTCGGTCAGGATCTCGACCTTGAGCGTGCCGCTGGCCATGCCGCGCAGGCTGGTGGTGAGCCACAGCTGGTCGTAGTTGCCGGCGCCAGAGTCCAGGCACACGACCAGCGCCACGTTGCCCATGCGGGGCTTCAGCGCATCGATGTAAGGCAGCAGGTCGCGCGAGCCGCTTTCTTCGCAGGTTTCAATCAGGCCCACGATGCGCGGGTGCGGCACGTTCTGGCGCTTCAACTCTTGCACGGCAGCGATGCTGGCGTAGACCGCGTAGCCGTCATCGGCGCCGCCCCGGCCGTAGAGCTTGCCGTCTTCGTACTTGGGCGTCCAGGGGCCCAGGTCGCTGCGCCAGCCGGAGAACTCGGGCTGCTTGTCCAGGTGGCCGTACATGAGCACGGTGTCGGTAGCATTGGGCTGGGTGGCGGCGATCTCGAAGAACAGCACCGGGGTGCGACCTTCCAGGCGCACGATTTCGAGCGTCAGGCCCTCGACCTTTTGCGACTCCACCCAGGCGGCGGCGTTACGCACCACGGTGTCGAGCAGGCCCAGCTCGGCCCAGTCGGCAGCGAACGTGGGGGACTTGGCAGGGATGGCGATGTAGTCGGTGAGCTGGCGAACAATGTCGCTGTCCCAGGCCTGGCTGACACGCTGCAGGGCAAGCTCAGGCTGAAGGACTTGGGAGGGCACACGGGCGTTCATGGTGGGGCTCCTGAAGGCAGAAGGTGATCAATCCGCCATTCCAACACAACCCCCCGCCGGGCGCCATCGATCAATACAGAGACTCGGGCAGGGTCTCGGGATTGGCCTGGGCCGCCAGCTGGGCGCTGGGGCGGCGCAAGCCCGTGGCCACCTCGACGCGGTTGCGGCCGTTGTTCTTGGCCTGGTACAGCGCGCGGTCGGCGGCAGCAATCAGCATGTCCCAGCTGTCACCCGACTCCAGCCGCCCGCCAAACACGCCAATGCTCACCGTGACGGCAATGCCGGGGCCGGGCACGCCATCGGCTGGGCAGCGGGACTCCTCGACCGCCTTGCACAGCTCGCGCGCCAGCTGCTCGGCCCCCGTGAGGCCGGTGTCGGGCAGGAGCACCATGAACTCTTCGCCCCCGTAGCGGCCCACCAGGTCCTGCGCACGCACGCGCTGGCGCAGCACGTTGACCACGCTGCACAGCACGCGGTCCCCCGCCGGGTGGCCGTACTGGTCGTTCACGTCCTTGAAGTGGTCGATGTCCACCATCATCAAGGCCATGGGCTCGCGCATGCGCTGGGCGCGGGCCACGTCGCGGTCCAGCGCCGCGATCAGCGAGCGGCGGTTGGCCACGCCGGTGAGCGGGTCCAGCGCGGCCAGCACGCGGTTGTTTTCGTCGGCCCGGTCGCGCGACATGAACACAAAACCTACCGAGCTGATGAGCACCACCGAGAAGGTGGCCAGAAAAGTCAGCGTCTGCAGCGCACTGCTTTGCAGGATGTTGGTGGCCTCGGTGTGCGTGCTGATGGCCACCAATGCACGGCCCCCCAGCACCACGGCCTCCAGCGACAGACCCGCCACCAGCAGCCACTGCCCGCGCCCCACGGTGGCGTGCCGGTGCGACAGCGCCGCCAGCAGCGCCCACACGGCCTGCAGCCCGATGACCAGGCCCACAAAACTCACCCGCGCCGGAAAGTTGTCGATGAACACCGAGACAAAGACCAGCACCAGCAGCGGCGGTGCCAGCAGCAGGGCCCAGCGCACAGGCCGCCCCTGGAACTGGTAGACCGCCGCAATCATCCCCACGAACACACTGGACAACATCAGGTTGCCCAGCACGATGGACAACAGGTCGGGGATCAGGCCGCGCAGCATGATCAGCAGGTGGCCGATGGCATTGACCAGCAGGGCCGCCGCCCAGCGGCCCAGGCCGTCGCGCCGCCGGCCCCAGCCCACCACGGCCATGGAGACCGCCATCATGAGGGAGCTGGCAATGATCATTGCCAGCATGGTGGGAACGTGGGCGGCCATGGATGCAGGTGGGCGGGGGAGTGACAGGAATCAGGCCAGCATAAACCAAGGACTACAGGCCGCAAACCACAGGATGACCACCCGCTCCGGTGGGGCGCCCTATTGCAGCTGGGCGGGCGCCCGGGCGCCGCTGCCGGGCGCGTGCTGCCCCTCGCCGTCGCCGGTCTGCGCCATGGGCGCGGCCAGGGCCGTGCGCGGGGCGTAGCCGAGGCCGCCCTGGGTGGCTGCGCCATCGCCGCGCGAGAGCTTGAACACCTGCACCGCGCCCGCCAGGCGGGTGGCCTGCTCGCGCAGGCTCTGGGCGGCGGCGGCCGACTGCTCCACCAGCGCAGCGTTCTGCTGGGTCATCTGGTCCAGTTGGTTGACGGCGGTGTTGACCTGGCCGATGCCGTCGGACTGCTCGGTCGATGCGGCTGTGATCTCGCCAATGATGTCGCCCACCCGTTTGACCGAGCCCACGATCTCGTCCATGGTGCTGCCCGCGTTCTGCACCAGGCGCGCGCCCGATTCCACCCGCTCTACGGACGCACCAATCAGCGCCTTGATCTCGCGCGCCGCCTCGGCGCTGCGCCCGGCGAGGTTGCGCACCTCGCTGGCCACCACGGCAAAACCCCGGCCCTGTTCACCCGCGCGGGCGGCTTCCACGGCCGCGTTGAGCGCGAGGATGTTGGTCTGGAACGCAATCGAATCGATCACGCCGATGATGTCGGCGATCTTGCGGGAGCTCTGGTTGATGTCGCCCATTGTGGTGACCACCTCGCCCACCACCTGGCCGCCACGCGCGGCGACCTCGGCAGCGGTGCTGGCCAGCTGGTTGGCCTGGCGGGCAGCGTCGGCCGACTGGCGCACGGTGGAGGTCAGGTGCTCCATGCTCTGTGCGGTCTGCGCCAGGCTGCTGGCCGTGGCCTCGGTGCGGCCGACAGGTCCTGGTTGCCGCTGGCGATCTCGGCACTGGCGGTGGTGATGCTGTCCACCGCATTGCGCACCTGCTGCAGCATCTGTGTGTAGCGCTGGCGCATGCCCTCCACCTCCTGCACCAGCGCACCGATCTCGTCGCGCCGGGTCGTGTGGAAGGCCTCGGTCAGGTCGCCCTGCGCGACCAGCGTGATGGCCTGGGTCAGGTCCTGCAGCGGGCGGCTCACGCCCCGGCGCAGCATGACGAACAGGCCGATGGCCAGCAGCACCACGGCCACGGCCATCAGGCCCCACACGGCCAGCGTGATGCGCCGCTGGCTGGCCATGGCCTCGCCATCGGCCACCTCCGCCACCACCCACCAGCCGCCACCGGTCTTGCGCACCAGCGCCCAGGGGTGCTCGGCGCCTGTGCCCAGCACATCTGCGGCCTCGCGCACAAAGCCGTCTTGCGATGCGGCCAGCGCTTCAAAAAACGGGCGCGCCTGCGGATAGGCCTCCAGCACGCGCTTGCCGCGCGCTGTGGGGTGGTACACAAACACGGCCTGGTCCAGCGAGGTGCCGGGGTTGATCACATAGGTGCCGCCGTGTTCGAAGAACTTGGTCTGCGCCACTTGCTTTTGCAGCATGGCGTGGAACACGCTGATGTCGTTGCCGATGAACAGCAGTGCAATGACCTTGCCCGAGGCGTCCTTGGCGGGCAGGTAGTGGCCCATGAAGGGCTTGCCGTTCACCACCGTGACGCCGGTGTAGGGCTCGCCCTTGGACACCGTAGCGTAGGCCGGGTCGGTGCGGCCGAGCGGTGTGCCCATCTGGCGCTCGCCCTTGTCGTTCTTGACCGAGGTGGTGATGCGCACAAAGTCATCGCCCTTCTTGGCGAACACCGTGGCAATGCCGCCGGTCTCGCTGGCGAATTTGTCGACCGAGCCGTAGTCCTCGTTCACCAGCGCGCCGTAGCTGCGCAGCTCGCCCGAGGCTTCGTCGAGCTGCATGGTGGCCTCGAAGTAGCGCTGGAAGCCCTTCATGGTCAGCTGCACCAGCTCGCGGTTGGTGTTGTCGGCCGCGTCCAGCGACTGCGCCACGCTCTGCGCCGTATCCCCCACGCTGGCCACCACCTGCGCGCGGGTGCTGCGCTCGGTCAGCACGGCAATCGCCAGCCCCACCAGCACCAGCACCAGGGCCACCAGCGCAATGGCGGTCAACGTGACCTGGCGCGCGACGGATCGGTTGTTGGCAAGGGATGCGGGCATGCGGGGTGTCTCCTGAATTGGGATGCGCAAAGCAATGCGCCAAGGAATGCAAAAGCCGACTGGGCCGGTCTGCTTTCACTCTAAGCCCAGCACCTTGTTACATTTATTCACGCATTCCCTTACGCATTCGCGCGTACTGGAGCTGGCCCGCGAAACGATTTAGGCCGGGTGCTGGGGGCCGTTGCGCAGGGCCAAGTCCCGCCAGCCAAGCCCCTGCGATGTCCCTGCCGACGGGCTGTATTCGCAGCCCACCCAGCCCGTGTAGCCCAGGGCGTCGAGGGTGTCGAACAGGAACGGGTAGTGCAGCTCGCCCCGGTCGGGCTCGTTGCGCGCGGGCACACCCGCCGCCTGGATGTGGGCCACGCGGCCCGTGGGCAGGTAGCGCTGGAGCTTGCCGTGCAGGTCGCCCTCCACCAGCTGGCAGTGGTACAGGTCCATCAGCACCTTCAGGTGCGGCACCTGGGCTGCGTCGAGCAACTCGTGCGCGTGGTCCTGCCGGTTCAAGAAATAGCGCGGCACATCACGCAGGTTGGTGGGCTCGATGAGGATGTCGCACCCCGCGCGGCCCGCCTGGTCTGCCGCCCAGCGCAGGTTGTCCACGCACAGGGCCTTGAGCGATTCACGCTCCACGCCGGGCGGAACGGTGCCGCACAGCACATTGATGCGGGGGCAGCCCAGCCGTTCGGCATACCGCAGGGCCTCCAGCACGCCGGCGCGAAACTCCGCCTCCCGCCCCGGCTGCGCGGCCAAGCCGCGTGCGCCCTGGTCCCAGGCGTGGGCCATGTCGGCGGGCGCGAACCCGCCCGCGGGGGCATTGAACAGCACCAGCTGCAGGCCGTTGTCCTGCAGCCGGACAGCGATCTCGCGGAGGTCGACAGCGTAGGGAAAGTGCAGCTCCACCGCCCGAAAGCCGTCGCGCGCTGCCGCCGCAAAACGGTCGAGCAAGGGCAGCTCGGGGTACATCAGGCTCAGGTGGGCGGCGAACTGGGGCATGGGGCGATGGGGCAATCAATGGGGCGGCGATCGAAACCCCGCCAGCTTATCGCGCCGCAGCCTGTCGGGGGCAGATTCAATGTGCTACAGGCCGGTAGCGCTAGTCGGTCATGCCCGGACAGCTATCAAAACCATAGTAAAAATGATGCGATGCGCAGCACAGGTGGGAGGGAGCCAGCGCGGGCTTCAGCGCCCAGCGCGGCGCCCCACGTCTGTCATTTCGCCCGGCTTCCCGCCGCCAACACGGCCGCACGGCCTACCGCCGAGTCGTCGGTGAAGAAGCCGTCGATGCCCGCACGCAGGTAGGCCGTGATCTCGGCCACGCTGTCGCCACGCACGGTGCCATCGATGGTGGGCGCCTTCTTCAGCCCAGCGGGCAGGAAGGCGTTTTCGGGCCGCAGTGTCCAGATGTGCACCGCCAGCCCGGCGGCGTGGGCCTGCGCAACCAGGGGCGTGGGCTCACCCGGCACGCCATCCTTCACCGGCACCACCAGGGTCTTGAACGGACCGATGGCGTTGGCGTAGGTGGCCACCTGCTTCAGGCCTTCGGGCGTGATCAGGTCGGCATAGCCGCGCGTGTTGGCCGCGCCCTGGGCCACAAAGTCATAGGGCCGGCCCGAGGGCGCCACCAGCTGCACCAGGCGCACGCTGCTGAGCTTACGAATCGCCTGCAGGTTGCTGACCTCGAACGACTGCACGAACACGGGCGCGTCCTTGTGGTTCCAGCCGTTCTTCTCCAGCGCGGCCAGCAGCGGTGCCTCCAGCGGCAGGCCGATGGACTGGAAGTAGGTGGGGTGTTTGGTCTCGGGGTAGATGCCGATAGTGCGGCCCGTCTTCGCGCTCTGGGCCTTGGCCAGGTCAATGACTTCCTGCAAGGTGGGCACCTCGAACTGGCCGTTGTAGGCCACGTTGGCCGGGCGCTGCGCGGGGATGCGCTCGCGGGCACGCAGGGTTTTCAGCTCGGCCAGCGTGAAGTCCTCGGTAAACCAGCCGGTGATGGCCTGGCCGTCGATGGTCTTGGTGGTTTTGCGGCCTGCGAACTCGGGGCGGTCCACCACGTCGGTGGTGGCTTCCTTCACCGAGCCGTCGGCGTTCAGGATGGCGATCGCGTTCTCGTGCCGGGCCACCAGCACGCCGTCCTTGGTGATCACCAGGTCGGGCTCGATGATGTCGGCGCCGTCGTCAATGGCTTTCTGGTATGCGGCCAGCGTGTGCTCGGGCCGCAGGGCCGAAGCGCCCCGGTGGGCGATGACGGTAGGGGTGGGTGGCCAGGTCTGGGCCACGGCGCCCAGCGCCCAGGTGGTGAGCAGCGCGGCAGCGGTCACGGCGCGCAGTGCAGTGCGTTTCATGCGGGTCTCCTAAAAACGGAGCCCGCACCTTAGCCGATGCGGTTGACAGCGGCGTGTCGCCAGGGCGCACACACCCACAAGGGCTATGCGTGTTCGAAATGGAAGACGGCCGTGCCCGCGCGCGCGTTGGGGAGCCAGCGCACCTCTTGCCCATCCTGCAACCCAAAGGAGTCGAGGATGCGCAGGCTGTTCTTGGTGGCCAGCACCTCGAAGTCCTTGTAGGTGCCTACACGGATGTTGGGCGTGTCGTACCACTGGTAGGGCAGGCGCCGCGTGACCGGCATGCGCCCGCGCAGAATGGACAGACGGTTGGGCCAGTGTGCAAAGTTGGGGAAGGCCACCACACCGGTGCGGCCCACACGCGCTGTCTCGCGCAGCATGGTTTCGGCATTGCGCAAATGCTGCAGCGTGTCGATCTGCAGCACCACGTCAAAGCTGTTGTCGTCAAACATGGCCAGCCCCTCGTCGAGGTTGAGCTGGATCACATCCACCCCGCGCTGCACGCAGGCCAGCACGTTGGCGTCGTCAATCTCCACGCCGTAGCCGCTGCAGCCGCGCTCGCGTTGCAGGTAGTCGAGCATGGCGCCGTTGCCACAGCCCAGGTCGAGCACGCGCGAGCCGGGGGGCACCAGGCGCGCCAGGGCTTGCATTGCCGCTTTGTCCGTCATGCTTGCAACTCCTTGGCAATGCTATCGAAGTAAGAGCGCATGACGCCCATGTAGCGGGCGTCATCCAGCAAAAAGGCATCATGCCCGTGCGGTGCATCGATCTCGGCGTAGCTCACGCTGCGGCGGTTGTCGAGCAGGGCCTTGACGATCTCGCGGCTGCGCTGGGGCGAGAAGCGCCAGTCGGTGGTGAAGCTCACCAGCAGGAACTTCGCCGTGGCACGGGCCAGGGCGCGCGTGAGGTTGCCGGCGTGCGCGCGGGCGGGGTCGAAGTAGTCGAGCGCGCGGGTGATCAGCAGGTAGGTATTGGCGTCGAAGTAGTCGCTGAACTTGTCGCCCTGGTAGCGCAGATAGCTTTCGATCTGGAATTCGATGTCCTGCGTGCTGTACTTCAGGTCGATGCCTTCGCGCAGCTGCCTTCCAAATTTCTCGTTCATCACGTCGTCAGACAGGTACGTGATGTGGCCGATCATCCGCGCGATGCGCAGGCCTCGCTTGGGGATCACGCCGTGGCGGTAGAAGTGGCCGCCGTGAAAATCCGGGTCGGTCACGATGGCGCGGCGGGCGACCTCGTTGAAGGCAATGTTCTCGGCCGTCAGGTTGGGCGCGCTGGCCACCACCACCGCGTGGCGCATGCGCTCGGGGTACTGCAGCGTCCAGCTGAGCGCCTGCATGCCGCCCAGGCTGCCGCCCAGCACAGCGGCCAGTTGCGTGATGCCCAGGCGATCGAGCAGGCGGGCCTGGGCGTTGACCCAGTCCTCCACCGTGACCACCGGAAAATCCGCGCCGTAGACCTCGCCCGTGTCCGGATGGTTGTGCATGGGGCCGGTGGAGCCGAAGCACGAGCCCAGGTTGTTCACTCCAATGACAAAGAAGCGGTCGGTGTCCACCGGTTTGCCGGGGCCAATCATGTTGTCCCACCAGCCCTCGCTCTTGTCCTGCCCGGCGTACACGCCCGCCACGTGGTGCGAGGCGTTGAGGGCATGGCACACGAGCACGGCGTTGGAGCGGTCGGCATTGAGGGTGCCGTAGGTCTCGTAGGCCAGGTGGTAGTCACGGATCGACGCGCCGCTTTGCAGCGGGAGCACCTCCGGGAAATGCATGGACTGGGGTGTGGCGATGAACGACATAGTTGGAACGGGTAAGCCCTCACGTTCCACCGCTTGCAACCGCCGCAGCCCCTTGGGGAGCCGCTGTCGCCGAGGGCAAAACCTCGGCAAAAAAATACCCGGCGTCGCTAAAAACGAGGCCGGGCAGGTGTGTCGGACGGGTCTTTAGCAGAATTTATAAAGCGCCCGCAAGCTGTGGCAAATCGGCGCATCTGGCAAATATACCAAAGCAGCGCCGCATCGCCCAGCCCGTTGATCGGTTCAGATCAGGCTGCCGACGAAAAAATGGCCAGCAGGCCGAGCACCAGAAAGATCGCGGCAGACACCAGGTGCACCGCGCGGATGGGCACCTTGCGCGTGATGCGCTCGCCCAGCCAGACCACCGGCGCATTGGCCAGCATCATGCCCAGCGTGGTGCCCGCCACCACCCACAGATAGGCGTTGTATTTGGCGGCCAGCATGACGGTGGCGATCTGGGTCTTGTCGCCCATCTCGGCCAGGAAGAACGCGACCACCGTGGTGCCGAACACGCCCCAGCGCGGGGAGCCGTCGGCTTCGCCTTCGTCCAGCTTGTCAGGGATCAGCATCCAGATTGCCATAGCGATGAACGAGGCGCCCAGAATCCAGCGCAGTACCTGCGGGCCGAGGAAGGTGGTCACCCACGCGCCGACAGCGCCAGCCAGGCCGTGGTTGACCAGTGTGGCGACCAGAATGCCCAGCACGATGGGCCAGGGTTTACGAAAACGGGCTGCCAGTACGAGCGCGAGCAACTGGGTCTTGTCGCCCATCTCGGCAAGCGCGACGATGGCGGTGGAAATGAAGAAGGCTTCCATGGGGGAGGGGGTCCTATCCGGCCGGATGGGTGGAAAACGCATTGACTGCACCCCGACTCCGGCCATGTGGATCGGTTTGCAGTCAATGGTCTCGCCCAGCTCAAAAGCCGCATACGCCATAGGTTTCCAAGAACCCAAGTGTGTTGACGCATGCCCCCAGCGCATTGCGCGGCCGGGCGGGCTACTCCCCAAAGACGAGTGGATTTTACCCTATGGTTTGCCCTGAAATTCACCGAAAAACCACGCTTGCCCGGTGTTTTGGGCCCATTTACCCAGAAATAAACCCCCACGGGCTCCATAAAGTGATTAATAATGGTTTCGCTTTTCTGTTTGCAGAAAGGCAGTTAGCTTAGCGGTGAATGGTCAGTTTCGCGTCTTTGAAGTCGTCACAGGTTTGTTGATTGCGTCGGGCTCCATCGCGTTTTTGTGTTTTTTCAGGAGTCCTTCATGGGCAACAAACTTTACGTGGGCAACCTGCCCTACTCTTTCCGCGACGAAGATCTGCAGCAGACCTTCAGCCAGTACGGCTCGGTTGGCAGCGCCAAGGTCATGATGGAACGTGACACCGGCCGCTCCAAGGGTTTCGGCTTCGTCGAAATGGGTAGCGATGCTGAAGCCCAAGCCGCCATCCAAGGCGTGCATGGCCAAAACTACGGCGGCCGTGACCTGGTGGTCAACGAAGCCCGTCCGATGGAACCCCGTGCTCCCCGTAGCGGTGGCTTCGGTGGTGGCAATGGCGGCGGCGGTTACGGCGGTGGCCGTAGCGGCGGCGGCTACGGTGGTGGCGGCGGTGGTGGTTACGGCGGTGGCCGTAACAGCTACTAATAAGTCCTCATCAGCATTCCCCCAGGGTCTGTTGACGGCATGAAAAGGAGCCTTCGGGCTCCTTTTTGCGTTCTGGCGCAGCATGGGCGCCACAGCACGCAAAGCCCCTTGCTTTTTCCGTAAAAGTGTGGCGCATAATGGCTTTGCGGGCTTTGCCTGCGTTTCAAGTTTGCGGTGATCCGTCAGTTTCGCGCTGAGAGCGTCATTGAGATTAGCTGGCTGCGTTTTGGGGACTCCATCGCTTTATCCATGTGTTTTTGAGGAGTCCCTCGATGGGCAACAAACTGTACGTCGGCAACCTGCCTTACTCGGTGCGCGACGGTGATCTGGAACAGGCCTTTGGCCAGTTCGGTGCCGTGACCAGCGCCAAGGTCATGATGGAGCGCGACACGGGCCGCTCCAAAGGCTTCGGCTTTGTGGAAATGGGCAGCGACGCAGAAGCCCAGGCCGCCATCAACGGCATGAACGGCCAGCCCCTCGGCGGCCGCAGCATTGTGGTCAACGAAGCCCGACCCATGGAGCCACGCCCACCCCGCAGTGGTGGTTTTGGCGGGGGTGGTGGCGGCTACGGCGGTGGTGGCCGCAGTGGTGGTGGCTACGGCGGCGGCCGTGAAGGCGGCGGTGGCTATGGTGGTGGCCGCGAGGGCGGTGGCGGTGGTTACGGCGGTGGCCGTGACGGTGGCGGCGGCTACGGCGGCGGTGGCCGCAGCGAAGGCGGCTTCCGCAGCCCCTACGGTTCGGGCTCGCGCAACGGCGGAGGCGGCGGCCGCAATGGCGGTGGCGGCGGCAACAGCGGCTACTGAATCACACCCGTTCTTTCTGTCAATAGGGCCCTCAGGGGCCCTTTTTCATGGCGACTGCACGTCGAGGCAGCCATCCATCGCCCCTGCTGGCGCCCTGAGGCTCCTAGTGCAAGCCCTGTCCCTCACTGCATTTCGCTTTGGCGGCGCTTGCGCGGGCGGCCCGCCAGCACCTTGTCAAACAAGGGGTTGGGCAGCATGCGCAGCAGCTTGGCAACCACGCCCATCTGCCAGGGGATGACCCGGTAGCTCACGCCCGCCTGAATGGTGCGGAACGCCCGGTCGGCAAAATCGGCAGGCTGCATCAAAAACGGCATGCTGTAGCGGTTCTGCTGGGTGAGGGGGGTGTCGATGTAGCCCGGCGACACCGTCACCACGCGCACGCCATGGGGGCGCAATTCACCGCGCAGGCTCTCGCAATAGCTGATGACGGCCGCCTTGCTGGCGCAATAGGCTCCATGACCCGGCAGGCCGCGGATGCCGGCCACGCTGCCAATGCCCACCAGGGTGCCGCTGCCGCGCTGCACCATGGCATCCACAAATGGCTGGAAGGTGGCCGCCATGCCGATATTGTTGGTGGCAAAGGTGCGGGCCATGACGTCGATGTCGCTCAGCACGGCCGTGTCCATGCCCACGCTGATGCCGGCGTTGGCAATCACCACATCCGGCACCCCCTGGCGTGCGATGCAGTCACGCCCCGCAGCCACGATGCTGTCGGTCACCGACACATCGGCACTATAAATTTCATAGCTTTCAGGGCTTATTTTTTGTGCGCTTGCCCATGTTTTGACTTCGGAAGTGCGCCGAGCCACCAGCGCCAGGCGGAACCCCGCCTGGTGGTAGCGGTAAGCCAGGGCCTGGCCAATGCCGCTGGAGGCGCCGGTGATGAAGACAAGGGGTTGGGTCATGTGCGTTCCGGCTGTGGCGGCAAGGCAGGGTGGCGTGGGGTTATCGCGTGGTGCCCGGCAGGATCATGCCGCGCACGCGCCCGCGCAGTTGCAGCACCTGGTCGAGGTTGTCGTAGTCCATGCTGTCGGCAGTGAAGCGGTCGTTGCCACGGGTGAGCGTGACCGGCTGGTCCGAGCGCACCCGTTCGGTGTTGGTGAAGGCGTGCAGAAACTCGCCCCGGAACTCCATGCGGGGCTGCGCCGCCGCCCCGGGCTTGGCGGGCAGGGGCTCGCGCGTGACGATGGCATTGCCGAACAACTGCACTTCGGAGCCATCGGCATTGCTCAAGGCCCGGTTGGCCGTGGCCACGGTGACCCGGCCATCGAGGCTGACGGAGCGCATGCGGACCTGGTCGATCTCCAGCGTGTCGGTGTCGGGATAGTGGCGTGCCTCGTCACCCTGCACCTCGCTTTGCAGGCGGCCTGTGGCGTCGAACGTCTTCACCGAAAAGGATTTCATGAAATAGTCCGGCTGGTGCTTCACGGGCCGGTCGATGGCGGGCAACTGCGGCATGGGCGCGTTGCGCACCAGCCACCAGGTGCCCAGCGCCAGCAGGCCCATCAGCACCACGGGCAGGTAGATCGAGAGCTGGTCCCAGCCCTGGCGGATCACGCGGATCATGCGGTGTAGTCCGCCAGCAGCGCCGCATAACGGCCCGTGGCCACCAGCAGCAGATCGCACAGCTCGCGCGCCGCACCATCGCCCCCACGCGCCTGGGTGACGAAGTGGGCTGCGTGGCGCACCTCGGTCTGGGCGTTGGCGGGCGCGCAGGCAAAGGCGCTGCGGCGCATCACGGGCAGGTCGGGCCAGTCGTCACCCATGGCTGCGGCCTGCGCCCAGGTCAGGCCCAGGGTGGCCAGCATCTGCTCGGCGGCGGGGCGCTTGTCTTCGGTGCCGAACACGGCGTGTTCCACGCCCAGGGCCTTCAGGCGCACGCGCAATGGGGCGGAGTCGCGGCCGGTGATCACGGCGGGAGTAATGCCCGCCTTTTGCAGCAGCTTGAGGCCGTGGCCGTCCAGGGTGTTGAAGCGTTTGATGGTCTCGCCCGTTTCGCTGAAGTACAGGCCGCCGTCGGTGAGCACACCGTCCACGTCGAAAAAGGCCACGCGCACGCCCTGGGCGCGCAGCAGCAGTTCAGGGTCAATCTGCAGGGCAGGAGAGGGAGAGGTCTGAGGATCCAGCGCCATCGTCAGATCACCTTCGCCCGCATCAGGTCGCCGATGTGCACCACGCCCACCAGCGCGCCCGCTGCGTCCACCACCAGCACGCTGGTGATGGCGTGGGCCTCCATCATTTCGGCGGCGTCCACGGCCAGGGCGTCGGGGGCAATGCGGCGCGGGTTGGCGTGCATGACCTGGGCGGCGGTGGTGGACCGCAGGTCTGCCCCGGCCTCGATGCGGCGGCGCAGGTCGCCGTCGGTGAAGATGCCCAGCACTTGCCCTGCTGCATCGACGATGGCCGAAGCGCCCAGGCCCTTGGCGCTCATCTCGCGCATGAGGTCGCTGAACGAGGCGTCAGGCGCCACACGCGGCACTTCGGTGCCCGAGCGCATCACGTCGCTCACATGGGTGAGCAGCTTGCGGCCCAGCGCACCGCCGGGGTGCGAGCGGGCAAAGTCTTCGGGGCGGAAGCCCCGGGCGTCCAGCAGGGCCACGGCCAGCGCGTCGCCCATGGCGATCTGGGCCGTGGTACTTGTTGTCGGCGCAAGGTTGTGCGGGCAGGCTTCGCGCTCCACACCGCAGTCGAGCACGATGTCCGCATGGCGCGCCAACGTGGACTGCAGCCCACCGGTCATCGCGATCAAAGGCACGCCCAGCCGCTTGATCACGGGCAGGATGGCGGTCACTTCACCCACTTCTCCGCTGTTGGACAGCGCCAGCACCACGTCGCCAGCCGTGACCATGCCCAGGTCGCCATGGCTGGCTTCGGCGGGGTGTACGAAAAACGCGGGGGTACCAGTCGAAGCGAGCGTGGCGGCAATCTTGCGGCCCACATGGCCACTTTTTCCCATGCCCATCACCACCACACGGCCCCGGGTCTGCAGCACCATCTGCACCGCCTGGGCAAACAGCTTGTCCACGCGGTTTGACAGAGCGGTTAAGGCCGCCGCCTCGATGTCGAAAGTTTCGCGGGCCAGGCGCAGGGCCTGATCAGCGTCAAAAGGGGGCAGCGCGGCGGGGGCGGGAGTCATGCAGGGATTCTATCGACCGGGCATGCCGAGCGGGGCCCTGTCAGCGGGATGCCCTCTGGCACGGACCGTGCATCGCCTGCTCAAAAGACCCTTGCTCGCGCACAAGCCTCGGATAGCATCGAACCCATGTCTTCTCTCGCCCTCACACTGCTTTACCTGCTGGCCGCGGTGCTGGGCGTGGTGACCTGTCGCAGCCTCAAGCTGCCGCCCATGCTGGGCTACCTGGCGGCCGGGGTGCTCATCGGGCCGCATGCGCTGGCGCTGGCGCAGAACTCCGAAGGCGTGCGCCACCTGGGCGAGTTTGGCGTGGTGTTCCTGATGTTTGCCATCGGGCTGGAGTTCAGCCTGCCCAAGCTGCGTGCCATGCGCAAGCAGGTGTTTGGCCTGGGGCTGATGCAGGTGGTGCTGACGATGGCCGTGGTGTCCGGCATGGCACTGGCGTTGTCGCGCTGGGCGGGTGGGGTGTGGGACATGGGCTGGCAGACGGCGCTGGCGCTGTCGGGCGTGATGGCGATGAGCAGCACGGCGATTGTGGTCAAGCTGATGGCCGAGCGGGCCGAGCTGGAGAGCGAACACGGCCGACGGGTCATGGGCATCCTGCTGTTCCAGGACCTGGCGGTGGTGCCGCTGCTGGTGCTGATCCCGGCGCTGGGGTCGTCGCCCGATCAGCTACTGACCTCGCTGGGCTGGGCACTGATCAAGGCCACGGTGCTGGTGGGCCTGCTGCTCACGGGCGGCCAGCGGCTGATGCGCTGGTGGCTCACGCTGGTCGCGCGGCGCAAGAGCGACGAGCTGTTCATGCTGAACCTGCTGCTGATCACGCTGGGCCTGGCCTGGCTGACCGAGCTGGCGGGCCTGAGCCTGGCACTGGGTGCCTTCATTGCAGGGGTGCTGGTGTCCGAAACTGAGTACCGCCACCAGGTGGGCACGGACATCCGGCCCTTTCACGATGTGCTGCTGGGCCTGTTCTTCATCACCATCGGGATGATGCTGGACTGGCACATCCTGGTGGACCGCTGGGCGCTGGTGCTGATGCTGCTCACCGTGCCGCTGGTGCTCAAGCTGGGGATCATCCTGGTGCTGGCGCGGGGCATGGGTGCGACCACCGGCGTGGCGCTGCGCACCGGGCTGTACCTGGCGCAGGCGGGCGAGTTCGGTTTTGTGCTGCTGTCGCTCACGCAAAGCAACGGGCTGGTGCAACCGGCGCTGATGAACCCCATCCTCGCGGCCATGGTGCTCTCGATGCTCGCCACGCCCTTCCTCATCATGTACAGCAACCGCATCGTGATGAAGCTGGTGGCCAGCGACTGGCTGCAGCAGTCGCTGCAGATGACGTCGATTGCGCGCAAGTCCATCAACACCAGCAAGCACGTGATCATCTGCGGCTACGGCCGCTGCGGACAGAACCTGGCGCGCATGCTGGAGCACGAGGGCATCCCCTACATGGCGCTGGACCTGGACCCGGACCGCGTGCGCCAGGCCGCGGCCGCCGGTGATTCGGTGGTGTATGGCGACGCCACCCGTCTGCAGGCGCTGATGGCGGCCGGGCTGGTGCGCGCCAGCGCCGTGGCCGTGACCTACATCGACGTGCCCGCCGCGCTGAAGGTGCTGGCCAATGCCCGATCGCACGCGCCGCAGGTGCCGGTGGTGGTGCGCACGCAGGACGACCTGTACCTGGACAAGCTGCAGGAGGCCGGCGCGACCGAGGTGGTGCCCGAGGCCATCGAGGGCTCGCTCATGCTCGCCAGCCACGCCCTGGCCCTGGTGGGCGTGCCCATGCGCCGCGTGCTGCGGCTGGTGCAGGACCAGCGCGATGCGCGCTACAACCTGCTGCGCGGCTACTTCCACGGTGCCGACGACGACACGGTGAACGAGCGCGACCAGGA
>Ga0097678_1001667_pt1 | contig 21441 bp, 22 predicted proteins | sample ThiBiot_500_plan_2_FD_72847 | JGI IMG/M metagenome (GOLD analysis project Ga0097678, IMG submission 72847) | Wastewater bioreactor microbial communities from Cape Town, South Africa - Thiocy_expt_500_plan - 1398105537976 (version 2) (version 2) ...
GTTAGTTAGTTAGTTAGTTAGTATAGGAAAAAAAGGAAGGGTGGGAAGAAATTGGTAGAAGGAGTAAGAAAAAAAACTGACTCACTACTTTCCTAACTCTCGTTTAAAATACCTTTTTCTATTCAAATGTTAATATAATGGAAAATAATTATTGTGTGAAATGTAAGTTATGTCAAAGTGCAGTCCGTGATACATATTATTGTTTAGAATGTGATGCGTTATTCTGTTTCTTTTGTATTGAAATGCATATTGATAAATGTGAAATTAGTTGTAAAGGTGACGAATCAAAAATGGTTCGAAGAGAAAAATGAAAACCTGCAAAAATTCAAAAACAGTAAGACGAATAGCAAACTCAACAACTATAAATAATGAGAGTTTTTTGAATGATTGAAACTCTACCCAGTGGGCTTGGGCTCACTGGGTATCGGGGTATGGACCCTGAACAACAAAGCGATATTTTAATGAACCTCGTGAGTGGGGGTTCGACTGCTACCACTCAAACGGGAACAATTCTTTCAGGCGGAGACTTGAACTCGATAAATGATGACGTCTGTCCTATCTGTCTTGAAGGCAATAGAGATGAAGTCCTGCTCACGACTTATTGTGGTCATGGATTTCATTTAAAATGCTTTGGACTATGTTTTGTGAGAGATCCTCGATGTCCTTACTGTCGAAGGAACCTCCAGAATACTCCAATGACTTTTCATAAACCAGAATAAAATGTTGTTTATCAATAAATATGTTTGTTATGATCAATAAAGTCTTCAAAAAAAAACATTTTTTTCTTTTTGTGATTGATTTGTTCTACTTATTCTTTTGAATAGATAGACATAAAGTTTTATTTCAATAACAACATGAGTTGATCTCTTTTATTCACAAGTTGTTCTTTCAATTGCTGTTTCTTCTCAACTTGATCATCAATTTTAGTAATTTGTGATTGAATCTCCATTATCACTTTGTTCAAGTTTTCATAAATGTCATCTTTCTTGTCTTGTTCACTTTTCTCGTTTTCAATAAACTGAGGTTTTGACTTTTTAGGAGCTTTAGCAGAGACTTTTGGTGTTTTAACTGTTCTGGTTCCTTTTTGTTTTGGTTTTCCTTGAACTTTCAACTCTTGAGGGACTTCAATAGCTTCATCATCCGAGTTGAATGGCGTTTCTGGCTTGAGTGTAATAGTTGTCATTTTGATTATACAAAATCGTCAGAAAATAAAAAATTTCAAGTGCGTTTGAGATAATCTGTATCAGCTTTAGCTCGATGAATCCAGCAACCAATTTTAGCTTTGCTTGATAAGCTGGTATTTCTTCGTTCCACAAATTGCACAAGTCCCAGTCATTGCATGTCTTCCGTTTTTGAGAGTAGTTTTGTGCAAGTTGTTCGTGTCTGTCTTCCTTTTACACTTTAAGCAATAGATCATATCTGTATTTGTATATATATGATCCAGATAATAATTAAACTAATCCGATACAGGTTAAACACTAATCTTCAATGTAAATTCTTTTTCATCAATATCAACTCTAAGATTTGTACCAGAGCACTGAATGTTAGGCATGTATTCTTGAATCTTCTTAACAAGATCAGTTAGATAACCTTCATCTGGTAGTTCTTCGAAACATGTTTTTAGAACAGGATGAGAGTAGCTAACAGTGTAGAGATGATTATTTCTCTCAATAAAGTTTGCAAAATTGAGTTTGATTTCTTCAGATGTCAGTGTAGCTTTTCCTTTAGAGTTCATTGAATGTGATTATATTTGATCATGAAAATAAATTCTTGATAATAACTTCATTTGATTCAGAAGGCCAATGAGTGAACTGATAAAGAATATCATAGAAAGAGTATCCTTTCATAAGCTGATTTAACACATAAATACAGTAATAACCACACATAACAGAGCCAAACTCTTGAATCTCACTTGATGAGTATTTGATTTGTTTACCAGATGTTTCAAGGTACTTCTTTACTTCTTCAGGTTCAGACAAGCCATAAGAATCAAAATAGATAACATGATCTTTCTCTAATCCTTGACTAGTATTGAAATAACAAACCCAATGAGTTCCACCACCTCCAAAGTCATCTAAGTTAACAACTCCTATTTCATTACTATTAATCCTTTGTGGTAACATATCTTTTGAGAAAACACCTCTAAATTGTGGGTAAACTGATAAAGCTGATTCAAGATCTTTGTTAGAAAGTGCTCGAAAGTGTTCGACTCGGTGAGTTACGAACAAGTCGTCGACTAAGCTTTTTTTTTACCTTTAACTCCTCTTCCGTACTTTTTTGCAAACTCTTCTTTTGATAATCCTGTACATTGTGGTGTTAAAGCTCTACACATTGGTTTCCCATCTCCTAAACCTTGACCTTGACAGTTGCAACCACCTTGAACAAACATGCCTTTACCATGTTCTCCTTGTAAAAACATTCCTTTACCTTGAAGATAAAGACCTAAACCTTTAACAGTTCCTCCTTTCATTGCATAATCTAGAATCTTGTCATCACTCCAATTTAAGCCGAACTTTTTAACCATTCCTTTTATTCCAGCAATCTTCAACATTAAAGCAGAGTCATTGTAAGCATTTTTCTTACTGTCGTTAAACTGTTTCATAAAATCATAAGTTCCATCGTTCTTTTTTTTCACAAATCCTTGTTCTAAACTATTATCAATCAATCCCGTGATGTTTCCTACAACATTAGCCCCAGCATTTGAGCTAGATCTAATAGCATCTCCAGCTAATTGTGGGTCTATGGCACCTCCATTAAGAACTCTCTCAAATATTTGATCATCACTCCAATTCAGATGATTTTGGTCTCTGAACTTCTTCAAAGCTTCAAATCTTTGCATCTGCATTCCTGTTTTCAATGTTTGTGACATCATGTTCATTTTTGCTTTATGTGCATCAACCTCTCCAGTCAGATATTGTTTCTCATTTTCTCTATTCTTTTGATTTTGAATAGTACTTGAAACAGATCCGAATATGTTAGCAACACCATCAGAACCTGCTTTTATTCCTTCTAAGATTAATGAAGGGTCGATAGCTCCACCATCAACATTTTTAGCTCTATGATGTTTCATCTGAGTAGCAGAGAAGTCTATCTCACATCCAACACCTTTAGCTTTTGCCTTTTCAATCTTGTTAATCTGTCTTTGAGTTAATAAAACATGATCTGAACCTGATAGACTTGTATTTGACAATCTAAGTGTTAACTCTTTTCCATTTCTCATTGCACTTCTAAAATCTGATTTCTGTCCATCTGACAATGATATTGAAAATGATGTGTAACTCATTCTAATCGCTATATATACCGAGTAGAAAATATATTCATCTTAAATAAGGTCTGAATAGCCTAAAATTGTGAGTTTGTCTCTAATTCGTTTTAAAGCAATCTGGTCTCTTAAAAGTACTTCTGGACTTCTAGTTAAATGTAATCTTTGTTCTAGAATTTTAGCAGTCTTAACCATGTCATTAACTCTACCTTCGACAATTGTTGCACTTTGATAAAGTTTAAATTTACTGTTTTGGACAACTGTCTTCCCTAAACTTGGACTGAACACCATTCTAATATCCTATACTGTTGTCTGAGAATATTTTTTTATGGTCCTCTTCATCAATAACTTTCAATTTCAATAATGTATCAGCAATCTCACTAATCATGTTCTTATCTCCTACTGTCTTTTTCTTCTTTTTGGTGAGAATAGCTAACTTTTGAATTAATTCATCAGGAGAAGCTAACATAACTTTACTCTTGGTTGATACATTGCCAGAACCGACTAAATTCTGTTTCTTTCGCAAGTTGATGGGGTTTACATCACCAAGTTCGATTAGTTTGTTGAATGTTTCTACAGCTTTCTGAGAATACTGTTTCTTACTGTTGTATCGTTTTGTTAAGATGTCGAATGTATCTTGATCAATCTTTGTACTTAAAACTTTCTTTCCATCTTTGTGAGCAATTAATTTAAGATTGTCATAAAGTGCAGTCATATCGATATCTAGATTCCCAAATTTACCGTCTTGTGTTAGTTTGTAGAGTCCTCTTCCTTTGATTGGTTTTGTAAGTTGTGCTTTTGGAAGTGGATCAACAATATACAGAGGAGCTGGTAAACCGTCTCCCCATTCATCACTATTGTTATCTTCATCATCAGAATTTGCATTAGCATTTCTAATTGCTCCTAATCGATTTGCAAAAGCATTCATAAGTACATCTCCTACATTTTCAGGTTCAGGAGGTGGAGGTGGAGCAATCACTCTATCCCCAGCTGGTCTAAGATTGACTATCTCTCTTCCTCGTCTAATTGCATCTAAATGTGCATCAACTGGATGCATTGCTGGTAATGGTTGTTGAACAAAATTTCTGTTGTTAGCTGGTTGAAGATTTGCTAAACCCTCAGCAGGATCGAAAACAAAAGGAGCATTATTATTCTGATTTACATTAAGATTCATATTAGGAGGTGGAGGAGGTGGAGGATTCATATTATTAAGAGGTTGAAGATTCATATTAGGAGGAGGTGGTGGTGGGGGTGGACCTCCTACAACTAAAGCATTAGGGTCGTATCCTTCTTGTAATTCTGGGTCATATTCATCAAGAAGTGGTGGATAGTCATTCGCATTAGGAGGTTGATTAACATTTGCATTTGCATTAGCATTAGGATTTAGTACTCCTCGGTTTATTCTATCTCTTAGTTCATTGAAATAGATAGCTTCAGTTAATTGATTTTCTTGTTGAGGTGTAAGTTGTAAACCCCTATCCGTACTATTGAGAAGACCATAAAGATAATCAAGGTCCTCACGTGATAATGGTTCACTATTTAAAGCACTTCTATGAATGTTGTACAATGCATTATTTTGACCTTCATTTAAATTAAACATTCCTGCATTATTGTGAGCTTGATTTGCATTCACATTTGGGGGTTCATTTGGATCAAAATTATGAACTTGATTATGACCAAACTGGACTTGTGGTTGCTGTTGTTGTTGCTGATTGATAATAGGTTGCTGTTGCTGTTGGGGTTGTTGATTGATAATAGGTTGTTGTTGTTGTTGCTGTTGATTTACAGGGTTAACATTTGGCTGTTGTGGACGTCGTGGTTGGGGTTGATTGTAGTAAGGATAAGGCTGAGGCTGATTCATAACAATAGGAACAAAACCAGAGCTTTGTCTACCACCTGCCAACAATCCAGCTAACATATTTCGATATGCTGTTACTTCACCATTTAATCTAACTTTATCGATATCTTGTTCTGTGTAAGGGATTGTTCTTGCAAGTTGAGATCTATCTCCTGACAGTCTAGCCAGATTTATCATCTTGTTCTGTTGAAGTCTGTCAGCAATGTCTTGGTACTTTCTTTGCTCATTAAGAACATCATCTATGTTGATATCTCTGAGCTGTTTGTTGATTCTTTGACTAACAATCCTATTTTTGAGTCGTTTCTTAACTATCTCTCCTTTGTCTGCTTGATTTGAATCGACTTGACTAAGAACTTTGAGTACATCATCAGGTGTTGCAACTTTCTGAAAACGTGAAAGGTTTGCCATAACGCTATACTATTATCTCGATATTATTTTTTATTATTGAGATACTATCTTGAATCATTTTGTCTTATTAATAATAATCTTCCTTAGAATAAATTGAATTTGATCATTTGAGAAGTTTCTCTAACTGTCTAATCTCTTTAGCTACTTCTTTTGAGTCATTGCCTGCACTTCTTGAACCTTTCAATAGTTGTAATCGATGTTCTACCTCTGCTTTTGATGTAAATATTTTGATTCCGGTCCCTTGAATTGGTTTAGCTTGTTTATTTAATCCAAGACCTAACATTTGAACAAATCCGAGATCATCTTTGTCACCTCCTTTCTTTTGATAAGCTGTGACGTACTTCTTGAGTTCATTGACAAGTCTTGTTTGAAGATCAGTGAATCTTTTTAAATTTGCATCTATCTTAGCCTGGAAAGGTTTAAACTCTGGGTTTCCTCGATTAGCATTGATGTAATCTATTCGTTTTTCAATCTCATTAATAAGTTTTTCTGTTGTCGTAGATTCCATTTTCATCACTGCTAAAGTTGTACCACGTCTTTTACCGGCGATAAAATTGATTCTATTGTCAATATCGGTCTTTAATCCCTCATATGCTTTGCCTTTCTCTATCCCTTTTTCTGTTATTAAGATGTATGGTACTCTGAAAGTTTTCATTTTCTTTTGTAAGGCAGCACCTAAGTTAGCTGGTAAACGATAGCCCATGTCATCTAAGATCTCATTGTAGTCACTAATATCTTCTGCATGAACATCACTTTCATTAACCTTATCATTTAACAATAATCTCACTAGTCCAGGTGTCGCCTTCTTTGTTATGACTGCATTATTTGAATGATTGTAAACTGTTACCTCTCCATTTCTTAGTTCATCTGATCTAATATAAAAATCATTTCCTGATACGTTTTGTGTAAAGATTGGTACAAGTCCCTTAACTGGGTCTTTCTTTCCTCTTGCAAATGATATATTTAATCGATTTGGACTATCATAAGCTACAGAGTTATCCATAATATCATCTAATCCGGGTACTTTTGATTTCTTTTTCTGTTCTCCTTCTTCGTCAGATATATCGGAAAATGCCTCAGACACATCAGAATCTGGATCATCTTTTACAGTTTTCTTCGACTTTCCTTTATCAGTAGGTGTTGTGGGAGTAGTAGTCGTAGTATCGATAGAAGAAGAAGTAGATGGTTTACCTTTTTTAGGTGAGTTGTATGTAACATTTCTAACAACTTTAATACCATTGATTTGATCTGTTACTTTCTTGAGTTCATCTTCTAACTCTTTCTTATCAACACCTTGAGGCATGCGACGAATGATTTCTTTTAGTTCTTCAATTCTTTGAATGACAGTTGTATTGATTCTAGTATTGTGATCTTTAGCATCTTCAATATCACGTCTAATAGCTGTTAACTCAACCTTAACATCTAGATCTTTTCTAATATCGTCACCAATTTTTTTTAGTTCAGCAGATAATTCGGCCAATTTAACATCGAAAGCACCAACTCCTGGAATTGTGTTAAGATCTGCCTGCATATTGTCGATCTTGGTTCTCAGATCATTGTAGATATTGTTTAAATCACCTCTCTTAGCAACACCATTAATAACTAGTTGTCTCAACTGGTTCATCTCTCTTAGAATTTGTGCAATTCTTGGATCTGGTGCACCTGGTGGATTGAGTCTAGTTACCTCTGAAGCGATAGGTTTACTTAAGATTGAAGCTCTTGTTACCTCCATTCTAAGATAAGGTGGTAATCGTTTTAAGAAGTCTTCTTTTTGATTTATTGGTGCATTGTTGTACTCATCTAACAATCTTGATATCTCTTTCTTCTCTTCTTCTGTTCTTCCTAACATATTCTGATAAGTTTTAGACATCATATCAGCAACTTCTGCATCATCTGTAACTTTAGTTAAAATAACTGACTTCATTCCTGTCCTTAACTTTTGCATCTTTGCAATCAACTCCTTTTGTTTTGCTAGTGATTGACGTGATCTATTTTGTTTTTTCATCCTGTATATATATACCCATGGAGATAATAAATCTTGACGTCCTATCAACTAAACGTGAAAAGAAGAAAGTAAACGAGTTAGCTCCAGATCAACCTTTTCGAATGTTGATGATCGGTTCATCTGGATCAGGTAAAACTAATGTACTGATAGACATGATTCTAAGATATCTTGTTTTTGATAAGTTGTATGTCTACACTAAACACATGCATCAAGGGAAGTATCAACTCTTACAAAAGATCATAAAGTCTATCGAAGAGTCTGAAGAATTTAAAGAAGTCGGTGATTTTCCCATCGCTTACTTTGCTGAAGATGTTAAAAATGTTGTTCCACTTGAAAAGATGGATGAGACTAAAGACAATATCATTATTTTTGACGACTTCATTACTTCTAAAAATCAAATTCCTATGATTGATATGTTTATCAGAGGAAGACATAAGAATGCTTCTGTAATCTATCTAACACAATCTTACTGGTCAACTCCTAGAGACATCAGAATCAACTGTACTCACTACATGTTGTTCGGTAGTCCTAATAATCGAGATCTTAACTTGATTCTAGGGGATCATTGTAGAGATATGTGTAAAGAAGAGTTCAAAGAGATCTTTAATGAGGCAACTAGAGAACCGTACTCCTTCTTCTACATTGATAAAGATAATAAACATAAAGCTCTAAGATACAGAAAGAACTTTGATGGACTTCTTGTTAAATAATCTATTCTAACTAACAATTTATGTTAAGTAGAATTAATATTTCAAATTGCAGTATTTTGCTTTATCAAGTGCTATCTGTTTCAACTTTGCTGTAATATCGTTCATTTGATCCTTAATCCAATCCTTAGTATCTTTCCATTCACAAAATGATTGATATGTTTGGAGTTTTTCTTTTGCTTCTTCTGCTCTTCTTGCTTTCTCGACATAATTAATGTGTTTCTGTACTTTAGAGTGTTTTTGTAGATTTGAATTTGTGTATTGACCGCCACATTTACAATGATGTTTGATATTTTGTTTGGCTTGTAACTCTTTCTTGTTTACTCTTCGATATTGCTTGAGATATTCATTGAGTTTGTCACGATTTTTCTCTCGATATTCTTTTGAATGAACAACAAATTTTTGAAAGTTATCACGATAATACTCCTTTTTTGTTCTTCCAGGGTGCATCTTATTCACAATATTTTCAGTGTTCTGAATGTACCATCTTTCTCGAGCGTGCAGTTCATCTTTATTGTCACATGGATAGTTCTCGAGCAGAACGATGTCATAATCATCAGTTTCTAAAATCTTGTATGATGTACAAAAGTTTGTAATCTTTCCTTTGAGATAATCATTGTATCCACATCTATGTTTTGCAAGACGATTGGATAGGTACTTTTCGCAAGTAGAGCCAACATAAACATCGTCACTTGAATCAGAAATAATCTTGTAAATCTTGCCATTTGCGTATTTGTTCATCCTAATAGTAATAATTATATTAATAGGTTTCTTTAAGTATTTTCATCCGTTTTCATTAATATTCTCTTACAATGTTATTAATAATTTGGCATCTACAGCTTGGAGTACGGCTATTCTGTCATGTTCAATCAAAATATGACATCTGTAGTTATCACTGACAGCACCGGCAACTTTCCATCTAACTTCCAACTCGGACGCCGAGACGTTTTCCCACATACGCTTCTCAATTCTAGTGAAGTCAAACACAAAGATAGGGTAAAGATTTCTAAATTCCTCATAAGAGATGATCATACCAGTGTTGTCGTCAACTAACATCTTGTTTTGTGATTCAAGTAAGTAGAGGTAAGCTCTCATGTAGTCAGAGTTAGCAGTTGAGAAGTCTAAAGCATATGTTTGAAGTGGTAAAGCATGTGAGTTGATTCTCATCTCAATCTGAGACAAACCAGCAGTATGAATACCTCCAGCAACTGTTGTCAAAGGTGAAAAGATGTTCTTGTTGAATGTTTGATCTCCATTAAGTGTTGGGTTCTTTTGGAACATGACATAACAGTAAGTAGGTCTTCCTGCTAGTGAACCAACTCTGATATGATTAGATAGAGAACCTGCAGTTATCTCATTTGATAATTCGTATCTGTAATCAGACCACTTCATGATAGATTGTGCTTTCTCAACGAATTTTTGATTAAGTTCTGTCAACTTCTCATAAGATGGTTTGACTCTAGGAACCCACATAGACAACTTTTCGAAAACGAATCTACCATCAGCAGTATTAGCATCTCTTTGAAGATAAGTGTCTGGATTGGTGTTACGATCTAAAGTGATTTCGTGTTTAAGTCCTCTAAAAGGTGCTTTGTAGTTCTCATAAAAACCAAACAAGTCGCTCAAAGGAACTGTGAACTCAAATACTTTCTTGTTAGCACCATCCAAAGCGATACACTTATTTCTACGAGCTAAGAATCCACTGTTAAAATCTGTGTTCTTTGTTGATGTTGTAGTCATTGTGACACCTCTACCAGCTCCTAAAATATTTACACCAGCACCTGCTGCACCACCAATACTTAGGTAGTTTGTTGCTTGTCCATTTTCTTGAACAACAGCCCCTGTCAAAGTCATTACGTTTGTAACTGGGTTAACACTAGTTCCACCGTTTCCAGTATCTTTATAGAAGAAGCTTAGAGTACCTTGTGATTCGAGATTGTCACCTGAGTACTTTGTGAAACTCTTTACAAAAGCTGTAAGTCTTGGGTTGTCTACTTTCTGTACAAGTGATCCTTCCAATCTCAACTCTGCTTTATCAAAGATAGCATAATTAAACAAGTTACAAGGTGCAATCTGTCCATCATCAGCAGAACCGTTAAAGTAAGTACCTGCAGCACCAGCGTCTTCTATGTATCCTCTAACTTGAATAAAACCTTTGTTAAAAAGTAGATAAGGGTCAATATCTCTGTTGTAAAAAACAAAACGATTCTGATTTGTTGCAGGTTTAGCTCCGTTTGAGTTGGACTCCAAATACTCAACGTACTCATACTCCTCTGTGTCATCAAACTGAACAGGGACCTGGTTGAACATGTTAGCCCACCATGGTGACTCTCCGCTCACATAATCGATAATCTCGGTCATAATCCTATAATATTATACTCTAAGAAAATATTTTGTCCGATACAAGGTTATTTCTCTTGGACAATGATTCCTGATCCTTCTTGTATCTCCTTCTTATTCTTTCCAAGAACATCATTCAGTATTTGTCTTGATACAGCGCTTATAAGTTCAGAGTTCTTAACTGGTGCTTTTTTCTTTTCAGTCTCTTTAAATTCCTTCTCTTCTTTCTCTTCTTTTGTTTTGATCTCTTTCACAACATCTTTTGTCTCCTCTTTTATCATTTTCTTGAGTTCTTTCGGGTTCTCTCTGTATTGATTTTGATCAATCTTCTTAAATTCTTGACTAAGGTCTACAGTAGGCTTCTGACTCTTTGAATTCACAAATTTGACTTTCCTTGACATCTGAATGTATATATTCAAATGACAGATAATAATTATTGCATTGCCTTTCTCATGTGTAAGAAGTAAGTCACATCCTCACCATTAAAGTTAACTCTTCTACCAAGTTGGTCGGTTATTCTCATATTGATTCTTTTAATGTAGTTAGCTTCATTGACAGGCAAGTAGATCGGGTAGTTTGGTTCAACATGAATTGCAGAACCTCTCGGTGTTTGTGGGACAAAAGAGTAAAGAATATCACTTCCTAAACTGTTATCGTAAGATCCTCCTGCAATACTACAATGAATAACTAAACTATTAACTCCTCTTGTAATATCTACTCTATTCTGTGATGAAACATTTGTATCATATATTCCTGAGTTAAATCCTATCAGTTCATTGAGTTTTGATGTTGATAGATCTATCTTGAAACCGTTTGTTAAAGCTATCTCTACTTTTTGTGTTACAACATTAGGAGCTATGATGATATCGTAGGTTGTTGGTCCTCCATCTGGATCTATGTTAGAATCATTGTTCTCATCCATCTTTACCTGCACAAAATCATTGAGATCAGTAACTTGATAGTTTCCATTTGGTAGTGTTAGATTCTTCCAATCAGTTCCGTTGTAGTACCTTAATGTGTTGTTTGCTAACTCAGATGAGATGTTAAAATAACTGTTCCAACAATCTGCTGATATTAATGCTATCTCATACTTGTCTTGATTAGATGTGTTAGTGTTAAGGACTATAGGTTCACCGAAATTAATAGTGAAGTTATCTGATGTTTGACTTCCTAAATCACTTGAATCTAATTTTAATGTAAATGACATCCAACTATATCAGTACATGAGATAATTATTATTGACTGACTTGGAAACTGATTCATCGGTTTGAAACATGACTGACAAAATAAGACCAGTTAATTTACTTAATACATCCGGTACTAAGTAAAAGTAGGAATTAGAAATAGATAATAATAATAGGTCTTATGATAGTCCGGATGTATTAAGAAAAACGACTAAGCTAAAACTATGTCATAAGTATCTTCCAAATATGTATCTAATACCCCTTTGTCGTCATAAATTAGGTTGTAAATACTAATATACTGTTCTTGAATATTATCAGTCTCATAAATACCCTCATCTGTTGGATCAATGTCATTATCTTTCAAGATTTGAAGAAACTTGTTCACGATTATCTCCATCTCATCCTCATCTAATTTGTAATAGGGTAATATGTCCTTCTTCATAAGCTGTTTGTCCTCTTTTCTCTTCTTTGGTTCAATCTTAACTTCTACATAATCTGTATCATCAATATTTTTGATATATTCACCTCTTTTAGAGAGATCTAAAGGACAGTTGCGAATATGAAACCCTTTCTTAAGTTTTACAGTTTCTGGATACTTCTCTCTAACCTTTCCTCCATGTTCTAAGTTTCTAAAATGTTTATGTAATGCTGTGTTATCAGCAATATTAATATCACAAGCTAAACATTTGTATTTATATCTTGTATTTCCTTGATGGATCTTTATGTGTTTATTGTAGTTTCCTTTATGTTGAGTTGAATATTCACATTCTTCACATTGATGTGTTTTGAGAGTACTTTCTCCCTCTGATTTGAGAAGATGTCTTTTACTTGCATTATGTCTCTTGAAGTTAGAACTATCATCAGTCTCGAAATCACAACTATCACAGTAATACTTCATCTCAAATTAGAATAATAGTTTGTCTATTTATTTTTTTATGTCAGTTAATTTGCCTAATACTTCCAGTCAAATTAATAAATGGTTATTATAATCAATCACTAATCACTAGTTTAATTCCAAGTCGGAAGTATTAAGTAAATTAACTGAGTAAATACTAATCAATAATTAATGATTTTTAGGTCTTCGAACCTTTCCACCTCTCTTAAGAATGTTAATCTTTGTTCCTAACTGCGTAACTTTAGTCATCCATGTTGTTAGCTTTCCAGACTTATCATATATCTCAAATATCTTATCAACTGGCTGATTAACAAAAGTATCAACTGCTGATGTATTAAGTCCTATCGCTTTTATTGCACTTGAGATAAACCTTTGACAGTTGTTGGTTATTGGATTGTAAGGAAAGAAGTCAGCTCCCATTAACTCCATAGTCTTATTCATTAAGTCGTTGAGTGTTACAGTCTTTCCATTCATATTAACTGATAACTGTTCAGCATCCATCTTTGAAGGTGACTTTTTCATTTGAATTGTTTCATTCTTTTCAACTGATATCTCTGTAGAATCCTCTAGTTTTACAATCATAAACAAGTGAAAAAGTCTATCATATCCGTATTCTTGAAGTTTCTTATGAAATGCTCCCTCTGATAAGAATGCCATCAATCTATCAACTGGAACTGTCTTAATTGGTGCTCTATAAAGTGTAATCTGAGTTATCTTTTTGTCTCCATACTGTTCCATAATCTTCCTCTCTGGAGGTTGTAATCTACTCTGACCTTGAAATAATGCCTTAGTTGTTCCTATCACTCTATCAGCTACTTTACTTATTCCTGACTTCAATGAATCAAATATACCATCGCCCTCTATGTATGCATTATCATCATAAACAACTTCTGTATCAGGTTCTTCAACATTGCTATCTTTCTTTACAACTTCGCCATTTGCAAGTATCTCAACCATCTCACTCTTGTATTCAATATCTGGACCATTATCATAATCCACACCATCTAACTTGATTCCGTTTTTGATTGGTTTAGGCAATGTGTTAGATGTTTCATTCTCGTCACTAAAAAACTGTGTTTCTCTTCTCCTAAAAACAAAAGGATAACCAGATACTGCATCATAACGTGAAACATGTGAAGGTCTGTTGTATCTCACTTTAACATCTGTAATAGGTGAATTCTGAGCAACATTAAGATGTAGACTATTATCAGTTACTGTTTTCATTTGTCTTGACATCATTGAAGGTGTTGATGGTTTTGTTGATGCAACAATAAACGGGTCTGCATATCTAACTTGTCTATTCATTTTACTTTAATACTATTGGCAGATATTATATTTTCTAACTGTTCTACTCTTCTTGTTAGTTCATCATTTTGGGCCGATAGCTGTTGAACTGACTTAATAAGGATAGGTACTAACTGCACGTAATCTATTCCAAGAGTTCCATCATCATCAATATTGACAACCATTCCTACTTTTGTATCTTCGACAACTTCTTTTCCTTTTTCAATGATCTTCTTTTGAGGTAGAAAGCTGGCAACATCTTGAGCAATTAAACCGTATCTTTGAGTCTTTTCCTGATCATCTATGTAGTTGTACTTTTTTGGAGTCAGTTTATTAATAAAATCTAATCCTAAGTCGATATCTTCTACATTTTCTTTTAGTGTTCCATCTGATGAATTCACTAATGAACCGTAATAGTAAACATTTGTGACGAACATACTACCCCATCTAAATCCCGAAGCTCCTAGATTGTAGCCATTTGATGTAAATGGGTAAAAATGAGTCTGACATAATGTTGTCCCAGATCCTGATTTAATACACATATTAGTACCCTGATATCCGACCCACGATTCGTATGTATCATTGTACATCGTTAACAATGGCATCGATCCATCATAATAATATCCTTTGACTGAAATATTTCCCCAGTTGCCATTTGCCCATGTTGGATTAGAAACTTCTAGTGATGCCTGAACTGTAACCTTTCCAGCTCCATCATCTGTTAATGTTTTTGTGTAAAGTTTATTCCATTTCTTTGATGTTGATCCAATATCATAAGTGGCAGTTGTTTGTGGTATTAAACTACTGTTCACATTTACAGGGGTTATGCTCCCACTAAAATTTTGTGCATAAACATTGTTCCATTTTGATCCAGATAAACCTAAATTTAAAGTGCTATCAGTTTGTGGGTATAAATTTGCTCCTGTGTAAACTCCTGGACTTCCTGACGCTGTACTCACCCCAAATATCGTTCCGTTTGTACTAGTTGCAACTCTAAATTTATCTGCTATATTTGCCCCTGTTACTGTCACTTTTGAACTTTCATCTTGGAAATTAGTTGAATAAATTGAATTCCATTTATTTCCTGAACTTCCCAGATTCCTTGTTCCAGATGGTAGTAAATCACTTGCTACATTTGTATTCACAATTAATGTATTAACATCAGAATTATTCGCATAAAAATTATTCCATCGAGCTGATGAACTACCTAAATTTCTTGAACCGTTATTTGGAACAAAATCTGATCCAATAGTTCCTAACATACGAATATCATAAATGTAAATTGTTCTCCATCTCCTTGATCCCATTCCTAAATCATAAGTATTATCTAAGTTTGGTGCAATACTATTTCCTATATTCACATCATTAACATTGAGTGTAGTTGCATTCACAGTATTAGAATACAAATTGTTCCATCCATTTGATGAGCTTCCTAAATCATACACATTTGAACCTACTGGGATAATATTTGTCTCTATCATCCCTGGTATTTGTATAGTTATCCCATTATCGAGAATATTTTGTGAGTAAAATGTTTTCCATCTTCTTAATGATGTTCCTAAATCATAAGTTACATTCGTTGAAGGTCTAAAATTCCCACAATAAATATTATCAGGTAAAGTGTTTGATGGAACAACTACACCATAAGGACCTGTGCATAATACCAGATTCGGGTATGTTGCTGTATACGAAATCGAAGGGCTGTTAATGGTTGGGCTTATTAATGTTGAATTAGTAATAAAAGTGTCGTCTGGTAATGTTTTTGATGTGTAAACTTCTCCTGCTCCATTAGTCATAAGGAGCTCAGTGTCTGAACTTGTGAAAACTAAATAAGGATCATTAATATTAGGCTGATTCATTGTTGAACTGTCTGGAAGTGTATTCGAGCTAATTAACTCACCTTCTTCATTGGTTTGAACTATCTGATTAATTGTTAATGGTGTTTTCATTGTCCCAGTGTACTCAGGGTTATCTTTGACTAAATAATTATGTAATGCTCCCTCTGGAAAAGGGATGTTAGTTGTTGTATCATCTGTGTAAGAAACTACAAACTCCTCATCATCTTCATCAAAAGTAATATTATCTACTCCTACCCCTTGATAGCCTCTTGGTCCTCGAAGTGAATCATTAGTTGTTGCCGCACCAAATCGCGTGGTCATAAATCTCTGATCGTAAGTATATTACTATCACAGATAATTAAATCACAAATTCGGAATTAGGAGATCTACTGTTAGCATTTTTGACATATCCATCTTCACAATAACCTTCATAACGAAAGTTCCCTAATTCTCTTTCATCTTTCAAGTCTAATGGAATATCACTAAGAATTGAATCTGTATGAGAATAATGAACATGTTCTACAAAGGGTTCTATTGTTTTAGCTATCGTTAATCTACACTTTGCTAAAAAGAATGGTTTCATGCGAGCTAAATCATACTCAAACTTCTGTTCTCTAAGAAAAGTAACTTCAAAAAGATTGTCATCAAGTTGTGTAAGTTCATAAGGATTATCGTCATCTAACGGTTCATCAGTCTCAGGATTGAACATAATTACTTTCTTGTTCTTTTTGCAGAGTACACCCCATATGTGATTAAGTAGTTTCTTTGCACCTTGACAACCATATTCCTCTTTGATTTTGTAAAGTGTTTTAGCATACTCTCCGAAGATTGTAGAACCTGCTTTACAATAACTCTGTGGGTAGTTCAAAAAGTTGTTTTCTTCATCAATTATCTCAATCTTTAATCCTTTCTCTCTAAAGTACTGTAGTTCTAAGTGAGTGTAGTAGTTGTCAGGATTGATCCAAACTAACTTTTTAAGTTGTTCGTCTTTTGGTTTTTCTACACGACAGTGATAAATACCTGATGCAATAAACTTCATGTTATTAAACTCCGATTGTGTAATAGTCTTTAGAATGCCTTTCTTAACAGGAATGTACAACTTTTCATAAGAGTAGATAGAAGCAAAGTAAGATCTTGCATCATACTTGTACAAAGGTCCTTCATAAGGTCTTGAAAGTCTAAACGCACCACCTGAATTGAGAAGAAACTTAGTTTCGTAATCTTCAATCGGTTCAGGGCAAATACCTTTCTCATTCATCAAATCAAATAAGTACTTTAATGCAGTCTTTGAGTAGTTTCCAGTCTTGTACATGTTAATCTTGCCATCAGTTAACTTCTTTAGTAGTTCAGCATTCTCGATCAGTTCTTCATAGTATTTCTTTAATGATCCTTTGAAACTTGCTTCTTTTGTGACAAGTAGAAACTCTTCAGTTCTAGGATTCTTCATCAGTTGTTGTCTCTCTTCTTCAGTAATTGTAACAAAACCATTTGAATAACATTGATACAATCCCTTCTCATCTGGAAATTGTTCTATCACTAACAACTTCTTTTCTTGATATGATATTCCTTTGACTTTGAGCATTTTAAGTTAATATTTAAATAGTGTTTTCTATTTAAATAATATTAATTATTTAAGTTTTTTTCCGACTACCCAATTGATGTAAAACAGGTCCACTGTATCATCTTGGTCATGGTAGTCATAAGGTGCTTTTAAATCAACATCATCATCTACATCGAAGTAACCTGCAGAGATAGGTTTTGAAACTGAATCATACTTAATAGCTACATTCATTCTAGCTTCTGGAAACTTTGATGCTAAGATGTCCTTAATCTCTGTGACTTTCTCATAAACATCAGAGTACTTTGCATTGTGTGCTTTGATCTTCATAGAGTAAACATCTTGACCAGCATATCTAATACCAACTGCCTTTACTTTAGTTGGTTCAAAGGTTGGTGCATCCTTTGCTCTCTTCTTTGATTTTGATCTTTTATCTGGCATTATTCAGTATACTAAATATATATTGAATATCTTTTAAGTAAATTTAAATGTCTTTTATCATATCACGTAATTTTGCTTTGACTAATCTATCTACAAGTTCTTCAATGTCTTCATTCTGATTCTGATTCTTTTGTTCAACAAGTCTTTTATGAATGTTTGATCTCTTGTGTGCAGACATAGCAACACGCTGAACATCTCTTCCACAATCACATACTATTTTCTCACTAATGTACTTCTTGTGTTTTGCTTTGAATTCAGGATCCGAGTCGTAACGCTCTTTAAAGGTCTTTGCTTTCTTTATCTCTTCCATATTATTTTATAATATTTTAATATCATTGTATCCTTAAGTCTAATTAGAGTAATTTAATATCACAGTTAACTGACTTGGAAACTGATACATGATTGAGTAAAAAGGTAGTTTGGAACGATTATGACAATAACACATTTTCTGATTGATATATATATATACAGAATGAACAGGTCAACTAACAAGAAAACAACAACAAGTATGCTTCATAATCTTTTTGTCAAGCCAACTAAAGATAAAGGTGTTAATGCCCCTGAGTTTCCTGACTTCACTGATAATTACTATCATCAAGCTGATATTCTTTACTTGCCAGATGATGATGGGTACAAGTATGCTTTAGTTGTTTCTGATGTGGGAAGTAGATTAACAGACGCAAGACCTTTGAAAAGTAAAAATCCGACAGAAGTTCTAACAGCATTGAAAAAGATCTATTCCGGGAATATTTTAAAGCCTGTAACTCATGTTTTTGGTGTTGATGGTGGTACAGAGTTTCAAGGTGTTGTTAAGAAGTATCTTGAAGACGAACTAAAAGTTAATATCAAAGTCGGAAAGCCAGATCGTCATACTCAGCAAGCAATAGTAGAAAGAAAGAACAGAGACATAGGAAAGAAGTTGTTTATGAGAATGACTGCTGAAGAACTACAAACTGGTAATGTATCAAAAGCTTGGGTTGATGACCTTCCTAAAGTTATTGAAGAGATCAATAATAACACAAAAAACAAGAGAGTTCGCAAGATTAACAAGTCTGAAAAGTTAGAGTATCAATGTTCAGGTGATGCATGTGATGTTATTGAACAAGGGACTAAAGTGAGAGCAATGCTTGACGCTCCTGTAAATGTTCATGATAACAAAAAACTTCATGGGAGGTTTAGAGAGACTGATATTAGATTTGCAATAAAGCCTCGAACTGTAATGAAATCACTTGTTGCACCTGGTAATCCTCCTATGTATCTACTTGACAAAGCAAATGGTGAACCTGATTACCAAACTGCTTACACAAAGAACCAGCTTCAGATCATTCCTAAAAATGAGCAGAAACCTAAAGAAAGTGATATTAAAGGTCAAAAAGAGAAAGGAGTTACGAAGTGGATTGTTGAAAAGTTGGTTGATAGAAAGAAAGTTGGTAATAAAATTATGTTTACAGTAAAGTGGAAAGGTATTACTAAAACAACAGAAGAACCTCGTGCCTCACTCATGAAGGATATTCCTTTGCTGATTAAAGAATTTGAGAAAGAAAAGAAAAAGTGAAGGGAGTGAGAAAAAAGGCATTTTTTTATTATGGAAAAAAGGCAGGCATGCGGTCTTTTTTCTTTCTGAGAAATCAAAATCAAAAAAACTTTATTCATTTGAAAAAAACATTGAGTTGAATTCTGCTTCAAGTTGTTTTACAATTTCAGGACTATCTACGAACTCTCTTTTGTTTTTCTGTTTCTTATCACTTTTCTTAAAATCGAAAGACATCTTCTCTACTTTTTTTCTATCTTCTTCGATTCTTTTAAGGGTTTCAGATATTTCTTTGAGTTTTTGGTCTCTCCAAATCTCGAATTCAAATGATTGTTTTGACTTTGTTGTTATTGATTTACATTCTTGATGTTCTTCTTTTTGTTGGAGTTTTTCTTCAAGTTCACTTATTTTATTCATGTACTTAGCTTCCATTTCACGAAATTGTTCTTGAAGGATGTCATACTGGCGATTTCTTTGATACAATATTTCTGTTTCTTGAGATTTTCCACAAGATTTTGATTCAACAACGTAATCTCCTTTTGTTTCATTATCTGGAACAAATTCATCTTCTTCATCAAATTCATCCATCTCATGCATCCATTTGTTCTTTTTAAAGATTTCTAATAGTTCATTACTTGAAAGTTTGTATCTATGACGATTACCTGTCGAGTTCTTTCCAATAATTCCAATCTCTTTTAATAAACGAGAGTTCTCTATTGGTGACGATTTAGAACCAGAATGATTATTGTAGGATTCTGTGAAGTCTTTCAAATACACATTAAAATCTTTTCTCTTTAGAACATACTGGCTTTTGAGATACTGATAGACTGGATGTAAGTTTCTTATTAACACTTCAGACTTGGCATCAGTCTCAACATTTTTCAATTCAGCTTGTTCATTAAAAGGGTTTTTGTTGGCAAAATCTTTGCAATCCCAATAAAAAGCTTTTTGAACTTCAATATCTTCCAAGCAACTGTACAGCTTATTGAAGTACTCAACATCTCCTGTTCTCTTGTTTGAAATATCAGTCATAAGATATCGTCTGTCATTCTTATTCATCTGAACAGGGCTATCATTTGAAGTGATGATAATTGAAATGTGATTCTTAATATTAATTGCATCTTTCCCTTTTGCCTCAATTGATACATAGTCTTCAGTTGTTAGAACATTTAATGTACTATTCATAATTTTCCACTCAGATGTATTAGCACAACGAAGCTCGTCTAAGAATAGTAATACAATCCCTTGTAACTCTGCATTGAATCGATTAGTTAAACAATTATTACTTTGAGTGAAGAAAACGTTTCGTTCACCAATCACATTCATCAAAAACTTTGGTAGAGTTGATTTACCAGCACCTTGTGTTCCTTTCAAGTAAAGTGCAGTCTTCATTTTTCTCCCATTAACAAAGTGAGAAATCCATTTTCGCATATATTCATAAGCAGTCTGATCGTTGGAGCAAATGACTTCTTTGATATGGTTCCAAATTAATTGAATTTTATCTTGAACTGACTTCGTGATTTTATCGACATTTGTTTCAGCATACTTAAAACCTTTAAACATGTTAAGGTATCGTAATCCATTAGCTTCATAGATTCTAGGCTTTGACACTTCAAATGTTAATATGTAATCATCTGTATCTTCATTCTTAAACCAATCACTGTATTTAATAGTTTTGACTTTATCAGCATTAATAACTTTGTAAACCATCAAAGGGGTGATATATCCTTTCCCAAAGTCTTCGTGTGATATTTGATAGAACGAACTATCTGTAGTATCATAATAAAATATACAGACTGGTTTCAATACCTTAAAAAAGTATTTCTTGATATACTGCTTCACATCTTGTTGACGATCTTCTTGAATCATCTTCATAACTGTTACTTTGCTAAAAGGGTCTGAAGCAATAACTTCAACAACTTCTTCGACATCAGACATTCTAGTTTTCTTTGAGTTAGACATTTGTAATAATAAAATAAATATATTATGTAGTCTTTAAATTGTATTAAAAGAAAAAGGTATTTTAAACGAGAGTTAGGAAAGTAGTGAGTCAGTTTTTTTTCTTACTCCTTCTACCAATTTCTTCCCACCCTTCCTTTTTTTCCTATACTAACTAACTAACTAACTAAC
>Ga0097678_1001673_pt1 | contig 21347 bp, 19 predicted proteins | sample ThiBiot_500_plan_2_FD_72847 | JGI IMG/M metagenome (GOLD analysis project Ga0097678, IMG submission 72847) | Wastewater bioreactor microbial communities from Cape Town, South Africa - Thiocy_expt_500_plan - 1398105537976 (version 2) (version 2) ...
GTAACAAGGTAATGGTAAGGGAACTTGCTGTTGGATTATAAATTTATTTTACTTTTCCTTTTTTAATTCTTTTTTGATTCCGTAAGAACTCATAATTTTTTAACACTTTTAGTGTTGTTTTACATGTGGCGAAATGGTATACGCGTTAGATTTAGGATCTAATTTCTGAGAGTTCAAGTCTCTTCATGTATATTACGGCTATTTAACATAAAGGTAATGTATTAGTTTGCAAAACTTTCCATAAAGGTTCAATTCCTTTATTAGCCTACATATAAAAGTTAACAGGTATATAATTTTAGCCGCTTATGTATACCTTACTACTCCTCTAAAATAATTTAAGTTATTAGCTCAAATGGTTAGAGCCTTGGACTTTTAATTCAATCGTTCGGGTTCAATTCCCGAATAACTTATAAATCAGTATACCTTTAATATTATCTGAATAGACTTTTTCCTCATTTATAACTCTTCCTGATGTAAACATACAGATAAATAATATATAGGAAGAATTATATTAAGCATAACCCCTAATAAAGTTAAGTAAACTTTTTCATTCCTAAAAAAATAAAAAAGATAAAACACATAATACAATATAAAAAAAGTAACTTAAAGAAATAAAGAAATAAAAAGTAAAATAAATTCATATGGTTTAAAGGATGTGTGTATATCTAGTTAAGACACAAATAAAAAAATAGTACCCGCTAAATATTTAATCCCTTAAAATTTTCTTCTTTGCTGCTTGTACGCAGGTAATAATAAATAAAAAAGTAAAAGAAGAGAGGATGTTTTACAACATGGTAAATCAAGATAGTAGGTATTAAGCACTTAAATAAATACAACCTTACTTTCATTCAAACAATAGATGGCTTAAAATAAGTTAGGTTTAAGTTATTTATATAACCACTAAAATTGTTAAGTAACTAAATATATAATTATATAGCCTATCAATTTTATATTTATGTGAATGTCGTGGAAACTTCGCTTTTATGATAAGTTACTTGGTTTATATTTAAACGTTTCTGGCTTTAACTTTATATTTTAAAGTAAATTAAGGTGTCTTTTAATTAGTTATCCAAAGTTACCTTTTAATTATAAACCTGTTAGCCTTAACAGGCTTATAAGCTTTGTTAACAGTTTGGGCAGTTTAGTTAGAGGTTCCAGGTAATATTTTTTACCAGGTAAACTTAACTTTATGGGTTTTTTTATTTGGAATTAATTAACGAGTATTACTCTGGCTTACCTTTAAACTTACAATACTTTAATATGTTTACTTATCTTTACTACTTGCCTACTAACTTTATTTCCCCTGGTATAATACCGGTACCTCCAAGTTTGAAGTTTATTTTTGAAAAGTGTACCTTTTTTATGAGACATAGGAGTTAACGTGGTACTTAAACTTTCTCAACTGTGTTTAGTAGGTTAACGGAAGGTTTATAGGGGCAAGTAGCTGACGTGATTTATCTTTTTTGTTACTTTTACTACTAGTTAATGGTAAGTACACCACTGGCCACCATTAATCCCAATGTGTGAAGTTTTGTTTGTTGATCTAAATAAGTTAAGCTAAGTCATAGTTGGTTTAATGTTTCCCCTCTATTTTAATTTATATGGTTTTGTATTATTATATTTTTTATATATATTTAATTTTATTTAGTACATAAAGTAATTTATATTTACAGGTTAACCTTAATTTACTTAACATACAACATAGCTCCTCTAAAATATAAATCCTACCAAAGTAACAAATATAGTGGTATATCTAAAATACTTATTCCTCTTTAATTATCACAAATTAATATTAGGTATTAGTTCACCTTAGTTTTAACTTATTCTCAGGTTAATATTTAACCTTAAAATACTTCTAACTTACCGTGTATTCTTTTCTCTAATTTAACTTACTTGAAGGTATAGTACCCTTTACGTATGTTTTACGTGGCTTACGGCCTTTTAGCCTGTACCCCCAAGAAGGTATGATAATAGGAGTACTTAATATTTGTACCTGTTTATCTTAAGTTTACCCCTGCTAGTTTAAGTTATATGAGGGGTAAGCTTAATTAAGAGTTTACTTAGTGTGTATTATTAATTATACAGTTGTATAGTTACTTATAATGTGGATACTTTACCTCTTGGTCCCTAGTTGTACATACAAGTTTATTATAACTTAAATTAAAGATAAATAGAAATAAAAAAGGAAAAAAGGAAAAGAGGAGAATGGGTAATAAAAGAACTAAAAATTAATGAAAAGAGGTGGGGAAGAAAACAAATTTACCCCCAACTATTGAACATAAACTATGATATCTTTATTATTAATTTCTCCTTTAGCTTCGTGCATTACAAACGCAATTTTACCTAAAAAATATATAAGGGAGACTACATTGGCTTTATCTTTATTACCTTTTTTTATCTCTCTTTCACTATTATTAATACACTGTAATCAATCTATCACACCTATGTCTTATTTTCTAATGGGAGAATGGGAATTTGGAGTGGATGCAATATCTGTATGGTTTATATTACTAACATCTTTATTGTTCCCTATTACAATATTATTAATTTGGCGTCATGAGTCTTTTACAAATATAGCCTTTATATTATCACTTATATATTCTATTTTAATTTTATTTTTTACTACTTTAAATTTATTTTTCTTTTTTTTATTTTATGAATCATTATTAGTACCTATGTTTTTTCTAATAGGTACATATGGGTCACGTTTAAGAAGAATAGGTGCAGCATATAAATTCTTTCTTTATACTTTTATAGGATCTTTTTTTATGTTAGTTGCTTTAATATATATATTTTATACTAAAGCTACATTAAATTTAGAGGTGCTATATCGTAGTAGTTTTACTCCAAATGAAGAAATATTTTTATGGTTTGCCTTTTTTGCTTCTTTTTGTGTTAAAGTTCCTGTAGTACCATTTCATGTATGGTTACCTGAAGCTCACGTTGAAGCTCCAACTATAGGTTCAGTAATATTAGCAGGTATATTATTAAAATTAGGTATTTATGGGTTTATTAGAATTTCTTTACCTTTATTTCCTTTAGCAACTGTATATTATTTACCTTTAATTTATACTATTGCTATTATTTCTATTATATATTCTTCTTTAGTTACTTTACGTCAAATAGATTTAAAAAAAATAATAGCTTATTCTTCAATAGGACATATGAATTTTGTTTTATTAGGTCTATTTTCTTTTTCTTTACAAGGTTTTTTAGGAGCTCTTACTGTAGTTTTAAGTCATGGTCTAATTTCACCTGCTTTATTCATTTGTGTAGGTCTGTTATATGATCGTCATCATACTAGAATTTTATATTATTATAGAGGTTTAGCTGTTGTTATGCCTTTCTTTTCTTGTATGTTCTTTTTCTTTTCTTTAGCTAATTTAGGGTTCCCAGGTACATTTTCTTTTGTTGGAGAATTTTTAATTTTATCTTCAATTTGGTCTTTTAATCCTTTTATAGCTCTTTTATCTTCAAGTTCTTTATTTTTATCTACTCTTTATTCTCTTTGGTTACTTAATCGTATTGTTTTTGGTAGTTTAACTCCATACCTTTCATCTTTTAATGATTTAAGTTTCCGTGAATTTTCTATTTTATTTTTACTTCTTTTCCTTATATTACTTTTTGGTTTCTTACCTTCTTTATTCTTTTTCCCTTCTTCTTCTTTCTCTCTTATTTCTAATCTTGCCCTATCTTCTATAACTCAAACCAATATATAATAAAATTATGTTTCTTCATTCATTAACCCTTTCATTTTTCACTATATGTGTTTTTTCTATATTTCCACAAATATTGTCAACTAATATAATTTTTGCCCTATTTGTTTTTTCTATTGCCCTTTCATTTTCTCTTCTTCTTTTCTCTTCTTCTTTATCTGTCTCTTTCTTCCCTTTTAGTTCTTTAAGTTCTCTTTCTTCTAATTCTTTTGAATTTTTTGTTTTTGATATATCTTCTTATTATATTTGCTTCTTTTTATTTATATTTATTTTATTTTATTTCTCTTATTTACCATCTGTAATATCTTCAAATTATTCTGCTATTTTACTTATATTTTTATATTTTTTTGGGATTATATTTCTTCTTTTATCTAATGACTTTTTAGTTTTCTATATTAGTCTTGAATTTGTAGCTCTAACTTCATATCTTTTAGCTATTCTTCATCAAAACCCTTTTACAATAGAGGCCTCTCTTAAATATTTTATATATAGTTTTTTATCTGGAGCTATTTTCCTTTTAGGTGTATCAATAGTTTATTTCCATACTTCTTCTATTTCTTTTGTAACTACTTTTTCTTTTATATCTTCTCCAGAATCATCTCCATTTATTTATTTAGGTTTCCTCCTTATATTTTTTACCTTATTTTTTAAATTATCTATAGTTCCTTTTCATTTTTGGGCTCCAGATTTATATGAAGGTATAATTTATCCATTAACTGCTTTATTTTCATTATTTCCTAAATTTATATTTTACCCAGTTATAATTAAATTCTCCCTATTATTATCAGATTCTTTCCCAACTACTTTTTCAGGTGTATTTACTCTTTTAGGTTTTTTATCTCTTCTTCTGGGTACTTTTTCTGCTTATAATCAATTCTTCCTTAAAAGATTATTAGCTTATTCTACTATATCTAACAGTGGTTTACTACTTATACTTTTAGGTACTTTTAATTTTTCCCCTATAGCTCTAATTATTTTCTTTATTTATTTCTTAACTTATTTATTAGCTTCACATGGTATATTTAATTTCTTAATACATTTTAATCTAACTAAATTCAATTCTCGTCTTCCTTTCGTTGCTTCTTCTTATTTCTTTATGTCTATGCTTTTTGCTGTATGTCTTTTATCTTATGCAGGTATACCTCCTTTTGTTGGATTTGTAGGTAAATTTTTTATTCTATTTTGGCTAATTTCTTCAGGTTATATATTATTAGCTATTTTTGTAATATTATATTCTTTAATATCTATTGTATATTACTTAAAATTTCTTCATTTTATGTTATTTACCCCTCCATCTTCTTTACCTTCTTCTCTTACTTCCTCTCAAGATCTAACTACACCTAATTACCCTTCTTCTTGGTCTATATATATTATTTCTTCAGCTCTTCTAATTTGGACATTTAACCCTTCATTCTTATTTTTAATTTCTTCTAACATAGCTTATTCATTTTTTTAATATATTAACCTTAGAGATATAACTATTATCTCTTTATTTATTTATTTATTTATTTTATAGCCTACGGCCTTATCTGTCTACAAAAACAACTCAGGTGCCACTTCAAAGAAAAGTAGCCTCTACTTAGACATAAAACTTACATAAACAATATTATATACCGCTGTCTTAAAGTGGTTAAAATATATACTCCAAATTAAAAAAAGTAAAAAACAGTTATATAACAAAGGAGACAAAACTGAAAAACAAATACATATAGAACTTAAAAAAATAAAAGGAAAAAGTTTTATACTTTAGGTTCAAAAGGAAAAATATTATTGACTGCTGTAGAAAACTTTTGTATAGTTGAAGTTCATTATCTGGACAATTTGTTCAGAGGTAGCAGGTGTACCATTATAGTTACACTTCTCTATAAGTTTATCAGTATGTATAGAGTTAACTGAATCTTGAAAAAAACCATCTACTTGACCTAAAACAATTGCCCCTAAACCTATACCCGTTATTTGGGCTACTTTTTTACCGGTCATATTCACCATAACCCATTGTATATCTATATCAAAGAAAGAATAAACCTTACCAGCTAAAGAGGTAAGGTTTAAAAAGTAAAGACTTACGACCATAAATAATAGGTCTAAATAAATAAAAATAATAGCCAAAGAAAACAAACCTAAAACTTGAGTTCTAAGAGCAAAAAATAATAAAATAAATAAATAAGATAGAAAGAGTTGATTATTAACTAGTTTAATAAAATAAGTTATAGAGTAATAACCAATATTTTTGTATATGTTTAATAAATGTTTAAAAAGGTACATAGGTATATTCTTACCTTTTTCTTTTCTTTGTAACTCCTCTTTTTAGTTTTTACCTTTATTACAGCAAATTAAAGTTATTTCTATTATTTCTTATAAAACAGAATACCAGGTATATATCCATAGATACGAAAAACTAAAGGTAAATAGTAAGAAGTAAAAGGAAAGTAAGAGGTAGGGAAGAAAATAAGGAAATATGTAAGGTAGGAAGTAAAAAACCCACATTCAGAAGTAATAAAAACTAATTAGAAAGAGTAGGTGAAAAGAGAAAGGTAAATCAGGAAAGGCAGGAATTGAACCCACATAAACGATTTTGGAAATCGTGATTTTACCATTAAATTACATTCCCTTATAAGTAGATAAAACCCAAACGGAAAGAACAGGATTCGAACCTGTGAGGAATAAAAATTCCGGCAATTTAGCAAACTACTGTTTTAACCACTCGACCATCTTTCCTTTAACCACCCTTAAGTTAACATTTAAGGGTGGAAAAAAGCAACTAAAAGTAGCGATAGTTGGAATTGAACCAACAAAAGCCATAGCATGAATATAGAGAACAACCATTGTTCAATATCGCTAAAACTCCCCAAAAAAAGAGAAAACCACTAAAAAATAAGGTGGCAATAGAAAAAAGACCCAGAGTTAGAAGAGTTAAGATTGTTTTTTAAGACCAGGGAGAAAACCTTTTAAAGTAAGAAAACGAAAAATAATACGTTTACCTTTTTTAGAAGACCAATGAGAGGGATTAGATTTGAAATGTAAATTTTTAACTAGTTTATGCATAGAAGATTAAGATTTATGAGTAAGAATAAGTTGAGAAGAATTAAGAAATAAATAAAAAACGACCATTTGAGAAGGATTACCAAAATTAGAATTATTAACTCTAATAGAAGAGTGAGGATTAGAAAAGGAAGTAGGTCTAGGGGAAAAAAGAAAACCATTAGGGATAAGAGGTATATAAGAAGCAGAAAAAAGTTCCAGAAAAAAACGAAGACGAAGAAAGGTTCTTATTAAGGAAGGGGAAGGGGAAAAAAAAGAATTAATTAGGGGAGATTTAGTAGAAGTAGAAAAACAAAGCATTCGGAAAAATAGGATTTGAACCTATACGCTTAGTACCCAAAACTAAGATACTACCATTATATGATATTCCGTGGTTATTTTCTAGCAGATTTTTTAAGACGACAACCATTATGAGGGACAGGAGTAAGATCTTTAAGTAAAAGAGGACGAACACCAAGAGATCTGAATCTTCTTAGAAGTACAGAACGAAGAGGAGAAAATCCAGAAATAAATAAAGAAAGGTTTAACTTAGAATCGCCACGTTTAGAAGATTTAAAAAAATTAAGAAAATCATTAGATAAAGATTCAGCAGCAAAGGAAGAAGAACGAGAGGAACCTTTAAAACCAAGAAGGCCAGCAGATTTATTATAAAGGATAATAGGAGTATGGCGAGAAGAGGAATTAAATTTAGTAAGAAGTATACGCGAATTATTAGGAGAAAGTATAAGATGAAGTATTAACATAACTCCCCAAAATGGAATCGAACCATTAATCGTCTAGTTAACAGCCAGAAGCTTAAACCAATTAAGCTATTGGGGAAAGGGTAGATAGAGAGACTTGAACTCTCAAATATTAGTATCACAAACTAAGGCTCTAACCAATTGAGCTATAACTACCTAGCTGAAAGATGGAATCGAACCAACAACCAGCAGATTACAAATCAACTGCTCTACCAATTGAGCTATATCAGCAAAAATGTTTGAAAATGGAATCGAACCATTGACACGAAGATTTTCAGTCTTATGCTCTACCATTGAGCTACTCAAACAAAGTGAAGAAGATTAGATTTGAACTAATGAAAAGCTGAGCTTTTTGGATTTACAATCCAACGTTTTTGACCACTTAACTACTTCTTCACCAAAGGTATGTACACATTACCATTTATAAAGATGGTAAGTAGGATTAAAAAGAACGACGACGAGTTTTAAAAGGAGAAGTAAAAAAAGGAAAAGGATAAGGGATATCTTTAAAAGTAGGATGATATAAATACACAACTGAAAAGTTATTTGGATTTATTTCTAGATATCTAACAGTTTGTTTCATTATTAAAGAAGGAAATAATTTAAACCAAGTAACCCAATTTGGATTTAATCTAGGTTTTAAGGATGAAGTAGATTTTTTACTATGGTTCCAAAGAGGCGAAGCCAGTTTTTCCCCTTCTACATGGGAATTTAAGATTCCTTTTTTAGGTAATAGAGTAATTAGGTCATTAGGTTTTAATTGAAGACCTTTTTCTCCAGGATTTACAGGTTTACCATTTAATAATACACCTTGTGCTGCTATTAATTTATGTACAGAAGATATAGACATAAACCAATTCGTACGAAAAAGTACTATATCTAAACGAGACTCTATATAAGATCTTTTAGATTGATTTTTTACTTCTCCTTGTTGATAGCTTACAGGGTTATTACCTTTTGTAGATAGGTGTGAAGAACTCATAGTATTAATAGGATTATAATATACAGTTAAATATTTTTTAGTCTTCCATTTCATATTAAATAAATTCTTTTTTAAACGAGGTTTTGTTTTTCCTTGTGCCCCTTTAGCTAGGGGACTAGGTGAGTTTAAATTAGAATATAAAAATATGTTATATAAAGTTTTTTTTGACCATGATAAAGTGGGTAGTGATGAATAAAACATTTTTATTATTTACACTTATTTAAGTGTTTTACATTCTATAGGATTTGAACCTATAACCTTCGGATTAGAATTCCGACTCTCTATCCTATTAAGTTAAGAATGTATTTGAACCAAGATCGATTTGAACGATCGACTTATTGCTTATCAAGCAAACACTCTACCCCTGAGTTATAGGTTCTTTTGTTTCTGGATAGGATGGGTTCGAACCATCGCATAGTTGCTTCAAAAACAAATACCTTACCGGCTTGGTTACTATCCACTTTTTTAGCTGGTCTAATATTGACAGTGTTACTTTCCCCCCAGTCAACTTTTCTCCTCTTTAATTATTGTTTCCTTTATTAATTCTTTTAATTTAATTATAATTAATTGGGGGCTAAATAGGAGACCTAACAAGCATAGGTGTTAATAAGCAATTAAAAGTAAAAGACAAGTTTTAATTAATAAAATAAATAGAAAGTAATAAAAGAAAAGATAGGAAGGGATTCGAACCCTTGAAGATAAAATCCAATAGTTTTCAAAACTATCTCTTTAACCACTCAGACACCTACCTAAACCAAACAAAAGTTTGGTGAAATAAATAGCAATAAAGTTGGATTACGGCTTAAAAAGCGTATAAGATAAGGAAAGCCATCATTAAAGCAAATAGACCTACTGCTTCAGTTAAAGCAAACCCTAAAATAGCATAACTGAATAATTGTTGTTTTAATGAAGGGTTACGAGAAGTAGCTTGAACTAAAGCAGCGAAAACAGAACCAACACCTACACCAGCACCAGTTAATCCAATTGTAGCTAAACCAGCACCAATTAATTTAGCACTTTCTAACATAAAAGAGATTACCTCTCAAAAAGTTAAACCCTAATTTAAATAACACCCAGATATTATGGGGAATAAAAAAGGATAAAAGTATTTTGGGAGAGATCGAATTACCAACAAAATAACCACACCATTAAAATAGTGAGGATATTGATTATGAGGCTTTAACTCCATATTTTGAACGACTTGTTAATCTACCTTCAACTCCTTTACAATCATATTTACCTCTTATAACTTTATATTTTAAACCAGGTAAATCTGGAGTTCTGCCACCACGTACCAATACTATAGAATGTTCTTGTAAACTATGACCGATACCAGGGATATAAGCATGAACTGTAAGGCCATTAGAAAGTAGTACTTTACAGATTTTACGATTTGCGGAATTAGGTTTTTTAGGTTTAACTATCATAACAGCTTTAACTGTTCCTTTTAATTGCGGAGATTTCATTTATGAGCAAGTATTGGAGTCGAACCAATTAAATTCAGATTATGAGACTGAGGGACCACCTTGATCCTAACTTGCAACCTATATGTGGGGTATAATTAGAGGACAACCCACCTTTTGTAGTATCTTACTTTTATTTTAGTTTTTAGGCAGTATTTTATGCGGCTAAGATAAAATATAAAATAACTATTACTCTAAGTAAAGTAGTGTACACTCTGAGAGGTAAATTTATTCTATTTATCTTTAAAATTAACAAAAAATTTAAAACCTTTATACTAAAAAAGTAAAGTTAAAAAGTACCTCTTACTGATTATGTCAAGAAATTTAAGTTAAAATTAAGAGTTAGGACGGTAAACAATTAAAAGAGAAATAGAATAAACACCTAAAGGAGTGAAAATTATCTTAGAATCATAAAAAATAGGTTGATTAAGAGAAGATGTAGGTGTATTAGGAATAGAACCGAATTGAAATGTTTCTTTAGTAGAACGAAGTTTACGAGGAGATTTACCTTTAATAACAAGTTTTAAACCAATGATATTAGCACGAGATTTAAATTTAAATAACTTAAGAAGAGGAGAAAACCCTACTTGTTGTTTAGAAGTAGAAAAAGTGGAGATAATAGGAAGAAGAGAAGGAGTAAAAAGAAAAGGTAAGTCATGTAAAGGAAAAGAATAATTAATATGAAAGAAAAAACGAGACTTGAAGTAATAAGAAAGAAAACGAAATACACCACTAGAAGGAGTAGGGAAAGGACTTATAATATTTTGAGGTAAAAGAAAACCAGAATGAGAAAGAAATATATGGATAGAAGAATGTATTTTATGGAAATGAAAAGAAGAAAAAGGGAAAAATCCTTTAAAAAAATGATAAAGGAAAATATCCGAAAACATATAAGAAAAGTAATGAAAAAAATTATAAGATACCAGGTACCTATACCTTAAAGAATAACCAAAACGTAAAGAGGGTAAAAGTATCATAAAAATAAATGATTAGAAAGAGTAGAAGAGTTTTGAGTATATACAGATTGATGATAGTATGTTGGTGAAGAAGGTGAAGTAAGAGAAGCTTCACTAGAAAAAACAGATATAACACCAAATAGAGCAACAAAAAGTACAAAAGAAGATAATATAAAAGGAAGTGCAAAAGAAGTAAATAAAGCAGAACCTAAAAGAGTCATATTATCTAAATATTCAGGAGAAGATATATATATAGATGTAGGGCTAGAGTTGAAAGGAGTTGAAGGAAAAGCAGAAATAACTAAAAAAAACCCAAGTATAGTACAAAAAAATAGTATCGGGAAAGTATGTAAAAGGGAAGAATATGAAGAAGATGAACGTAATAAAGAAGATATATTTAAAAGCATAAGTACAAATAAAAATAGAATTGAAAGTGCTCCTACATATACAATTAAAATAAATATACCTAAGAAATCTAAACCTTGAAATATTAAATATAAAGAAGTATTAAAAAAAGTAAGTATTAAAAATAATAAAGAGTGTATAGGATTATATACAGAAATTACAAGAAAGGAAGAAAGTAATATAATAAAATGGAGAAACATTGTCCTTTAAGAGAATTGAACTCTTATATAGACCTTGAAAAGATCTTGTCCTAACCGTTAGACGAAAAGGACTATGCTTTCCACTTTAACTTGGCATATATTTAAAACAACGCTCTTCTTTCTTCTTCTAACTATGCTTTAGCGTATAATACCTCTTTTACCACAACTTTTGTAGGTTATACACCTTTAGTTAATATACTTCCCCTCTTTTACACTTCAAAAGTATAACTATTCCTCACCCCTGGTATCAGTTTTGTTTTTTCTCCACACCCCTTTAAATTTAAGCCCTTCCTTCTATTTATTTTTATGTTTGTAAAAAGAGTAGCCTTGAGACATTAACTTAAGACAATAAATATATAAAGGTAAATAGAGATAAAAGTAGTGGTGTAAAAGTTTATATAAAAACTAAAAGTAGGGTAAAAATGGCTTTAAAAAAATATAACCTATATACAAGGATATAAAACACAAACATATATATAAAAGAAAAATAATAAAAAAGATATGAGTTAAAGTGGTGTTAAGGAGTTATAATATTGTTCACGAACTTAAAACTTGAAAAAGTAAAAAAGTGGGGAAAAGTAAACCATATTAACATCATAACACAAATTTCATGAGATAAAAAAGGAATAAAAAATGAAATAATATAAATATAACACTTATAGATAAAATATATGAATAGTAATAATTTGTATGTGGAAGGGAAATAAAGTCTTAAAAGGGAAGGAATAGAACCTCCACATTAAGAATTAGTATTAACTGGTAATTGGTTAAAAGAGTGGAAAGAAGCAGGAGATTGTAAATACCATTCTAAAGTGTGAGTAGTATTGAAAGAAGGGCATAAATCACTATTAAAGTAAGAAGTGTTAGGATGAGTAGTGAATTCAATTTTATCAGAAAAAAGTTTAACAACAATGATAAGGAAAAGAACAGTAGCTACAACAGAAACAAGAGATCCTATTGAAGAAACATAATTCCACATATAATAAGCATCAGGATAGTCAGGGATTCTACGTGGCATCAATTATTGTTATCAAAAGATAATTTAAATCTTTTTTCCACTTTTCACAAAGTGGTTCAGACTATGTCATCAACACAAATATGTGTTGTCGGGCGCTCTTGTGAGGATTATTGCTAGTACGGCTCACCTCTTAGTCGTTGAACGTTTATATCACCACCCACCTATAAGGTGGGTATCAAATAAGGTACTGAGATATACTTCGCTGCAAATAAACTCTCAGGATAAAAGTATATAAACCTAAGTAGTTAATAAACTTTAATGAGAGTTTTCCTTGCAATTCACCCGATTTTCTACAAAGAGCAATAGCTCTTAGAAGGGGCATTTTATCATAAGACCTCCTCTTTAAGTTAATTTAACTCTACTAAACAGTAATCCTTTAAATGGTAAACCATTTTTTAGATATTTAGTTAATGTGTCACTTCCCATATGAAATTGTTTATAACAATTAACAGTAGAGTATTCTCCAATTAAGGTTAAATCATGTGCACGATAAACATAAACTAATTTAATCAACTTAGCTCTAGTTTCCTGTGTTTTTTTGACTCCAAACTGAGGATTATTTTTACCAAACTTATCTCTTTTCTGCATATATAAAAATTCAGGAGATTTAGGACGAGAAAACATAGGATTTAATATACCTTTCCTATTCTTCTTAAACTCTTCGGAATGTTTTAGACCCAGATTAGATCCAACTAGAGAAGTTCGGTTTAAGATTAAAGGAATAGGTACTTCTTTAAATAAAAGATTGAGAAAATATTGTTCTCTATTTAATAAACTTACTCTAAGTAAGTTTTCTTTAAAACCTAAATCTTCAAGAATAGCAATAGCAAAATTAGCATGAGAATATTGCAAGATGTTTTTGTAAATATTCAAGGCCCTATTAAGTACACTTGGTGTCCTATAACCAACTAACCTTGTTGAGCCATTAGAAGCACTGCCCACATAAGTTTCACCAGTAATTAAGTTAAACCATTGGTATATGATCATACGATTGCGATTTTGAGAAGTAATTTCTTTTTGGAAAAGTTCTGCATTATCATAAAGTCGCAAAGGAGTAACTAAAAATTTAGGTTGTAAATGAGGACCAAAAGGAACAGAAAGTGGTTTAAGAGTAATAAAATTAGATAAACCTACATAATAAATTAACTGATCATAAGGAGAGTTTAAGAGGAGAGAATTAGAAAGGTCAACCATACCCGCAAGACCTAAGAAATGTTGAGGGAAAAATGTTAAATTAACACCAATGAAAAGAGTCCAGAAATGTATTTTAGCTAAAGTTTCATTGTATTGATATCCTGAAATTTTACCTATCCAGAAATAGAATCCGGCAAATAAAGCAAAAACAGCCCCCATAGATAAAACATAATGGAAATGAGCTACTACATAATATGTATCATGAAGTGCAATATCTAGAGAACCGTTAGCTAAAACTACACCAGTTAATCCACCTATAGCGAATAATATAATAAACCCAATAGCAAATAACATAGGAGCAGTAAGAGAAATAGAACCTCCCCACATTGTAGCTAACCATGAGAATATTTTAATACCAGTTGGAACTGCTATAATCATAGTAGCAGCAGTGAAATAAGCACGTGTATCTACGTCCATACCTACTGTAAACATATGATGAGCCCAAACTATACTTCCTAATAAACCAATAGATAACATAGCGTAAACCATACCTAAATAACCAAAGACAGGTTTATTAGAAAAATAAGAAACTACATGAGATATTATACCAAAACCAGGTATAATTAAAATATAAACTTCTGGATGCAAACGAATTTAAATCGTTTGGACTATATCTTCACATTTAGAATTCCATTTATGATTAAACTTAACCCAAGCTACATGTAATGAAGAATTAGTGGGAGCAGAATAAGCTTTAAGATCTATAAGAGAGAAAAATTCAGGAATTAAATGTATACGGTGAGATTTAATAGTAAAAGATGGACATACTTTAAAATAAGTTAGCATTTTGAATAGAGATTCTCTACTTTGAACGGACCATTTATAATAACCATTTTGACTACGATCATAATAAATATTACCTCCAAAAACATAACTAAAAGGAAGAACATCTGTTAACAATTTATTGGTAACGCTGATGGTAAGTTGTGGTATTTTATTAGGGCCTTTTAGAGAATAAGATATACAACCATCAGCATCAAAAAATCCTACTAACCAACTATGTTTATCATGAAGGGTGTCAGGTAATTTACATACTATACCTAAAGTAGAACAAACATGATTCAGTTGTTTAAATCTGGAAGAATGACGAATAAGACCATTAATACGATAAATAAGATCTAACATACCTTGTCTATGATGTAAACGGTATCTAACAGCTTTTACACCTGATCTTAGTTTAACTGAACCCCCTAATTTATTTTGAATTATTCTTAAAGTACGTTCATCTGCAAGGGAAACAGTAATTTCACAACTACAATAACCCAATTTACTAACTAATAAAGAACCATCACCATCTATTAAACCTGCTAACCATTGATTAAAATTTAAATCCTTGGAAATATCTAAATGTGATGTGCGTGTAGTCTCTGAGGTTCCTACTAAATAAGAGCCATAGGCTCTAATGTTCGTTACCAGCTGATTACAACCCGCACCCATAGCAATATAAGACTGTTGAAATTTATTTATAGGGCTATTAATATGGGTGCTCTTTTTTGAAATTTTAACTAAGAAGGGGGCCATATACCCACTTATTTCTTGAGTATTCAAAAAAGGTAAAGCATAGCTTTGAGGAAGATTCCAGCTTATAGCACATTGCGAGTCAGAATAGTCTGACGAGGGCCAAATTTGACCGAAGAACCCATAACCAAAAATATTACGTACTCAATGTAATATCCCTACCGAAGGATACCTACGGGTTGTGACAACTATGTTGCTTGGCTACCGACTATACATCAAGCAGAAACGACACCTAAAGTATCTATCCACCCATTTCTGACCTAGTCTGTCGCGAACTACATAATAAAATGATAATCCGACGGTCTTTTCTGAACATAATACACATAACTCGTTTTAAACAAGAGATGTTATTTTAAATACCCAACAAATTATTTGTTGGGGTATATGTTTGAGGTGAATTAACCGTTTTCAGAAATGTCGCCCTGAAACCCATCTCCGTCGAGACAGGCAACCATAGATATTTAAAGTACCAGTGCTTTTGTGCTATAATGGTAAAATAAACTAGGTTGGGACTAGGATTAAGGTATCAACTCTTTAACTATTAAATCAAGTGGAATTTTAGCCAATTAATTCAGTTGATTCATTAATAAAGTTTTATTATTTTTCTAAAAAGCTATTATCTCTTTTCACATCTACTTTATTAATTTCAAACATAGATTTGCACTATGTCAACCTTTCCTGTTTTTCTATATATCTTTACCTCCCTAAAACCCATGCTATCTCATTTATATTTTCTTGAAGAATTAATTAGAATAGAAAGTAATTTTAATTCTTTACGAGTATCCTCGTTGAGATGAAGACCTTGTGATAATTTATTATTTAAATCTTTAAATTTTAAATAACTTAATTTTTTTATACCTAAGAAGTAATCTAAATTAAGATCAAAATATCCATAAATATTATTAATATTTTTTAAACCTGATACAATAAAACTATAATTATCTTTATTAGAATGACCCTCTATATGACCAGTATTAAATAAAGTAATAAGATGACTAAGAATAGGGAGATTAATATCTCCTTTTTGGGTAACAATATATCTAGTACGAAAAGCCGTGGAATTACTTAATAAAGAAACAGTAAAACAACCTTCTGCTTCAGTAAAACCCAATAGCCATAGATCATCTAAAGTAGGTTTAAAATTAGATGTAAGATAAGAGATAGGCTCATTATTCCTTTTTAAGGCATTAAAAGCAGTTAAAAAAAGATGAAATTGTGACTTACGGGAAGGTAAAATGATATTACCATTAAACAATAAAATCAATAATCTTATATCTTCTCTTACATTAACAATCAACCTATAAACTCTAGGACCTTGTTTAATAATTGAACCCATATTCAAAGTATTTTTAATTTTATGTAAAATATCAACATTATCAACACCTTGAATTAAAATAAAGGAAACTTCTTTTCTATGATTAACAGAAAAACAACCGTCACCTTCAGTAAAACCTACTAACCAAGACAAGAATTTATCATCAGGGACAGGTAGACCAGCATTTTTAGGGTATTTAACCCATTGAGTTTTAAAGGGTAAGAATTGAAATAAAAAAAGATGTTGGTATAAAATAGGATCACCACCTCCTAAAGGGTCATAAAAAGAAGTGTTGAAGTTTCTATCTGTTAAAAGCATTGTGATCGCACCAGCTAAAACAGGTAAAGTTAATAATAATAAGATAGCAGTTACAAATACACTCCAAACAAATAAAGGTAATTGGTGGAAACCAAAAACTCTCATATTTACTATAGTTGTAATGAAGTTAATAGCTCCTAATAAAGAAGATACCCCTGCTAAATGAAGAGAGAATATGGCTAAATCTACTGAACCCCCAGAGTGAGATTGGTAGCTAGCAAGAGGCGGATAACAAATATGTTGGTAATCTCAAAAAACAATGTTGTTTTTTTATCATTACACGCAAACACTCTCGTGTTTGTTCGGACTATGCCTTCTTCTTACTATTTATTAGTGTGTTTAATTATTCTTTCTACTTATTTTTATACTTTTATAACTCTTAACAGGTTTAAAATTTTACTTTATGTTTAAAATAAGATATAACCCAAGCGAGATATTAAATGGGCTTCCTTTTTACAGTGGAACTAAGTGTAACATTTTAATAAGTGTTAATTATTATTATATATAAAACCACATTTACTTTTGCTTGTATTTTTCCTGGTTAGTGTATAACAATAAATAATACATGGGTTTATAATATGTGTCACCTCTAATACATGTACTAATTTAAAAATATACTTTCACTAAAAAACATTAGGCTTCAGTGATACCTATTAATTACTTATAAAAATAATTTATTTTAAGAGAGAATATACTTGTAGATACACCCATGAGTAAGAAGCTCTCCGTGTAGTCTCTGAAGACACGCACTATATATGTGTCTGGCAAATTGTCCCCGAGTAAGCAACATTTTTACTATACCAAAAACTTGTATGAGTAGTTGCTTCCGATTAGAGGAGTTTCTTGCATAGAGGAGAGTTTATTTAACACCTTTTATTAGTCTTTAAATTAAGACTATAAATAATAGATGTGACTGCTTTTAAACAGTCCAACCTGTCATTTTTTATTTCAATTTATCCTACAATCTTTACTATTCACTAAACACAACTATTGTTGTGTATAATATAATTTTATTTAATAGATGAAGAATACTTATAATTATTTTTTATTTATCTAAATTACTTTATCTAACTTAGATCTTAAAGAGTTAATACCTCCTTTTAACTATAAATTTATATTTTCTTTGTTTTTATTTATTTCATATTATTAGGCCCAGTTTAGAGAGTGTAAACACTCGTAAATATAAAAGGGGTATTTATAGCTAATTACTTCTTCATAAAAAACTTTTATAACTGTTCTAATTTATTAAATTTTTTTAATTAGAGAGCAAAAAGGTATTATTATATTTAAAATTAATTGTAAGATAAAATTTTTAATTTCTTCTTTACGTAAAGTGGCTGGAACTATTAAAGTTCCACCACCTTCTAAATAGTGTCCCATAATAAGTAGAGAGTTAAATAGGGTTGTCAATATATACTTTTCAAAAGTTTACTTACGAAAGGAATTAAAAAGCCAGAAGAGTTTTAATAAATACAAAGCTTTGTTTATTAATTTTATTATTTCCGGTTAATTAAATATTTAAATAAACCATTAATTTTCATTAACGGTTGGACTATATCTTCACCCTTTTATTTAAGGGGTATCGCGTGTAGTCTCTGAGGATCCCAACATTAGTAGGTTTCCTGCTGATTGTCCATTGTGGTATCCATTAAGATTTTTACTTTTATAAAAAGTTTAGACTTCCTTGTTTTAATCCACACCGTTTATATTAATAGTGGTAAGTATTTTACTTTAAATAAAGAGTACTTAAGGTTTTAAGAGGTTCCAGCATATAGCGATATTCTTTACAACAGTTTATTGTTGTTCTGGCCCAGGTATAACGGAACCAGCACCTCCTTCTACAAAAGAAGAACATAATAATAATATTAAAGATGGTGGTAATAACCAAAAAGAAATATTATTAAGTCTTGGGAAAGCCATGTCAGGTGCCCCTATTAATAAAGGTACCATCCAGTTACCAAAACCTCCAATAAAAGCAGGCATAACTAAGAAGAAAATCATTAAGAAAGCATGAGCAGTGATAAGAACATTGTAAAGTTGATGGTTACCACCTAAATATTGAACGCCTGGAGCAGTTAATTCCATTCTAATTAAAACAGAAAAACCAGTTCCAATCATCCCAGAAAAAATTGCAAAAATTAAATATAATGTACCTATATCTTTATGATTAGTAGAATAAATCCATCTTGTCATTAACCCAACCCCTAATAGGGCCGAAGCCCCGTTATAAAATTTTATATTTTTTTATAACTAATTAGGGAATTGGGTCGTTATTTTTGAGATTTAAGGAGCTCCCCACCAATATATAGAAAAAAATAAGAATAGCCAAACTACGTCAACAAAATGGAAATACCAAGCAGCTGCTTCGAAACCAAAGTGATGTGTACGAGTAAAGTGATATTGTATTAATCTATATAGTCCTACAGCTAAGAATATAGTTCCAATTATAACGTGTAAACCATGGAAACCAGTAGCCATAAAGAAAGTAGATCCGTATACACTATCAGCTATAGTGAATTGAGCTTCCCAATATTCCATACCTTGAAAAACAGTGAATACTAGTGCTAAGAATACTGTTAAAGCTAAACTAAATATAGCCTCTCCTCTTTTGTCTGATATAATAGCAAAGTGTGCCCAAGTTACTGTAGCCAAGTTTCATATAATAAAATTAGGGTAAATCTAATACATTACCTCTATATATCTGTGAATTTTATTATACCTGTACCTTATTTCTTAGTTAAGTATAAAAAATATACAAAGAAATAAAATGAAGTATTATATCTCGCTTCATTCAAACTAAAAGCGTTTATAGGGGATATGTAAAAAATAATTATATCCCTCTTAAGCTAGAAATTTGCGCCTTGTGATTTAAATTAGCTAAACTTGTAGCTAATTTTAATGAAACCCCGACTGTACATTAAGCATCATTTCAGACACCCACCAGTGAACCAGTCTGTAGCGATTCCTTAAAGAACCGACGGTCTTAAAATTACAGAAAAACTTCGTTGACCGTTTTCACCAGTATTGCCAACCTTTAGGGTTAACGTAAAATTACGTTCAATTAGAGAATCTATTTGATTTATTATACTTTTTTTTAAGAATTGCGTATTATAACTAATTGGACTATAAAAAAAATTACTTTTTAAATTATAATATATGCTCAAGAAATTTTATACAACATGGTTCCATGTATAAAGGGTTTAACTTTTGTAGCTAATTCTAAAACACTTTCTTTACATATATAAATATTATATTGATTTATAACACCAGTTTTATGTATAGAAGTATTTAGTTTATATTTCTTATTTAAAATATTAGCTAAATTTTGAACTTCAAGTAAAGTAAAACAATTTGTACTAAATTTCATACCTTTATTATGAAATTTACAACCGTCGTCCATAATCCATACAGCTAATGCTAAAGGAGTTAAATATTTTTCTATATATTTGGGTATTATTTTACGTCGATAACCTTGTCTAACGTTATAAAAAGAGTCATATATCCAATTAAAAGAACTATAAGTAAAAGTTCTAAATCTATAAAAGTATCTAATACCTCCTTTAGCATCTAAACGGGAACTTATAACAGGTAAGGTGGATTTACAATAACCTAACTCGAATAAGGTACTATGTAACCACAATAAGTATTCTCCATGTGATTTTTCTTGATAAAAACAAAAACGAGAACCATTACCATCTCTTTCCATAGAACCATCTCCTAACATACTTCCTATTAATATAGACAATACGTCCATATTGTGAGGTCCAATGCGTTTTGTGGATAAAACATATGAAGAACTAAATGGTAATAAGGGTAATGATAAAAGCATATTATAATCTAATGTATATAATTCGTTCCATTTCTGGCAAACACCAGATGATAGTAGTATTACAGTGTTAACAAATGGTACTCCCCAAGTATCTAATGTTACGATACCTTTAGGAGGCCATATTGCACCTATATCTACAGAAGGTGTTAAAGAAGAATGAAAGTAAGCCCAAAAAAAAGATATAAAGAACATAACTTCAGATAAAATGAATAAAATCATTCCTATTTGTAATCCTCTTTTTACTTTTCTTGCATGTAATCCTTGATATGTACCTTCTCTAGCTACATCTCTAAACCATAAATAACAACATAATAAAAATCCAATAAACCCCATATATAATATAAGTAGTCCGTATTGAATTCTTTTCATGTATACTACACCTCCAGCTGTTAACATTAATGCGCTAGCACTTGCTAACAGTGGCCAAGGTGAAGCGTCTACTAAATGATATTCATGAAAACGCATTTTTATTTTTTTTTTAAAGGCAAATTTTGCCTTTAGTTAACTCTGACATATTTGTTCTTTTCTTCTAAACAACACTAAAAGTGTTAAAAAATTATGAGTTCTTACGGAATCAAAAAAGAATTAAAAAAGGAAAAGTAAAATAAATTTATAATCCAACAGCAAGTTCCCTTACCATTACCTTGTTAC
>Ga0097678_1001701_pt1 | contig 20940 bp, 3 predicted proteins | sample ThiBiot_500_plan_2_FD_72847 | JGI IMG/M metagenome (GOLD analysis project Ga0097678, IMG submission 72847) | Wastewater bioreactor microbial communities from Cape Town, South Africa - Thiocy_expt_500_plan - 1398105537976 (version 2) (version 2) ...
TTTTATGGAACATTCTCATATGTGCATGTTACAATTAAATTTTATAAGTTTGTAATATGGGTAGTTTTCACAAATTACATTTAATCTCAATTAAAAAACATGAATAATCTACTTGCAAATTATAGATATTTTCCTTAACAGTGTTGATAAACTATTTCGCCAATGATAAAATAAATTTTCACTCTTTTAACAAAAATATAAGATATTTTCTAATTCATAGAAAATGTTTAATATCTTAATAGGAAGTTCGCGCGTCTTGACGGAGATGGAGAGAGATGATTTTCCTCCCGGGTCGGGGGGGGGGCACTCCGGGTATTCCTGGAGCGACTGGACCTACTGGGGCCAGTGGTGTAATGGGTAAGCAAGGTGCTACTGGTTTAAGAGGTATGACAGGTCCACGCGGTGAAACTGGTATTCAAGGTACAATTGGTTTAAAAGGTGATACCGGCCCTATTGGAGCAAAGGGTGACACTGGATTTCAGGGTGAAACTGGTTTAAGAGGCGATACAGGGCATATCGGAGCAAAGGGTGACACTGGACCTAATGGTTTAACCGGTTTTAAAGGGGATATAGGACCAACCGGTTTAAAGGGAGACACGGGGTCGATTGGATTAAAAGGAGATACGGGTTCAATTGGATTTGAGGGAAATACAGGGCCAACTGGTTTTAAAGGTGACACAGGTTCAATTGGATTAAAAGGTGATACGGGTCCAATTGGATTAATAGGCAATACAGGTGCAACTGGTTTAAAAGGCAATACAGGTGCAACTGGTTTAAAAGGAGATACAGGAAGTAGAGGACCAGCAGGTCCTCATGGCGGACCAACGGGGGAGATGGGTTCCACCGGGGTTAAAGGAGACACTGGTTCAATTGGTTCGACTGGAATGAGGGGCAGTACCGGATTTAAAGGTGATACAGGGTCAATCGGATTTAAAGGTGACACAGGTTCGATTGGTTTTAAGGGAGATACAGGTCCAACAGGTTTTAAGGGTGATACAGGTTCAATTGGTTTTAAAGGTGACACTGGACCAATCGGATTAAAAGGAGACACTGGTTCAATTGGTTTAATAGGCACAACTGGATTAAGAGGGGATACTGGAAGTGTTGGACCAACGGGTGAAATGGGTTCTACTGGACTTAAAGGAGATACAGGAAACAGAGGGTCTACTGGATTTAAAGGTGACACTGGGCCAATCGGGGTCAGAGGCTATACTGGATTTCAGGGTGACACTGGGTCTGATGGAAACATTGGACCGACTGGCTTTAAGGGCGACACAGGTCAAACTGGTTTTAAAGGGGAAACTGGATCTGATGGTAATACTGGACCAATCGGTTTGACAGGTAACACTGGATCGACAGGTATGAAAGGAGAAACAGGTTTGAGAGGTGAGATTGGACCAACTGGTTTTAAAGGAGAAACTGGAGCTATTGGAACAAAAGGTGATACAGGGTCTGAAGGTGAAACTGGATCTGAGGGGGATACTGGACCAACGGGAATGAGAGGAGAAATTGGATTATCAGGTTTGAAGGGTGACACAGGTTTGATTGGACCAACTGGATTGAAGGGTGACCCTGGAGAACAGGGGGCTACTGGTTTAAAAGGTGAAACTGGAGATAATGGTGTAACAGGGTTAAAAGGTGATACTGGACCAACGGGATTAAATGGTAAAACGGGACCAACAGGATTAAAAGGAGAACATGGATATACTGGACCACAAGGGATAACAGGTATGAAAGGTGATACGGGTCCCTATGGAGGTCCTCCTGGAGAAAAGGGAGTAACAGGCCCAACAGGAAATACTGGACCTATTGGATTGACAGGGGCATTAGGTATTCGAGGAGATACTGGTGTACAAGGAATGAAGGGTGACACAGGTCCTCATGGAGGTCCGCCTGGTGAAAAGGGTGCAACTGGAGTGACCGGTCCAACAGGTATAAATGGTGATACCGGTCCACCCGGCATAACGGGTTTGAAAGGTGATACTGGCGTAATTGGACCAACAGGTTTTAAAAGCGATACCGGACCTTCCGGCGTAACAGGAGTAAAAGGTGATACTGGAATAATTGGGCCGACTGGTTTAAAAGGTGTCACTGGAATTAAAGGTGAAACTGGAGACAGAGGTTTCACTGGCGAGAAGGGTGCTACAGGCTTAAGAGGTGAAACAGGCGTAATTGGACCAACGGGTTTAAGAGGTGATACAGGTGTAATTGGTATAACAGGATTAAAAGGCGAAACCGGTGTGATTGGATCAACAGGATTAAAAGGTGATACAGGTGTAATTGGACCAACGGGTTTAAAAGGTGATACGGGTGTAATTGGACCAACAGGTTTAAGAGGTGAAACTGGAGTAATTGGGCCAACGGGATTAAAAGGCGATACAGGCGTAATTGGACCAACAGGTTTAAGAGGTGATACCGGCGTAATTGGACCAACAGGTTTAAGAGGTGATACCGGTATAATTGGACCAACAGGTTTAAGAGGTGATACAGGCGTAATTGGACCAACAGGTTTAAGAGGTGAAACTGGAGTAATTGGAATAACAGGATTAAGAGGTGAAACGGGTGTAATTGGACCAACAGGTTTAAGAGGTGAAACTGGAGTAATTGGAATAACAGGATTAAAGGGAGAAGTTGGACCAACAGGTTCCAAAGGTGAAAGAGGAAATACTGGGGAGATGGGCCCAACAGGATCATATGGAATAACAGGTATGAAAGGTGAAACGGGTTCAACTGGATCTAAGGGAAGTACAGGTGAAAAAGGTGATATTGGTCTAATGGGAAGTACTGGGTTAACTGGTTCAACTGGTCCTCCAGGTGTCCAAGGATATACTGGCATGCAGGGTAGTGTGGGACCAACAGGTAAAATGGGATTAAATGGTTATACGGGATTACAGGGTGTAACTGGAATGAAAGGTGATACAGGTAATCAGGGTGTAACTGGTCGTGCAGGTTTGGTTGGTCCTACAGGGTTACATGGAATGACAGGACCAACCGGTGACAAAGGAAATGTTGGACCACAAGGTCCTAAAGGGGATATTGGTCCAACAGGAACTTTTAGTACTACCGTATGTTCTGATATCATTCCATGTGTAAATAATATGTATAATTTAGGTGGATTCAATGGTAATGATACAATGTATTGGAAATTAATCTATGTTAACACTATTACATCATCTAATGAACTAACGATTACTGGTTCTACAACAATGAACGGAAGTTTAGACGTTGGTGGTAATATTTATGTGAGTGGTGGAGGAACGGTGGTAGGAAATTTATCGATTATTAACAATTTATTTGTTAATGGTTTTATCCAAGTAACAACAAGCGTGAGTATAGGTACTGATTTGCATGTCGGAAATATTTTCATTGGTGGTTCTATCACACCTAATTCTAGCAATTCTACTTCCCTTGGAAATCAAAATAGATATCTATTAAATGGTTATATTACAAATATATATAATACTAATATATATAACGGTAGCATTACAACAAACTATATCACACAAGGTCCTAGTATTCCTGGTATAACAGTTGCTTCTACATTGATTCCAGTGCTTAATGGCGATTATAATTTGGGTGCTGAAAAAGTCACACAAGGTGTATATTCATGGAGAAATCTATATGTTAGAAACATCATCCCAGATGATATTTTAACAATAAATGGAAATTCAACAATAAATGGTAATTTTATATTAAATGGAAGTGTTCGTAGCAATCTAACTCCTTATAGTTTGACTTACACTTTGGGATCACAAAGTGCTCCATGGGGAGCTTTATACACAAATGGTATAGCTGTGTACGGCAGTGTAATGTCAGATCTGATCCCATCTACAGAAAATTATAGTTTAGGAAGTCCCAATTCTAGGTGGGAGGCTGTTTTCTCTGTTAATGGAGTGACATCTACTTCAGATAAAAATGATAAGGAAAACATACAAGATTGTGAGCTGGGATTGAGTTTTGTAAATGACTTAAAACCTGTCAAATATAATAGGAAGGGTGAAGAAAATAAAAAACTTAATTATGGGATTGTAGCACAAGATCTGGAGGAAGCTTTAGATAAACATAAATGTGATGATTTCAATGGATTACACACACCAAGAAATGAAAATGACAAATACGGTATTAATTATTCTCAACTCATACCCATTTTAATAAAAAGTATACAAGAACTTTCACAGGAGGTTGCTGATCTGAAAGCAGCATTGAATAAGTAAAATTTTTTCCGTTTGTATAAATTATATTTTTAACAAAAATATAATAAATTAATATACAAAATATTGAAATTTTTAATTCCATTAGTAATTTATAATTATATTACGATCAATATTTGAAAACATACAAATTTTTCAGATTTGTATATCCCAAAGCTAATAACATATTCTAACCATTAATAAATTTTATATTTACACAGCAAATTATCATATATATTATTTATTGTCATTTATATTAATATTTTATTATATTAAATATAATAAGTAATTAAATATAATATATAAATAAATACGAATATATTTTTAATAATATTCAATACACTGTATTTTATGCTCAATATAAGAAATTTTTTAACTTCATAAATATTTTAAGACTTTGACACAGTCATAACATGAAATATATTAAAATTTCAATTTTATATGTAATCAAATAGTAAATTATTAATATTTTCAAAAAAAATTCATATATACATTATAAATTATTATGTATACTATTAACTATTATTCACAACAGATTTCATAGACGATTAAGTCCTATATCATTATTATTTCATCTGTATTTTATTTTCATATATTTAAATCATCATATGTCTTAAAATATAAATACGAAAAATATATTTAATACGTAATATATACAGCTAAATTAAAAATAAAATATATTTTTATTTAATGACTATCAAAATCTTATATATCATATTTATAAAATTATCAGTAACACTCACATACATAAAATAAAGTGATTATCCACATTTTAAAATAAATAATTTTAATTTTTTTCAAAAAAATATTTTTTGTCTTAAATAGAAAAAAACAGTTAAAAGTGTAAGTATAAGTATATTTGCGACTGTGACTATGAGCAACTATACCCAATCAGCGACTGACTTGATCGACAGGATCAACAATTATGTTAAAGCCAACGAGGCAACTTTTCTCTCAGTGGAGGTAACTACATTCATCAATGATGAATATACCAAAGCTAGAGAAAAGCTTATTTATGATAGTGCTACGAAAGTGGAGGAAAACAATTTCCATAACCTTACCACCGTGTTCCACATGGAAAAGTTATGGGAATTCCTCCACGAAGATTACGTTATTAGAAGAGGGAGACCATCTAAGGAAGGCTCCCGAATTGATATTGTAGTGTTAGAGACTTTAAAGTCTCTTTCTAATGGAATTATTACTGGATTTGAACCATTACCAAATCCAGAATTCACTATTGGTGGGTATAAAATACCCGATGATATTAAGTTTGAGGGAGTAAAGAGAGGTAGAAAACTCGATAGCATGAAGTATTACTCCTTCATCGATTCATATAATGCAAGTAAGCAGGATCCTGTCGCTCCTGCTGAAAAAGCAAATATTGTTAAAAAATCTGGTGTGCTCCCTGTTCCTGCCCCCTTAAATGCAGTAAATCCAGATAATGTTGATGTAAAGATTATCAATAGCTGTAGCTTTGATAATTCTAAATTATTAGAGGATGATAACCACGATAATAATACAGTTGGCATCCAAATATTGAAGAAGAAAGATGGTAACAGAGTTACTGATGCTGATATTACTCCCACTGAAACTGAAATTGTGAAACCAATACCACTGATCACTCCTAAATTGGTCACTATGATCAGTCCAGCATCTGGAGAATCAGTTTCAGTAGGGGTATATCATCCAGCACACCATTACCATCCTCTTAGTAAACATAGGGTAACTAAGCCATACGTTCCCGTAAAGTTTGTACAACCATCTCCTAAACCAGAAGTCAAAGAGATTAGGGGAGTTGGCAGACCCATGGGAAGTAAAAATAAGACTCCAGAAGAAAAGGCGTTGGAGGAACTTAATAAGCGCCCAGTAGGAAAGCCTCGCGGTAGTGTGAACAAGGGAGCTACCGCAAAGTCGGATGAAGATGTCATCATATACGACAATGAAATTATGCTGAGAGTCAATCCAAGCAAATTTGATATGCATATGTTACAGTACACTATTAACAATGCAGATAAGTGCTATGCTGAATGGATTGACCACGCTAATGAGATCGTCGGTGACATCTACGACTGTAATAAGGTCATTTCAAGGCAATATCTCAGAAACTGGGACAAACACATTCGTGGTGAAATTAACACCATTGTACAGAGGTTGTCAAAAAACCACGAATGTAGGACAGTTGAAGATGATCCCGAAGATATTGCCTTTTCTAAAGATATTGCTGACTTAATGGCTTTCCAAAAGGAAAAAGAGAAAAATATGGGGTCTGCTACACATTCTCTTTTTGATTACCTCAAGGATACAGACATCTTAAATAAAGTCTTATCAGATCTTGTGAAAAAGGGGGATATTGTGATCAAGGAGGGCGAAGATGAGAATGAGGTTAAAGAGAATGGAGTTAAAAGTATGAGAAGTGTTGAGGTTGAAAGTGATGTAGTTGTAGTTGTGTGTAAGAAATGTGAGGTTGAGATTGAAGTTGAAGGTTGTGTTAAAGGTGTGAGAAATGAAAGTGGTAAGGTTGAGATCGTGTGTAGGAAATGTAAGGTCGAGGTTGAAAATAAGAACAATGAGATTATGGTTAAGGTTGGAGGTAAGAGCGGAAGAAAAGAAGTGAGTGAGAATAAGAGTGTTGGTGAAAGAGTGAAGAAAGAAGTGAACAAGGGTGAGGATAAAAATAATAGTCAAGTTGAAAGAAATGAAGTGAGTGGCCGTGGAATTAAGAATTGGATAATGGAGGAATTATCAGATATGAAAATTGAAGATTGTGTAGATAAACATATTGATGTTTCTGATGTACATATGAATGAAATCGTTGATAATAATATAAACTTAATCGATTTGTCAGAAAATGGAAATATGATATCAGAAAATCTTGAAATTGTTTTACACACAGATAATTCGGAAAATATTTTAATGAATGATATGGACGATGTTATATATCACGAAAAACCAATTATTGAATTTACTTGTAATAACAGCTTAGCCAACATATATCATGATGATATTATTGAAAAGAAAGATAAAATTGAAGATTTAAGCAGTTCAAGTAATTCAAGTATTTCGGATATTAATGAAATTATGTTAAATTTAACAGATAGTTCAGACAGTTCAGATGTGGAGGGTGAGGATGGCTTTAACGACATTATAGGTGATATTATTGACAGTTATACAAATGATGATGAACATTCCGATAAATTAACAATTAATGGTTCATGTTCGGATTCTGAAAGTAACTTAATCAATAATGAAAACGAAGAACATAATTTTGATTCAGATGATGATTTGATCGGCCATGAAGATCATAATTCTGATTCTGATGATAGTTTACTCATTCATGAGGATTATACTTTTGATTCAGACGATAATTTAGCAGGTAGTGAAAATGAAAATCATAACTTTGATTCAGATGATGATTTGGTCGGCCATGAAGACCATAATTCTGATTCTGATGATGATAATTCAGATATCAATTCTAATTTTGACTCTGATGACGTGTACAGTGATTCAGATGACGAATTGGTCAGCCGTGAAGATCATAATTCCAATTATGATGATAATTTGACAGATAGAGAAAATGAAGAATATGATAATTATAGTGATTATGATGATATTTTAACCAGTAGTGAAAATGAAAATTATATCGAAAATGAAGAATATATTCACAATAACGAATTAGATGGTATTTCAGCTAATAATAATCATGATGACTATAATGATTACAACGATCCAGATGATTCAGATATACCACCAATTAATGTATTTGACAACTTAAGTGATTCTTCAGATAATGATTCAAATAATTCATCAGGAAATTATCACAGAGAAAGTAATATTGTTCATAATGTAAATATCCCAGATGTTATTACTGTCAAAAATGATAAATTATTTAATTTCTTAGCTACAATTATGCACAATGAAGATAATGTTGTCAATAATGTAGATGATTCAGACAATAATATGGTAACTACAAATAATAACGTGAGAAATGGTAAATTATCTAAATTTTTAACTGTACTTTTGAATTAACAGATATAATATAATTTTATGAATGTATAATAATTGTAATATTTAATAAATAAAGTATAGGTATATGATTTTTAATGCGATTTTCAATGTAATATTATTAACAAAATATCAAATATTTAATTTTATCATGAATTTATTAATAAGAGATGTCGGTACTTAACATTAAGTTAAATAATTATTCTATACGGGGATCTGTTTTTCCAATATAATACTATTGACAAAATATATAATTTTAATATTATTTTGTAAATAAGAGATAGGATATCTGGTTTACTAACATAAGTTACAAAAAAATAGCTATTTGAATTTAATATAATTTTGTAAATAAGAGATAGGGTACCTGATCTACTTACATAATTTAAAAAATAACCACCTATTCTAATATATTTTTGTAAATAAGAGATAGGGTATCTGATTTACTGACATAAGTTACAAAAAAATGGTTATTTGAATTTAATGTAATTTTATAAATAAGAGATAGAGTATCTGATTTACTGACATGAATTACAAATAATAATCACTTATATTTAATATATTTTTGTAAACAAGAGATAGGGTACCTGGCCTACTGACATGACTTATAGAAATATTAATTATTTAATTTTTAATATATTTTTGTAAATAAGAGACAGGGTATCTGGCCTACTGACATGGGTTATAGAAATATTAATTATTTGGTTTTTAATATGTTTTTGTAAACAAGAGATACTGGCGTTAAACGCCGGTGCAATCAATTATGGGTCTATAGACCCATAATTGATTTGCACGGGTATCTGACTTATCGACATAAATTACATGGAAATTAATTATCTAATTTTCAGTGTATTACTGTTAAAAAATATCGTATATTTAATTTTAACATTATTGTATGTCTAATTTGTAAATAAGAAAAAGGATATTTATTATATTCCTGACATAATTTAGTAAACAAATAATGAAGTATCTGATTTTATGACATAATATTATTTTCCAACAAGTTATAAAAATATTTATTTTGATGTGATCTTGTAAATATGTATTTATAACAAAATGTCTGGTTTAACATTATTACTTGATATGTTTTGTAAGAAAAAGATAATTACACATATATGTGTCTAATACGATTTTAAGCAAACAATTCGAACAAGAAGTAAAGTATTTATTTCACAATATAATTTAATACCTTGTTATTTTAACATAATGATATAAACAAACAGCTAAATATTTATTTTTCCAATATGTTTAATATAAGATATAAAACACTTGTAATGAAATAATTTTTTCTAATAGTACAATCGCCGAAAAAAAATAGATTTATATTACTTTATATTCATGATTAACATACATAATACATCTGAAAACGACATACAGTATATGTAATGGTTGATAATTTCTGATTAGCAATAAATTAAATTACATGATAAATATCCGAGAAAAACACAATATAATTGATTATTTACAAAATATCAAAAATTCCTATATATTTACAATAACAATAATACAATGTTTAATTCATAACTGGATCAAACATACTGGGGAGATAATAACCCAAATTCAACTTGTTATTTTTGAATAACGACCCAATATGAGATGTTTTGAATTTTCTGTCATTAGACAAAGTAGTTTTATATATCTTACTAACAAAATCACCTACTTTCAATGAATATTTCTTACATTTGTTATACATTCTTGTTATGTTTTCAAAATGATGTCTATGAACATAGAATTTACCACACTTTCTGAAAAATATGAAATGAAAATAATCCAAATATTTCATCACATCTGATTCTTCAACAATTTCATAGTATTTCATATCATCATCATCTATTTCAACTGATTCAGCTTTAACAATATCTAATTTATTATATTCTGATTTCTTTTCCAGGTAACGATCCATATTATTTTCCCTTATAGTTTTTTTGTCAATAAATTTACTATTTACTGATTGTATATCTGGTTTACATGATAAATATTGATCTCTAATATTTTCGCGTGTGATTTTTCTATCAGTATTTTCAGGTTGTACGTCTGTATTATTTGACAAATATTTATCTCTATTATTCTGGCGCATGGTTTTTCTATCAATACCTTCAGATTGTTTTATGACAAAATTATTATTTACTGGTTGTGATTCTGTGTTATTTTTATTTATGGTTTTTCTGCTGGTACTCTCATATTGTTTGGAAACAAAATCATTATTTGAATTACTCGATGAATATCTGTCCCTATTAATTTCACGCATAGTTTTTCTATCAATATTTCCATATTGTTTCCTAATGATATTAATTATCGATTCATCCTTACGATATGTTCCTGCATTAAATTTACCAAACATTTCTTCCTGTAATTGTTTACGTCTGGAATATTTATCTTTATTGTTGTTTATTGTACAGCAATTTGTATCAGATTTATCAGATTTATCAGAATTTCCCATAATATCATCTTTAATTGTTGAGGTATAAAATGTTTTAAATGATACAATTTTGTCAGTATTTCTTGTATATCCCGAATTAATTTTTGCAGTTGTGATGATTTTTTCACCTTCAATAATTTTCCATAAACCATCATCTAAAACAATCTTGCTCATATCTACTTCAAACAAATAATTAAATCTTTCACTTTCATAAAGATCAAAATTACTAGAAGGAATTATTTGTTCATTTAACACTAAATTTTTGATTTCGTCGGTAATATCATCACTAACAAAATTAATTATATTGTTCTTGAAAACATCATTTAACACTTTAAATAGATATGTAAGCCACTTCACACGATTCTGTTCCTCGAGCTCAGCGTATTTACATTTCCACTTATCAATATCTTCTATGGTAATATCAAAATTCACTAAACGGAAGGATTTGATAGCATCATATAATTTACTTTCTTCCCATTCAAGTCTCATGTATAATTCATTGATTATCTCTGTATATATGATGTTAGAGACTTGAGATGGGGTTATATTTACATTATTTTTGAAATAGTTAAGAAGAACCTTATCAATTGATAAGTTTCTCCTTGAACTAATTTCATTACATCTGCTAGAGCTTAATAAGTATTGTTTATTAAGCTCCCAATATACGTCAACCATGTTCACTGATTTATGTGATAAATCAATGAAGTCATGGTATCTCTTATAATATATCATACTGACAGCCTCATCTTCAGACATCAAATGAATGAATGAAGTTGGGTGTCGGTATTTCATTTCTGCCACATTAATATCAACGATACTGTGTGTGGACTTAGACAACATAAATGATACAGTGTTTCCACCGTTCACATCACCGTTGACAAACATCTTTTAATTTTTTCGCTGGGTAAGTCGCTTTGATTAAAATTTCTTTTTAGTTAATATTCAGATTTAAGGTGAATTTTTTTTAATTTAAAAATCAATTTTTAAAAAATTTTTTAATTTTCTGAAAAAGAATTGAAATATATCATATATTGTGTAATTGGGATGTATATGTAACGGATAAAATATGTTTATTAATGATGATCATATGGTGGATGAAATTAATTTGGGTTGAGACTATTTCATGATAATGGTAATTTATTAAATAGATATTGTCGACAAAATGTTTTGTATTTTAATTTGGAGTGTATAAGGTGAAAATAAATATTTGAAATATCATAAAATTATTGATTTCATGGTAATATTAAAATTATTTGAATGTCATGAGAGAATTTATAGATTGTATTAATGTTGTGTATATGTATAGTTTTTGACAGTATGTGAAATTTTGATAATTTGTAACGGATTGATAAAATTTCTTTATCAAGAAATTCTATCGTCATTTGTTAAGTGCTATCAAAATTTCACAATTTGTCAAATTGATACTGTTTGTACTACATTAATACAGTCTTTATTTTAATTGTATTATTCATTGCTATTTTATTTACCAACATAAAAAATTAAATTAATATATATAATAAATATACGATGTTGCAAGAATTTCGCAGGGCGAAATTCGCAACATCTCATTTTTCTTTGCGTTCACGCAAAGAAAAATAATCAGAATATTTTTGAATATTTGTATGTGGATTATTCTGATACTGTCTGACTAGTTTAAAAATTAAGACATGTAATATTTTATTAGGTTTATATTAAATTGGTAGATTCTCTTTAATGAGGAAACCTATCAACAAAGATTGATATTTGACTAAAATTATATCATTTAATTAAGTGAATATATAGACAGAATTAATATGATGTAACTACAACCTATTTAAAACATATAAAACTTTATTATATGTTTAACAGGTTGAAAGTGTCCTTCTAAAGAAGGACACTTTCAACATTTGTTAAGAGCTAATAAAAAATTATAATATCCAAAATGAATATTAGTTGGACTACATTAATACAGTCTATGTTTATTATTGTATTATATATTAATATTTTATTTATTAATATATAAAAATAAATTAATATATATAATGAATATAATCAGAATATTTTTGAATAAATTTATACAGACTATTCTGATACAGTCTGACTAGTCTAAAAATTAAGACATATAAATTTTTAATAAGTGTAGACTAGATTGATAGATTTTCTCGCTAGAGAAAATCTACCAAAGATAATCAAAAACAAATCAAAATTATAAACGTTTAATCGAATAAATATCTAGACAGTGTTAATGTAATATAACTGAAATTCATTTATAGTATATAAAACTTTATTAAATATTTAACGGGTTGAAAGTGTTATTCTTTAGAATAACACTTTCAACATTTGTTAAGGACTAATAAAAAATTATAATTTTTCAAATGAACACTAGTTAGACTATATTAATACAGTCTATGTTTATTATTATATTATTTATTAATATTTTATTTATTAATATAAAAAAATAAAATTAATATATATAATAAATATAATAGGAATATTTTTCAATAATTTTGTGTTGGTTATTCTGATACAGTCTGACTAGTCTAAAATTTAAGACATGTAATATTTTAATAGGTGTAAACTAAATTGATGGATTTTCTCTAGCGAGAAAATCTACTAAAGAAGATCATAAAAAAAATTAAATTATTGTCATTTAATCGAATAAATATATAGACTGTATTAATGCGATGTAACTATAACCCATTTGAAACATATAAAACTATATTAAATATTTAACGGGTTGAAAGTCTTCTTCTAAAGAAGAAGACTTTCAACATTTGTTAAGGGTTAATAAAAAATTATAATATTCAAAATGAATACTAGTTAAACTACATTAATACAGTCTATGTTTATTATTATATTATTTATTAATATTTTATTTATTAATATATAAAAATAAATTAATATATATAATAAATATAATCAGAATATTTTTGAATAAATTTATGTGGGCTATTCTGATACAGTCTGACTAGTCCAAAATTTAAGACATATAAAATTTTAATAGATGTAAAATAGGTTGACGGATTTCCTCTAACGAGGAAATCCACTAAAGATGATTGAAAACAAATTAAAAATATTATCATTTAATTGAATAAACATTTAGACAGTGTTTATATAGTATAACTGAATTTCATTTATAACATATAAAACTTTATTATATATTTAACGGGTTGAAAGTGTCTTTCTTTAGAAAGACACTTTCAACATTTGTTAAGGGCTAATAAAAAATTATAATATTCAAAATGAATACTAGTTAGACTACATTAATACAGTCTATGTTTATTATTATATTATTTATTAATATTTTATTTATTAATATAAAAAAATAAATTAATATATATAACAAATATAATAGGAATATTTTTGAATAAAATTATATGGACTATTTTGACACAGTCTGACTAGTCCAAATTTTTAAATGTATAAAATTTTAATAACTATAGGCTGAACTGACAGATTTCTTTATCAGAAGAAATCTTCCAATTGGTATCTAAAATCAAGTAAAAATTATTATGTTCTAATGTATAAATATTCAGACAATATTAATGTGATATAACTATACTTCATTAAATATATAAATTTTGATACACATACGCTGGGTTGATAATATTCTTCCAAGAGGAATATTATCAATATTTGTCAAGATCTATCAAAAACTTATAATATTCATTTTGAATATTAGTTAAACTACATTAATATTGTTTATGTTCAATATTATATTATTTATTAATATTTTCTTCGAGATATTGTAAGAATTTCATAAAATATTAAAACTCTAATGAATCTGCTGTTTTATGAGGTAAAATTCATAACATTTTTATCTTCAAATGTTTGTGCGTGAAAATTAAAATTTTAGCAAAACAAAAACTTTCATTTTATTGTTAACATAATCAAGGATACTAAATCTCTTAAAGAGTCTAGTATTCATCAGATAGTACTGATATAGTCTAACTAGATCTTATTTATAACATATAAAATTAATAACTGTACGTTATATTAATAGTTTTTCTTTTCAATGAAAACTACCAATTACTTTTACAATCTATTAATTTTATGATATTTAAATAGATTGTAATTATCCATACTGGTGTGGTCTATATTTATACATAATTATTTGATTGACATCGTCACAGTGTGGTTAAATTACATATGAATATATTCATTTTATTGACAATACAACAGATCCATTTACATATAATATTTATAACATTTTACGTTTATCCATTACCATGTTATTTAACATTATGATTTATAAATTATCACATTTGTTTGGACACCCTTCATACAGGTATGAATTTTATTATATTTTAACTTTGAATCATTTACAGACTGTATTTTACCGTCATGTATAGTTACTACGTATTTGGTACAAGTTTTCAACATTACCATAGAGGTCATATTTATGCACTTTAGGCTCCAGAATTCTGGGATTTTTTTGAGAACAGTTAAAATTCATGAATTTTGGTCATCTGAAGACTAATCCAACGTGTCTTGAAAGTGACCTATTTTTAACTTTCTGGGTATAGATACAGAAAATTTTTTTAATATTCCAGAATTTTTCTGGAAATTTTCTGGAAAAATTTTAAAGAAATAATTGTATCGTATATCATTGAGTAGGGTAATATCAGTTGTTAAAAATTATTGTAATTACCATGTCGGTAAAATTATCAATTGTTTGTTCTACATTTTTTGTAAGATTTCGAGACGATAACATCTGCATATAAAAAAAATATATATGTTAGTATAACAATCAACTTAAAGCTCATAATGTCAATTTTGTGTTTAAGAATATAATATAGCCTTAAATATTACATACAGTCAACAAATAAGCATAATATTTGAAACTGTATGTTAGTATATCTCCCATTAAATAGATTACATCTTAAAATTCATATCTTAGTACATGTAATTGTATGCATATCACATAATTTTATATAATAAAAAATCTTCCATGTATCTAAACCATTTTATAAACTTGTTACATCTAGTTAAATGTGGGACAGTATCAAAAGAACGACATTGAAAGTTTCATATTTAACTGAATATGATACTGTTCGTATTGTACATAAAATAATTACCAATAAGTATTTTGTAGATGTTATGCAGAATTATACTTTTACACTTAAACATTTTTACCATATGTGTATATATTTGTGCATTCGTGAGAGTATACATTCACAAAAAATTATTCATTGGATATTATTGACGTATTAAGATTGACTCACTATATTTGGTCATGTGTAGAACACCTAACGTCGTTTTAATTTAACCAGATATAATGCCGTACGTATTATACACAGCGTAATTTCAATAAACAAAATTTGTTGAGATTATACAAAAAATATACATGAGATTGTCTATATCAATAATTAAATTACTTATTAAATGTATAGACAATACCAATATAATGTAATTAGATTTTATTAAAAACATATAAAAATTTGTTAAATATACATTTAACTGATAACATTCATTTTGAAAAGAATAATATCAACATTTGTTAAGAGCTAACAAGAAATTATAATTTTTAAAATGGATACTAATTAGACTACATTAATACAGTCTATGTTTTTAAATGTATTATTTATTACTATTTTATTTATTAATATAAAAAAATAAAATTAATATATATAATAAATATAATCAGAATATTTTTGAATAAATTTACATGGACGCTTCTGATATAATCCAAATAATCCAAAAATTCATATATGTAAAATTTTAATAAGTGTAGATTAGATTGATAGATTTTCTCGTTAGAGGAAATCTACCAAAGATAATCGAAAACAAATCAAAATTATTGCTGTTTGATTGAATAAATATTTAGACAGTGTTAATATAGTATAACTGAATTTCATTTACATCATATAAAATTTTATTATATATTTAACGGGTTGAAAGTGTTCTTCTTTAGAAGGACACTTTCAACATTTGTTAAGGGCTAATAAAAAATTATAATTTTCAAAATGGATACTAGTTAGGCTATATTAATACAGTCTATGTTTATTATTGTATTATTTATTAATATTTTATTTATTAATATAAAAAAATAAATTAATATATATAACAAATATAATAGGAATATTTTTCAATAATTTTACATAGACTATTCTGATACAATCTGACTAGTTCAAAAATTAGAATATGTAAAATTTTAATAGGTGTAAACTGAATTAATAGATTTCCTCTAACGAGGAAATCTACCAAAGATAGTCAAAAATAAATCAAAATTATCATCGTTTAATCGAATAAATATCTAGATATTGTTAATGTAATATAACTGAATTTCATTTGAAACATATAAAGTTTTATTAAATATTTAACGGGTTGAAAGTGTTCTTCTTTAGAAGAACACTTTCAACATTTGTCAAGAGCTAATAAAAAATTATATATTTTAAAATGAATATTAGTTGGGCTACATTAATACAGTCTATGTTTATTATTATATTATTTATTAATATTTTATTTATTAATATATAAAAATAAATTAATATATAAAGCAAATATAATAGGAATATTTTTAAATAAATTTATGTTGATTATTTTGATACAGTCTGACTAGTACAAAATTTAAGACATATAAAATTTTAATAGATGTAGGCTAGATTGATAGATTTCCTCGTTAGAGGAAATCTACCAAATGGGATTATAAACAAATTAAAATTATTATCGTTTAATCGAATAAATATCTAGACTGTGTTAATATAGTATAACTGAATTTCATTTGTAATATATAAAAATTTATTATATGTTTAACTGGTTGAAAGTGTTATTCTAAAGAATAACGTTTCAACATTTGTTAAGGGCTAATAAAAAATTATATATTTTAAAATGGACATTAGTTAAATTACATTAATACAGTCTATGTTTATTATTATATTATTTATTAATATTTTATTTATTAATAAATAAAAATAAATTAATATATATATAGTAAATATAATAGGAATATTTTTCAATAATTTTATGTTGATTATTCTGATATAGTCTGACTAGTTTAAAAATTAAGACATATAAAATTTTAATAAGTGTAGACTAGATTGATAGATTTCCTCTAACGAGGAAATCCATTAAAGATGATCGAAAACAAATCAAAATTATTACCGTTTAATTGAATAAATATTTAGACAGTGTTAATGTAGTATAACTGAATTTCATTTGTAATATATAAAATTTTATTATATGTTTAACTGGTTGAAAGTGTTCTTCTAAAGAAGAACATTTTCAACATTTGTTAAGGGCTAATAAAAAATTATAATTTTTCAAATGAACACTAGTTAGACTATATTAATACAGTCTATGTTTATTATTATATTATTTATTAATATTTTATTTATTAATAAATAAAAATAAATTAATATATAAAGCAAATATAATAGGAATATTTTTAAATAAATTTATGTTGATTATTCTGATACAGTCTGACTAGTATAAAAATTAAAATATGTAAAATTTTAATAGGTGTAGACTAAATTAATGGATTTCCTCTAACGAGGAAATCCGCCAAAAGAGATTGAAAACAAATTAAAACTATTATCATTTAAACGAATAAATATTAGACAGTGTTAATGCAGTATAACTGAATTTCATTCAGAACATATAAGTTTTTATTAAATGTTTACTAAGTTAGAAGTGTCCTTCTAAAGAAGGACACTTCCAACATTTGTTAAGGGATAATAAAAAATTATAATTTTTCAAATGAACACTAGTTAGACTACATTAATACAGTCTATGTTTATTATTGTATTATTTATTAATATTTTATTTATTAATATAAAAAATAAATTAATATATAATACAAATATAATAGGAATATTTTTGAATAAATTTATACAGACTATTCTGATACAGTTTGATTAGTCTAAAAATTAAAACATATAAAATTTTAATAGGTGTAGACTAGATTGATGGATTTCCTCGTTATAAGAAATCCACTAAAAAGATCATAAACAAATCAAAATTATTATCTTTTTAATCGAATAAATATTTAGACAGTATTAATGTAATATAACTGAATTTCATTTATAGCATATAAAACTTTATTAAATGTTTAATAGATTGAAAGTGTACTTCTTTAGAAGTACACTTTCAACATTTATTAAGGGTTAATAAAAATTTATAATATCCAAAATGAATACTAGTTAGACTACATTAATACAGTCTATGTTTATTATTATATTATTTATTAATATTTTATTTATTAATATATAAAAATAAATTAATACATATAATAAATATAATCGGAATATTTTATTTATAAATGTATATGGACTCTTCTGATACAGTGTAACTAAATCTTATTTTACAATATGTAAAATTTTGATAACTGCATGTTTAGTTAATAGTTTTCTCATCAAAGAAAATCATTAACTACTGTTACAATCTATCAGAATTTATACCATTTAAATAAATTATGGTTATTCATATCAATATTGACAATATTGATATATACAATTATATGACCGATATTAATATGGTACAGTCAAATTATATATAAACATATATATGATTTGACAATATGACAGATTCACATGTATATAATATTTTAAACAAATTGTAATTACTCACTACCAAATTATTTGTCATTATGATTGATAAAATTATTTGTCATTATGATTGATAAAATAATTTCTTTATTCAATTATCCTTCATATAGCTATGAAAATTGTCATATTTTAACTTTGTGTCATTTACGAACTACATTTTACCGTCATGTATGGTAACCATGTGTTTGGTATGAGTTTTTGACGTTACCATAGAACACATATTTGCACATTATAAGCTCTGGAATTCTGTAATTTTTTTGAGAACGGTCAAAAATACACTATTTTGGTCATCCGAAGACTACTCCAGCGTGTGATGAAAATGGTCAATTTTTGACTTTCTGTATCTCTATACAGGATAATTTTTTTAATATTCTAGAAAAATTCTGGAAAAATTCCTAGAAAAAACTTAAAGAAATTGCTATGACATATAACATTGGAGAGGGTAATATTAACTATAAAAAAATAGTGGTATTTGATATGTCGATAAAATTGTTGACTGTTTGTCTAGAGAATTCTACACAACATATTAAGACGGTAATATCTTCATATGAAAAATATATATGTTAATTTAACATACAGTCTAAAATATATACAATTAATTTTGTGTTCAAAAGTATGTTATTGTCTCAAATATTATATATGGTCATGTGGTAAATAGAATATTTAAGGTTGTATTTTAATCAACTCGTAAATTCATCATATTTGACTAGATGTAAGTAAACGTTAGGAGTTTTACACTTAATCAGATATGATACTATTTATGTTATACATAAGACAATTACCTATTGATAATTTTATGAGATTATACTAAATCATGTTTATATATTGACACATATTGTTTGATACAAACTTTATAACTGTTAAAATATTTACTAACCATACACTTACATATATTATACACAAACATTCATATTAATAATATGAATATATTTCAGAAAAATTATTGATATTATATGTAATACAGAAAATAAAATATTACCCATAGACGTTATGGATGATCATTTGATCTTTTAAAATATTTAGATATTTAGATATTTATAATAAAACAATGAATATAATTTTAATTTCAAACTCTTTAGGAGGACGCTAAACTGAATGTTTATTGTTCTCCACAATTAATTCAATATATTAAAACTCTAAACCTTCGTTTTGGAGTTCATATAAATGAAAAATCATATAAAATTGATAAACATCTGTAATTTTAAAGGACAATAATGTTGTCCTTTAAATCTGTTACAATACACTATCAATTTTATATTATTTTATTTAATACTATATAATTTTTAGGAGAATACAAGACCCCTAAAGGGTTTTGTATTCGTCTAAATAAAGAAAAAAAATTAATATATATATAAACAAATAGCTGAAAAAAATTAAAAAAAATATTAATATTTTTAAGAAATTTCACTGTCAAGAAGAAGTAAACCAGTAAAATAACTTTAAATTCAAATAGTTCACTATCCAATTAATCCAATATGAGACTAAATGAAAATCATATATTTTTTGATAAATACCTGTATTTTTAAAGGACAATATTGTTGTCCTTTAAATTGTTACAATACATTATCAGATTTTATATGATTTTCATTTATACTATATAATTTTTAATTATTAATTAAAGAAAAAAAAATTAATATATATAAGAGAATAGCTGAAAAAATTTTTAAAAAATATTAATATTTTTGAGAAAAATCACTGTTAAAAGAAGTAAATCAGTGAAAATAATTTTAATTTCGGACTCTTTGCTATCTAATTAATCCAATATGAGATTAAATGAGAAATCATATATTTTTGATAAACATCTGTA
>Ga0097678_1001743_pt1 | contig 20354 bp, 23 predicted proteins | sample ThiBiot_500_plan_2_FD_72847 | JGI IMG/M metagenome (GOLD analysis project Ga0097678, IMG submission 72847) | Wastewater bioreactor microbial communities from Cape Town, South Africa - Thiocy_expt_500_plan - 1398105537976 (version 2) (version 2) ...
GCTCTCGCTTATCGGGGCCATGTTCGAGGAGGGCGCTCAGCGCAACCGTGCCCTATCAGTCTGGGCGGGCGTCGGCGGCAGTGGAATGGCGCTCGGCGCCTTGCTGGGCGGCGCGCTGACACAGACCTTCGGGTGGCCCGCGATCTTCTTCGTAAACATCCCGCTCTGCGCAGCGGCCTGTCTGATCGCGCTCCTCATCCTGCCGCGCGACCATCGTCGGGGGGGACCGGGCCGTTTCGACCTTCCCGGTGCGCTGACCGGAACCGCGGGCATCATCCTGCTGGTCTTGGCGCTCGTTGAGGGCCCCGAGCTTGGCTGGCAGTCCGGTCCCGTCGTGGGCTCGGCGATTGGCGCTGCGCTGCTGCTCGCCGCCTTTCTTATGATCGAACGGCGCGTGCGAGACCCGCTGATGCCACCGGCCATCCTTCGCAACCCTACGCTCGCGACCGGCCTCTCCATCATCTTCCTTTTCACCAGCAGCTTTGGCGCAATCCTTTATTTCCTGGCCATCTATTTCCAGGGTGTGCTGGGTTTCGACGGCTTCGAGACCGGTCTCGGCTACCTGCTTCCCTACGGGCTGATTCTTGTCGCCTCCTCGTCCTCCGGGCCGCTCGGGAACCGCTTCGGGATGAGGCGCGTCCTGCTCCTGGGGATTGCGGTCGGCGGCGCCGGCATGGCGGGCTTGGCCCTGGTGGCGACCGGCGCGTCAAGTTATGCCGCGCTAATCTCCGGACTTGCGCTCTACAGCATCGGCATGGGCTTGACCTTCCCGATGATGTTCGCTGCAGCCACCAGCGGGGTGCATGCCCGCGACCAGGGTATTGCTTCTGGCCTGGCGTCCACCTGCCAGCAAGTTGGGAGTGCGCTTGGCCTTGCCTTGCTCGTTCCGTTGTTCAACCAGCCCGGCGCGGGCGGGGCGGCAATCGGCGGGGCTGCCGCGGTCGCGCAGGGCTTTCAATACGTAAACCTCGCTTCGTTCGGTGTCGTCCTCGTGATGATGGTGATCGCGGTCGCCAGCCGCGATCCTCAAAGGCCGCGCAAGGGCGAGGCCGCACCAGCAACAGCGGAATAAAAGGAGGCGAAGAGTGACGAACGAACGAAGCGATGGCCCGGAGCCGACTGCCGAAAGGGTCGCATTCTGGAGGGCGCTCCATGTCCTCGCCGACCCCCAACCGCACGTCTTGAGCGACCTGATCGGGCTGGAGCTCGCTGCGCCGCCCAAAGGGTGGCGCTCGCGCGGAGATATGCATCTCCACGGCACGGCGCGTGCACGCGCGTCCATTGTCGCGCGATCAAGGCTGACAGAGGATGTGGTACGCAAGGAGGCCGCCCTCGGAACCAACCAATACGTGCTCCTGGGCGCTGGGCTTGACACCTTCGCGCAGCGCATGGAAGGCAGCGAGTCAGCGATCCGGGTGTTTGAGATCGACCAGCCCGGGACGCAGGGGTGGAAGGCGCGGCGGCTCAATGAGTGCGGCTACGGAATTCCCGAGCATCTGAAGCTCGTTCCGGTCGACTTCGAGCGGGGAGCGGACTGGTTCGACGCATTGCTGGCCGCCGGCTTCGACCCGAGCTTGCCCGCCGTCTTTTCCTTTCTCGGCGTGACTCTGTACCTTCGCGGGGAGACGAACGCCGCCATTCTCAGGCGGATCGGGTCGCTTTCCGCCGGGACCGTGCTGTGCGCGAGCTTCATGGTTCCGCTGGACCTCGTTGAGCCGTCGGAGCGCGTCATGCGTCGGCGGACCGAGCAAGGAGCAAGGTCAAGAGGCACGCCCTTCGTCAGCTTCTATACTCCGCAGGAATTCTTGATTGCGTGTCGCGAGGCGGGGTTTAGCGACGTGAGGCACGTCTCCGCGTCAGATCTGGCGGAGCTATATTTCAAGGACCGCTCCGATGGGCTGCAACCCTCAAGTTCAGAGGAGATGGTTATCGCGCGTGTGTGAGCGTGTCATGCCGGACCTCACGCTTGATCTAAGGCATCTACAGTATGCGATCACTGTGGCTCAGTTCGGGAGCTTTCGCCGCGCTGCGGATGCCTTAAATCTTTCGCAATCGACCGTGAGTCGACGCATCCAAATGCTGGAACGCCGAATTGGCATGTCCCTATTTGAACGTAGTAGGACTGGAGCATGCCTGACCCATGCTGGCGAACGATTTATTCGCGATTCGGCATTCGGAGCTTGTCACCTTCAGCGAGCCGTGACGAATATTGGCCTCATAAAGCGTGGCCATCTTGGCGAAATTCGTGTGGGCATGACGGCGTCCCTCGCAAGTGGCTTTTTGGCTGACCTGTTCGCCCGTTTCCACGCTCGCTACGGCGAATGACTTGAGATGTCGAAGTTGCTGCTTATCACGCGTCGCGCGCGGGCTCGATGTCCTCGGAAATCTCCTGGCGCAGCTTCGGCCCCTTAGCGAGTCGGCGTCCCAGCGCAAGGGTCGATTGGAACTTTCGACGGCAGCCGATGTCCTTTCAAACGCAGTCGTCTTCCTTGCGGGCACCCTCCTTCCCCTGAAGCCGAGAGAGCTATGGGAGCCGCTTGGCCCCCCTGCCGACCCGCGATCACCCCCCAAAAGCCCACCGGCAGAACTGGAAAGGCGCACACCGCGTCAGAACAGGACGCAGGGTAGTGGACACTGCAGTAAAGCGGCTATATGCTTCCTTAAAGGTCGTTAAAAGAGAATATAAGGGAGCATAAGAGATGACTGAGGCTCTTTTCACCGTCGAGGTCGCCGCGGAGCAACTGAGACTGCATCCCAAGACGATCCTGCGATTCATTCGAGAGGGCCGGCTACGCGCGACCAAGGTCGGGAGACAGTATCGCATCCTGCGTTCTGACTTGAACGCGCTGGTAGGGGATCGGGGACCGGTGCGTCGTCGAGACGCGCGAACAACAGCGATTGTCGATGTGCCCGAAGTCGATGCCGAATTTGCCCGGCGCATGACGACGCTACTTACAGGTGCTCGTCATGAAGGCGGCGCACAGCCGTCCACGATGAGCGTCGAGGTCATCTATGACCCGAAGCAGCGCCACCTGAAGATCGTCGTCGTCGGCGACCCATCCGAAGCGGTGCAGATCATGCAACTCGCTCAGGCCATGTTGGAGGGCTGAGAGCGTGACGTCGGTTTTCAAAACGCCAGCGGGGGAGCGCGCCGTTAAGGAGCATTGTCTCGAGATGCTCCGTCGATGGCCTTCGACCACCCAGCATCGGCTTGGGTCGCGTGAAGGCGAAACCGTGGTGACCGAGGTCGGGCCGCGTAACGGGCCGGCTGTCCTGCTCCTTCACGGCACCGCGTCGAATTCCGCTATGTGGTCGAGCAACATCGAGGGGTGGAGCCGCAGATTGAGACTGCTGGCCGTCGACATCATCGGTGACGCCGGTATGAGTGCCGCGTCTCGTCCGGCCCTGGACACGGAGGCTCATGCGCTCTGGCTCGACGATGTCCTTGACGGCCTAGCGCTCGATACGGTCGCGATCGTCGGTATCTCGTTCGGCGGTTGGATCGCGCTCGACTATGCAAGCCGTCGGCCCAATCGGGTGGAGCGACTTGTTGTTATCAATCCCGGCGGCGTCGGACGGCCCAAGAACGTGCTTCTGTGGGCCTTGCCCCTGCTGATGCTCGGCAGGTGGGGCCGACGCAAGATGATGGAAAAGATCGCCGGAAAGTTCGAGCCAGACTCGCCCGGCGAACTTTCTGCGGCTGCGGAATTTACGTCGCTCATTTTCAAGCACTTTAGACCCCGGACCGCGAGCTTGCCTCAATTTAGCGACAGGACCCTCGAGCGTCTCGAGATGCCACTTCTGGCGATTCTCGGCGGCAAGGACGTGTTCATCGACGCGCGCGACGCGCGGCTACGGCTGCAGGCGCACGCCAAAAATCTGACGGTTCGCTTTCTGCCCGAAGCGCACCACTTCGTGCCAGGGCAAGACGCCGCCATTGAAGCTTTCTTGACGGCTCCGGTGGCGCTTGAGTCTGAAGGGAGATGAAATGCCATCTCCGCAAATCCTACTGATCAAAGAGCTGCGAAGTCGCATCGCCGCCGGAATAATGGATTGCAAGCGGGCTCTCCTCCAGGCTGATGGGGACGTAGACGCGGCGATCAAGCTACTGCAGGCGCGCCGTATCGCGCCCGTCAGGCCAAGGCTCGCCGTGCCTGAAGGTGTTGTCGCCTGTGCTTTGACGGGTAGAAAAGGTGTTCTTGTCGAGGTTTCCTGCGAAACTGATTTTGTCGCGCGTAATCCGCGCTTCGTGGAGGCGGCGGCGGGAGTGGCGCGGGCTGCGCTCGATGTTGCGGGGGATCGCGAGCGCACTTTGGCTTCGCCATCGCCGGACGGGAATGGCGACGTCTCTGAGCTCTTGGCCCGGCTTGCTGCAGAGTTCGGCGAGGATATTTTCCTGCGTCGTCTTTCCTCGTTGAACACGCGCGACGGGATCCTGGGCGTCTACGTCCACAACAAGGCGGCGCCGAATGTTGGGCGCGCCGCAGCGATTGTCGCCGTGTCAGGAGGCGATGATGATGCTCTCGCCGTCATGGCTCCCAAGCTTGCAATGCACGTTGTTGGAGCCACGCCGCTATGGACGTCGGTAGAGGACGTTCCTGCTGCCGTGAAAGATCAAAAGCGTGGTAGCCCAAGGAAGGGTCCAGGCGGGGTCGATCTGGAATTCGGCGAGATCGATCGAATGATCGAGGCGCGACTGGATCGGTTCTACGAACTGACCGTCTTGCTGCGGCAACCTCATGTTGTCGACCGAAGCATGTCGGTGGCCGACATGATAAGGCGGTTCACGGGGGCTCAGACGCTGGTCGAGGGTTTTGTTCGCCTTCGCGTTGGGGAGGATGCTGCGCACGACGCCGCCGTCGCACAAGCTACAGAATTGGAATGGACCTTCGGTAACGACTGGTCCGCTGAAACCCCCGCCCGGGTATTCGACGTTGGCGAAATCCGAGTGTTTCAAGTGTCGCCCAATGGTCCGAGGCTTCGCGACGACCGCGACACGGTCGATCTCATCAATGCGGCCTGGTCGCACCATGCCCCCTTTATCGCAATACCCGTTGAGCGATTGCCGACCGACTTTTTCCCGCTCAGCACGCGGAGAGCCGGCACGATACTTCAGAAGTTCTCGAACCTTGGTGCTCGACTTGCCATTGTCGGTGACCTCTCAGCAAAGACGGCGGAGAGCACAGCGCTGCGTGACTTTATCTTTGAAACGAACCAACGCGATCACGTCTGGTTTGTGCGTGATATGGGCGTTCTTACCGCGCGTCTTACATCCGCCTCGGCTTCCATGCGAGCCGGGCCGAGCTCGGCGGGTCTAACAGGGAGCACGATCGATCGTCGGAATAGTGATTGATGCTCGATCTGGTTCACGATCTGCGCTTCCTAAGTGCGCACTCCTAGTGGCGGATCACGGCAGTTTTCGCCGTGCCGCTGAAGCCCTTGACCTGTCGCAATCGACAGGAAGTCGCCGAGTCCAAGCGCTCGAACGGCGCCTTGGAACGCCGATATTCATCCGTGACCGGTGCGGCGTGCGGCTCACGCACGCTGGACAGCGTTTCCTCCGCGACGCAACCATACACCAGCCTGTCGCTCCGGGGGAATGATCCCCCCTTGGTGCGTCGACCGATTTGGCGGGCCATCAGGCGTTCGCCACGACAAACGAGCCGTGGAAACCCGCCGGCAAGCGGTGGTCCAGGTACGCGCGGGCAACCGGGCCTTGCTCCACGTGCTGCGCTTCGAGAATCGCCAAGTGGCTGGCGTTGCGTCTCTCGTCAAACACCGTCGCGAGCAAATAGCCATCGCCCTCCTCAGTCGCCCCCGACCGGGCAACGAAGACTGGTTCGGAGACAGCCTGGCCATCGGGCGCGCGCCACAGCTGCATCTCGCCGGCCTGAAAGTCGAAGCGTCCGATTGCGCGGTGCAAGGGGTCGCCCGTGCCGGGCCCGCCGCAGGCGGCCACGAATCCATATCGGTAGGGCTGGCCGGCGTGGCGATCGTCCATGCGGGGATATTCGCAGACCACATCGCTCAGCTGGTGCACAGAAACCTGTCCGTCCGCCCGAAGATCGACAGTCCAGCGGGCGAGGAATTGCTGAAGCGACGGTTCTGACGGGGGCGTTCCATCCGCCGTCGGAAAAGCGGCGGCCCTCTGCTGACAGAGGTCGATCTGGATTCGACCGTCCTCATCGAAGGCGTTCAGCAGATGCCACACCATGTGGGCTGGGGCCGGGAGCCAGCGCACGTCTTCGCCATCCCCACGTCGAGACAGCACGCCCACTACGGCGCCGCGGTTCGGCTCCCAGGCGATCGGCGGCCCGCCGGCCATCAAGCGCTCCAGTGAAAGCGCGGCCGGACACACGACGAAAACCACATGGTCACAGGTGATCGCGAAGTCGTGCACGAACGCGGGGTATGGGCCGCGAATTCGGATTGAATGGACGATCTCGCCCTCCGCGTTCGCGGTATAGAGGGCGAGGCTTCCGTCAAACGCGCGGCCCGGGAAGTTCGCGAAGAACACCATCTCGCCGGTCTCCGGATCGATCCGGGGGTGGGCAGTCATATTCCCAGGCAGACGTCCGGCAAAGTCGAAGGGTCCGATAGTCTCCAGGGAGCGGGAGTCGATTTCGATCGGCGCATTACCCTCTTCCAGCGCCAGTAGCCTGCCCGCATGGGCGAGGATATGGGTGTTGGCGGCGCCTTGGCCGTCTATTCCGACGACCGCTGGATCGTGGTCTCGCGGGTTGGCCGTTGCGAACAGAGCCCGGCCCGCATCCCGCTCAAGAGCCCAACGTCGGGTGCGGACCCAACGGTTGCGATAGGCCACGCGCCCATTCGCGATCTGGAAGGCGTGGATCATTCCCTCGCCCTGCAGGGGATTGTACGGCGCTTTTGGCGCGAACTGCGGGTTGGGCCCGATGCGATAGAGCGTCCCCGCAAGGTCCGTCGGTAACTCCCCCTGGATCATCAGGTCGGCGTAGTCACACTCCATCCGGATGGGCTCGAACGCGCCTTGCAGCAGCGGATGATCTGCGGGGAATGGTGTCGCCATCGGCAAGGAAACCTCTGATAAATTGGCCGGAAGACGGTGCATTTAGCCGAACAAATCTAGATTTCCAGGATTGACAAAAGTATTGAATTGACCCGGAGGCATGTCTCGACGATTTTTTGTGCTCGGGGTCATTTAGGCAGCAAAAAAGTTGTCGCTCTTCGCGATGACGTCTACGCCCCCTAAGTCCGGATGATATCTGTTCTGGTACGCGCCCGCATTTGCAGGTCGCGCGGTACTGGGCTCCGTCGCACCTCTATGGCTTTGGGTCTCGCAGCAGAATGGCTGGATCTAGTGTGGACGGTTCTCGTCCTTGCTGGTGCCGAGCATATCGATATTGGTCGGGATGGCGCGGTTTCGTTAAGTTTCATGGCGTATTGTCACGGTTTAGTAGCGACATTGGTGTGGAGCGCTGGCCGGCTTTTGGTTATGCGGCACTCAGGCTACTCATGGCTAATCGCTAGCAGTTTGGCAGCGGCCGTACTTTTTCGTTGGGTTCTGGATTGGTTGTCGCACTCGGGCGAATTGCCGCTGGCCGTTGGTCGGGGAACAATGGGCATTCGGTTTCTGTCATCCAATCCGTATACCGCATCACTGGTCGAAACTGCATTGGCTGCCACCTCGGCGACCGCCTTTGCTTTGCGGGCCGCGCACCAGGGGCGTTCAGTTCTGCGTGTGCTGAGCGTCGTTGTCGTCATGTTCTTCACGATCCTCTTCGCGGTACTGGCACCGCAGCCAACGTCGGCGGCTTCGATCGCGTGGACAGCGCTCGCGTCGATCGCATTCATGATTGGAATCGGCACCTGGGCTGATGCGGTCAATACCCGGGGGCCGTAAGGAGGGCCGCCTGGCCGGCACGGATCATCACGCCGGCACCGCCATAAACGGAATGCCGGGTGTCAGATCGGGGCATGTCGTAGTGGCCACGATGCAGCAGCTTGCCGCGATGGATGACGCCGACAACGACGCCAGGCGAGTCCGGCTTCGCGAATTCTCCGTAGAGGTTATCGCAAATAGCTGCCGTGTTAGCGGCGCAGCCTCTGTGACTCAGCGTAGCTATATCAAACTATATGCGTTCGAAAATTCGATGGCTTTTCCATTCGAACGATCCAGCGTCCGGCGATGAAGTCAGGCTCAGATCCCACGCGTAAGAACCCATGCTGCTCATAGAGCGCAGGAAGCGGCCCGAATGGAAATGTGTCGAGCCTGAGGAATTGCGCCTGCTGCTCGGCGACCCTGGTCATGGCCCAATCGAGGAGGCGGCGCGGCCAGCCTGTTCCGGCGGCGCAGCGACGGACAACGAGTTTGTGCACATAGAGCGCCTCTCCGGGCGGGTCATTCGACCAATGAATGCGATCCGTTCGTTGCAGCCGCATGCTGGCGACCAACCGACCTGCGTCGAAACCGCCCACCAGTTCCCCCGCTTCGGCGAGCCCGAGTTGCTCTGCGACGGTGAAGCTCTCCCCACACCAAGTGGGGAAGCCCCGGTCTGCCGTCCAAGTCGCAGCCTCGCGCAGCATCTCGACCACGGCGCTCGCGAACTCCGCGGTCGGTGCGAGCGAGGCGATGTGATATTTATCGCGCATGGCGGGGTGAGGGGTCAGGCTGAAAGTTCGACGTCGCCTTCGAGGACGCGTTGCTGCAGCAGCGGACGCTCGCCCGCGGGCCAGAGTTCTGCGCGGTGGGAAACCCGGTAGCGCAGCGGGCCGCCGTCCGGGCTTTCGTTCGGGTGGATCGGTCTGGGCAGGCAGACAAACTCAGCATCGATCGAGCCGGCATCGGCCTTGATAACGGCGTAGCCGTGGCCGCCCAAGTCGACGAACTGAAGGTGAGGCGCGTTGTCGGGGTTGGAGACGCTTTTCGCCTTCGGCAGATCGCCGGAGCGCGCGTACTCTAAACAACTCTTCACGCCATGGCGCAGAAGCATGTTCACTGATGCTTCGGGTTTCGCGCGGCCCGGCCTGTCGATGAGGAAGAGGGATCGCAGCGGATGCTCTCGCGGGAAACTTTGCTCAAGCGCTTCGACCAGGCCGGGGGCGGAAATTGAGCCGGTGACAAAGGCGATGCCGACGGGATCGAAATCCTTTGGGGGCAGCGCTTTGGCTGCAAGTCCCGCCCAGAAGCTATGGCGATCGCCGGCGACCGTCGCGAACCCCGTGATGGCGTTGCGTTTGACAAAATCATAGATCTCGGCGCGCTCGATGTAGGCCGCGCTGTGATCACCGCCTCCGAATCCCGCATATCCTTCCCCGGGCCATGGGCGGGTGATTCCTTGTGGGAGATTTTGAGGGTCTGCGCGCCAGTCGAGGGTCCCAAGCGTGCTGCCCCAAATTTTCCAGGTCGCCCTCGAGCTGCCCAAGCGTTCGAGAAACCATGCCTTCTGCTGGGCGCCAAAGATGGTTTGGGCCGGCTCGTCGCGACGAAAGTTTGGGAATTCGGACGCGCCATAACGAATGGTTTGCGGGGGACTGCCTTGGTTCCAGCGGCGTCCCGCGTCCAGTATCTCGAGCACCTCCTGCGGAATGAGGTCGGGGAAATCCGGGCTCTGAAAGACCTTGGCTTCGGGGCGACCGCTCGGTTCTCGTGATCGATAGCTGTGTTCGTCCGTGATGATGAGATCGACATGGCGGCCCCAACGAAGGGCTCGATATCCGATCAGGCTGTTGATCGCAGCGAGGTTGTTCGGTTCCTGACCAAGGCCGTTGTCGTCGAACCGCTCGATCGGAGCATTCGCCACGCGCGGCGGAAGGAACGCCGAGGGATCTGCGCCAGGCTTCTGAACACGCGCGGGTTGGTATTCGAACCACGCCTGGTTGGCGGCGACCTTGCGGGTTTGGGCGGGAATGATCCGTCCATCGAACTCCTGGAAGCTCTGCCAGCCCATCCAGCTGAATTCATGGTTGTCCCACATGGCTACGAATGGCCAGCGAGCGCGGGCGTCCTGCAGGTCCGGATCAAGGAGATAGGCGCGGTAAATCGCGCGATAGCCTTCGACATCGGTGGGGATGTGGAAGTCGTCCACGCGCTGCGCATCGGGAAGGCGAACGAACTCGGTGATCGGCCTCCCGTACATGCCCCGCGGGCGGTCTTCCGGGTACCAGACCAGCTCGTAGATGAAATCACCGAGATGCAGGACGAAACCGATCTGGTTTGCGGGGTCGGCCCGCTCATCCTCGAAGATCATTCGACGATAGGCATGCTGGCAGCCATAGTTGACGTTCTGGCACGACACGAACGCGAACTGCACGGGGCGATCATCATCATCGCTCGGTGCTGTGATGGTGCGGCCGATACGGCTGCCGGCCCCGTCTGCTTGCGTGAAGCGGTAGAAATAGACACGGTTCGGCTGTAGCCCGGCTGCGACCACGCGGACGGTCCAATCGGCGTCCGCGCTTGCGCGCGCCGTCGTCGTTGCGACAACTTTTCTGAAACTCGGGTCCTCGGCGACTTCCACGAGGAGGCGCTGAGGTTGTCCGGCGCTGGGGCAGCGGGTCCATAGGATCACGCTGTCGGGACGGGGGTCACCAGACGCGACGCCCTGCGGGAACCTGCTCCGCTCTTCGCGCCAAGGCGCCCGACTTTGTGCCGAAGCCTTCGCCGCCCAGGCTATCGTCGCGCCCATTAGAGCCGCCGTCTGAATGAGTTCCCGTCTGCTGATGTCCACAAGGAGCGCCCCGCCTTTGATCCGAGCTGGTCATCATGCCGGATCGAGCACGCTCTGGCTTGAACCTGTGTGACGATCGGAAAAGGGCTAATGCAGGTGGCCCGATCCGGCGCTGCGGGCGGAGTGGGGTCGCACAAGCGTGGCGGGTCCGCAGTATAGGACGATCGCCAGCGCGGTTGCGGCGAGTATGGGCGCGGCGAAGCGCGGATCATAGTGCGAGCCGGCGTTCGGAAATAATTGCCATGTGAGATTTATGCTCGCGTGGAATACGGCGGCCGCGAACACGCTGCGTCCGGCGTTGTTGTACAGCCAGACCATGAAAATGCGCGCAGCGACCGTCGCTAGCGTCCACCAGCCGATCCAGCTGGGTGTGCGATGGGCCTGGAGGAGGGGAACCACGTGCCAGATCGCCCACACCAGGCCCAGCACAACCGAAGCTCCTGCGGCGCCGAAGCGGGCTTGCATCGGCGGCAAGGCAAGGCCGGTCCACCCCAGCTCTTCACCGAGAGCGGCGAACAGAAACAGGAGGGTCAGAACCGGTATTGAGGTGGTCGTAACCTGCCATTCGGGTAGCGTCTGTCCGACGCCGCGCATGGCAAGGTACGACAAGGCCATTGTAACCGGCATGATGAAGAGGATCGGAATCCACCAAACCGTCAGACCGACCCGTCCCGCGTCGATGGCGCGCGCCCACAGGGTCTTCACCCCAGCGACGGAGCCCTGACGATAGCAGACGATCGTGGCCGCCCCCGCAGGGCAGAAGGTCATGAGAGCGCTGATCGGGAGCCCAGGTAGCAGTTCGCCGTCGAAGCCCACTCCGATAAGCCACAAGGGCGCCGATAGCGCGAAGACGAGGAGGAAGAACGTCGCCAGCTGGCCCGCGCCCAGGATACGGCCATCCCGTTCACTTGGTGGTTGGCCGGGCGGCGCCGATCTCGACATTCAATTGATCTCCTCATCGGCCGCGTTGACTGGCCCGTCGGCGCTCGCAGCGAAGAGGGCTGGAATGTGGATCAGGAATGCGATCCGGTCCCTGTCGTCGGCCATCGACCAGCGCCGGTCATCTTAGGAGCGACCGGAGGATCCGCCAGCCCCGGTGATATAACGCAATCGCCCGCCGCGCAGCTGGCCACTATCGGTCGTGGTGGCCAGCTCCCGCCGATGCGCGCCGCGACTGGCCGCGCCCACGCCGTGGCGCACAAACAGGCGCAGACGCAATGGTGAAGCCGAGATCGTGCCGGGCTCATGGTGTAGTCTTGCGAACGCTTCAGCCGACCGCATGTGTGGGCTTCAACGGTTCGGCGGTCGGTCACCGCGTCTTCTTGTTCTCGTTTTCCGAGATCCGTTCCTGCACGATCGCAGTCACCAGAGCAGCTGGAAGCGGTGCGGCGGGCTGGAAACGGATGGCGCTGGGCGCGGTGTCGTAGGCCTTCAGTTCGGCCTTCCGCGCGGCGATGGGACCCGGACTCATGACATAGAATGCGCAGTGGTTCGGCGTCGCCGAAAAGGACACGAGTGGGCCTAGATACCGGTATGTCGGGACCCCCATGCTGATGACTTCCTCAGCCTGCGGCGCAGCCTTCCGGATGGTTGCGCGCAGCGCCTGCAGGGGAGCAACGGCCGCTTCAGGAACCGACGCCAGATACTCTTCGACGGTTTTCGGCGCGGCTTTTTTTGACGGCGGCTTTGCTGAGGACATGGGTTTTCAATCCTTGTTGTCGAGGAGGCGCGCCGGGGACTTCGCCCCCTGCATTCCGCCCATTGGTTTCACGCGTCGAGAAACGGAATGGCTGCCGCCGCCAGTCGCGGATCCGAGAAGATCGTGTAGTGGGTGGCGCCCGGCAGGATGGTGAGGCGGTTGAGGTTCATGTTGGACCCGTCCCAGAGCGCGTCCTTCTGGCCGCCGCCAAGGAGCTTGAACAGTTCAGCCGTGTGGTCGATGCGCACCGCGTCCCAGTCACCGGAGACCACCATCGTGGGCTGACGCAGGGCCGCCACCTCAGCAGACCAGTCGTAGTCGCGAGACAAGAACGACGCCATCTTGTCGAGGAGGCGGGGAAAGTCCTGCGGTCGCGGCGCCTTCTTTGAATAGAGCTCCCAAAGCGGCGTCTGTTTTAGAGATTCCGCCACGGCCGACGTGGTCTGGGCCATCCCATCAAGGTTTTCGCGATGCCAGCCCGCGCGCTTGAACGGCGTCGACACGATGACGAGTCGACGAACGACCTGCGGGTGCTGAATCGCGGTGCGGAGCGCAACGCCTCCCCCGAGCGAATAGCCCAGGACGCTAGCATTGGATAAGCCGAGGTGATGGACGAGAGCCGCCACGTCGTCGGCCATGGCTTCGTAGGAAAGTGGTCGCGCAATGTCGGCGGTCCCGCCATGGCCTTGCAGATCGACCGCGATGACCTGGCGTCCAGCGGCCAGCGCCGGCAGCACGGGACCGAACATATCGATCTCGCCGATGCCTCCGTGGAGCAGCACCAGCGGCGCGCCGCTGCCGTGCGTTTCATAGTAGAGATCTATGCCGTTGACGCGCGCGCGCGCGGCCTTGCTTGCGGATGGCGCGGGTTTTCCTCCGGGTGTTGGTTGCGCTTCCGCGAGGCCCCGACCGCCGATCAGTAGAGTGGCGGTCGCGCCGACCGCCGACGAAAGAACCATACGTCTGTCCATCATGTCCTCATTCCCGGTGGGCCAAGAAGCGTCATTCTTCAGACCCCCGCCTGTGGGTGATATGGGCCCTGCCATAGGACCCGTGGATTGAGCCGCTCAGGGCGAAATCGCGCAGCATGGCGAAGTAGCCTTCGGCGTAGCGGGTCGAAACCCGCGCACCATCCGGGCCTGCCTCATACTCGGTCATGCCGTGCTCGGCGCCGGGATACACCGCCAAAGTGATGGGTCGCCCAGCATCGATCAGTGTCGTGAGACGCCTGCTCGTTTCCTCGCTGGGAGCGTCGAGATCATCTGCTCCGAGCACCCAGAGCTGGGGAACCGCCAGCGCCCGCAAGGTGGGCATGGGGTCGTACCGAAAGGGCGTGCCGAACCGATATGCAGCCCCACGTTCCCGAAGCTCCGCGCTTGTGTAGGGGAGAAGGAGGTGCGTGAAATTACCGTGGACATCCCTGTACCAGGGCTCGAGCCGATATCGCGCACGGACCACGTCGAAGCGTTCGAAGCCACCGGTGAGGCCGCTCTCCATTACAGCTTCGGCCGCGTCCGCGATCTCGAGCGCCTTCGCGATGTCTTCGGGAGGGTGTCCCTTCAAGCGCATCTCCAGCGCGACGGCTTCCCGGTCTTCATCGATGACGGAGACCGCAAGGCCAAAGCTGACGATCACGAAATCGGCGGTTGTACGCGCGGCGGCCAGTGGGACGACCCATCCGCCCTGGCTTCCGCCCTGGAAGCCTATCCGGCTCGCTCGTTTTCCGGCCAGGCGGCGCGCCGTCTGGAGCGCGGCGACCGCGTCGTCTGCGAGCAGGTTGAAGTCCTGCGTGTATTGGCCCTTCGAGCGACCTGTCCCGCGCTTGTCGTAGACGAAGACGCCCACGCCGACCGCGGGGAGAATGCGTTGCAGGGCGTAGTCATCCAAGGCCGAGGATTGCTCGGCCCCGTGCACGAGAACGACGACCGGAACGGCCTGATCGCCCGCCGGCATGACCAGGCGTCCCGCAAGCTGGACGCCCGTTCCCTGGAACATCTGATTGGTGACCTGAAGTGGAATGCGGCTTCCGGGCGTGCCGGAGAAGGCGATTCCGCCCTCATCGCAGCGCGAAAACGCCACGACGTTTCCGTCACGCCGCTTGGTCCAGCCAATCGAGCTAATCCAACGGCCATCGGCTTGCGGCGCAAGCGAGCCGGTCGCTCCGTCAAAGCGACGCCATCGCAACGTCTCGCCATCAGAGCGGTCGATATCGACGATGCCGCCATCGGCGAGCCGGTACACACCGACCGGGCAGCTTTCGCTCGGTGGTGGTCGCTCGCCCAATGTGGCGCCAAGCATGAGAACGGCAAGGACAAGTTCTCGCATCGAGATTTGGTACCCAGGAAGGCGCAAATCTGTCTTGAACCCATGTGACCTGGCGACGAGCCGAGCCGCCTGGATGACGGATGCGAGCGACTGCCGCCCCTTTTCCGCATCGAGAACAGCCGCTAGACTGACGTTGGAATAGTCAGCACCAGCAAACCGAAAGCAACGCGGATAGATACGAAGTCAACGATTCCAGCGAATATCTTTCGCCATATTCATCCGGGGTTCGAGCAACTCGAGTCGGGTTTCGGGCGACGTCGGCACGCACATCTTTCAGCCTATGCGAGCATTGTTCTCGATGGCGAGTACGATCAAGCAAGCTACGCTGGCCGCATTCGCATCACACCCGGCGACGTTTTGATCCAGCCGATTCTGGACCGCCATGAAAGCTGGTCGCGCCCCGGACGTCCTCTGCATCTCTTGCGGTTGCCGTGGCGACCGGACATGGGTTTCGGGGGGCTGTACAGGATTCCCGAGGTGGATCTCGTCATCCGAACTGCGCGGCGCGACGCGCGCGAAGCAAGCGCGATGCTGCACGGGCTTGTGAAGGACACCAGGCCGTTGGAAATCGCGGCGCGCGATTGGCCCGACCTGCTGGCTGCGGATATTCGGGCCGGCGCGATAGTGATATCGGATTGGGCGCGTAACCATGGGCTCGCGCGCGAGACGGTGTGTCGTGGATTTGCCAGGACATATGGAGTATCTCCCCGCGACTTCCGTGTCGAGCTGAAGACCCGGGCCGCCTGGATGCGCTTGATATCGGACGAGGAAAGGCTGGCGATTATCGCGGCGGAATATGGATTTGCCGATCAACCGCATATGACCCGCGCTGTATTCGCCTTGACCGGTGCGTCGCCGGGGAGGTGGCGGCGACTGCTCGCGTCACATGCGTTCAAGACGGAACGTAATTCTAGCGAATAGGCGGGCCTCGCTGGCAATACAAAGCCCTGCCGTTCATCCACGCGCGACTGCCTCCACCAGGCTGGTGCGCCGCAGTGCCGTTGGGTGATGCTCAGTATCGCTGAATATGGAGCAAGAGGTCGGAGGCGTTAAGCTATCGGGCATGCAAATACCTTCGGCGATCGAGGATCTGGCAAATCGCCTCGGCTTTCGACCCGGGAGGGGTAGTGCCGCGCGGCTCTCGCAGGTTGGGACCATGCGAAATTCTTCTGATGGCCGATGGACCAAGTTCACGGCTACGCAGCGTATCGATTTCCAAAATCCAGGGTTCGAATGGCGGGCACGTGTTGGTCCATTCGGCCTCCTGTGCGTGCGCGACGCTCTGAAGGATGAAGGTCCTATCCTCGATGTGAAAGTGTTGGGCATTCGCCTCATCAGCGCTTCGTCGGGTCCAAGCGCAACGAAGGGGGAGATTATGCGGTATCTCGCCGAACTGGCTTGGGCGCCCGATGCGATCATGCAGAACGAGCAGCTACATTGGCGCGTGCTCAACCACGATACGCTTTCAGTCGCTTGCGAGGCGCAGTCGGCGCGCGGGGAAGTTCAGCTTGGACTTGATTCCGACGGGAGGATTGGGTCGGTTTATGCGCCTGATCGTCCCCGCAGGGAAGGGGCGACTTTCGTCGAGCGGCCGTGGCGCGGCCGCTTCTACGACTATCGTTGGCACGACGGCCGCTGGCTTCCCTTTGCGGGTGAAGTGGGGTGGGACGTTGGTGGTGAGAGCTTCGTCGCTTGGCGCGGCGAATTGACCAACTGGGCAATTGAAGTTTAGCGCTGCGGCGCCGTCGGGGCAAAGATGGACGCACTCGCTCAACTTCGCCCAGGGCGTGGGCTGTTGGCTATGCGTTCAAAGTAGAAGCGACACCGATCATCTCCGTTGGCGATTGTCGTGGGTCGCCGAAATACGAAACCATCCCGCCCGGGATTGACAGCCTTGAACCAAGCTTTGTCAAAGCTACAGAAGACCGGTGCGAGCGCCCGTTCGCCCTCAGCGATACAGATTTCAACGTACCAGCAGCGAGTGACGTCAAGATGATAGGCGGCGTTGTCATCGCGGGGGCGATCGAAGGCGAAATTCGTGCCGAAAAACCGTTGTTCGCGTTCGCGCGAGATGTCGGTGAGCATCACGAATGGATCCTGAGCTGCATCTAGTCCCGCTCGACTTTTGTCCGTCAGCCAAGCAAATCCAAGGTCCAAAGCCGCTTCGATGATCGTCCGCGAACTTACTGGCGGCATCCTCCGCTGAAGAGTCCGATAGGCGCCGATCAAAAAGGCGGTGAACTCCAGATTGTAGGGATCGCAGTTTTCATTCCAGTCCACGCGATAGCGTTCGATAACAGCGGCGGCCTCGACGGTCGTCGCGGATTGGATGTCAGCAGAGTCAGCAGGGCAACCGAGCGCGTGGTCAAGCGCCCGCAGGAACAACTCCCGGAAGCCCCGCCGGAAGTTTGTTGCTTCCATGCGGATTTCTCCATCGTTTGTTCCACCGCCTCCGGGTCCAACCCGATTTCGAGCCTCGCCTCCCTTTCAGAGATAGCGAAACTTCCACCGCTAACGCAATAGCATTAGCCAAGCGCTACACTCGCCAGTGTGTGCCTCGCAGCCTATCGGAGCCTCGGTAGCCGGTTCTCGGACAGATCCTCCTGTCGTCGCGATGGCCAGCGAAAGGGCGATTCTGACTGGAGACGGAAGTCGGACACACGGTGCATCTTGGGCACCATTGGTTTCCAGTCACGCCTTCATAACGCAAGAACGCTTCGTCTCCGTCCACATCGCCGCTGGCGTAAATGCCGCGTACCGCATTCTGTGCATCGACAAGGCTTGCCAGTGCCAAAGCCGGATCCTGCGCCTTTAAGGCCGCCGGTATTTGAGTGGACGGAATCGCGAAGCTGGCTTCCAGAGGTCTGCGGCTGTTATGGCCCATCCATTCGGGATGATTGTGAACCACTCGACGATATCTCACAACGTAATGAAATCGCTTCGATTTTTCCCACATCATGGGTGAGCGGTGCCGGGGAGTGGGGTATGTCTGCAATGCTCGATCGTGATCATCACGAGTGATCATCGACCTGTTCGATGCGTCGTTGTGAAGCACGGCACTGAACTCTATTACTTTCGTCCCACGCTTCAAGCGCGTCGATCGGATAGAGGACGGCCTTGCCGATTTTGACAAACGACGGGCCAATTTTCATGGCACGCCAATTTCGAAGAGTTCCTATGGACACGCCTCCACGATAGCGCTCGCTCACCTCTTCGGGCGTGAGAAATTTGATCTCTGACATACTGCCTCCTGTGCGTGGCGGGCGTCAGCGTTGCACCCTCGGCCGTGGCAAGATGTTCGAGCAAGGGGCTTTCTCTGACTCTGGCCGTCACTCAGGGTCACCGACGGCCCTGGTCGTCTGCGGCGGCTCACGCTGCTGCATGGGAATCGATGCGTCATGAGCAGGCGAGGAGGGAAGGCCTGTTCGAGAGGCGTAGGAAGGATGGCTATCTGCGGTTAAAAATAGGCGGGATGCGCTTCGAGATTTAATGCGCCGACTATTTCCGATGGCACAGATTGACCGCAGCTCTCCGAAGGTGGAGGCCACACGTTCGAATCGTGTCGGGTGCGCCACTCTCTTGGCGACAACTCAATCGCCTATTCTGCGGCGAGTGCGCAGATCTGACGGCAGTCGCCCGAACATCAGGACTTCACCGGCATCGGCGCACTGGGTGCCGAGCATCACCGCGATGGCAGTGGACTTGGCCGCGCCGTCCGGGCCGAGCACGCCCAGCAACTCGCCCGTGCGGACATCGAGATCAAGGCCGTCGATCGCGGTCACCGACCCATAGCGTTTCTTCACGCTCGTGAAGCTGGCGGACGCGTCCGTGGTCTTTGATCGCGGCCGTCTCTCATGGATGTCCCTGATTTTGGCTACAGGAAAGCGATTTGCTGCGGCCGACGCGATTTTGTGGAGGCGAACTAGTCGGCGGGCAGATCGAAGCGGGAAAGTTGATGTCCATGGCGGCTCGGCTGCGGGCCATCGCACGCGCGAGGCTCAGCAGCCGCCGACACGCCGGATTGTCATTGCGCGGAGACCATACCGCGCTGAATGGCAGGATTTCGTTGGCGATCGGTCGGTAGGAAACGCGCGGGAATTGCGCGACGGTGGTCGCCTCGCTCGTGAGCGTCAGCCCTCTCCCGATAGCCACGAGCGACAACAAATTATCCCGCCCGACACATTGCGCGTGGATTTCCGGATGACGGCCGAGGCCGGCCAGTCGCTGGACCAAATAATCCTGAATTTCAGGACCTGGCGCCGCTTCGCTGACAATGAAGAGTTCGCCAGCGAAGTCGTGCCAGTCCAGTACTCGTTTGTCGCAGAGCGGATGATCGCTGGGCAATACCGCAAACACCCGTTCGGACCAGAGCTGATCGGTCTCGCAACCGGCCCACGTCGACGTGCCCGTGATAAATGCGACATCGAGACGAAGCTGCCGGATTGCGGAGACATGATCCAGGGGGTCGCCGTCGATGAATTCGATTCGCACCCGCGCATGCATCTTGTCGTACTCACGCAGCAACTCGGCCAGAAATCCGGAGGCCAAGGAAGAGAAAATCCCAACCTTGATGTGACCATCTTCCGAGCGTCCGATAGCAGCGACATGCTTCGCCCCTTGGCTAATCTGTTGCAGGGCCTTGCGCGCATGACGAACAAAACGTTGCCCGGCCACCGTCAGGTAAACGCCGCCATTGTGGCGCTGAAAGAGGGAGGCGCCGAGCTGGTCTTCAAGATCCCGGACACGCCGGCTGACGGCTGATTCATTAACTCCGGCAGCCGATGCAGCCTTGCGGAAGCTGCCATGCTCAGCTGCAGCGAGAAAATATCTGATCTGACGGAATTCGATCATCAGTCCTCTCGACATTCCGATGCCGTATCCGATGGGCGCTTGGCCCCGGGCGGGTCCATCATCGGAGGTGTAAGCAAGCAGCCAAGGCACACGCGTGATTATGGACATGCGCATGCGCGCAAGCCGGTCGTTCAGGTCGCGCCGCGGGCGCGATAATGCTTCAGCACGATGGTGAGGCCGTGGGTGATCTTCTGGCGAGGCCGTGGCCCAGAACTCATTCTCGAGGCCGGCAAGCCGCATCGCCCGCAGGCCAGTATCGGGGTGCAGATCGAGGGAGTCGCCTTGCAACCGTTCGCCTGCATGTCGGTCGCGTTCTAAAACCGTCGCTTCAATGCCTTGAAGGGAAAGCAGGCGGGCGAGCGTCAGCCCGCCAGGGCCGCCGCCGATGATCGCAATACGCCCGCCTGCTGTCATGGTATCTCCCGTCACGGTCGCTGTTGCGCGCGCCTGGCGAGGTCGTGAACAGCCGCGGCGACCGCGTCCGGCCGGACCATTGGGATGCTGATGTGCGTTGTTCCGGGGAGCGAGCGATGCTCACCACAGGGAGCCTTGGCCGCGATCGACGCGAAAAGTTTTCCGCTAGCTGCGATCTGCTCGCGCAACTGGCCCTCGGATGCAAACAGCTTCTGGGCAGCGTCGATGTCGGTTCCGCTCAGAACGATCAGCGGCACGTCCGGCCGAGCGCCGCCAGCACGCAGATCATCGAGAATGGCAAGTACATTGGAGCCCTCACGAAGCCCCGTCAGCAGGCGCTCTGGGCTCAGATGCTT
>Ga0097678_1001750_pt1 | contig 20276 bp, 18 predicted proteins | sample ThiBiot_500_plan_2_FD_72847 | JGI IMG/M metagenome (GOLD analysis project Ga0097678, IMG submission 72847) | Wastewater bioreactor microbial communities from Cape Town, South Africa - Thiocy_expt_500_plan - 1398105537976 (version 2) (version 2) ...
TTATCCATTATCCATTATCCATTATCCATTATCCATTATCCATTATCCATTATCCATTATCCATTATCCATTATCCATTATCCATTATCCATTATCCATTATCCATTATCCATTATCCATAAAGCAAAAATAATGTTAAATGTTTTTAAATTACGATCAACGTAATTTTTTATTTCTAATATCATTAATAAATCGTATGTTTTATTTTAAGACCTATAAAACGGTGTCAAGAAATAATCATAAGTTGAAACTATTATAACAGAACGGGTTCTTTAAAATTTATATAAAACTGAATTTTTAGGATTTTAAAGTATGATAAACTAGTGTTTGTCAACATATTAATTATGATAACCATATCGTGTTCATATTCGAATATATATAACTTTTAATATGTTGATAAACACTAGTTTATTATACTTTAAAATTCTAAAAATTCAGTTTTATATAAATTTTAAATACTCAGAGAATAATTAGGTTAATGGTATGTATTTTAATCATATATGATATATGATTAAAATGGTATTTTAATCATATATGATATATGATTAAAATACCATTTTAATATTTAAAGTAGCTAAGTGAATTAAATGCTAAATGAAAATATCGATATAATATTGTAGTGGTTAAAGAAAAATACAAAATATAAAAAATATTTAGCATTATGTTTTGAAATATAATGCTAAATATTTGACAGAACGATTAAATAAATATTATAGTATTGTAAGAGATTGTTGGGTTATGAAAAGAGATAAATATTTGAGACGTAAAAGATGATTATTTAACTAAAGATTTAAATATTTGAGCGGAAGAACAGATATTTATTTGAGTAAAAGAATAAATAATTAAGCATATAAATCTTTATATATCAACCTGAGGATAAATATATAATTTATAGAATATATTATAAATAAAGTTAAGTAACAAAAGATAAAAATTAGAATATAGCATGTTAAATTTTATTTTAGTTAATAAGTTTTAGGAAATAGTAACAGAATTGAAGATTAATAAATTGCAATAAGGTATGAAGAATAAGTTTTAAGAGATAGTAGCAGAATTAAAAATTAAGAAATTACAATTAATTATGAAGAATAAGTTTTAATAGCGAGACAACGGGAGAATTTAAGATTAGAAATAGTAATAAAGTATTGGGAATAAATTTTAAGAGATAAATAGGAAAATTGAAGATTCAGAAATAGTGCAAGTATGGAGAATAAGTTTTAAATGAGATAGTAAGAAAATTGAAGATTCAGAAATAGTGCAAGTATGGAGAATAAGTTTTAAATGAGATAGTAAGAAAATTGAAGAACAAGAAATAGAAATAAGTATGGAGAAGGATAATAAATAAAGTGGAAGATTAAGACATAAGTATGGAGAAGAATAAGAAATAAGTATGGATAAGAATAAGAATAAGAATAAGAATAAGAAATAATAAAGTGTGGAGAAGAATAAGAAATAATAAAGTGTGGAGAAGAATAAGAAAGAAAAGAGAAAGGTAAAAAGAGTGAAATATAGTTAAGAAGAGAAAAAATAGAAATAAAAAGATATAATAGAAATATTGTAGAGATAAGAAAAAGAAATAAGTAATAAAAATGGAATTTTTTAATAATTGGCCGTTGGAATATTATAGAACATTAAGACTAATAAAAGATAGTGGACTAGAAAAAATGTATTATAATATAGATGAGGATGTAATAATAACAGAAAAGGAATCTAAAAAATATGAGGAAAGACCAAATAGAAAAAGTGAAACATATTTGATAGTAGGGAAATCAAAAACAATAAATGAAGCATTCAAAGAATTGAACAAAAGAGAAATACCAAAAATACCAAAGAAAATAAAAAAGAAAATAGAAGAGAGAGAAAAAAATGACAAATTAATAGGAATATATGGGAAAAGAGATGAAAATAGAGTGGAAGAAATATCAGAAAAAGTCAATGGAAAAAATAAGGTTCCAAAAGAAATAGGAGAAAAATTAAACGAAAAATTAAAAAAAATAACGAAAACAACCAAAGAAACAGATGAAATATTAGCAAATAAATATAAACAACTTAAATGGTTTAGAAATTATTTATTGGTAAAAGTTACAGATAAGAATAATAGTTGTTATAATTTTGGAGAACTTGTATATCAAGGAGCAATTCCTCCTATTCCTTTAGGAGATACAAAAGGAAAAATAGAATATGACAAATGTAAAAAAAGATACTCTGTATTTAATATAACATTATATTATGAAAAAGATAATATGGGTCATGCAACTTTATTAATAATTGACCATGTTGAAAAATTGATGGAATATATGAATCCTCATGGTATCAATGATAACAAATTTTATTATCATCGAATCGAGACTTCTTTGATTCGTTATCTTTCCTCTTATTATCCTGATTATCATGTCAATCTTTTTGATAGATGTCCACTTCTTGGTCCCCAGTCTATCACTAATGACGATTTCTGTTCCGCTTGGATTCTTCTATATTCTTATCTAAGATTAAACGATGGTATTTCTTCCATTAATGTTATTAATTGGTTGACTTCTTTTTCTTCTTCTAAATTACATAACATTATACGTAACTTTATCAATTATCTTTATTCCCTTGTTCAATCTATCGATCCTTCTTTACCTTCCTCTCTTTATAACTTGAGTCTTGTTATCCCTAAATCCCGTAATTCTTCCCTCATTGATTCCTTTATTTCCTATTATATCCCTCTTATCAATCAATATGCTGTTAATAATGATTATAACTCTATATCCTCTCTTATCTCTGAAATTAATCTTTCTCTCAACAATAAATCCTTCTCTTTTTCCCAATAATTTTTTCCTGTTCTTCCCATTCTTCTCATTCTTCTCATTCTTCTCATTCTTCTCATTCTTCTCATTCTTCTCATTCTTCTCATTCTTCTCATTCTTCTCATTCTTCTCATTCTTCTTATTCTTTCCATTCTTTATTACATTTTTTGTTTCAAACTTATGCTTATGGTATTTATAATATTAGTATAATTATTATAGTTGTGATACTTATTACTTGTGATAGTTGTGATACTTATATAACTTGGTATTTTTATATCAATAGTAATTGATATAATTTATTATACTTATTGCACCATTTATTATACTTATGATAATAAATGTACTTATGACTACATTTATTATACTTATAATATTAAATGTACTTAATATTAGTGATAATATTTATTATACTTATGTCAATATTTAATATACTTATGATATTAAATATACTTAATATTAATATTAGTGATATTAATATGTAATTAATAAATATAGAATAAATGATAAAGATGTATAAAGTATACAAAAATAATTATTTTTGTATATATTGTGAATAAAATTATAAAAAATGAAAAAAAATATAAGACAATGTGATAAAATAAAAAAGTATCAATCAAACATGTCAAGACAATTAACATTAGTCGCTAAGAATGAAGGAACTCAAGAATCAATTAAAAATAACAGTCTAGTTGTTGATGTTGATGTTGCAGTACAATCATTATTAATAAAGGACATGGTAGAAGACTTGGATGAAGAAGAACTAAATGAAACAACAGAAATTCCATTACCAAACGTAGAATTCGAAACATTAAAGAAATGTGTAGATTATATGAAGTATCACGTAACTGCAAAAGTGGCTGAAATTCCTAAACCACTTCAAGGAACATTAGAGGAGTTTTTAAAGAGTGTAAAAGCAGAATTCGAGTTAGAGTTTATCAAAGGACTAACAAATGAAACTATTATTGAAATTATTATGGCTGCTAACTATATGAATATTAGCGATTTATTACAGTTAATGTGTGCTAGTATCGCGTCCCAAATAAAAGGAAAGACTCCAGAACAAATTAGAGAGTTATTTGGCATAGAAAATGATTTTACTCCCGAAGAAGAAGAAAGAATAAGAGAAGAAAACAAATGGTGTGAAGAGGGTGTTTAATTTTAGGTTATATAACAAATAATAATATTAACAAATAATAACAAATAATAATAATAACAAATATCAGTTTTAATATTAAAACTAATATTTATACAGCTAAAATATAAAATGTTAATTATTTAATGAATTAATATTAATTAAATTAACACCGCTTTCCTTAATTGATTTAGCTAATTTTATATCGGATGGCATTAATGTTTCTCTATCGGCATGTTTTGTTAGTAATCCGGCAACTTGGAATATGGAAATCAAATATGATTCGATAATTAATTGAATAGATCTAAGAGCATTAGGAGAAAATCTGGCTTCATCAATATAATCTTGTGCTATTTCTCTAATAAGTCTATCGAAGGGAGCAACAGGAAACACTAATATATCGCTTATTTGTTGCTGTTTTTTAATATTTCTAGCAGCTACTGTACCAGGTTTGTATCTATGTGGCTTAGTACTTGGACCACGAACTCGTTTAACTTTTATATCAACATTAACTTGGTTATCTTGATCGTTTTGATCGTCATCTTGGTCTTGAGCATTGATTTCAAGATCATTATCTTCATCGTTGCCTATCTCATTAGGTTGTTCAGAAGTATTTTTAGTAGTAATTCTGTAGAGTCTATTAGCAGTTTTAGGGAGAGCAACAATAGCTTGATGATCAGTTTCGAGAGCTAATTCAACATGATTTTGAGTTATAGTAACAACACGGTAGTATTGTGCAATAATAGAAATTTTAGATAACAAATAATGAAGTTTATCTTTAGCAATATCGCGACTTAAATCGTAAACATTTTTAGAGAAACGTTTTACAGAACCTGCTCTAAACAATAATCTTTTGAAAGCTGGATTTGTGAGACCAGTTATATTATCACGTAAAACACGTTTAGTGCGACCAGATCTAGGTGAATTAGGACCAACAGAGTTATTAGATGTATTAGATGTATTGGAAAAATCGCGATTGTTCATTTTAGAGTTTTATTTTTTATAAAGCGTTTTTTTTTATTTCTTTTTTATTATCTAATAAAAATTGCAAATCAATGAGCTTCAACGACATAAATTTTAACACTTATATATATAAAGTTCTTAAACAAGTGCATCCTTCAATTAGTTTAACAAAACCTGCTATCGATGAACTCAGTAATATTTGTTTGTATATTCTAGATCTTATTATGCAAAATATTAATCTTTTAATGAGACGCAACACTGCTATTACACTAACAACTCGTGATGTTGAATCTGCTGTAAGATTAACTCTTCCAGGCGATCTAGCAAAACACGCTATAAGTGAAGGAACAAAATCTGTATCCATTTTTAAAGAATCATTATCTCATAAAAATAAAAATGCAATTCGCTCTTCTCGCTCTTCTCGTGCTGGATTATTATTCTCTGTCTCTCGTGTTGAAAATATTATGCGTGATCTCTCTATTCGTGATAGATTAAGCTTTAATTCCGCTGTATATTTAGCTGCTGTTATTGAATATATTATCGCTGAAATTCTTCAATTATCTGGTAATCAAGCCCAAAATAAAGGTCGTGCTCGCTTAACCACTCGTTTTATATATCTCGGTATTTCCAATGATTCTGAATTATCCTTATTATTTAAAAATGTATATCTTGCCGGTGGTGTTCTTCCTTCTGCTTAACTTATTTGTATTCTTGTACTATTGTATTATTTTCGTTCCCATAAATTAGATTTATATAAATCTAATTTATATTACATATTTATTATGGTAAATATATAATTGTATTTATCTTTACTGTCATTAAAAAAATAACAATTAAAGTTATTTTTTTAGTACATATAATGATAAATTATTTATTGTAGTGTGTAATTTGTTGTTTTTGTTTAATAGATAAAAAATCTGTATTATTTCCAGCTTGTTCAACTTTATATGTTGATATAGACTCCTTCATTTATTTTCAAATAAAACAAAATAAATATATTCAATTTAAGATAAAATATTATGAATAACTAATTTTAAAACTGTTAGAGCAATGAGAAAGAATAAAACATCATGTTCCAAATTTCAGTTTATTGCAAGTTAATTTTTAGTCAAAATAATATCAAATAAAGTCATATAACTTATATAATTTAGATATATTAAGATAAAGTATTTGTGTCTTATGATAAAATATGAAAAAAAGAATTATAAATAAGTAATATTTTATTTGTTAAATAAAATGCGATCACATTACAATAGTTCAACACAAAACACAACTTTAGTTCCTAATGCCAATCCCAATCAAGATCCAAATTATGATGCTTATAGAGACTATCAAAATAATGTACATAATTATGATATAGTAAAATTCGTAAATATGTGTAATGCAGGACAAATAAATAATACAATATGCAATGATACAAAGATATGGAAACATTTTATAATGAGAGATTTTAATACAGTTTATATTGGGTCTGATCCAAAAGAAGCTTACACGCTACTCCATAATCAAAATATTAGAAAATATTATAAGAAGGATTAATATTATGATTTATAATATATCCTAGTCGATAACCCTTTAACTACATATAGTTAATTAATATTAAATACCGGTAGTTATATAGTTACATAATATGTAACTATGTGGTTAAAGTCAATTAAATATAGAATCACTAACTATAAATATAGGATCACTAACTATATTTATAGAATCACTGACTATATTTATGGAATCGCTAACTATAGATATAGAATCACTATCTATAAATATAGAATCACTAACTATATTTATAGAATCACTAACTATATTTATAGAATCACTGACTATAAATATAGTATAGAATCACTGACTATATTTATAGTTAGTGAATATTAAATGTGATTAAACAAATAGAGAAAAGATGTTAGAATATAAACTAAATTTATCTTTGTCTTTTAAGTCATATAAATCACAAAAAGTAGAAAGAGCTTTATTCAAGCTATCAAAGTTAATATTTTGTATACCAAAAGCTAAGATATTGTCTCTAATTTCAGTAATATCGGGTTTATAGTCTAGTAAATTAAAAATAATATTATTGGACATAATAAATTGTTTAATATCAGTTATATTTTTGGTATCTAACAATAACTCTTTAATTTCTGGATTAGTACATTGTGAATTACCATATTTTTGTGTATAGTATTTTTTGAAAACATCTACATCCTGTCTTAAACCACTTGGTATATTGTTCCAATTAAAACTATTATCAATACAACTCATTAATATATTAATATTATTTTTAAAATTATATGGAACTCTTTGATATAAAATAATACCAACCGTGTATTGGTTTCTAATTGATTTAAGCCAATACATAATTAAATCTTCATCCAACATATCATTTGGAATTTGATTCAATGGCAAATTATGATGTACCCAGTATATTATTGTTTTTCTCGTTATTGGCAACCTACCTACTAACGCTTTAATTAATCCACATTTAACAAAGCATAAATTATTCCAATTTTCAATACTAAAAACTTCATTCCATGATTCAGCTTTTCCTATATCTTTAATTTTATTATATACCTCTGGTATTGTTATTTTTTTTACTCCATAAAAATTCATTGCTCTTATTATTTTGTATACCGTTTCTTCATCTAATTTTTTTTTACCCATTTTTATTCTTATTTCCCCTTTATTCTCTTTTTCCTTTTTAAATAATCTTTCTACATGGTATATCACTGTCTCTGCATCTCTTATGTTATTTACATATGGAACTCCCCTATATCCTCCTTTCGCTAATATTTCCCACTTATATGCGTTTGTTCTTTTTGTCTTTCTTCTCCATTCTTCACTTACTTTCTCGTAATTCATCACATTCTCTCTTCCATAATCCAATATTATTTCAAATATATCCGCTGGTATATCTTTCATTTTTTTTATCTTTTCCTCTTTTTCTTTATTTTATCTTCCTTCTCCTTTTTTCTTCTCCTTTTCTTTTTCTTTTGATATCTCTTCTATTCTTTCCTTTTTGCTTTAATATTACAATATTCTATTCATTCTATTCATTCTATTCATTCTATCACTCTATTCTATTCATTCTATCACTCTATTCTATCACTCTATTCTATTCATTCTATTCATTCTATTCATTCTATTCATTCTATTCATTCTATTCATTCTATTCATTCTATTCATTCTATTCATTCTATTCATTCTATCACTCTATTCTATTCATTCTATTCTATCATTATATTTATTTATTTGTTACATTTATTATTTTTCCTATATTAATAAAATATAGAAGTTATGCATCAGCAATAAAAATGTTTATATACAAAATTTTTTGTGAAAAATAAATGATATTAAATAAAGATGAAATATGTTGTCAAATATGTTTAATGGAAGTAGAAAATGATAAGATAGAGCCATGTAAATGTAGAGGTACAGTGGGGAAATATCATATGGATTGTCTGAAGAAATGGGTTCAACACTTAATGAAAACAGGAAAAATACCTAAATGTTATTCATGTAAATTTGAATATAATTTATCTGTATCAAAATTCGTTTGTTTTATAGAAATTGTACTAATAATAATAACATCATTGTCGACCACTTATATATCAAAAGTACATAATATTACCGTTTTATACTATTACATAAATATAGTCGTGAATTATATGTTTATTAACTATTTCTATAAAAATCTGTCCGCTCCAAAAATGTTATATACTATTTTTATAGCAATTTTATCACTTATTTTAGGATTTTTAGCTAATTATCAATCAAATTATACTAGATTTATTTTTCATTATTTTTCTACCATTTTCTTATCCTTTTCTTTTTCTTACATTTTATTTGTTATTTTCATTCCCTTTTTTACAATTAAATATACATATATATACTCATATTCAAATCCAAGACCATAATCCACTATCCATAAATATGGAAACATATTAAGTTAATAACACTAAAATTTTAAGTAAAATATTTTTGGTAATTCTCATTATATTAATATTAATAAAAGTGTAATAGTATGAATAGAATTTAACTATGGTTTATAATAGTATAATGAGAAATTTAGAAAATATTAAAGAGAAGTGGAGAATTGGGAAATAATAGAACAAAATTTGCGGTTAATGGGTTGCAAATAACAATACAAACAAGAAATGAGAGAATTTTTATCATGTTCATCAGTAGATTTATCTAATTTATCAAGAATAAAACAACAAAAATCTATATCTTCTTTAGACCATAATTCTCGTAATTTTTTACATAAATCATGATTTGTTGGTATTTCTTCTTTTACCATATCGTGTTTCTCTATTATTCCAATGTAATAATAGATACATTGTACTATTAAAGGATTTTCATTATATGTAATTTTAAGATTATTAAGTCCATGTATAGCTTTTTCGAATATATTTTTTATTTCCTGAGTTGGATTTTCATACAAATACCATTCACAAGCTCTTCTTATTGGTATATACAAATTATGTAAGTCGTTTTTCTTATCTCCATTATACCATCTTATTGCAGATTGCATAGTATCAGGTGTTTGTAAATGTATTCTATGATCAGACAAACTTATTTTTGTTCCGCATGGCTTATATTTTAGTAATGCTAATTCTATTATACAGCTCAATGGTTCTAATAATTCTATCTTATTGTTATCATTATTATTTATATTTTGTAATAAATTAACCGTATTACTTATAATCTGATAAGATTTCAAAAAACCACTCATTTTTCTTGTCTTTCTTATTATTTATCTTTTGATTTTCTCTTTTTATTTCCTTTTCTTTTTCCACTTCCTCTATCCATCTCTTTAATTCTTATTTCCTTTTTATTTCCTTCTCTTGTTCTTTTTTTGTTCTGTTTTATTTTCCCATTATTTTTGGCATCTTATCTATATTATTTCGTCTTATATTCAGCTATTACTGTTTACACGTATTTAACTAATTATATTCTCTTAACTTTAATTAATATCATTTATTTAATTCGTATTCGTAATTCTCAATCCTATTACTAAATTCACAAATTAGTTAATTTATCGTGTTATTGTCCATCAAATAGTTATTATATTTATACACTAATTATATGTTTTCAATATAATTAGACAGCAAATATTTATTATAGTATAATCATTTAACTAATACATTTACCTATAGTAAATAATATATATATTATTTACTATATGTTATTCATTATATATTCAGTTCTATTACATTAAATTAAAACACTTAATATATAAATTATATTATCCATCCAAATATAATAACTTAAAAAACTATTATAATATTTTGTGTAAATATTATAATATTTTGTGTAAATATTATAATATTTTGTGTAAATATTATATATAGTTGATAATTGGTAAAATATGGTTAAATTATATATGGTTAATAATTGGTAAAATATGGTTAAATTATATATGGTTGATAATTGGCAAAATATTGACGAATTCTGAAAGATATTTTTTTATAAAATAATATCTTTATTGCCAGGATTGATAATTATTTTTTATATTATCTAATATCATATTAGATTTATATTTTGTAATATTAGATTGAAATTTTATTACTTATATTAATAAAATTTCATATTTTGATGTTGATAATTGGATCAGAATTTAAATAAAATATTAGCCAAGAATTAAAATAATACATTATATAATAAAGTAATTTTGTAACATAAATGCTTAGATAAGTTAATTACTTACAATAATTATTGAAAGCTAAATTAAATACAATATTACATTTTATAAAATGTAATATTATAGAGATAAATATAGAGATAAATATTGAGATAAATATTGAGATATAGTTAGAAATTGTTGAGGAACATTTTAGATGGAATAGGAATAGAGGGTTGATTTTGATATTTACAATTTAATTTCTCACCATAAGAAACAAGACATGAATCTGAAGGAGTAAAATATATTAGCTGGGCAATAGGTTGTCCTTTATATACTCTTACAGGTTTTATAACGCTTATTTCTAGTGTCCAATTACCTTTGAAACCTATATCACCTTTTCCGGCTGTTGCATGTATACTGATACCCAATCTACCTGTGGAAGATTTACCTTCTAAAAAAGGAACATGAGAAAATGTTTCTGTATATTCAAGAGTTGATCCCAAATATAGTTCACCTGGATAAAGTAATATACCTTCATCAGGTATTTTTATTGACTTAGTATTATTATCTTTCCTTGAATCTAAAAATTCTTCTTGATACACAACCAATTCGTCACCCAAATGAACGTCATATGAATTCGAACCTAAACTACTTCTTTCATAAGGAGCTATTATAATAGTTCCTTTATCCATTTCCTCCAAAATACTCTTATCTGTTAATATCATTTATCTACCTCTCTTATTAATTTTTTTCTTTCATTTTTTTCTCTTTAGCAATTTTTTGATAGTATTATAATAATACTAGATAATACTAGATAATACTAGATAATACTAGATAATACTAGATAATACTAGATAATACTAGATAATACTAGATAATACTAGATAATACTAGATAATATTAGGTAATACTAGATTGTAATATTATAATATTAGGTAATACTAGGTAATACTAGATTGTAATATTATAATACTAGATAATATTAGGTAATACTAGATTGTAATATTATAATATTAGGTAATACTAGGTAATACTAGATTGTAATATTATAATACTAGATTGTAATATTATAATACTAGATAATACTAGATAATACTAGATAATACTAGATAATAATATTTTTAAATAATATATCTTGAAATAGAATAAAGATAGAGGAATGTATGGTGAAATTATGTTAAGAAAATATGGGAGAAAAAGAAATTAAAGAATCAAAAGAGAGAAGAAACAAGGGAAGAAAAAGAGAGAGAAAGAAATTGAAGAGAAAAATAAGATAAAGGAAAAAGAAAATGAAACTGAGAAATTTAGTAAAAATAGTAGAAGTAGGAGCTAGAGATGGTTTACAAAATGAGAGAAAAATATTGGGATGGAATGTAAAAAATAAATTTATTGATTATTTAACAAAGTCAGGGATAAGAGAAATAGAAAGTGGAAGTTTTGTTTCATCTAAAATGGTACCACAAATGGGAGATAGCGAGGAGGTATTAAAGAATATTAAGAGAAAAAAAGGGACAGTATATTCAGCACTGGTACCAAATATAAAAGGATTAGAAAAAGCATTGGAGTCAAAAAGTGATAAAATAAACTTTTTTACATCTGCATCTGAAACTTTCAGCAAGAAGAATACAAATTGCAACATAGATGAATCATTAAATAGATTATCACAAATAAAACAGAATTTAGATTTATATAACAAATCAAATGATAAATATATACCATTGCGTGTTTATATTTCTTGTATTTCTGGATGTCCTTATGAAGGACATGTTGCTATTAGTAATATAGTTGAACTTGTTAATTTATTACATAATAAATTTAACGTAGATGATATATGTTTAGCTGATACTATAGGGTGTGGTACACCTGAAACAACACAAAAACTTCTTGATTCCATAAAAATACCAAAAAGTAAACTGTCAGTTCATTTCCACAATAATAATGGATTGGCTTTAAATAATATAGAAGTTTGTCTTCACTCAGGTATTACATCTATTGATTCTTCAGTTGGTGGATTAGGTGGTTGTCCATTTGCCAAAATTGCTTCGGGTAATATTGATACTTTATCTGTCGTTTCTTTATGTAATCGTTTGGGATTTAATACTGGTATTTCTTTATACAACCTTCATTTAGCTTCTAATTACATTAGACATCAATTATCCCTACATTGATTGTTATATTAACAGCATAAGTCATATGTAATATTATATGAGTTAATAATATATTATAAAATAAAGTATAATATATTGCAAATGAAAATATATAGGAAAAAATTATATTGCAAACAAAAATATAAGGGAAAATACTATAAACAAATTGTTTGAGAAAACAGAATATTTTTTATATAAACACATAATATAAAAAGTATGATATTATAGAATATTAGGAAAAAAAGAAAAAAGTTTAGTGAAGAAAATATAAGAAAAAGAAGATGATATGGAAAAAGAGAGAGAAAAAAAGAAAAAATAGAAGAAAGTAAAAAAGAAAAGAAAAAATCAGAATTAAAAAGAAAAAAAAAGAAGAAAAAGATGAATATTACAGATCCGAATTTAAGATCCATAAGAAGGAAAGCGTTAAGCGACTATATAAGATCGAGTAATATAGCTATAATAAGCAAATTACTGACAACAGACTTGGATATAAATGAATATATAAATGGAAAAACACCAATTATGGAACTGGGTGAATCAAGTATGTCGGAAAGTACGAAAATAGAAATTTTAATACTATTTTTAAAGTCGGGGGCTGATCCAAATTTATGTGATATAGATGGATATCCTGCTTTTTATTATTTTAATACGTTAAATTTAGTTACAGTATTAATAGATTACCCTTTAAATTTAAATCTGCAAAATCAAAATGGTGAAACAGTACTTATGTCCTTAATAAATAAAAGATATAATCCTGAGATATTAAAATTATATTTAGAATTGGGAAAATATGATCTTAATATTGTAAACAAATTAGGTCAAAATTTTCTTGATGTAGTAGAATTTTCCCCTCAGGATTATATCTATATTGTTGAATCTTTTTTTGGTCAAAAAATTTATGAATTGAGACATCCCCACATTAATACTGATACTCCTCTTTTAGAAAATATTGTTTTGGAAATTCTTCAAAATATCGATCGTATGAAGCTTTTCGAAATCTCCCAAAAATATAAAATGCCCGTTAAAGTTCCTCTTACTCAAGAAGAATTATATTCCATTTTTATAGATAAAATCCTTTATTCTTAATCTTCGTGATATATGAATCTTTGCTCATCGATTCATATATTTTTTATTATCAAATATTTATCTTAGTAAATTTTTATTATAATATTTTACACTTTATATTTTACTTAATAAATACTTATCTTAATAAATATTTATTAACTTTTTTACTGGTAAAAAAAGTTAGTGCAATGCGTTTTTCCACATAACTGTCTGTTATTACTTTCTCCCAAATCAAGGTCACATATTAAACATTTATTTTCATATTTTATATTTTCCTCATTGTAGTCATAATTACAATAATCTATTTCTACATCAGACTTTAAATATTTGTTTTCTTGTATATTTCCTTTATCTAATATATTTTCTTTATCTAATATACTTTCTTTATTTAATATATTTTCCTCTTCATAATATATGTCCGTAAACATATCATCTTCGTTATCATGTATGTTATCTATGTTTACACAATATGTTTTTCCACACAATTGTCTTGGATTACTATTACCTAAGAATTCTTTACATACTACACAAGTATACTCAAAATTATCGTCCATTTATTTCATAATATAAAAAATATAAAAAATCAAATCTACATAATATTAGATATTAATATATCTTAAATACTCAATATCGTGTACTTAGTAAATATAACTTAAATACTCAATATTGTATTACACATTAATATTTTTTAATATTAGACCGGTTTACTCAATATTGCATTACACATTAATATTTTTTAATATTAGACCGGTTTACTCAATATTGTATTACACATTAATATTTTTAATATTAGACCGGTTTACTCAATATTGTATTACACATTAATATTTTTTTAATATTAGACCGGTTTATTCAATATTATGTCAACTTACATCTGTACTAAATAGATATTTGATATCTTATGGTACCTAACCCCTGTAGTATCTAAATAGTATAGATAGTCTTCAATTCAGCTAGAAGAAGAGGTGATAATATTATATAGCATAATTCTATATAATATTTTTATGTGTATATCAAAATTTATACACAGGAACAATTATTATAGTTTTGTTAAAGATAATTATTCAAGTTGATAATCTTTCTATGTAATTATCTCAATAATATGATAACAAAGTTCAATTATTTCCCTATAATTATATATTATGGTATTTAGGACAATATATATTTATTGTATATTATGGCATTCAGGATAATATATATTTATTATAATAACAAACAAGTGAAATGAGAATTTTTATTAAGATAATATATCATATGTATAAATAGACTTAAATTTCCTAATATAATCAATAATAATGTAGTGATAAGAATTATTATATTAGATATTATTATATTAGATATTATTATGTTAGATATTATTATGTTAGATATTATTATGTTAGATACTATGAGGGAGAAAATTGAAATATAAGAAAAAAGACTAAATATATGTTATAGAACATTTGTATTAGGAGGAACACATAAATATTGACATACGCTAGTATAATTAACACCATTTTTTTCGTCATTTCTATCAGCAATAGAAGGATCATATATTGTATTACCAGAATCATCGTAATTAATAGCATTTTGAGAACCAGGTTTATGACTCCAGGTTCCATCTTTGTCTTGTCTGTAAAAATGATAGTCATTATAGGGATCGACTACAAGACCTACTTTTCTATAACCTTGTGGACAAGGGGATATATGATCAGAATGTAATATATTATTATTATCGGCTATAATTCTCTGTGTCATATCTGAACATAAATAATCTTTCTTTGTTGGTCTCTCATATCCAGCTTTAACTCCGGGATGTGGAAAATTAGTTCTTGTGGGATTATAATCATTCATTGCATATGCATAGCAGTTATGTACTTCTACTATTCCTGGTTTGTTCCATTTATCGGGCTCATAAACAGTAAAATATTCGTTATTTTGACCATTTCGATATACTTGTTCAGCTTCTGTATCATTATTATAATCTACATCTTGGCTCACATTATAACGTGAATTATTGTAGTTTGAATATAGGTTATTTCTTGATGATATATTATTTCTGGAATATGATATATTATTTCTGGGAGATGATGTATTATTTCTGGAAGGCGATGAATTATTTCTGGAAGACGATGTATTAAGTTTATTATAGTTATAACGAGAATTATTATAGTTGGTAGGATATGTATTATTATAATTATAGCGAGAATTATTATACTTGGTAGAAGATATATTATTATAATTAAAAGAAGCAATATTATTATAGTTATATGTATCCAAAGATCCAAAGTCAGAAAAATTATTGTAATTAGAATAAAAACCCGATGTCATTTTATTAATAGATTTTAGATTTTATAAATTACGATATTTTAATTAAAACTTATCAAAATAAAATATTCTCATTATACAGATTGATACGATTTCCATATTTTTTGAATATACAAATAAATATTCGAACAAGTAATTTCATATATCCAGTAATTTTAAATTATTTTTACTCGTCCCTAATATAAAATATTTATTTTATCCTTAATATTAACCTTAATAAATATTTCTAGTCAATATTATGTTATTTACTATATAAAATTACCAAAATATATTAGTAATTTTATTAAACACACATACATTTGTGTTTTTATCGATAAAATCTAAAAATAAAAAGAGAAAAACGGAAAAAAAAAATGAAAATTTTAGAGGTTTTCGTTTCATTATTGATTATAAAAAAAATCCATTTCTGATACCTAACTTTACGGAGAAAAATAAAGAAAATCCCCAAATAGAAATACCGCTAATCCATAGGTTTTATAAAGATATAAAAATATATTCTATACAATTATAATTTATACGTTTTATATCTTTATTAAACCTATTCTATATCTTTAATATTATTATAAATCATTTTAGTTGAAAATTATCATAATTATCTTTCGAACCGCTAAATTATTATTCAAATATATCTATCTTTTTATTATCAAAGTAACTATTTTATAAATTACATCATTTTAATTATCTATCTTGTTACCATTGTATATAAATTATCACAATCTTGTTACCATTGTATATAAAATTATACCAAATTAATTACTTAATACTTTTTTGCAACTAATAAATTGTAAAAAGACATGAAGCAAGTACATAAATTGACATATAATATTTTATACACATTCAATCGAATATTTATCTCTTAACTTTGATATTTAAGCTATTATTTTATTCTAAGGACACTGCAAAATGGTCAATTTTGTTAAAAGATAGTTGGGTAAATGCTATTGCTAGTATGTAGACTGTATACAAAGTCTTTTCACAACATCTTTAAGTTAATTACTCTATTTTATTTATTATCCTTTAAGTGTTGGGCTATTGTCTTTTTAAATATTTTTACTATATATTCTCAATATTTATATTCAAAATATTCTCAATATTTATATTCAAAATATTCCAATAATTTATCTTTAATATTAATTTTACTCAACCTAAAAACCTTAAACTAATTAAATAGTTATTCTAAAAACTCTTAACATTAATTTTTAGTATTTATAATAACTATATACGTTATTATATATTTCTGGTTTATAGCAATATAATATAACTATATATGTTATTATACATTTCTGGTCTATAACAAAATAATATAATTTTTAGTATTTACAATAACATTATAAGTTATTATAGATTTCTCGTTTATATAAATATAATATAATTTTTAGTATTTATAATAAGATTATAAGTTATTGTAGATTTCTCGTTTATATAATATAATTTTTAGTATTTATAATAACATTATTGGTTATTATATATTTCTGATTTATATCAACATAACGTTAATTTTTAATGTTATAATAATATTGGTTATTATAAACATTAAAAATTAACGTTAAGTATTTTAAAAACAATTATTTATGTTATTTTATGTTTGTGGGAACATAATAGGATTTTGACATAGTCTTTTATTTACTATTAGATATATAATATTATTCATTTTATTATTGGAGGTGTATTATTAAAACCTATCAATCATCTAAATCTAAAGTAAATTTTTAATAATACTTATAAACTAGTATTAATCAATATATAATAAAACATATAATAAAACATATAATAAAACATATAATAAAACATATAATAAAACATATAATAAAACATATAATAAAACATATAATAAAATTGCAACTATTGTAATTAGTGATATGTTGATAAACACTAGTTTACAACTCTTATTAAAATTTTAAATTCAATTTTAATGTTCTGTTATATATTTTTAAATTAGTGTCTATCAATAATAAAATAATCTTATCCATATTCATTCTATTATTCTACCAAATTATTATTCGTCGAATTAAATTAATATCGGTTAATTAATCTACTGTTATCTATTTTATCTTTGAAATGGGATAATATGTTACTTTTGTTGTATTATTACCAATTATTAACTTGTTATTAACTTATTATCAATTATTATTTTAAGTCTGTCGTATTATTACCAATTCTCCTTTTGGTATAAACAATATATATCTATTTAAAGATATATATCGCATAATTTTCAATTATATTTTGGTGTAAATAATAAATACGTGGATAATAAATAATAATTACTTAGTTTATTGTATTTTTTTTACTGATTAAATTGACATGTATATATCTTATTACATATCATCAGTTATTGAAGAGCTTAATTAACCAACATTTCATAAAATTAAATAAATTATTAAAACTGAATTTAAAATTTTAATAAGAGTTGTAAACTAGTGTTTGTCAACATATCATCAATTATACACAGCAACTGGTTTACTATTTAACACAAGATGAAAGTTAGTTGATTAGGTATTATTTAAACTACATATAAAATATTTAATAAAGGAAGTCTAAGTATTTTAAGATAAAATAGAATTGCCAAAGTTTACAAAAATTAATGAAAAATTTCTGGGTTTACTGCAATTTTTATTTCTATAAACTTAAAATAATCTATAACACTATCAATACTAAAATTTTATGTTGATAGTTTTAAATAAATATCTTTATTGGTTTTATGTGGTTATATTCTATTTAGAATATAAATAGAGACGGAACATTGTAGATTATTATAAAATAATAAAGTTAAACAACAGTATAAGAAACACAATAAGATTTATATAATATAAGGAAAAAACTGATATTATATAAGAAAATTAAACAACAGTATAAGAAACACGATAAGAAACACAATAAGATTTATATAATATAAGAAAATTAAACAACAGTATAAGAAACACAATAAGAAACACAATAAGATTTATATAATATAAGGAAAAAAACTGATATTATATAATAAAATAAGAAAATTAAGTCCATTGAAGGAAAATATTACGAGGAACAAGATTAAAATTAAGGGAAAAAGGGATAGTGGTGACAGAAGAGAACCCTTCTGAAGTAGAAGGTTGGACGAATCGTTTCAAACAAGTATTAAAAGCAACAGAAGGAACATGAGGTGAAGAACCTTTGGAGATATTTTCACGAAGAAGATTGAGATGAGTGCAAAGTTCTAAAGGAGTTTGTAACCAAAAACAACGAATAGGGACTTCATAATCGCGAGAGATTTGAAGATAAGGAAGACGTGCTTTAATATCGGGATTAGTATTATCGATAATAACAGAATCACCGTCCTTGAGAGCTTCTTGAGTTTTTTTAATACATTTGGCAGAGGTTTTAAGAGTATCCATATTAATACGAACATGATCAGGGAAATAAGTTTTACAAAAACTAGATTTTCCAGATGAAGGAAGACCAACTAATAGAACCATTTCTTGTTTTTTTTCTAATTTAATATCAAGAGGTAAAGATGAACAAGATGATGGATCGAATCCCATAATACAATCATTATATGGAAAAATAGGATCATTAAAAAAGAATTCTTCGGGTGTATAAAATTTTAAACCTATATTAAGAGCCATTTTTCTATCACATGCAGAATGGTCCTTTTTTCCATCATATAATCTATTTTGGTTACTACTCTTTTTCATTATCATTTTTCTCCATCCTTGTGGTCGTCCTGCAGCATCTCCCACATAATAACTCTCTGTCTTATTACATTTATATATTTTTTGCAAATAATTCCATATTCCTATATTTGGTTTTCTATTATGATCTTCTTTTAATGCTGCCATTATTATTATTTCTTCTCCTAAATCTTGTATTATTTGTTTTAGTTTTTTCTGTAATGTTTCCACCGTTATTTTTCCTTTATCTACTCCATTCTGATTTGTCATTATTACTATTTTATATCCTTTTCCTATTTCTTCTTTCAATCTTTCTTTCACTTTCTCATCCCACCATTTCCAATCATTCTCATCTAATGCAAATTTATTCCCCGTTTTTGTTGTTATTAATGTTCCATCCAAATCAAATCCTGCTATTTTTTCTTCCTTTTTTTCATCTTTATTTTGTTCTATTTCTGGTTGCCAAATCAATAAACTTTTATTTATCAATTTCCACTTTCCCATTTTTTTACTTGTTTTTTTCAATTCAAATTTTATCATTTTTTTTCTCTCTCCTTCTTCTCCTTATTTCTCTTTATATTTCTCCCCCCTTCTCTTTTCTTCTTTCTCCTT
>Ga0097678_1001789_pt1 | contig 19998 bp, 18 predicted proteins | sample ThiBiot_500_plan_2_FD_72847 | JGI IMG/M metagenome (GOLD analysis project Ga0097678, IMG submission 72847) | Wastewater bioreactor microbial communities from Cape Town, South Africa - Thiocy_expt_500_plan - 1398105537976 (version 2) (version 2) ...
CTATAGACCCGTTTACCCACATAAATATTAGTAATCGGTGCACCACCTAAGCCCGTTTGAATCAGTTGCGTGATATCACTGACATTAATGCCATAGCGGGCAATTTTTTCTCGCTCTACGCGAATGGTCAGTTGTGGCACAGGGGGTTCTTGAAAGAGGGAGGCAAGAGCGGTGCCCTTAATACTTTTCAATACCTTGACTACTTCACGACCAATACGCCGACATTCATCTAAATCATCGCCATAGATACGCAAGGCTAGAGGGCTATGTGCGCCACCAACTAAATCATTAACGCCGTCGATAATGGGTTGAGTGATACCGATGCTATACCCAGGCATCTGCGCAAATTCCAAGCTTAATTGATGGATGAGTTCTGCTTTACTGTGTTGATGGGGCCATTGTGCATAGGGTTTTAAACCTACTGGGGCTTCGATATGTGAGGGTGTCCACGGGTCGGTGCCATCATCGCTGCGCCCTAATTGGGTGACCGCATAAGATACTTCGGGATGACGCAATAATTTAGCGCGTAATTGACTTGCCATGGCGCTCCCTTGTTCTAAAGAGAGGCCAGGAGGTAACTCTACTTGCAACCACAATGAACCTTCGTCTATTTCAGGTAAAAATTCGCGACCTGCGGTCATGCCTAAAACAATCACCAAGACCAGTGTGACAACACCTGCAAGATAGGCCCAATATTGTTTACGTAATAATTGTTGGAGCGCGACTCGATAGCGTGTTTCAAACCAGGCCAATACCCGGTTATGATGAGGTGCTTGGGGGCGTCGCAGCGCGGTATAACTTAATCCCGGGATTAAGACCAGCGCGCAAATGAGCGCCCCAAAAAGGGCAACACTCACCGTATAGGCCATGGGTTTAAATAGTTTACCTTCGGCATGCTCAAAAGCGAATAAAGGCAGATAGGCAGAAATAATAATGAGGGTTGCAAAAAAGATAGGACGCGCGACTTGCCGCGTGGCAGTGAGCACTTCTTCACCCGTTAACGTATATTGAGGATAACGTTCGCGACGGCGTAAAATGGTTTCCATCACGACGATGGCGCCATCGACAATCACGCCAAAATCAATGGCGCCAAGCGAAAACAAATTAACGGGCATCTGGGTTAAGTTCATAAAAATGAACACGGTGATTAATGAAATAGGAATGGCTGCGGTCACCACTAACGCACAACGCCAATTACCCAAAAATAAAATAAGGACCACACATACCATGAGAATTCCTTCGAGAACGGTATGGGTGATTTTGTGAATGGTTAAATGCACTAAATCATCGCGATCAATATAAGGAACGATACGGACTCCCATAGCCTTAAGTTGCTCTTGAAGTCTATCGATAGTGCGATGTACCTGCTCTAATATTGCTCCTGGATTATCCCCTTTGCGCATTAAAACAATACCCTGTAAGGTATCAGGGTTGTAATTTTTTCCTAAAATTCCCTCACGTTCTTTATGACCAAATTCGACCTGGCCTAAATCACGAATCAGGATTGGAGTCGAGTTGCGTTGGGTTACCACCACCGCCCCCAACTCATCCAGAGTATGAATTTGTCCCATGCCACGGATTATATAATTTTGTTCGCCACGGGTGACGCGCCCACCCCCCGCAAAAGCACTGTTATTACTTATCGCCGTGCTTATCTCATTTAGGGAAACATTGAGACTGCGTAATTTTTCGGGATCAAGGGTCAATTGAAATTCTTTGGTGAGGCCGCCAAAATTATTGACCTCAGCAATACCTTGGACCTGTTTGAGTGCAGGCATAACAATCCAGCGTTGAATCTCTGAAAGCTGCAGCAGATTTTTGGTGTCTGATTCGAGCGTATATCGATAAATCTCACTGCCCGAGCCGGTTAAGGGGGCGATACTGGGTTGAATCCCCGGAGGAAGTGACAGATTGCTCAACATTTCTAATACTTGCGCACGGGCAAAATATTCAGTGGCACCGTCTTTAAAGATCAGGGTGATGAGGGAAAGCGCAAAAGTGCTGCTGGAACGCATAATAGCTAATTGAGGAACGCTTACCAATATGCGTTCCAGAGGAACCGTTATTTGCTGTTCAATTTCTTCTGCCGCCAAGCCAGGAACCTGAGTGGTAATCACAACCCGTACATCGTCCAGTTCCGGATAGGCCTCAACCTTCATTCGTAAACATGAATAATAACCATAAGCGCCTAATAAAAGGGCAATACCCCAGATAATATGTCGCCGATGAAAACATAAGGTAATGAGCCGATCAATCATTAACCAATATCCCTCCGGCGGTCACCACCCGCTCTCCGGGCAAGATGCCTGCGATGACACGCGTGAAGTCGCCATCCTCGGCACCAAGCGTGATCACACGGCGTTTGAACGTCCACGGCGCTGTTTCAACGAAGACAGTAGTCGCATCGTTGTTTAAAAGCACTGCGGATAATGGTAATAGAATCTGAGGTTCTTGGGGAATGCTGATGGTGACGGTGGCAAACATATTGGGCTGTAAGCGACCATCAGGATTGGTCAGATTGATGCGCGCCCGATTACAGCGAGTGTCTGGATCAATAATCGCGTTGATAAAATCTATTTTTCCTTGCCACGGTTTGGTATATGCTGCCGTTTTGATACGCACCTGTTGTTGCGGTTGAATGATGGGTATTAAATATTCTGGAATACATACAGTAACCCAGAGCGACTGGGTATTGGAAATTTGAAATAAGGGCAGGGTGTTATCGTTAATGAAAGCCCCTTCACTGACATTCACCGCAATAATCTTTCCCGCTTGTGGTGCTTTAATTTGCAGCTCCGTACTTTCAGTGCCTAAAGCCGCAAGTACGGTGGTTGCACGCAGTAGTTCCGCCTGCGCCTGAGTGCAATTGTTTTTTATGATTTCAATTTCTTTAATAGAATTGGCACCCGCACGATTGACTTTCTGCGCACGGGTCCATGCTTCTTGAATTTGTTGCAGCGCGCTTTTTGCTTTTAATTGATCGGTAAACGCTTGCGCATAGGCTGCCGATTGTAGCGTGGCCAGAACTTGACCTTCGGTCACTACTGTACCTAAAGAGGTCATAATTTTAAGCACATGACCATTGACTGGAGCAAGTATATTCATATTGGCATCGGGCTTACCTTCAATAATGGCAGGTAATCGCACTTGGTGCGGTTTGTTAACGAGTTGAGTAGTCGTTATTTGCAGTTGCTTGCGCAAGGGTGAGTGTTCGGGTACGAGTAAACCTTCTTGGGTACGGATGAGGATGGGCGTGGCAGTGGGTTTGAGTCTATAGTGAGATAAGCAACTATGGAGCGCTAAAAATAAAATAAAAAGCAACACCACAGCCAAGGCTTTAACCAACCAAGAGGAATTATACAATTGTTTAAACCAAGCAGGTCCTTGGGGCAGGTGTGTCTTGAAGTCCATGTACTATCATCATCTTAATAAGAGCAATCCGAGCTTCATCTGATATAATGGAACTCTCATATTAAGCAAGAGCGGGAAGCGGGAATAAATTTCCTAAATGGCATTTGTATATTAAACTTAAAATCAAGTTTACAACCAAAAGGAATTATCAATGTATACTCTTTATTCATGGGGAACCCCGAATGGTATGAAACCGACCATCCTGCTCGAGGAGCTTAAGTGTGCTTATCGTATCCAACTGGTCGACATCTCCAAAGGTGAACAATTTTCACCGCAATTTCTTAAAATCTCCCCCAATAATAAAATTCCCGCACTCTATGATGAGGAGCAAAACTTTTATTTATTTGAAAGTGTGGCTATCTTGGAATACCTTGCGGAAAAGCATGGGCAATTTTTACCAAAAACCCTCCAGGAAAAATATACGGTGCTGCAATGGTGTCTCTTTCAAGTGGCACATATAGGTCCGATGTTTGGTCAATTAGGACACTTTACTCGTTTTGCCCCTGAAGAGATCCCTTATGCACAAAAAAGATACCGTGAAGAGTCAGAACGGCTCATGGGGGTGATGGAGAAGCAATTAGGGCAATACGCGTATATTGCCGGAACGGAATACAGTATTGCCGATATGGCGATTTGGCCCTGGGTTTATTGTTATCAGGTTTTCTATCAACAAATCATAGACGCGAATAAATTCCCCCGTCTCATGGAATGGTATCAACGTTTATCAGAACGAGGTGCAATCCGTGCTGCGCTCAATGCTTACGGGCAATGATTAAAGTCTCGATACATATCTTGGTGGGGAATATAGGCGTCTAGATATTCCTCACTGCAAACCCTAAATCCCAATTGTTCATAAAATGGAATGACTGCAACTTGCGCGCTTAGTTGGACACCGCGTACTTGTCTTGATTCTAAATACTCCAGGAGATAACGCATAAGGGCTGCACCATATCCTTGATGTTGATACTCAGAAAGGATGGCCATGCGTTCAATTTTAGCGTCAACTTCAATAAAACGTACACGCGCCACACCAATTGGAACCTCATCCTGAAGCATTAAAAAATGCTCAGACTCCGCATCTTTTCCATCCAGTTCATCGGCTAAAGGCACGTGCTGTTCTATGACGAAAACCTGCCTGCGAATAGCAAGACAGGCTTGAATGTCGGAATCATTACAAGCCTGTCTGATAATGGTGGATGAAGCAGAGTGGGACATTATGAGTAGGAGCTGATATCAATTACTGCCCTATCTTCAGTATTTGCATCTACGGGTGGTTTCCGTTCTGGTTTCTGGCTAAACAGTGTATTGGAAGAGGCTGTGATAGGCTGCCTCTCACTAGGCTGCTTCTCGCGTTGTGCTTTAAGAGTTTCAATTGCGCTCATATATTCTGCTTGCAGCTTACTCAGAGCTTCAACTAATTCCATTTGCGTTGCTTGAGAATCAGTCAGTTTTTCGGTTAAGCATTTAAGTTCAAGTTGCGTCTCTGCTAATTTCCGGCTGAGTAACTCGAGTTCTGCGGTCTTTGCTTTCAAAAGTTCATTTTCCTCAGAAAAGGAATCTAGTACCCCTTTCATGTTTTCTTTAAGATTCGCATCATCTTGGATAAACTGGTCTACTTTAGCTAAAAACTTTTGTTTCGATTCTTCATTATTTATGAGTGAGGTGAGTTGTTCTATTTGTCCTTTCCATAGTCGTTCAAAAGCCTCTTTAGCGATAGTTAAGCTGTTAATTTGCTCAGTAAGTTCATTTCTTTGATGCTCATTGATCTGCTTTAGCTGGGCAAAAAAACCTTGGATTTGTGTAATTAAATTCGTACTCTGATTTCTCATGTTTTTCGAGCTGTCCTCGATGTCCTGCATCAGGCTGTTCATCTGATTGTTCTGATTGCTCAGGTTTGAAACTTCATCTGCTAAATTTAGGTTGTTCTGTTCAAATTGAGTATTCTGTCCTTTTAATTCATCAACGCTCATGCCAAGATCCCTGGATAAATTTTGTAAGAAAAGAAATAGACCGGTGAGCATTTGTGCAAGTGATTCGATGCCGATTTTAATGCGATCAAGCGAACCCTTATTAGTCGCTTCATGATCGTTAAACAACAAGCCAATCCCGGCATATAGCGCGGCCGCAACAAAACTCAGAACCGCAAAAGTAATCATTTGCGTGAAGGCCGCAACGACAAGTAAGGGGATAGTAATAACCAGACCGATACCAATTTTCTGCCAGATGGGCATTGCCCCCCAGAAGGCTGCTGCCCGCGAAAATTTACTCGGCTGCTCTCTCATGGAATCGATAATACGAAGCATGCCTAAGGTTATCCCTTCGAGTGTTCCGGCCGCGACATTGCATTCTTTAAAACTGCCATCGTCATTTTTAGGAATATCCTGGACTATTTTTTCAGCTTCTTCAGGGCTAATAACCGGAGTTTCGGGCTGGTGGTTTATTTCCGGAATGATCGCGATGACGGTATCTTCGGGTACTAGGAAATCTTTTGCTAGGGAATCTTTTTTTTCTTCGTGTATCTGTTGCGGCGACAGCGAATTGTTATCTGGCATATTCTTTCCCCTGGTGTTTAAGTTTTCCCCTATAAATTTTATTTTTTACCAAAATTCAATATAACTCAAGGGAGATTTTCGATGGCGGGTTTGAATTTACCAAAATGATACACGATAAATAAAAATAAGGTTTAAGATTGATTCATGTAAGTCAAAATTTATTCATTTCAATAAGTGCTTTATTTTTTGCCTAAATTACTAAAAACCTGATTGCTTAAAGTTCATTTTTTGATTATGGTATCCAGTTTTTGCAAAGGGTTGTGGGAATGGTATTTAAAGTAGGTCAGCGCTGGATTAGTACGACAGAGTCGCAGCTTGGATTAGGCATGATTACCGAAGTGAGCGCGCGTCAGGTTAACATTAGCTTTCCTGCTGCTGGCGAAGAGCGCATGTATTCTGTGGATAGTGCACCGCTTAGCCGTATTATTTATAAAATCGGTGAGGACATACTAACCAACGACGAGCAATCTTTTACCATCCAGGCGGTAAAAGAACATAATGGACTCGTATTCTACGAAGTCGTCGCTAAAAATGGCGACCTACAGCAAATTAGTGAAGTCAGTTTAAGCTGTTTTATTAGTCTGAACGCTCCTCAACAACGCTTACTTAGTGGATTATTGGATAAAATCCAAACCTATCGTTTACGGGTGGATACGTTAAATCACTTAAGTCGCCTGCAGCAGTCTCCCGTACGTGGCTTGCTGGGCGCGCGGACAAACCATTTACCCCATCAAATTTATATTGCCCACGAAGTGGCACAACGTTTTGCACCGCGAGTGTTATTAGCAGATGAAGTTGGTTTAGGTAAAACAATTGAAGCGGGAATGATTCTGCATTACCAACTGCATACGGGCCGAGCAAATCGGGTGTTGATTGTCGTACCGCAAACATTAATTCATCAATGGTTAGTCGAAATGATTCGGCGTTTTAATTTGCATTTTAGCATTATTGACGAATCGCGTTATCAAGATCTGCAGGATGAACAGGATCTGGCAGACGACGATGATATTGAACGGGATAGCCTCAATGAAGGGAATCCCTTTGCCAGCGAATCACGGGTTTTATGTAGCTTAGAGTTTTTGCAAAGGCATCCACAAGGCCAAGAGCATGCCCTAACATGTGATTGGGATCTATTAATCGTTGATGAAGCCCACCACTTACATTGGTCTGAAGATAAGCCGAGCGCAGAATATCAGTTGGTCGAAGAGCTTAGTATGCACAGTAAAGGGTTATTGCTGTTGACCGCTACACCGGAGCAGGCAGGTGTTGCTAGCCATTTTGCACGTTTACGTCTATTGGATCCTGCACGCTACCCCAGTTTGCTCCAATTTCAGGAGGAAGAGCAGCAATATCGAGAGATTAATGAGCTGGTGCAATTTTTGCTAGAACTGGAACCAATGCAGACGCTTGAAACCTTACCTGCAAGAATTCTGCAACAACTGTCTTCCTATCTCCACAATGATCCGGCAAGCCTCTCAGCGCAGGAAGCAATAACCGCTCTTTTAGACCGGCATGGTACGGGACGGGTGTTATTTCGTAATACGCGCGCAGCGATCAAAGGTTTCCCCAAGCGGCAATTATACCCACATGCGCTTCCCTGTCCTGAGCTTTACGTCCAGTATCCAGCGACTTCGCTCGCCCAGGAATTATTTCCGGAGACGCGATTAAACCCAAAAGCGCTTTGGGCCGTAAACGATCCTCGTGTTGCTTGGCTGGTCACATTGTGTCATGAGCTGGGTAAAGAAAAAATACTGGTGATTTGTGCGCAAACAGATACGGCAAAAGCAGTCGAGTACCATCTTAAAAATAAAGAAGGTATCCGCAGCACCGCATTTCATGAAGGGCTAACCATCATCGAACGCGATCGTGCAGCCGCCTATTTTGCAGAGGAGGAAGAAGGTGCTCAAGTCATGGTTTGCTCCGAAATTGGGAGTGAGGGCCGGAATTTTCAATTTGCCCATCATTTAGTGTTATTTGATTTACCGCTCAATCCAGATCTGCTTGAGCAGCGCATTGGACGTTTAGACCGTATTGGTCAAACTCAAGATATACAAATTCATGTCCCTTATTTGCAAGCCACTGCACAAGAAACTTTATTTCGATGGTATCATGAAGGGTTGAATGCATTTCAAATCAGTAATGCCTCAGGTTTTAGTATTTATGAGACCTTTGCCGACTCATTGTCCGCATTGCTGACGGAGCCTAACGAACAGCAGTTAGATGCTTTAATCCAAAAAACCCAACAACGCGTAGCCGAAATCGCACAGGCACAAGAGCAGGGCCGAGATCGTCTATTAGAATTGAATTCCTGTAATCTGCCCTATGCGCAATCCTTAATTACGGTTATGGAAACCGAAGAGCAGTGCATTGAATTACAAAATTATATGGCCGCAGTCTTTCAAGAATATGGGATTGACCACGATTATCATTCCGAGGCCACAGAGGTGCTCTATCCTACTGAGCATATGAAAACAACCCATTTTCCGTATTTAAAAGAAGATGGGATGACGGTTACTTACTCCCGTCCCAAAGCCTTGCATCGTGAGGATATTGATTTTCTAAGCTGGGAACATCCCATGGTCAGCGAAAGTATAGAGATGATTCTGGATTCAGAGGTTGGGAATGCGACTTTAGCGACTATTTCCCTTAAGAACATTCCAGCAGGTACCCTTTTCCTGGAAGCTTTTTATACCCCAAATACCGCCGCTCCCAAACAATTACAATTAGACCGGTTCTTGCCCATTACCCCCATCCGATTTTTTATCGATGCAACAGGAAAAAATTTAACCCATATTCTGGATTATGAGCGGTTAAATTCCCTCTGTCAGGCGGTGAAGCGCCAATTAGGATATCCAATAATTAGCCAAATACATGCAGAGCTTGAGTTTATGATCAAAAAAAGTAAAGCTCTAGCCGAACACGAACTAATGCCACTAATGGAGCACGCTAAAAAGCAATTACAAGAACAGATGAGCGGGGAAATTCAGCGCTTGGAAGCCTTACAAAATGTTAATCCGGCGATACGAGAAGAAGAAGTTGTATTTTTCCGTGAGCAATTAAGTCAGGGATTAACTTATTTGGACTCGGTGCAATTAAAATTACAGGCGCTGCGAGTAATCATCAATAAACATTAATCACGTTAAGAATGGCCTTTAATCACTTCCATAGGTTCAACTAAATGGTAATTGCTAAACCGCCCCCAATAACGGGCGGTAGCGCGAATCATATCCGCCTCCAGATAGGGCCGGGTTGTGCTTTGACTAGAGAAGGCTTCCAGTACTAATAGTTTGATTTCGATAAAACCATCGATATTGATAAAAACATTCGGTTTAAAGTCTACTGTGCTGGAAGGTGAAAGGTAACAGTAGACATTGGGAGCCTGGCGACACGCGGTAATGCTCGCATGATAAGCATTGCGATGATCCTGGTGGTTATCGTGAAAGGAATGCGTGTAGATATGGGTGGGATGTATTTCTTGAACAATTTTTTCAATATATTGTATGGTTTGAGAGGTGTGGGTAATCTCGGTATCGACAAAATCTCCCAAGAAGAGTGTCGCCGCAAGCATTTTTGCAGCACGTTCTGATTCTAAAGCGCGTGTACGAGAATCACCCCCGATTTCACCTTTACTGAGTGTCAGGATATTTAGAGAATCACCATCGGCGCGATGTTTCGCTAAAGCACCCCCACAGCCAAATTCAACATCATCAGGGTGAGCCCCAATTGCTAATACAACTTTACGACCTTTGGCACGTTTTTCGCGACTATCCTCAGCCAATTTAAACACCTTATTTACAAATTCCTTGGCTTCCAAAGGTTTAAAGAGTAAACCATCAGCATGATTTTGCATCGCACTGATGATAAAATCGACCTTTTTATGCTCGGTAACGATAAGTAATGAGGTATCTGGATTTGCACGTTTCACAATTGCTGTGATATCAAGATCATTAATATCGGGGGCATTAATATCCGTAATGACTACATCCCAATGAGATAACGCCGCCTTTTCCATGGCTTCATGTGGATTTCTAATGTGAACAATCTGTGCGCGCTCTTGCAACCAGGAGATAATGTCTGTCGCCACACTTTGGATGGGCTCAAGTAACAAAATTCTGTAGGGCTCATGCACCACGATAGCGTTACCTTATCTAAATTAAGATTATTTTTTTAATTTTAGACAATATATACTGATTTTGCACTTCATCCGGATTGAGGTAATGGCGCATTTGACGACTCACTTTGCAGCTGCTTTGAGTTTTCTTACACGAGCGGCTTTGAAAAAAAATTATTTGCCCGCATAATATATATGAGCAGTATTAAAAGGTGCAGCGTGAAAAAGATTCGTATTTATCAGTCCGGTGAATTTACAGAAGGAATGTCTGTAACTTTATCTGAAGAGGCAGGGCAGCATGTTGGTGTGGTTTTGCGCATGCACGTGGGTGAACAATTATGTCTTTTTAACGGAACGAATCAGGAATTTACCAGTACAATCACTGCCATTAATAAAAAGAAGGTCCTCGTAACAATAGATTCCAGCGCGCAAGTAAATCGAGAATCTCCTCTGCATATCCATCTTGCCCAGGCAATTTCCAAAGGTGAGCGGATGGAATTTGTAATACAAAAGGCGGTGGAACTGGGTGTCAACACAATAACACCCCTAATCAGCGAGCGTTGCGTGGTAAAACTCGATGCAGCGCGAATACAAAAAAAAGTACAGCAGTGGCAGGCAATTGCTGTGGCGGCTTGTGAACAATCGGGACGAAATGTAGTACCTTTAATCGCCCAGCCGTTATCGTTAGAGCACTATTTAAATCAGTGTAAGGCCTTCATTAAACTGATATTACATCCCTATCAAGCCCAGCCTTTGAAAAGCTTTAAAATAGAGGAATCAATCGCCCTACTTATCGGACCTGAGGGTGGTTTTAGTGAAGAAGAAGTGCTTCAAGCGCAAGCGCTGCATTTTCAGCCCGTATCGCTAGGTCCAAGAATTTTACGTACAGAAACTGCGACAATTACTGCATTAAGTGTGTTGCAAGCTCTGGGTGGTGATCTATAATACCGGCTAAGCTTTAGCCTTTTGACGTTTTGGCTTCAGTGACCGGACCACAGACCAAGCAGACTAGAATTAAAATAATCGAGGTGTAACATGAGTGAACATATTAAAGTCGTTACCGATACCAATTTCGACCAAGAGGTACTAAATGCAACGAAACCGGTAATTGTTGATTTCTGGGCAGAATGGTGTGGCCCTTGCCGCGCACTAACACCAATCTTAGAAGAAGTGGCTGCAAGTCACAGTGCTGATATTACATTCGCAAAGATCAATATAGATGAGAATCCTCAAGCCCCGGCAAAATATGGCGTGATGAGTATTCCTACATTGATTCTATTCAAGAATGGTCAGGTTGAAGCAGTTAAAATGGGGTTATTGTCTAAATCACAATTAATTGCTTTTGTTGAAAGTCATATTTAATTTTTTTTAAAGATATTGAATCTTGCTATAAAGCTGTGATACTGTTTGCCTGTATAAGTCAATTGGAATGTGGTAGGCTTATACAAGGCAGCAGGATCCCTGACTGTCGCTCTACAACCATTAATTTTCCCGGATAACTCTATTCTAAACAAACAAATCAAGTGAGAAGTATGAATCTTAGCGAACTTAAGCAATTGCCTATTGCCGATCTTTTTAATATCGCGCAAGAGATTGGTGTCGAAAATCCCTCCCGTATGCGTAAACAGGAAATCATTTTTGCAATCCTGAAAGCTCATGCTCTTAAAGGTGAAGATATCCACGGCGATGGTGTCCTAGAAGTACTTACTGATGGCTTTGGATTTCTGCGCTCTGCAGATGGTTCCTACTTGGCAGGACCCGATGATATATACGTTTCTCCCAGTCAAATCCGTCGCTTCGGATTACGCTCAGGAGATACCATTTCTGGAAAAATTCGCCCTCCCAAAGATAATGAGCGGTATTTTGCTCTTTTAAAAGTGGACGAGATCAATTACGACTCGCCTGACAGCGCTAAGCGCAAGATTCTTTTTGAAAACCTGACCCCGCTTTTTGCGTCAGAACGCCTGGTTATGGAGCAAGGTAATGGCAGTACTGAAGATCTGACTGCCCGAGTAGTCGACTTGTGTGCACCTTTCGGACGAGGACAGCGGGGTTTAATCGTATCGCCTCCTAAGGCCGGTAAGACACTGATGTTGCAAAATATTGCCCGCTCTATCGAAAAAAATTATCCAGAATGTTATTTAATTGTTCTCTTAATCGATGAACGTCCCGAAGAAGTAACGGAAATGCAACGTTCCGTAAAAGGCGAAGTCGTAGCCAGTACCTTTGATGAGCCAGCCAACCGTCATGTGCAAGTTGCAGAAATGGTCATTGAAAAAGCAAAACGATTAGTAGAACATAAGCGTGATGTAGTTATTCTGCTCGACTCAATTACCCGTTTAGCTCGCGCCTATAATACCGTTGTTCCCTCTTCGGGCAAGGTTTTAACCGGGGGTGTGGATGCAAATGCCTTACAACGACCAAAGCGTTTGTATGGTGCGGCACGAAATATTGAGGAAGGAGGCAGTTTAACAATAATTGCTACAGCGCTTGTAGACACAGGTTCCAAGATGGACGAGGTGATTTACGAAGAATTTAAGGGTACGGGTAATATGGAAATCCACCTCAGTCGCAATATCGCTGAGCGTCGTGTCTTCCCAGCTATCAATATCAACCGTTCCGGTACGCGTCGTGAGGATCTCCTCTTGTCTCCGGAAGATTTACATCGCACCTGGATTTTACGCAAAATTCTTCAATCTATGGATGAATGTGATGCGATTGAATTCTTAATTGAGCGCATGAAAAACCATAAAACAAACGCTGAATTCTTTGATGCAATGAAGCGTCAGGAGTAATTCGTTTTCTAGAAAGCGGGTGCAATGTCAGCATCCGCTTTTTCCTAACGCTCCGGGCATAACGAGGGATTTTCCATGAAATACTCTGATCTCCGTGACTTTATTTCTCAGCTTGAATCGCGCCAGCTTCTAAAAAAAATCCATTATCCCGTATCGCCTTACCTAGAAATGACCACGGTTAGTGATCGAGTACTACGGAGCGCGGGCCCCGCACTTTTATTCACGCAAGTACCCGGATATTCTATCCCTGTATTAACCAATTTATTTGGTACGGTAGAGCGTGTGGCTTTAGGTATGGGGGAAGACAACATTTTAGCTTTACGTGAAATTGGCACGTTGTTAGCAGCTCTCAAAGAACCAGAACCTCCTAAAGGGTTTAAAGATGCATTTAGTAAACTCCCTTTATTAAAGCAAGCCTTAAACATGGCTCCCAAATACGTAAGCCATGCGGAATGCCAACAATACGTTTGGGAAGGTGAAGCGGTTGATTTGACTAAACTACCCATTCAAACTTGTTGGCCCGGGGATGCCGCACCATTAATCACTTGGGGTTTAGTCACCACTAAAGGCCCAGGACAAGCTCGTGAAAATATGGGCATTTATCGTCAACAAGTACTCAATAAAAACCAATTAATCATGCGCTGGTTATCGCATCGTGGGGGTGCGCTGGATTATCAAGCATGGCAACAGCAGTATCCCAAAGAACGTTTTCCCATAGCAGTTACTTTAGGGGCCGATCCGGCAACTATTCTTGCGGCCGTTACCCCTGTTCCCGATACTTTATCGGAATATGCATTTGCTGGTTTATTACGAGGGCAACGTACGCGCCTAACGCGTTGTATAGGGCATGACTTACATGTACCGGCAAGCGCAGAAATTATTTTAGAGGGCTTTCTCGAGCCTGGACAAGAAGCGCCTGAGGGTCCTTATGGTGATCACACCGGCTATTATAATGAGGTACAATCCTTTCCAATTTTTACTGTGGAGCGTATTACTCATCGTCCCGATCCCATTTACCATAGTACCTACACCGGACGCCCGCCAGATGAGCCCGCTATTTTGGGAGTGGCCTTAAATGAGGTTTTTATCCCTATTTTACAAAAACAATTTCCAGAGATTGTTGATTTTTATTTGCCACCCGAGGGTTGTTCCTATCGGCTCGCGGTGGTGACGATGAAGAAGCAATATCCAGGGCATGCGAAACGAATTATGATGGCCGTATGGTCTTTCTTGCGTCAGTTTATGTATACCAAATTTGTGATTGTTTGTGATGATGATATCGATGCGCGACATTGGCCCGATGTGATCTGGGCGATGACCACCAGAATGGATCCGGCGCGTGATACTGTGATGATTGAGAATACACCAATTGATTATCTGGATTTTGCTTCACCTGTTTCAGGGCTCGGATCCAAAATAGGCTTTGATGCGACCAATAAATGGCCAGGAGAAACCCAGCGCGAATGGGGGAAACCCATTGTGATGGATGAAGAGATTATACAAAAAGTGAATGGTTATTGGTCATTGTTAGGATTGGATGGATGAAGGGACGACGCGTTAAAGCAACAGTTGCACAAATTATACCCTTAACCGATAGCATCATGCATCTTATCTTGGTGCCGGAAGAATATATCGATTATAAAGCTGGTCAGTATTTAAATATTATCCTTGATGGTCAGGAGAGTAGTTATTCCATTGCAAATGCCCCTCTTGGTTCGCATAAATACGAATTGCATATCCGTCATAGCTCGGAAAACCCATTTCATTTGCGCCTGTTTGAACACATTAGAGAACAAGGTGTCTTATCGCTGGATCTTCCTTATGGAGATTGCTCCATCGATAAGCTCGATTCAGCGAGGCCGGTGTTGTTTATTGCTGGTGGCACGGGGTTTGCACCCATTAAATCGATGATGGAATATCTATTGGCTACAGGTGATCCACGAACTTTTGAATTTTTTTGGGGAGCACGTGCACGTGGTGATTTGTACATGGATCATCTCGTGCAAAATTGGTATCAGCATGTCACTCACTTCAATTATTATGCGGCGCTCGCCGATGAGGAGCAGAGTCAACCTCTGGTATCTCAGTTAATGGAACGTCATGGTCACGATTTGGTAAATTATGAAATTGTTCTCAGTGGGCCTTTTGATATGGTATATCATGTACGCGACACATTACTCAATTTGGGCGTTACGGCGGATCATTTATTTTCTGATGCATTTAGCTTTGAAATAAAATAGGGGAACGTATGCAAACTTTATATGAAATTTTAGGATTAGTCGGAGCAGGTCTGGTTATTTTTGTTCTTTATAAATTCATAAAAGGTAATCCGGGGCAGTTTAGCCGCGAAAATTTAAGCAAAAGTTTTTTATTTATGGGGCTGTTGGCACTTTTACTCATTGCGTTTATTGCATTATTGATTATTGGATTAAATAATACTTAAAAGTGAACGCAGTTACCGCCCTGCGTTCACTTAAGGCTAATGAAAGGCTTTAGGCGTCTGATAATGCCCTTTACGCTCGGTAAGATAGCGATTTAAGTGGGGGTTGTTGATGGGTAAAGCGCTGCAATCTGGAACCAGCATACATTCTTCAACATAAGTCACTTGATTGCTATCATCCACCAGCAAGCGATACCAAGGATTGCGCGTGGCAAATTCACGCTTAATCGCTTGCGGATTATAACGACCTGAGGCCTGAAAAAGTGGGTCCACATCGACCACAATCGCACGATAACGGCTGTTTTTGTGAATGACTAAATCCCCAATATTAAATCGCGCAATTTTATCCATGGCCAATCCTTATTCTTTTTGATCTCTAGCAGCCCAAAGGGTGGGTGCCAATTACTCAGACAGCGCATTAAAAAAGTGTTTCTGCTTATATTATCGGCATGGGACGTTAGAGCTTGAGGATTGTTGGCATCTTTTTTTAAAATATTGCTCAAGAATAAGAATCACTCAAGAATTTGATCTGCTCGATCATTCTATGGGTTGTAGAGCAAAGTGGGAGGCAGCAATCTATCAAGACTTTTAGAATCGGAAATTGCTGCAGGTTGCGGTGCGGAAAAATGAGAAGGCGAAAGCCTTCTCATTTTAAGAGGCTAATTGATTGTGAAAGGCATTTTCAATATTTTGTAATTTTTCCTGAGTCTTATTTTTGTAGTTAAAAAAGTGACATTCGCCATAACATACGTTCTTAGGTAATAACTTTCCGACCAAGACTAGACCGGCTTCAAATAAAGCGGCAATAAAATTAATCACAATCGTTTTCCATGTTGGTACAACTTTAAGCAGAATAGGATCTAGTGTATGCAATCGTGCAATAAAAAGCGTCTCAAAAGGTCTAAAAGCTTGGGGATATTTTTTAACGTGAGCGATATCTGCGCTTAATTCTTTAATAAGTTGTGCAACGGATTGGCATAGTCCGTGTGGAAGGCGTTTAGAAAATTCTTTTAATTTTCCCAGTTCCTCTTCAACCGGAACCAAAGCCTGAGTTACCGTTTCGGTATCATACTGATCCGATGAATGCGCGCCACTTAAATGAGTATCAAGATGTTTATCATAGGTTTGAGTGATTAGATCAAATAACAAAGCTTTGAGTAACATTAATGGCTCGCTTGCAATTAAATCACCCAAATTTTTAATAAATTGAGCAACATATCCCTGTTTATAAGAGGTTATAATCTCCTGTCGAACCTTAAGTATTGTTTCCGTTTCTGCGAAATTTTTAAGTTGACCTAAGAGATGGTTACCGAAATCATCTAACTCGTTTACGTTCGCGGCGACTTCCGAAGCGAAAGGATCATCTACAGAATCCATTAGGGATGAAGTAAACACAACACCTTTATCGAGTTTATTGTTTATGGTGTTGTTGAGGTGAGAATAATTTTTAAGGCGCTCATTTGCTTTTGTAAAAACCATAGCTCTTTTGTCGGAATCTTTAAGATACTTAAAACCACTACCTATCTTTAAATCTTTAGCAAGATCACTCCAGCTTTTTCCGGTAGCTTCCTTGAATTGCTTTTCTGTGGGAAATCCCTGGTCATGCTGCTTAAGTAAATTTAAAATTTTCGTGTAAATTGATTGAGGGGTGGGTTCATTAAATAATTTCGATACAGTCATGTTTTAAATCCTGTCGGCTTACATACTTGTTCCCATTATACTGATGCAACATTAAGTGATCATTAAGAGACTTAATTGTCCTTTTTTATCCCTAATCATTAAGGGTTGATGAAATAGCAACAGACCATGAGTAACATACAAAGTCAATGAAAGCCGACACGAATTATATCGTTTAACGATTTCTACTCGCGACCCGCAGCGGGGTAAATTTAACCGAGTCAATGCTTTTTTGCTGGGCGAAAGTAATTTCACGGGATAGGCGTTGGTAACTTTCTTGATAGTTGTTGCGCGCGTCGAGTAGCCGTTGTGCAACCTCCGGCAGCTCTCGTTCCATGCGTACTAATTTCTCTTTTTCCACAACTTGATCGTGGAGTAATTTTTGATGTTCAAGCTCTAGACTCCAGCGTGTTGGTGTATCTTGTTCTGCATTGAGGAGTGGATTAATTTCTTTTAAGCGGTGATTAATCTGATTTAAATTTTTCCAGGAGTTTTGGATCTCCAGTTCGAGGAATCGATGTTCATCACCAAATTTTTGCATATTATCAAAAAAACTTTTTACTTGCTGTTGGAGCCGTTCGAGTTGATCATGTGTCATGCTAAACCTCTTCCTGCTTATTTAATAATCAAAGTATAGGCTATTATTGGGCGGGTGTTATCTTGGAAAGAGTCTTGCCAGAAGTAATCCAGATTCGAACAGTAAACACAGAGGCACGGCGAGTAAAATTTGCGAGAAGACATCGGGTGGGGTTAACAACATGCCGATGATGAATGCGAATACAATAATGTAAGGTCGCAGAATAATTAATTGCTGGTAAGAGCATAATTCAAGCCTAATTATAAGCCAGGTGAACAAGGGCACTTGGAAGCAAAGACCAAATATCAGGAGCATATGGGTGATAAAATTTACGGTATTAGAAATCTCCGGTAGATAACGTACGCCCTTAGGCACGCTATTAGCAAAATAATGCAACATCCACGGAAGAATCGCGTAGTAACAAAATACCATGCCAATAAGAAAGAGTGCGACACTAAAAAAGCTGCCCCAGCGCAAAATGAAGCGCTCCTGAGTATAGAGTCCGGGTTTACAAAAGCGCCACAGCTGAAAAAGGGCAAAGGGCATTGTGCACAAAAAGGAAGCATCCGCTGCCAAGCACAAGGGGGTAACCAGCGGCGAGGCTATTTGTGTTGCAATGAGATAGGCAGGCGCAGGTGTTATCGTAAGCAAAGGTTTAATGAGCAAATAGAATAACTCATGCGCCAGAAAAAAGAAGCCAAGAAAAAAAAATACAAACCAGAGACATACATAAATACAGCGTTGTCGTAGCTCAAGCAAGTCCAACACCAAGGAGCGTTGCATCATCAGGCCCCAACGAATTCAGCTTTGACTCCCGCGCGCTCTAGGCGTAATTCTTTTTGACAATTATTTGCATCTACAAACACGACGATAGGTTCATAACTTCTGCACTGCGCCTCAGGAATACTGCTAAATGTAGCAATAATAATTAAGTCTCCTGGTGTTACTAAGTGTGCCGCTGCGCCATTAACACAAATATCATGTGTATCAGGTAATCCCGTAATGGCATAGGTTTCAAACCGTGTACCTGCAGTGACATTCCAAACGTGTACTGCTTCGTGGGGGAGGATGTCCGCTGCTTGCAGTAGATCAGGTGGAATGGTAATACTGCCTTCATAATCCAGCTCAGCTTGTGTAACAGTGGCACGGTGAATCTTTGACTTGAGCATCGTACGGTATGCCATAATAAATTCCAAAATAAGTTCAAAATGTGCGGATTTTACCGTAAATTCTCCTGTTACTGCTAGCCATTGCGGGATAAAATTAGTAATCAGGTGATGAGCAGGGTATAATCGCTTTATTTGAGGATTGAATCGGTGAAGCACCGTCCGCGTAAACGCTTTGGGCAGAATTTTTTACACGATGCTCGTATTATACAGCAAATAATTGCCGCTGTTTCTCCTCAGGCCTCGGATAATCTACTCGAAATTGGGCCTGGGTTAGGTGCCTTAACTCATCCATTGCTCCGTATTGTTCGTGAGCTTACCGTGATTGAGATTGATAGGGATTTACAGCAATACTGGTCTCAAGCTCCAAATGCGCAACATTTAACCTTAATCCCTCAAGATGCATTAACCGTTGATTATGGGGATTTTGGAGCAGACCTGCGGATTATCGGCAATTTACCCTACAATATTTCAACACCGCTATTGCTCTTATTAATGCGTTTTTGCCCTATGATTCGGGACATGCATTTTATGCTGCAAAAAGAGGTCGTGGAGCGCATGGCGGCAATGCCCGGCAATAAAGATTACGGGCGCTTAACGATCATGCTCCAGTATCATTGCGAGATCACACATTTGTTTGATGTCGCTCCAGATGCCTTTGATCCGCCGCCTAAAGTTGATTCAGCGATTGTTCGTTTAGTACCTTATCAGCATAATCCGTATGACCCTATTGATCAGGAATCGCTCGAATTCATTGTGGGTAGAGCTTTTGCTATGCGGCGTAAGACCTTGAATAATAATTTAAAAGGCCTTATAACGCCTGCAGAGCTTGAGCAGTTAGGAATTAATGGTCAAAAAAGACCAGAACAATTATCTATTGAAGATTATGTGCAACTAGCGAAATTTATTTCCAAATAGTGTAAAATAATGAATGTTTCTGTGAATGTTGCTGAGTACAGGGAAGCAAATTTTTAAAAGCACAAAATAAAACGACAAAAGCAACACACAGCAAGAGTATTTAAATGGAGACCGTTTTGTTTCATCGCGAGCGAAAAAGCTCTTTATCTGAGGCGAAAAAAGCGCTTAAAGATTTGACGCGTATTCACCAACCACCGCAAATTTTAGCCGAAGAACGTCGGCAGGTGCTGCTGGAAAAAATTCGCACCCTGCTGCAATTAGAGTCAGCGCAATATGATGCTTTGGCCGCAAGTCTAATCGACACCCAGGTACTCTATTGCCAAAACCTGCCCGAAACGGCTCATAGTTACT